>Ga0307377_10002115_pt1 | contig 23789 bp, 24 predicted proteins | sample TR3MG_FD_202535 | JGI IMG/M metagenome (GOLD analysis project Ga0307377, IMG submission 202535) | Soil microbial communities from Risofladan, Vaasa, Finland - TR-3 | ecosystem: Environmental > Terrestrial > Soil > Coastal area > Acid sulfate soil | place: Finland: Risofladan, Vaasa | collected...
CTAGGTCAGTTCATCCGGCAATTCGAAATCGTCGCGCTGGCGGTGCGCCTCGTCGGTGGCGTGCACCTCGTACCACATCGCGTTGAGGATGGCGAAGGCGCAGGCCAGGCCCAGCCCGAGGATCCATGCGAAATACCACATATCGGCAAACCTCCATTCAAGCGTTGCCGCGTAGGAGCTCGCTCGCGGGCGATGCTCTTGTTCTGATGCATCAACGAAAAGCATCGCCCGCGAGCGGGCTCCTACGCGGGCGTTCAATAACCCACATGCGCCTTGCGCACCTCCTCCAGCGTGACCCGTCCGCGCATCACCCGGTAAACCCAACTGGTGTACAGCAGGATGATCGGCAGGAACACGATGGTTGCCACCAGCATCAGCTGCAGCGTGCCGCGGCTGGAGGATGCGTCCCACACGGTCAGGCTCGAGCGGGGATCGATGCTCGATGGCATCAGGAACGGGAACAGGGCGAAACCGGCGGAGGCGATGGTACTGCCGACCATCGCGCTGCTGGCGATGAAACCGGCGATACTGCGCCGGCCGATCAGCGCCTGGACAGCCAGCGCCGAGATCAGCGCCAGCAGCGGCGCGCTCCAGAACCATGGATATTGCAGGTAGCTGGCAAACCAGCTGCCGGCATGGACCACCGTCGTGTAGAGCGGATTGGACACGCCTTCGCTCATCGTCATGCCGCTCACCGCATAGCCGGGGATGCCGTAGGCCAGCCAGATCCCGGCCAGCACGTACAGCGCCGCATAGATCAGCGTCGTCCAGCGCGCGATCCTCACCGCGCGTTCGGCGATCGCGTGATCGGCCTTCAGTGCCGCCCAGCAGGCGCCATGCGCCAGCAGCATGCTCAACGACACCAGTCCGGCGAGCAGGGCAAACGGGTGCAGCAGATCGAAGAAGCCGCCATGCCAGCTCATCCGCAGGTCGCCGTCGAACTGGAACGGCAGGCCGAGGAACAGGTTGCCGAACGCGACCCCGGCAATCAGCATCACCACGATGCCCGAAGCGACCAGCACCCAGTCCCACAGGCTGGCCCAGCGCGGATCATGGATCTTGCCGCGGAAATTGAAGCCGACCGGGCGCAGGATGAAGGCCAGCAACACCAGGAAAATCGCCAGGTACATGCCGGAAAACGACACCGCATAAAGCATCGGGAACGCCGCGAACGTCGCGCCGCCGCCGAGGATGAACCAGGTCTGGTTGCCCTCCCAGGTCGGCTCGATGCCCTCCAGCAGCACCTGCCGTTCCTCGTTGTCGCGGCCGAGCAGCTTGAGCAGGCCGGCGACACCGAAATCGAAGCCGTCCATGATCGCGAAACCGATCAGCAGCGTGCCCAGGAGGGCCCACCAGATCACCCGCAAGCTTTCATAATCGAACATGCTTTTCTCCTTTGCTTCCTCTCCCTCTCGGGGAGAGGATTGAGGTGAGGGGGCACGCTTGCGAGGACCGCATCGACGCGCGCTCCGATGTGCAGTAGTTGCCAGCCCGGCCCCTCACCCCGGCCCTCTCCCCGCAGGGGAGAGGGAGGAAGATGCCGGCCAGATGCCCAGCCCGTCCGGTCCCTTGCGGGCGAACTTCAACATCAGGATCGCATCGACGACGGCCAGCGCGGTGTAGAACAGCACGAAGCCGCCGAGCGAGGTCAGCACTTGGCCGGCAGTGACCGACGACACGCCCAGCGCGGTGGGCAGCACGCCCTCGATCGCCCACGGCTGGCGACCGTATTCGGCCACGATCCAGCCCAGCTCGGCCGCCAGCCAGGGCAGCGGCAGGCTCCACAACGCCAGCCGCAGATACCAGCGCTGGCTGTCCAGCCGGCGCTTGCTGGCCTTCCAGAACGACAGTGCGAACAGCGCGATGAAGTAGAAGCCGCAGGCGACCATGATGCGGAACGACCAGAACAGCACCGGCACGTTCGGGATCGTGCTGTCGGCGGCCTGCTGGATGTCCGCCGGGGTTGCCTCGCGCGGATCGTCGACATAGCGCTTGAGCAGCAGCGCATAGCCCAGATCCTGGTCGTGCGCCGCCAGTGTCGCCTTGGCCGCGGCATCGCCGGGGTTCCGGCGCAGCATCAGCATCGCGTCGTAGGCCTTGATGCCCTTGTCGATCCGGCCCTTCGCCGCATCCACCAGTTCGGCCATGCCCGGCATCGTCTGGTCGAGCGAATGGGTACCGATCAAGCCCATTACCCAGGGAATCTTCACCGCGTAACGGGTCGTGCGCTGTTGCTCGTCGGGCAGGCCGAACAGGGTGAACGACGCAGGCGCCGGCTCGGTGCGCCACATCGCCTCGATCGCCGCCATCTTCATTTGTTGGTTCAGCGACACGGTGTAGCCCGACGCATCGCCCAGCACCACCACCGACAATGCCGCCGCCAGCCCGAAACTCGCGGCCACCGTCATCGAACGTTTCGCGAAATCGACGTTGCGTCCGCGCAGCAGGTACCAGGCGCTGATCGAAAGCACGAACATCGAACCCAGCACATAACCGGCGCTCACGGTGTGCACGAACTTGTCCTGCGCCACCGGGTTGAAGAACACCTTCGAGAACGACGTCACTTCCATGCGCATCGTCTGCGGGTTGAACGCGGCGCCGACCGGATGCTGCATCCAGGCATTCGCGATCAGGATCCACAGCGCCGACAGGCTGGTGGCCAGCGCCAGGAACCAGGTCACCAGCAGGTGCTTGATCCGGGAAATGCGCTCCCAGCCCATGAAGAACACACCGACCAGGGTCGCCTCGAGGAAGAACGCCATCAGGCCCTCGATCGCCAGCGGCGCGCCGAAGATGTCGCCGACATAATGCGAGTAGTACGCCCAGTTCATGCCGAACTGGAATTCCATGGTCACCCCGGTGGCGACGCCCATCGCGAAGTTGATGCCGAACAGCACGCCCCAGAATTGCACCATGCGCTTCCATACTTCGCGCCCGGTCATCACGTAGACGCTCTCCATGATCGCCAGGATCCAGACCAGGCCCAGCGTCAACGGCACGAACAGGAAGTGGTACAGCGCGGTCAGCGCGAATTGCAGGCGCGACAGCGTGACGACATCGGTATCGATGATCATGGGCGACCTTCGGCGGGTGCGTGGGAAGTGGGCGCCAGCCGCTGTACGATCGCCGCCGGGCTGGTATCGGGGTTCGGGTGCGGCGCGAACAGCAGCCACCAGATCAGCGCCAGCAGCACGATCTTCAGCGCAACGATCGCGAGCAGCTCGAACGTCAGCCGACGCAGCGGCCGGTGTGCCGAACCGGAATCGTCAGCTTGCGGGTGACAGACCACGGAGCTGGACATGCGGCGAATCCGTGTTGAAACCGGCTATCAGCATACGCCGTCGCCAGCTTGCCGATGGCATGCAGAAATGCCGCAGTGGCGGATCGTCGCGGTGTGCTGTCGTTTCCCGTGTAGGAGCGCACCCTGTGCGCGAATGCTCTTTACTTCACCTCTGGCAAAGAGCATTCGCGCACAGGGTGCGCTCCTACAAAATGCCGTCCCCCATCACGCCGCTGCAAACGCGTCCCGCGTGAGGTTTTCCGGCGCCGCGGCGGTGCACACCACGTCGTCTTCGATGCGGATGCCGCCGAATTGGCGGAAATGGTCCACCTTCGCCCAGTCGATCTCGTCGGCGAACGGCTTGTCGCGCAGTTCCTGCAACAGCATGTCGATGAAGTACAGGCCCGGTTCGATCGTCACCACCATGGTCGGCTCCAGCGTGCGCGTCATGCGCAGGTAGGGGTGGCCGTCCGGGCGGGCGATCGTTCCGCCGCGTTCGCTCTGCTGAAAGCCGGCCACGTCATGTACCTGCAGGCCGATCGGGTGGCCCAGGCCATGCGGGAAGAATGCCGCAACGACGCCCGATGCCACCGCGGCCTCCGCGCTCATGCGCAGGAAGCCGTGTTCGCGCAGCACACCGGCCAGCACGTGGTGGGCAAGCACATGCAGTTCCGGGTAGCTCTGCCCGGCGCGGACCTTGGCCACGAACCCCCGCTGGGCCGCGTCGACGCTGTCGATCAGCGCCTGGAATTCGCTGGCGTCCGCCGCAGCATGGGTGCGGGTGATGTCGCTGGCATAACCGCCGGCACTGGCACCGGCGTCGATCAGCAGCGAACGGGCCGGCTGCGGCGGGCGACGGGTGAAGTCGGTGTAGTGCAACACCGCACCGTGCTCGTTCAGCGCTACGATGCTGGCATACGGCAGTTCCGCATCGATCTGTCCGGCCGCGGCGAGGTAGGCCTGGTGGATACCCAGCTCGCTCTCGCCGGCGCGAAAGGCCCGCTCGGCGGCACGGTGGGCTCGAGCGCCGATGCGGCTGGCTTCGCGCATCAGCTCCAGCTCGTACGGCGTCTTGTAGCTGCGGTGATAATGCAGGTAGTCGAGTACCGCCCTCGGGTTGTTGATCGCGATGCCGGCGATGGCGGGACCGGTTTCGCCGATCACCGCACTGTTGCCGCGCGGCAGTTGCGCCAGCGCCTCTTGCGGCGTACGCACGATCGCGATGTCGAACGCATCCACCCAGTAGCCGCTGGGGGCGTCGGGCACCACGTGCCAGTAGTCGCGCGGCTGCAGGAACAGCAGCTTCGGCTTCGATCCCGGCGTGTACACGAGCCAGCTGCCCGGCGCCTGGGTCAGCGGCAGCCAGTGCTTGAAGTGCGGATTGACCGCATACGGATAATGCAGGTCGTCGAGGAATTTCAGCCCCGGCATGCCGGCGGCGATCGCCAGATGGTCGAAACCGCCGAGTGCGAGTGCCTTGTCGGCGCGGTCGCGCAGAGTCGACAGATGCTGGGGATAAAGCGAGGCGAGCAGATCGTGCATGGGGGTTCCTTGCAGCAAGGGGCCGGTGCCGGGTCGTGCGTGAACATGGGCCAGGGCCAGCAGGGAATGCAGTTGTCGCCGGCTGGCCGGTGATGCGGATGCATGCAGGGCTGCAGGCCCGGGGAGGGTCGAACCGGCGGGTAGCTTCCATGATGACGCGTCGCGGCGGACACTTCCAGCGAAGCGTCAGGCCTTCCCGAGCCAGCTCTCGAGCCTGGCGGCATCGGCATCGCTGATCGCCACGATCCGGTAACCGGCCCAGATCTGCCCCGGAGTGGCGGCTGGGGCGTGCCATTGTTCCTGGATGCCTGCTTCGATCGGTTGCGATTGCGTCAACAAGCGGCCTGCTGTCGGCAAAGCCATGGTGACCTGATAGACGGCCTCACTGCGGGGTTCACGCGTGCTGATCAGCAGCATGCCGGTCGTGGAGAGATTGCCCAGATGCCCGAGCGGCTCATTGCGGATCACGTCGGTCACGATGGCGGTGAATGGAGTGCGCTTGCGCTGGGCGCGGCGCTGGTTGACGGCTTTGTCGGGCGGATTCATCGGCGATCGGACTCCTGCGCGGCGGCGCGCGGGACACCGGCATCCTGGCGCAGGCTACGGGTCAGGCTGAGCCAGGCACGATCCAGCAGGCTCTCGCGCTGCGGCGGCAGTTCCCGTACGCGCCCCTTGGCGATGGCATGGGCCAGTTCCTGCAAGTTCATCTGCTCGCTGCGCGCGCCACGGCGATTGACGAACAGGACATTGCCCGATACCGGCGAGAACCATGCCAGCTTGCGTTGCGTGCGCTGGCCACTGACCGGGTCGATAAATTCAAACCAGCTGCCGTACGGCAATTTGCGCAGGCGGTTGTGGATGCTCGCTTCCTGCGGCCCGAGTACCGGTGTCTGCGCGGTGGTCTGGATGGCGCTGGCAGCAGGTTGCGTTTCACGCTCACGTTGCGCGCCAGGACGCTGATGCTGCTTCAGCCGCTGGGCAAGCATGGTGGCGCTGGGCAGGTCGTCGCCGGGAGGCGCCACTGCAGCCGGTGGTGCTGCGTGAGGAACGGCAGGGGCAGGCATCACCTTGTCGACAGGCAGGGGCGCTGTATTCCCTGCGCTGGCGGGTACCTGCGCGGGATCTGCTTGCCGGATCCCTTCGGCATCGGCATCGTTGCCGAGCAGCCGCCGGGTTGCCTGGGCAGCTTCCTCCGCGGGCATGCCGATCTGTTGCAGACCCGCTTCCACCTCATGCTGCAAGTGCTGGCGATCATCGATGGGCAACCGGCCAAGCAACTGGTCGGTGATCGCCAGTTGCGCCCTGAACGCGTCACTGTCCTCGCCATGGCGCAGCAGGCTCAGTGCCAGCACATCCGACCAGGCTCGGTCCATCAGCGCCCGCAGCAGTCCGCGCGGTGGCGATTGCGCGAAGCGTTCCGCGATCAACTCGCCGGCACGGTGACGTGCCTGGTCCAGCCGCTCGCGCCCGCGAGCGGCTTCGGTGTGGCGACGTTCGGCGGCTTGCGCCTTGCGGCTGAGCAGGCTCAGGTGATGCTCGATATCGGCCAGCAGGGTGGTATACAGGCCGGCGCTGGGCGGCTCCTGGTGGGTGCGGGCGACCAGTTGTTCCAGTTTGGCCGCCAACGCCCGGTCGCTCTCGTCGTCGTTGCCGTCGAGCCAGTCGTTGGCTACCTCGGTCACCTTGTCCAGCAGTTTGCGCGCCGGATGTTCCCGCTTCTCGAAGAATTCGTGATCGGTGACCGCCATGCGCAACACGGGCAACTGCAGGTTGCCGAGCAGGGCATGTGCATTGCCGCCCTGCTTCAATTGCTGGCCGATCTGCTCGAACAGCATGGCCACCAGCTCCACCGTGTCGCCCTGTTCGCCGCTGAGTTGGGTGCGCGGAGCGCCGCTGGGCTTGTCGACGTTGAGCTGGGCCAGCAGTTCCTCGCGCAGCCGCTGGGCGCTGCGCAATTCGCGGCCGGCCTGATCGGTCACCTGGGCCAGGTGCTGCTGCAACGCAGCCAGCGCGGTCTGCAATTCATCGGGACTGGCAACACGCTCGACCGGCGATCCGCCTGCCGTGCCGTGGCCGCCGCGCCGCTGCGCCAGGAGGTTGCGCAGCGATTCGAGTACCTCGATGGAACCACCCTGTGGGGTCGTCGCGCTGCCGGCAGGACGCGGTGGTTCGGTGGCCGCTACAGTAGCAGCGTCCGCTTCCGTTGCGCTTGGGCGTGCTGGCGGCTTGACAAGGCGTGGAATCGGGTTGGTGCGCAATTTTTGCAGGATGCCATCGGCCAGCAATTGCGCGTTGATGCTGCCATACAGCGGCGTCAGGGCGCGGATCACCTGCTGATCGAAGTTGCTGAACAGCAGAAGCTGGTGTTTCAGCGGCAGTGCCAGTTCGCTGCTGGCCAGGTGACATGCCTTGGCCAGCGCGTGCGGACCCAGCGGCAGTGCCTCGCCGTCCAGCGGCGGACTGCCGACCAGCACGGCAAACCGGTAGCCCAGTTCATACAAGGCGTTGCCGTGTTGTGTCTCGCCGCGCGCGCCAAGCCGTTCCACGGCCATGCCCAGCTCCTGCTCGACCGGGTCGAGCAGTTCCAGCGATGCCCATCCGGTCGCACCTTCGGGGCCCGTCGCATCGGCATTTGCATCGATGTCGCTGAATGCCTTGCCAAGCTGAGCGAGGAACCGCCCCTCGAACGCGCTGCGATCCCGCAGCACGCGCTGCCGGCTGGCAAAATAGTCCTGTTGCTCCGCGTTGTCGTGCGCACGATCAGCCAGCGCAAACAGCTGTTGCGCGAACGAACCCAGGCAGCGGCGCAAGGGCTCATGCAGCCCCTGCGCCATCATCGTGTAGCTGGTTTCGAGTAGATGCCGTGCGCGTGGCGGCCAGCGCCCGCTGTCGAAGCCGGCGGGCGGAGGGGTTGCACGGGAATGCGGCTGTTCCTGTCCGACATCCATGAAAGAGCCTGCCTGTTCTTCCGAAGGCGCCAGTTTATGCCGATTCGGCGAGGCCTGCCTAGGCGGTCAGGCAGGATCGGGGCTGCCCATGAGGAAGGTTTCAGGTGGACGTTTCCAACCAGGTTTCGAGCCGTGCGGCGTCGTCTTCGCCGATTGCGATGATGCGATAGCCGGTCCAGACCTGCCCGGCGGAGGGCGCATTCTCGTGCCACTGCTCCTGTACACCCACTTCGATGTACTGCAGCGGCGTGCCGTCGTTGCCCGGCAGGGGCAGACGCAGTTGATAGATCGCCTCGCTGTTGGGCGCGGCGGGGCTGATCAGCAGCATGCCGGTGGCCGACAGGTTGCCGAGCTGGCCGAATGGCTGTTCCGTGATGACGTCGGTGACTGCAGCGGAGAAATTGACGGGTTTGCGTCGTGCCCGCCGTTGTTCGCGAGTGGACCGGTCGGCCCGGTTCATGGGGCGATCCCGGAGGTGATGGAGCGGGGTTGGTGACCCAGTTCCCGGGCCAGCGCGCGCCAGGCGTGGTCAAGCATGTCTTCGTGTTCCGCCGGCAGTTCGCGTACGCGGCCGTTGGCGATTTCCGTGGCCAGTTGCAGTTGCCCGAGCTCCTCCGCACGCTGACCGCTGCGAGTGGCAAACAGGCTGTGCCCGGTCAATGGCGAGTACCACACCAGCCTGCGGCGCTTGCCGCGGCCGCCGATCGGGGCGACAAACTCGAACCGGACCCCGGCATGCAGCACACGCAGATGCCGATGGATGCGCAGTACCTCCGTACTCGGCGCGGCCGTCGCGGCAGTGGCGGGCGGGCTGCCAGCCGGATCGTCGCCGTCGACCATCCGGGTGGTGCCCTGTTGGCGCCGTTCGCCCGGCGACTGGCGCCGCGAGAGTCGCGAAACCAGCGCATCGGCATCGAGTGTGTCGTTGTCGACGGGCGCGTTGCGGCTCGCGCCAAGCAGTTGCCGGGCCACCTGCAAGGCATCGTCGGCTTGCATGCCGATCTGGCGCAGGCCCGACTCCACTTCGCGCTGCAGCTTGGCCGCATCGCCGACCGGCAGGCAGCCGAGCAGTTGATCGGTGACCGTCAGCCGGGTGCCGAAGATCTCGCTGTGCTCGCCGTGACGCAGCAGCGTCAACGCCAGCACATCGGACCAGGTACGGTCGAGCAAGGCGACCAGCAGACGTTGCGGCGATGACCTTGCGTAGCGCTCGGTCAGCAGCGCGGTGGCGCGGTGGCGTGCCTGTTCGAGCTGTTCCAGGCCGTGCATCGCCTTCACCAGCCGGCGCTCGGCCTGCTGGGTCTTGTGCTGCAGTTGCGCCACGTACTTTTCGATGTCGTCCAGCAGGGCGGCATGAAGGCTGGCGCAGGGGGCTTCGCGACCGGCGCGCGCGATCAGTTGTTCCAGCCAGTCGCGCACGCTGCGATCGGCTTCGCCGCCGGTGTCGTCGAGCCATTCGCCGGCGATTTCGACAACCCTGCCCAACATCCTGCGGGCAGGATGCCGGGGCTGCTCGAAGAATTGGGGGTCGGCCAGTGCGGTGCGCAGCATCGGCAACTGCAAGCGGTCCAGCAGCAATTGTGCGTCGCTGTCCGGTGGCAGTTGCTGCGCGATCTGCTGGAACAGTCGCGTGATCAATTCCATCGTTTCGTCTTGCGCGGCGCTCAGGACGGCGCGAGGGGCCTGGGCGGGGCGTGCAACGCCGAGCTGGATGAGCAACTCCTCGTGCAGGCTGCGGCGATGCTCCGGATGGGGTTGTCCGGCAGGTCGGGTGAAATGTTCATGCAGCGCGGCGAGTGCGGCCTGCAGTTCCTCGTCGGTTACGCTGCTGCTGGTGGCGGACGGATTGGCATCCGGTGCGGCCCCCTGGTCCGTGGGTGATTCTGGCGGCTTGCCGGGCATGGCATCCTGGTTGCCGCGGTCCCTCGCGATGACAGGCGCAGCGGGCAAGGGGCCTGCTGGCTCCTTCGCACGATCGCGTCGCGCGGAGCTCCGCGGCACGGCGTAAGGACGCAGCCCCGGCAGGATGCCATTCGCGCGCAAGTGGGCATTGATCAGTTTGTGCAGGGATGTCAGTCCATCGATCAGGCTGCTCTCCAGACTTTGCAACAGCAGCAATTCGTGCTCGCGCGGCAGACCCAGTGTCTGGCTGGCCACGCTGAAGGCCCGGGCCATCGCTCGCGGGCCGACCGGCAGCGCATCCCCGGTCAACGGGGGCGAGGCGATCAGCGCCGCCAGCCGGTAACCCAGTTCGACCTGCGGCAGGCCGCCGCGAGCTTCACTGCGCGCGACCAGCTGATCCAGACTGGTAATCACTTCATGCTCAAGCGGATCGAGCAGGCTCAGCGTCTGCAGGGGCCCTGTGCTGGATTTCGGCACCGGCTGGCCAAGCCGGTCGAAGGCCTGGCCGATGTTGGCGATGAACTGCCGATCGAACGCATGGCGTTCGTTTTGCAGTTTCTGGCGAGTCGTCAGGTACAACTGCTGGTCGAGATGGCTGTGGGTGCGCTCGGCCTGCTGATGCAGCTGCATCTCGAAATGGTCCAGACTGGTCATCAGCAGTTCGTGCAGCCAGTCGCCGCACAGCGAACGCAATTCGCTCAGCAAACGCTGCGTTCGTGCCGGCCAGCGGGCATCGGGATGATCGACGGGATGGGTGCCGTCAAGTTGCATTGAACTGAATGTCTTGTCGCGCATGGCACCCTCCATCGAGTACCTGACAATTTCAGTCTATGCCGATTCCGCGGAATCCGCCCCGCCTGCGACACAGTGTCAGACGAGGAAACTGGCGATCACGTCGTTGAGGAAGCGCTGGCCCAGAGCGGTGGTATGCAGCCGCTGCGGATCGTCATGCAGCCAGCCGCGCTGGCGGGCATGGGCCAGTGCCGGGGCAATGCTTGCAGCGGAAAGGCCGGTGCGCGCGGCGAAGTCGGCAAGCGGCACGCCATCGACCAGGCGCAAGGCGTTCAGCATGTACTCGAACGGGAGTTCGGCCGCCTCGATCATGGCGTCGCCGCCGATCCGCGCCGGGCCGGCGGCGGCTTGCAGATACGCGCGAGGGTGACGAGTCTTCCAGCGCCGGCGCACCTGACCGTTGCCGGCATCGCTCAACTTGCCGTGCGCCCCGGCACCGATGCCCAGGTAATCGCCGAAGCGCCAGTAATTGAGGTTGTGCGCGCAGCGCCGATCGGGCTTTGCATAGGCGGAGATTTCGTACTGGTCGTAGCCGGCGGCGGCGAGGTGCCGTTCGCAGGCTTCCTGCATCGCCCACGCGTGATCGTCGTCCGGCAATGGCGGCGGGTTGGCGGCGAAGGCGGTGTTCGGCTCCAGCGTCAGCTGATAGTGCGAGATATGCGCGGGCTCGAGCGCGCGCGCGCGTTCCACGTCGGCCAGTGCGCCTTCGACTGTCTGCTGTGGCAGCGCGTACATCAGGTCGAGGTTGATGTTGCGGTAGCCGGCGTCTTGCGCCGACTTCACCGCAGCCTCGGCCTCGGCCGCCGAATGGATGCGGCCGAGGCGCTTGAGCTTGTCGTCGTCGAAGCTCTGCACGCCGAACGAAAGCCGGTTCACGCCAGCCGCCAGATAGCCGTCGAAACGGCCATGCTCGACCGTGCCGGGATTGGTTTCCAGGGTGATCTCGCCGCTGTCGGCGAATGGCAGCCGCGCGCACGCGCCGTCCAGGAAGCGCGCCACCAGCTCCGGCTCGAACAGGCTCGGCGTGCCGCCGCCGAAGAACACGCTGACGATGGGGCGGTTTTCCAGCGCAGCGCCGAAGTCGCGGATGTCGGCATCCAGGTCGGCCAGTAGCACGTCGATGTAGTCGGCATACGGCGGCGGCGCGTCGCGCAGGCCGTGCGAGTTGAAATCGCAGTACGGGCACTTCTTCACGCACCACGGCATGTGGACGTAGAGCGACAGCGGTGGAGCGAGTAGCGTCATGGTGCCGGCGGAGGCGAGTCGGCGAGCCGCCCATGCAGCAAGGCCAGCGCCTGGCCGCGATGGCTCAGGCGGTTCTTCAGCGCGGGGTCGAGTTCGGCGGCGCTCAACGACTGGCCGTGCGGCAGGAACAGCGGGTCGTAACCGAAACCCTGCATGCCGCGTGGCGCGTCGAGGATGCGGCCGTGCCAGCGGCCTTCGACGATCAGCGGCGCCGGGTCGTCGGCACGGCGCAGCAGCACCAACACGCAGATGAAGAACGCGTTGCGTTGTGCGTCCGGCAGCCCCTGCAGTGCCTGCCGCAGGCGGGCGTTGTTGGCGGCGCTGTCGCCGTGGCCGCCGGCGTAGCGGGCCGACTGCAGGCCGGGCGCGCCACCGAGCGCGGGCACGCACAGCCCGGAGTCGTCGGCCAGCGCCGGCAGGCCGCTCGCCTGCGCGGCATGGCGTGCCTTGAGCAGCGCGTTCTCGACGAAGCTCAGGCCGGTTTCCTCGGCGTCGCCGATGCCCAGGCTCGATTGCGCGATCACCTCGAAGCCGCTGTCGGCGAGCAGCGCGTCGAATTCGGCGAGCTTGCCGCGGTTGCTGCTGGCCAGAACGATGCGTTGCATGCCGGCCTCAGTCGCCTTGCGTCAGGGCGCTGCGCTGCGCGGCCACCAGTTCGCCAATGCCTTTTTCGGCCAGCGCCAGCATGGCGTCCATTTCCTCGCGGCGAAAGGCGTGGCCCTCGGCGGTGCCCTGCACTTCGATCAGACCGCCGCCATCGTTCATCACCACGTTCATGTCGGTGTCGCAACTGGAATCCTCGGTGTAGTCGAGGTCGAGCACCGGTACACCTTGCCAGATGCCGACCGACACGGCGGCCACCGCGCCGACGATCGGATTGCGCTTGAGCTTCTCGCGCTGCATCAGCACGCTCACCGCGTCGACCAGTGCCACGTAGGCGCCGGTGATCGCCGCGGTGCGGGTGCCGCCGTCGGCCTGCAGCACGTCGCAGTCCAGCGTGATCACCCGTTCGCCCAGGGCCTGGCGGTTGACGCAGGCGCGCAGGCTGCGCCCGATCAGGCGCTGGATCTCCATCGTGCGTCCGCCCTGGCCGCCGCGCGCGGCTTCGCGCTGTGTGCGGGTGTTGGTGGCGCGCGGCAGCATGCCGTATTCGGCCGTCACCCAGCCTTCGCCCTTGCCGCGCAGCCAGGCCGGCGCGCGATCCTCGATGCTGGCGGTGCACAGCACGCGGGTGTCGCCGAAGCTCACCAGCACCGAACCTTCGGCGTGACGGGTGTAATGACGTTCAATGCTGACGCTGCGCAGCTGGTCGCTGCCGCGGCCACTGGGACGGGTGACGGAATTCATGCTGTGATTCCTGATGTCGCTTGGCCGGATTGGGCAAGACGGGGCGTGAGAGTTTACCATTGCGCTCTTTTCCCCCTGTTTGGATGGCCCGCGATGATCCGCAGCATGACGGCCTATGCCAGCGCCGAAACCACCGGTTCCGCCGGCACGCTCAGTTGCGAGTTGCGCACGGTCAATCATCGCTATCTGGAACTGAGCCCGCGCCTGCCCGACGAGTTGCGCGGTTTCGAGTCGCTGCTGCGCGAGCGCATCGCGGCAAAGTTGTCGCGCGGCAAACTCGACCTGGCCGTGCGCCGCACCAGCGATGCGCGCAACGGGTCGCTGCAGGTCGACCATGCGCTGCTGTCCCGCTTGTCGGAACTGAACCTGGATCTGGCCGCGCGGTTTCCCGGCATGCAGGTGGAATTCACCGAACTGTTGCGGTTTCCCGGGGTGCTGCAGCAAAACGCAGCCGACCCCGAGTCCCAGCAGGCGGCCTTGTTCGACGTACTCGACCGTGCGCTGGATGCACTCACCGCAACGCGCGAACGCGAAGGCGAGAAGCTGGGGGAAATCCTGCGCGACAAGCTCGACAGCATCGAGCGCGTGGTCGCCGACGTGCGCGGCTGGATGCCGGAGATACGCGCCGCCCTGCGCGCGCGACTGGAAGCCCGGCTGGCCGACCTCAAGCAGCCGGTGGAGCCGGGCCGGCTGGAACAGGAACTGGTGCTGCAGATCACCCGCACCGACGTCGACGAAGAGCTCGACCGGCTCGACACGCACATCGGCGAGACGCGCCGCGTGCTCGGCCTGGCGGAGCCGGTCGGCCGCCGGCTGGATTTCCTGATGCAGGAGTTCAACCGCGAGGCGAACACCCTGGGCTCCAAATCGGTCGATGCGCGCAGCACCAATGCCGCGGTCGAGCTGAAGGTGCTGATCGAACAGATGCGCGAGCAGGTGCAGAACATTGAATAGCATAGGCACGTCACCCTATGTCGCGCGGATTTCCTCGATGCGGGTTCAGGTGAACCTGGTCCTTACCCCAACCCTCTCCCCGCAGGGAAGAGGGAGCGAAGGAGCTGCGCATCGTCATGTCGATTGAAGCGGGCACACTGTTCATCGTTGCCGCGCCATCGGGAGCCGGCAAGTCCAGCCTGGTCAATGCGCTGCTCGAGCGCGATGACGCGATCTCGCTGTCGGTGTCGCATACCACGCGGCCACCGCGGCCGGGCGAGCAGTATGGGCGGCATTACTATTTTGTCGAACGCGGCGAATTCGAGCGGGAGATCGCCGAAGGCATCTTTCTCGAACATGCCCAGGTACACGGCAACCTGTACGGCACGTCGCGCACCGGGGTGCAGGCGTTGCTGGCGCAGGGGCGCGACGTGCTGCTGGAGATCGACTGGCAGGGCGCCGAGCAGATCCGTCGCAGCAAACCCGATTGCGTCAGCGTGTTCATCCTGCCGCCGTCGCGGACCGAGCTGGAGCGCCGCCTGCGCGGTCGCGGCTCGGACAGTGCCGAGGTGATCGAGCGCCGGCTGATCAATTCGCGCGAAGAAATTTCCCATGCCCACGAATTCGATTTCATCCTGATCAACGACGAATTCGAGCGCGCACTGGACGACCTGCAGGCGATCGTGCGGGCGGTGCGCCAGCGCAGTGCGCTGCAATGGCGGCGGCACGAGGCGCTGATCGCGGAACTGCTCGCCGCCTCGCCTGAGTGACGGCTGAGCGGCGCGGGAGAACCCGCATGGCCTTTCCGCAACGCTTCGGTTATTTTGGCGCCTCCCCATAGCCGTTCCCGCCCATGACCGACTCCGTTCACGCCACGCCCGATGACAGCATGCTGGTGCGAATCCGTGGACTGACCACGGTGCTCGGCGGCAAGACCATCTTCAGCGACCTGGACATGGACATCCCGCGCGGCAAGATCACCGCGATCATGGGCCCCAGCGGCACCGGCAAGACCACCTTGCTCAAGCACATCACCGGACAGATGCGGGCCGATGCGGGCGAGATCGTGGTGGACGGCCAGAACGTGGCCGAACTGTCGCGCGAGAAGCTGTACAAGATGCGCGAAGGCATCGGCTACCTGTTCCAGAACTCGGCCCTGCTGACCGATTTCGACGTGTTCGAGAACGTGGCGTTTCCGCTGCGCCAGCATACCCAGCTGCCGGAAGTGCTGATCCGCAACCTGGTGCTGCTGAAGTTGCAGGCGGTGGGTTTGCGCGGTGCCGCGGCGCTGATGCCCAGCGAGCTCTCGGGCGGCATGGCGCGCCGTGTGGCGCTGGCGCGCGCAATCGTGTTCGATCCGATGTTGATCCTGTACGACGAGCCGTTCGTCGGGCTCGATCCGGTGGCCTTGAACCAGGTGCTGAAATTGATCCGTACGCTGAACCAGACCCTCGGCATCACCAGCGTGCTGGTGGCGCACGAACTGGCGGCGATACGCCAGATCGCCCATCACGTGTTCCTGATCGCCAACGGCAAGGTGGTGGCGCAGGGCGACCCGAAAACCATCGCCGACGACGGCTCGCCGTGGACGCGGCAGTTCTTCGGTGGCGAGGCCGACGGCCCGGTACCGTTCCAGTATCCGGCCGGCGATTACGCGCAGGCACTGGGCTTTGCCGGAGCGGCGAAATGAACCAGCGCATGCCGCAAGACAACAACGTGGTCATCCAGTCGCTGACCCAGATCGGCAATTGCGGGCTGTTCCTGCTGACCCTGCTGGCGGCGATCCCGCGCAGTCTGCGCTACATCCGCGAGACCATCCGCCAGCTGTGGTTCGTCGGCGCGATGAGCCTGACCATCATCATGGTCTGCGGCCTGTTCGTCGGCATGGTGCTGATGCTGCAGCTGTACCACGTGCTGTCGATTTTCGGCGGCACCTCGGCCAGCGGCATGGTGGTGGCGCTGTCGGTGTATCGCGAACTGGGGCCGGTGGTTACCGCACTGCTGTTTGCCGGCCGTGCCGGCACCTCGATCACCGCCGAGATCGGCCTGATGCGCGCCACCGACCAGATCGACGCGATGGAGCTGATGGCGGTCGATCCGATCGCCTACGTCGCCACGCCGCGGTTCCTGGCCGGCTTGATCGCGATGCCGCTGCTCACTTGCGTGTTCTGCGCCATGGCAATTCTCGGCGGTCACCTGGTCGGCGTGACCTGGCTGGGCATCGACAACGGCACGTTCTGGTCGAACATGACCGCAGAGGTCGACTTGCACACCGACATCGTCAACGGCGTGCTGTTCAAGAGCCTGGCGTTCGGCGCCGTGGTGTCGCTGATCGCGGTGTTTCAGGGTTTCGCCACGCCACCGACCAGCGAGGGTGTGGCGCGCGCCACCACCCGCACCGTGGTCGCCTCGTCGATCGCCATCCTGGCGCTGGACTTCGTGCTTACCGCGTTTCTCATGTGAGTGTGCTGATGTGACTGCCGCCATGACCATTACCATCATTTTCCATTGTTCATCGAGGATCGTGCCGTGAGCCAGCAGAGAAGTTCCTACGCCGTCGGCACCGGTCTGTTCATCGTGTTCGGGTTCGCCGCGCTGGCCTATCTGGCGACCCAGACCACATCGATCGCGAACGTGCATCAAGGCGCCAGCTATACCGTGGAAGCGCATTTCGCGAACATCGGCCAGCTGAAGGATCGTGCTCCGGTGAAGATCGCCGGTGTGCGCGTCGGTCAGGTGCAGTCGATCACGCTGGAGCCGGGTCGGGAGGTGGCTGACGTGAAGCTGTCGATCGACAAGGCTTACGACAAGATCCCGCTCGACTCGGTGGCGACCATCTACACCAGCGGCCTGCTGGGCGATCAATATATCGGCATCCAGTACGGCAACTCCAAAAAGACCGTGGCCGACGGCGGCACGCTGGTGCTGACCAAGCCGGCGCAGCAACTGGAGGAGATGCTCGGCAAGTTCTTCGGCGCCGGCGGCGTGGCCGACAACCTCGGCGGCACCTACACGGTCTGGGCGCGATTCACCAACGTCGGTTCGCTCTCGGTGGGCGCCCCGGTGAAGATGGCCGGCGTGGCGATCGGCAGTGTGCAGTCCATTCAGGCTGACCCGGTCAAGCTGGATGCCAAGGTCACGTTGGCCATCGACAAGCGTTACAACCAGATTCCGGACGATTCATCCGCGGCCGTGTTCACCAGCGGCTTGATCGGCACCCAGTTTGTTGCGATCCAGCCTGGCGGTTCCCCCGACGCGCTCAAGAACGGCGACGAGATGATCCTGACCCAGTCCGCGATGCAGCTGGAGGATCTAATCGGCAAGTTCCTGGTCAACGGTTCGTCCAGCGACAGTAAGGCTGCCGGCAACGGCAAATCATCCGATACCACCCCCGGCAAGCATTGAGCCGGTATTGCTGAAGGAGTTATCCATGTTGCGCAGATTGGCTCTTGCCACCGCCATCGCCCTGGGCAGCGTCATTGCCGCCCCGGCGTTTGCCCAGGCCACCCCGGAGGCGACGACACCCGCCGCCCAGCAGACCCCGGAGCAGATCGTGCAGTCGATCGCCGATCAGCTGGCCACGGCGATCGACGGTCATCGTGATGAGTTGAAGCAGCACAAGGAAAAATTGATCGGCATCATCGATGAAGTTTTTCTGCCGCACTTCGACATCGACTATGCCTCGATCCTGGTGCTCGGCCAGCATGCCCGCGAGGCCACCCCGGCCCAGCGCGAGCGCTTCGCCAAGGCGTTCTACAATTCCATCACCCACCGTTATGCCGAGGGCCTGCTCGACTACACCCGCGGCCGCGTGAAGGTTCTGCCATTCAACGGCGAACTCAATGACCGGCGCAGCGTGGTGCGTACGCAGGTGGTGCTGGACGACGGCAAGCTGGTGGCGATCGACTATGCCTTCCGCAAGACCCGTACCGGCGACTGGAAGGCCTACGACGTGATCATCGAGGGCATTTCCTACGTCACCAACTACCGCAATCAGGTGGACGCGGAGATTCGCAAGGTGGGTATCGATCAACTGATCACCAACCTCGAGACCCAGGGCGAAAAGGCGCTGGCCGCGATGGAGAAGGACAACAAGGGCACCAAGTGATGGCCGCAGCCGATCGCGGGTTCCAACTGACCGTCCACGCACCGGGCATACTCGCGGTGGACGGTGTGCTGAGCTTCGATACCGCGGCGGCCGCGCTGCAGGCGTTCGAGCTTGCGCTGGCCGATGGCGTGCACGGTCAGCTCGATCTGGCAGGTGTCCGGCACAGCGACAGCGCAGGCCTGTCTTGCGTGCTTGCCGTCGTGGCCGAAGCCAGCCGGCTCGGGCATCCGCTGCACGTCGTCAACATGCCGGCGAGCATGCGGACATTGGCGCAGGTCTGTGAGGTCGAGGCGCTGATGCCCTGACCCTCGATGTCAGCCGGCTTTGATCACTTCGGCTTGCTTGAATCGTCCGGATGCTTGTTTTCCCACTGGTGCTGCTGATCCAGCAACTGTTCGGGATCGAAGTTCTTGTCGTTCAGCCCCTGCATCTGCTCGATGATCGCGGCGGGCGGATTGCCGTCGTAGATTTCGTACAGGCGCTGTTGCCGGTAGGCATCGCGGATGAAGACATACGGGTCATAGGCGGATTGCAGGAAGCTTTCCGCATCGATGGCACGTGAGCGCAGCGTCACCAGATACATCACCTGCGGCAGATATTGCAGACCGCCATAGGAATGGTTGCTGGCGTAGATGCTCAACGGGTCGAAGAAGTAGCTGTCGACCGGCAGATGCCAGACGTCGCGCACCGTGCTCGGGCCGGCCAGCGGCAGCATCAGGAAATCACCCTCCGGCACACCCCAACGGGCCAGGGTGATGCCGAAATCGTTGCTTTCCAGCGGGATGCCGAGCTGGCTGGCCGGGTCGAAGAAGCCGGCGACGCCCAGGGTCAGGTTGACCAGGAACCGCCCGCTGCTCTGCAGCGCCTGCTTCGGACGTGCCTGCAGCAGATCGTTGGCGACGGTGATCGGCATGCGGATATTGGTGAAGAAGTCGCTGACCGAGCGACGTACCGGCGGGTTGGTTATCTTGCGATAGCCGACCGCCACCGGGCGAACCACCGCCTTGTCCACGTGCTCGTTGAACTTGTAGATCCCGCGGTTGTACTTTTCCAGTGGATCGTCGGTGCGAGGTTTGGCAATGGTGCAGCCTGCCAGCATCGCGATCGCGAGCAGCGGCAGCCAACGGCTCAGGGGAAGAGAGCGGAGCGAATAGAGCATCGATGCAGTGACTCGCGGTTGGGAATATACATAAGTGTACTGTTTGGTTTTATATCTTGCACGGCTTTCGAGGTGCTTTCATGGTTCGAGGTGCTTTGATGGTCAGCGCACCAGTTCAAGGCGACCGGCACGTGTCGGGTACCGGTTGCATTGCCAGCAAAGCACCTGCTCATCTACACTGTCGGGCCATATAAGTTATTTATTCTTAGAGGATTTCGAATGGCACGCATTACCGTGGAAGACTGCCTGGAGGTGGTCGACAACCGTTTCGAGCTCGTGCTGATGGCAACCAAGCGCGCGCGCCAGCTGGAGAAGGGCGCCGAGCCGGCCGTCAACCCCGACCATGACAAGCCTACTGTACTGGCCCTGCGTGAAATCGCCGATCGCCGCATCGATCAGGTCATGATCGATCAGATCGACAAGGCCGAGCGCGAGCGGGCCGAGCGCGAGGCGCTGGAGTGGGCCGCTGCCGAGGTCGACGACGACCTCTCCAAGGGCGGCGACGACTGATGGACGGCAGCCTGCCGTTCGTTCGTCGTCCCGCTGTCGCTGGCGTGATCGATCGTACCTGTGCAGTCACCGTCTGGTCCGGTCAATACCTCGAGGTGGGTGCCTGAGCCGGCGCCAGCATCGATGACTGCGGCCGCGCCTCCCGCTTCCGTCGATCTATCCGCGCTGCCGCCTTATGTGCTGGCTCTGAGAGAGCGCATTGCCTACCTGCCCGAGGGCCAGATCGAGCGCGTGATGGGTGCATTCCTGGTGGGCGCGCAAGCGCATGCCGGACAGGAACGCAGCAGCGGCGAACCGTACATCACGCATCCGGTGGCGGTGGCCGGCATCCTGGCCGAACTCGGGCTGGATGCCGAGACCATCATCGCGGCCATCCTGCACGACACGCTGGAGGATACCGAACTCAGCCGCGAAGCCCTCGCGGTCGAGTTCGGCGAGGTCGTGGCCGAACTGGTCGACGGGGTCACCAAGCTCGACAAGATGCGCTTCGGCAGTCGCCAGGAAGCCGATGCGGAAAGTTTCCGCAAGATGCTGCTGGCGATGGCGCGCGATTTGCGCGTGATCCTGATCAAGCTGGCCGATCGCCTGCACAACATGCGTACGCTAGGCGCCAAGGATGCCGTGTCGCGACGGCGCATCGCTCGCGAGACGCTGGAGATCTTTGCGCCGATCGCGCAGCGCCTGGGCATGAACAAGTTCAAGGCCGAGTTGCAGGACCTGGGGTTTCGCGCGCTGTACCCGGACCGCTACCGGGTGATCAGCGAGCGTATCCGTGCCGTGCTCGGCAACCGTCGCGAGGCGATGGGCAAGATCGAGGCGGCGCTGTCGCTGCGGCTTGGCGAAGAGCATCTGCACAATCGCGTCGTGGGGCGGATCAAGTCGCCGTGGAGCATCTATTCGAAGATGCGCAACGAGCACAAGAGTTTCGCCCAGCTGATGGACGTCTACGGATTTCGCGTGGTCGTCGACAACGTGACCAGCTGCTACATGGCGCTCGGCGCGGTGCACGCGCTGTACAAGCCGGTCGACCGGCGTTTCAAGGATTTCATCGCGATCCCCAAGGCAAACGGCTACCAGTCGCTACACACCGTGCTGCTGGGCCCGTTCGGTGCGCCGATCGAAGTGCAGATCCGCACGGCCGAGATGGACTCGGTCGCCGAACGCGGCATCGCCGCGCACTGGGCCTACAAGAGCGACAGCGGCCCGGCCAACAGCGCGCAGACGCGCGCGCGCGAGTGGCTGTCGTCGCTGGCCGACAGTTCGGTCAATACCGCTTCGTCGGCAGAGTTCATCGAGGCGGTGAAGATCGACCTGTTTCCGGACGAGGTCTACCTGTTCACGCCGCGCGGCGACATCCTTTCGCTGCCGCGCAACGCCACGGCGCTTGATTTCGCCTATGCCGTGCACACCGATGTCGGCGATCACGCCGTCGCCGCGCGGGTCGACAAGAAGCTGCTGCCGCTGCGCACGCGGCTGGAGTCCGGCCAGCTGGTCGAAATCATCACGGCACCGTCGGCACTGCCCAATCCGGCGTGGCTGGAGTCGGTCGTCACCGGCAAGGCGCGCACCGCGATCCGCCAGTACCTGAAGCATCTGCAGCACGAGGACGCGGTCGATTTCGGCTCGCGCATGCTCGACCGTGCATTGGGCGCGCTGGGCAGCAGTCTCGATGCCATTCCGGTGGCGGTGCTGGACCGATTCCTCGAGGCATCCAAGTTGAAGCGCCTGGAGGAACTGCTGTCCGACATCGCGCTGGGCAACCGCATGCCCGATGTGGTCGCCAGCCAGCTGCTGGCATCGCGCGGCGCACTGCCCGGCGACATGCCGCAGGTGCCGCAGCATGTGCACGAGAAAATCCGCATCACGGGCACCGAGCGCGGAGTGTTGAGTTTCGCCAATTGCTGCCATCCGCTGCCGGGCGACGAGATCATCGGCTATCTGTCGTCGGGCAAGGGCATCGTGGTGCATCGCGAGGAATGCCCGAATGTGATCGAGCTGCGCAAATCGCCGGAGCGCTGCGTGGCGATCGAATGGGATCGTGGCGTGCAGGGCGACTATCGCGCCGAACTGCGCATCGAGGTCATCAACCGCCCCGGTGTGCTGGCCACCGTGGCCGCCGCGATCGGCGCTGCCGACTCGAACATCGAGAATGTGGAGTATGTCGAGCGCGATGACGCTGCCGCGACCATGCTGTTCGCGATGGAAGTGAAGAACCGCAAGCATCTGGCCGACGTGATCCGCCGTGTGCGTCGCACCGGCGTGGTCAGTGGCGTCTATCGCCACCCCTTGTAGGTCAAGGCTGCTCCAGCGCCGCAGCGATTGAGCGCAGCTACGGACGATGCAGTCCATTCCGCTATGCTTGCCGCGCCTTTTCGTTGCCGGCAACACGCATGCCCTCCCGACTTCCCGAACCCAGCGCCGACGAGCGCGCGCATTCCGACCATCTGCTGCAGCTGCTGCGCGAACTGATCGCCGCGCACGGGCCGCTGCCGTTCGCGCAATACATGGAGCGCTGCCTGTACGCGCCGGGGCTGGGCTATTACAGCGCGGGCAAGACCAAGTTCGGCGCCGCCGGCGATTTCGTCACCGCGCCGGAGCTGGGCGAGCTGTTCGCGCGCTGCGTGGCCAACGTGATGCAGCCGGCGCTGGCATCGCTGGGCGAGCAGGCGGATGTGCTCGAACTCGGCGGCGGCAGCGGTGCGTTTGCCGAGGCGGCGCTTGATGCGCTGGCCGCCGGCGGCACGCTGCCGCGGCAGTACCTGATCCTGGAGCCCAGTGCCGATCTGCGCGAGCGTCAGCGCGAGCGGCTGCAGGCGAAGCTGCCGGCCGAACTGCATGCGCGGGTGCGCTGGCTGGATCGTCCGCCCGAGCAGGACTGGCGCGGCGTGCTGTTTGCCAACGAGGTGATCGATGCGCTGCCGACCACGCGCTTTTGCGTGCGCGGCGGTGAAGTCTACGAAGAGCACGTCATGCTGGACGGCGAAGGCCGCCTGCGCCGCGTCGATCGTCCGGCCGATGCGCTGACCGCCGGCGCCGTGCGCCACGTCGAGCGCGATCTGGGCACCGGGTTCGCCGACGGCTACCGCTCGGAAATCCTGCCGCAGCTGCCGTACTGGATCCAGGCCGTGGCCGGATCGCTCAGGGCGGGGCTGATGCTGTTCGTCGACTACGGCTACGTGCGCCGCGAGTTCTATCTGCCCGAGCGCGACGACGGCACGCTGATGGCGCATTACCGGCATCACGCGCACAACGATCCGCTGTACCTGCCGGGGCTGAACGACCTCACCGCTTCGGTCGATTTCACCGCGTTGGCCGAAGCCGGCAACAGTGCCGGTTTCAGCGTGGCGGCGTATCTGCCACAGGCGCAGTTCCTGATCGGTGCCGGCTTGCAGGAAGTATTCGAACACGCGCAGGCGCAAGCCACCGACGAGCACGAGCGCTATCGGCTGGCGCAACAGGTGAAGAAGCTGATGCTGCCCGAGCAGATGGGCGAACGGTTCCAGGCCATGCTGCTTGTCCGCGGCCTCGACGATCTGCCCTTGCCGGCCGGACTGCTGGCTGCCGATCAGGGAGGTCGGCTGTGATGACAACGGTTCAGCCGTCTGGACGGCTGCGCTGGCATCGCGCCTGGGTCGCGCTGGGCGGCGCGATCATGCTGTGGACCCTGTGGATGGCGCTGGGCCCGGAGTCTGGCATCACGCTGGCTTTCCCGTTCGGCGACAAGCTGCTGCACGCGACCGCATTCACCTGCCTGATGGGCTGGTGGGGCAATGTCTATCGCGATCGCCGCGCCCGCGGCTGGGCGGCGCTGGGCTGCCTGGCGTTCGGCGTCTTCATCGAGTTCGCGCAGTGGCTGTCGCCGCCGCACGACGCGGATGTCTTCGACGTGCTCGCCGACAGTATCGGCATCCTGCTGGCGCTGCTGTTGCTGCGCAGCTGGTTGGCCGGCGTGCTGGCCGGTGTGGAACGGGGATGGCTGCAGTGGCGTGGTGGCCGGCACTGAGCGCCGGTGGCGATCAGGGG
>Ga0307377_10002116_pt1 | contig 23788 bp, 22 predicted proteins | sample TR3MG_FD_202535 | JGI IMG/M metagenome (GOLD analysis project Ga0307377, IMG submission 202535) | Soil microbial communities from Risofladan, Vaasa, Finland - TR-3 | ecosystem: Environmental > Terrestrial > Soil > Coastal area > Acid sulfate soil | place: Finland: Risofladan, Vaasa | collected...
TGAAGGCGACTCCGTCCAAGTCGACCAGTCTGCGTTGACGGGAGAATCCTTGCCTGTTGAGGTAAAACCGGGCGGAGCGGTGTATTCGGGATCGATTCTTCGTCAGGGCGAGATCGATGCAATGGTCTATGCCACCGGTACAAGCACCTACTTTGGCAAGACCGCGCAACTGGTCCAGGCGGCGGATACTGTCAGCCATTTCCAGCGATCTGTATTGAAGATTGGCAACTACCTGATCGCTCTTGCCGTGGCGATGGTTCTGTTGATCGTCATAATCGCGCTTTTCCGTCACGATCCGGTTCTCACGACGTTGGAATTCTGCCTGGTCCTTCTGGTGGCCGCGATTCCCGTGGCCATGCCCACGGTGCTGTCGGTCACCATGGCTGTGGGCGCTCGGCTGCTGTCGAAAAAAGAAGTGGTTGTTACCAAGCTTTCGGCGATCGAGGAACTGGCCGGCGTAGACATCCTGTGTTCAGACAAAACCGGCACCCTGACCCAGAACAAGCTGACCTTAGGCGATCCTTTCACCGTGGACAGCATCCCCGCCGATCAGGTGATTCTCTGGGCAGCGCTCGCTTCCCGTGCCGAGGACAAAGACACCATCGACCTTGCCGTGATTGGCGGTGTCAAGGACGACAAGGCCCTAAAGAGCAACCAGGTGAGCCACTTCGTGCCTTTCGACCCGGTGCATAAACGCACCGAAGCCACCGTCAAAGGAGCGGACGGGAAGCAGTTCTTCGTGGCCAAGGGCGCGCCGCAAGTGATTCTGAAGATGGCGACCAACGCCGGTGAAGTAAAGGCCGAGGTCGAGAAAGCTATCCTGGATTTTGCCGGAAAAGGCTTCCGTTCGCTGGGCGTGGCCCGGACCGATGAGGAAGGCAAGTGGAAGTTTGTCGGCATGCTGCCCTTGTTCGATCCGCCCCGCGAACAGGCAAAGGCAACTATCGCCAGCGCTGTGGAGATGGGCGTAAAGGTCAAGATGGTGACGGGCGATCAACTGGCGATCGCTCGGGAAACGGCAAAGCAACTGGGGATGGGCACCAACATCCTGGATGCCAGCGGATTGGGCGACAGCAAGAAGGATGCAACCCCGGAGCAGGCAAAGGCGATTGAAGACGCGGACGGCTTTGCGCAGGTATTCCCCGAACACAAGTTCCACATCATCCAGGTCCTGCAGAAGCGCGGCCATTTCGTCGGCATGACCGGCGACGGCGTGAACGACGCTCCGGCGCTCAAAGAAGCAAACTGCGGTATCGCCGTCTCCGGAGCCACGGACGCGGCGCGCGCCGCCGCATCCATCGTGCTGCTGGCGCCCGGCCTGTCGGTCATTATCGACGCGATCAAGGAGGCCCGGAGAATTGTCCAGCGGATGAACAGCTATGCGATCTACCGCATCGCCGAAACGCTGCGCGTGTTGCTGTTCATGGTGCTGGCGATCCTGGTATTCAACTTCTACCCGGTAACCGCAGTAATGATCGTGTTGATCGCGGTGCTCAACGACGGAGCCATCCTGTCCATCGCGTATGACAACGTTCATTACAAGGACAAGCCCGAGGCCTGGAACATGCGCCTGGTGCTGGGGATCGCCTCGGTGCTGGGCTTTGTCGGTCCCATTGCCGCGTTTGGCCTGTTTTACCTCGGCGACCGTGTCATGCACCTCGGTCATCCCGAACTCCAGACGCTGATGTATCTGCTTCTGTCGGTGGCGGGGCATCTAACCATCTTCCTGACACGCACGCGCGGACCGTTCTGGTCCATTCGCCCTGCCCGAATTCTGTGGATCGCAGTGCTTGGCACGCAAACTGTAGCTACGCTCATTGCCGTCTATGGCTTGTTCATGACGCCAATCGGCTGGAAACTGGCCGGACTGGTTTGGGGCTACGCTCTGGTCTGGGCTTTCGTAACCGACCGCGTGAAACTGCTTGGCTATCGATTCCTGGTCCATGAAAAGGCTGACCAGCCGAAGCCGGAAGCCAAGGCCGACGCCAAGGCTGACGCTAAGCCGGAAACTAAGGCCGATGCACCTAAACCCGATGCAAAAGCTGACCAGCCGAAGCCGGAAGCCAAGGCCGAGCCAAAGGCCGACGCTAAGGCTGACGCTAAGCCGGAAGCTAAGGCCGATGCACCTAAACCCGATGCAAAAGCTGATCAGCCGAAGCCGGAAGCCAAAGCTGAGCCGAAGCCGGAGGCCAAGACACCGTCCGATCTGAAGTCGCAAATCGGTAAGCGGGCCTACGAACTCTATGAAGAGCGGGCCGGCAACGACGGTACGGCAGTTCAGGACTGGAAGAAAGCGGAGCAGGAGATTCGTAAAGATGAAGCCAACGATGAGCCGACGCCGGAAGCTAAGGCCGATGTACCTAAACCCCATGCAAAAGCTGATGAGCCCAAGTCTGAAGCCAAAGACAAGCCTCAGCCTGAAGTGACGCCACTGCTTGTCAAACGAGTCCATCAACTCTACGAACAGCTTGGGCGCGAAGACGTTCAAACCGTTCAGGACTGGGAGAAGGCAGAACCGGAGCTTCAGAACAATGAATTCACAAAATAGGCAGACAGAAACGACGAGGCAAGCATGACCGATAAATCGAACATAAAAATCAGCTCAAAGGATTTTCGTGTGCCGCCAGACAAGCAGGTCAACCTCAGCAAATGGCCCACGATGGTCGACCCCTACGCGAAGTCAAAGAAGCAGTATAAAGAGCTCCTCGATCAACACATTGAGAAGCTTGCCTCGCTGCAGCACCTTCACTACGCGTCGCACAAGTATGCGCTGCTGCTGATCTTCCAGGGCATGGACGGCGCCGGCAAGGACGGCGCCATTCGGCACGTCATGTCCGGAGTCAATCCAGAGGGTTGCGAAGTTTTCAGCTTCAAGCAGCCGAGCGCCGAGGAACTTGAACATGATTTCCTCTGGCGCACGACCTGCCGCCTTCCCGAGCGCGGACGGATCGGCATCTTTAACCGCTCCTATTACGAAGAAGTCCTTGTGGTTCGCGTACATCCGGAGATCCTCCGGGGTCAAGGGCTTCCTGTGGAACTGAGCGACGAGAAGAACATCTGGGACCAAAGGTACCGTTCTATCGTGGACTTGGAGAAGCACCTTCACCGCAACGGCACGCAAACCGTCAAGATCTTCCTACACCTGTCGTACGAGGAGCAGCGAAAGCGATTCCTTGCCCGCATCGACGAGCCGGAAAAGAACTGGAAGTTCAGCACCTCCGACATTCACGAGCGGAAATACTGGAAACACTACATGAAGGCCTACGAGGATTGCTTTCAAGCTACAAGCACTCATCATGCGCCATGGTACGTTGTCCCCGCCGATGACAAGGAGAATGCGCGGCTGATCGTCTCGCAAATCGTCCTTGATGTGCTGGGGGGACTCAAGATGGCTTATCCCAAGACTACCGCAAAGCGCCGCCTCGAGTTGCAAGCGATCAAGAAGTTGTTGACGAAATAACGTCAGAACCCATCGCATGCTGGCTCGAGCGAACCAATACGTCAAACCCGCAACCGCGCTGTCAGCCGTTGCGGAGGATGGAAAGGAAAAGTCAATATGGCTACCAAGGAGCTCCCCTTCACAGCTGAGAAGGATCACACGCCTCAAGCGTTCAGAAAGAACTTCGATCAGACTGGCAACTCCTCCGGGTTTATCTTTGATGTAACTCTGTCGACCGCGATCGCCGCAAATGGAAATGTGGAAGCACAGGCTCCGGTTCCGAAGGGGCCGCTTTCGCCCGAGCTGCTCGACAAAATGAATCGCTACTGGCGGGCAGCAAACTATCTGTGTATTGGCCAGATCTACCTGTTTGAGAATCCTCTTTTGCGTCAGCCGCTCAAGGCTGAACAGATCAAACCACGTCTCCTTGGCCACTGGGGAACGTCGCCCGGACAAAACCTCATCTACATTCATTTGAACCGCCTCATCAAAGAGCACGATGCCGACATCATCTATATTTCTGGGCCAGGACACGGAGGCCCTTCGCTGAATGCCTGCTCCTACCTTGAGGGCACATACACCGAGGTCCACCCTGAGATCACACACGACGAAGACGGCTTGCGGCTCATGTTCCGCAAGTTCTCGACGCCGGGCGGTGTCCCCAGCCACTGCGGTCCGCACGTCCCGAATTCCATGCACGAGGGAGGAGAGCTTGGTTACTCTCTGGTTCACGCATTCGGCGCGGCATTCGATAATCCGGACCTGATTGTCGCCTGCGTCATCGGCGATGGCGAGTCCGAGACATGCCCACTGGAGGGAAGCTGGAAGTCGGTCAACTTTCTCAACCCTGTGCGCGACGGCGCTGTTCTTCCGATTCTCCACCTCAACGGCTACAAAATCTCCGGCCCCACAGCCCAGGCGCGCACCAGCGACGAAGACTTGAAGGCTCTTTATGTTGGACGGGGTTACAAGCCCTACTTTGTGGAAGGCGACGACCCAGAGGTCGTGCATCAACTGCTGGCCCAAACGCTTGAAGACTGCTATGCCCAGATTCGTGGCATTCAACAGGAGGCACGCAAGAACGGCTTCAAGATGCAGCCCGTCTGGCCCATGATCATCCTACGCACGCCCAAGGGATGGACGTGCCCCAAAGAAGTAGACAGAATCCCGGTCGAAGGCACCTTCCGTGCACACCAGGTCCCGCTCGCAACTGTCAAGGAGAATCCAGAACATCTCAAGATCCTTGAGGCATGGATGAAGAATTACAAAGCGGAAGAACTGTTCGACAAGAACGGCAAATTCATTGACGAACTCGCGGCTCTCTCGCCCGTAGGTAACCGGCGCATGGGTGGCAATCCTCATGTGAATGGAGGGCGCGAGTTGATCACCTTAGCGCTGCCCGACTTCACGGATTATGCCCTCGATATTCCAGGCCCCGGTCAGGTTCTTGCCGAGGCGCCGCGCAAGCTCGGAGATTTCTTCCGCGACATCTTCAAAATGAATCCGGCAAACTTTCGCATGTTCTGCCCCGATGAATCGAATTCCAATCGTCTGAACTCCATCTTCGAGGCCACAAAGCGCTGCTCGATGGCCGAAATTGTCTCGATCGACGATGAGCTCGGCCCGGATGGCCGCGTGATGGAAGTGCTGAGCGAGCACCTCTGCCAGGGATGGCTCGAAGGCTACCTGCTTACCGGGCGTCATGGCATGTGGTCTTCTTATGAAGCCTTCGCGCAAGTTGTCGACTCGATGACCACGCAACATGCCAAGTGGCTTGAACAATGCCGCGAATTTACCTGGCGCAGGCCGCTCGCGTCCCTCAATGTTCTGCTCACAAGTCATGCTTGGCGCAACGATCACAATGGCTTTAGCCACCAGGCAACCGGATACGTCGACAATGCTCTGGCGCGCAGGAGTGAAGTGATCCGCGTGTATTATCCACCGGACTCCAATTGCCTGCTGAGCGTGTTTGATCATTGCCTGCGCAGCCGCAATTACGTGAATGTCGTCACCTGCGGCAAGCAGCCGCAACTCCAATGGCTGAACATGGACGAGGCTTTGGAGCACTGCTCGCGCGGCGCGTCTACATGGAAGTTTGCAACCAACGACGGCGGCGCAGAGCCGGATGTTGTGCTCGCCTGTGCTGGCGATGTGCCGACCATCGAGACCTGCGCGGCCTCGTGGCTGCTGCAGAAACATGTCCCGGGCATCAAGGTGCGCGTTGTCAACGTTGTGGACCTGATGACTCTGATGTTTCCTGACAAGCACTCGCATGGAATGGACGAAATGTCCTTCAACGCGCTGTTCACCGAGAAGGCGCCAGTCGTCTTCGCCTTCCACAACAATCGCTGGCTCATTCATACCCTGGTTCATGGACGCTCCAATGAAGGCCGCTTCCATGTGCACGGCTATATGGATCACGGCACGACCACAACTCCGTTCGACATGGTGGTTCTGAATGAAATGAGCCGATTCCACCTTGCACTGGATGCACTGAAGCACATTCCGCGGCTTCGTCTGCAAGCTGAGAAAGCCATCATTTTCTTCAACCAGGAATTGCAACGCCACCACGACTATATCCGTGAACATCTGGAGGATATGCCCGAGATCCGGAATTGGCAGTGGACGAAGGACTTCAGCGATTCCACTGCTCCGGCACCACTGGCTAAGGGTCATCCGCAAAAGGAAATATTCACAGATAGTTAAACGACATCCACTTGAAACGGAGGTGGAGGCCGTCCACCGCAAGAGTTTGCGATTGCAGCCTCTACTTCCCTGACTCCAACACGTAGAATGAACGACGGCAACTACGATTTCACGCTGATGGGATACAAGAGTACGCCCTCCGGCTCAATGTATGTTCTCGGCATGAAACCAAAAGCCAAGGGATAGTTTCTATACCGCGGCCAAATCTGGGTGGACGCTAAGGACTTTGCTGTAAACCGGTTAGAGGCCCAGCCTGCCAAGAATCCTTCGTTCTGGACGAAACACATTGAAATCAAAGAAGTGTGCACACAAGTGTGAGATTTCTGGCTCCCTGCACACAACCATAGCGTCACCAATATCCGGTTTGGGGGACGTGCCGTATTGACGATTCAATACAAGAACTACGAAATCACAAGTGCAGATTCGGTTTCTAACCTGCGATAAACTTGACTGGGTTGGGGTATCGTAAACGATCCTTACATCCCACGGTTCATTCGGCCGTCAGTCCGAGATCGGATAGCTCGGTACACATGGATTTGCAGTCGGTATGAACAATGCCGTGAATACCCAGGCCCTCCGCAATCTGAACGAACATCGGGGTATTGTCGATGAAGACAACCCGCGCGGGCTGTACCTGAGTTATATCTAAAGCAAGCCTAAAAATATCCGCGTCAGGCTTGCGAATGTGAACGAAGCAGGAGAATATGAAGCAGTCAGCCAACCTATCCAGGCTGAACTTCTCTATCCGATATGCATTCAGCTCGCGGGCTTCATTGCTGACAATCGCTATCTTCAATCCAAGATTCAGCTTTAGCTGAGAGACAAGCTCGATCATTTCCGGGAAGGCCTTCGACTGCGCGAACATATAGCCCCGAAACTGGTTGCGTGTGAAGCTTCGCTTTTGGTGGAACACAACCATGCTCAGTACTCTTCGAGCGAGATCTTGCCCTCTTCGAAGATTTCGAACGTGAGACGATGACGATCCTCCATCTCGACCCAATGCAGTTCGAAGTTATTCGCCGCCCGCTTGCGGGCCAGACGGTCCCAACCGTCGGTCAGAAGAACGCCGCCTATATCCAGAAATACGCATGTGATTCCAGTTGCTTTCTTCATATGCTTTTCTTCCGTCGGTCCTTTCGAGGGGGTATCCGGCGAATCTTTTACTCTGCGATAACAAGCGATTTATACCTTTGCCTCAGGCGCATCGGCGGCTGCCTTTGCCGATATCTGTTCCGGCAAGTCGAGGCGGGCCACGCCAATGCGGCTGTCAGCCATCCCGTAATAGACGTCGAAGCGATCCGGTGTGCCAAGGTCGTCGCGCCGGTCGATGCCGGTGGGGAATACGACATTGGCGACGGTTCCATCCCGCTCTTGCGGCATCTCGGGCCTCAGCACTGGCTCCGCCGAGCGATAGCATACCACGCGCGGATGTTGCTTTGAGAGCACCATCACACCGGCCGAGTAGCAAAGATGATGGTCATCGCCATCCGCACCGGTCACCTCGCTAACGCCGTGGTAAACGATCAGCCAGCCGTGTTTCGTCATGATGGGCGGAGTACCTGCGCCGATCTTGAGCCGCTCCCAGGGCGACACAGGAGTCGCCAACCGGTGATGAGATGTAAACCGACCCAGACGCTCAGGGGCAGAGCCCTTCAACGCGGGAGAGCAATAGGAAATCCAGATACTCTCGTGATCAAGGTCCACCTCACGGGCCTCACCATGGCAAGCAGTCTCCTCTGGACGAGTGCCGGGAAACAGCGGACGGTGGAGCATGCCCAGCTCATGGTGCCCGGATGAATTGGGGATCGCGACCGGAAACAGGCTCGCATCCTTATCGTCGACGTCCGCAAGTTCGATGCCGTGCCAATGAGCGTAGGTTGCGAGCCCGAGACGTCTCCAATGGAAAATATCCTCTGACTCTGCCATCGCAATTCTTGGTCCGTGCGGTGAAAATGCCGCGTACGTCATGATGTAGCGTTGGAGTGGTTCCACATATGTAACGCGAGCATCCTCGCAGCCACCTCCGCCGTCGGGACGTCGCTCATAATCGGCTTCGGGCTCCAGCGCGATGCCGAGCCTCTCGACGCCTGCCGGGTCGCCGGCTTCATTGAACTTCACTCGGGCAATGCCGATGCGTGAGTAGTTTCCTTTAGCAACCAGCCTCGGAAACAGGTACAGTTCTCCATCAGGTCCGCGAGCGGCGGCCGGATTCAGGACGCCTTCGACTTCCTGAGCATTGCCCGCCTCCGGTTCCATCAGCATCCCCAGACGGTGAAGCTTGAATTCGCTCATAGAATCTCCTCCCTGCTCACTGGGTCTACCAAGCTCACTTGTCACCGCAGCAAGCAAGAATGGTCCTGATTACCAGGTTGGTATCGTCAGGCCCTTTGACAGGGACTGAAACAACCCCCGCCTTTTCCGCCGGGTAGTCGTTTCCGCCTGGAAACAACGCATCTCCGATGAAGACCATCTCTTTCAATGAAAGGTAGAGAGTATCCCGCAGCTTGCCTATGCCGTAGGCTTTGTCAATGCCAGGCTTGGTCACGTCGATTGAGGTTGCACCGCCCATGCGGATGGAAAACTCAGGGATAAGCTTCTCCAGAATCGCTGTGATTTTCTTCCGCTTGCAAAAATCAGCATCCCACTTTTCCTTCTCCGCTAAAGGCGCTTGCTGACCTAACGCAGAGTATGTCACCTGGCTTCCCCTGTCCTCAATCACCTCTCCCCATACCTTCTTGGCGCGATAGCCCGCCTCTTCCGCCGCCTTATCCATGGAGTCGATGATCTTCTTTTTCTGCTCCGCCGTAAGATCCTCTGAATAAAGTTCCATCCACTTCCCCTTGTATTCAAAGAATTTTGTTCCACACGTTGGAAGCAGAGACAAGTTGGTAAGCAGACTGCCTTGGGGCAGATCGGTGAGAAGCTGCTTTTCAAACTGCGCCCACGCGCCTCCAGAGATCACTGCCACTTTGATAATGCCCAGGAGATCATGCAGCAGTGCAGCAGTTTCTGGAGCGAGAGATGACTTGCTGGGTGCTAGGGTACCGTCTAAATCGAACACGATGAGCTTTTTCATTCATTTCCCAGTCTGCGATTCTGTTGCTCAGATGAGTTCCTGCGCATTCAAGGAATCGCGATCTCCAGCAGCGTTACCTCTCCACTGGGTTGAAACACGCACTCTCCGGCCTCAGCCGGCAGGAGCCAAATATCTCCCTTGCCTACTGCGTAGGGGGTTCCTGCCTGCGTAACCTGGCCTGAACCCGCAATGCAAACCAATACGCGCGGCTCTGCCGTTGCTCCAACGGTGAACGGGCCATGCCCAAGCAATCGCCACAACAGGAAGGCAGGGCAATCAAAGAGTCTCTCGCGCTCAACAGGGGCGGTAGTCTCCACGCGGGCCGCGACCAGGCCACCTTCGCTCGCTCCAAACTCAATGCAGGCAAACGCTTGATCCACTTGCAGCGGCCGCGGCCTCTTGGTCTTCGAGTCGACATGTCCCCAATCGTAAAGCCGGAATGTCACATCGCTATTTTGCTGAACCTCGAAAACCACGACATCGTTGCCCAGAGTGTGAACCGTTCCCGCAGGGATGAATACTGCGTCGCCCGGTTTCGGTGTGATGCTCACGAGGTGGTCCTGGATTGTATTGTCAGCGAGCGAATGACGCAGAGCGTTTGCCGTTGTGCCTGGCTTCAGGCCAGCATAGATATGGCTTCCCTTTTCAGCTTCAATTACTACCCACGCTTCGGTCTTTCCGGTCTCGCCTGCTGGAATTAGTTCAGAGTGGGCATCGCTGGGATGCACCTGCACGGAAAGCATCTTGCTTGCGTCCAGAAACTTGAGCAAAAGTGGAAAATGGCTGAAATGCAAAGACAACTTGCCCATCAACTGTTCCCTGAACTGTTCCATCACTTGGCCAAGCGTTTGCCCTTTAAGCGGTCCATTCGCAATCTGGCTTTGGTGCTCGCTGCGGTCGCTCAGCACCCACGCTTCTCCAATAGGACCGTCACCCGGAAGCGGTGTGGAGAGCAGGCTCGCCAAACGTCTTCCTCCCCACAGTCGGTATTGGTAGATCGCATCGAAGCGCAAGGGATACAAAGATGTCTGGCTCATGATGTGTCACCCAATTCATACGATTGCGAACTGCCGCTTGATCGATGTTGACAGCGGCTGCGGCGATTGACCATTCAAGTGAGTTGTTGGCGATGGTCCTTGACTCAGGGAACTCGGTGGCCATGAGGAACCCACGCCAGATCGCCACTCAGAACATAGATCGCGAGCGCGGCAGCCATGAAGACAGCGCCTACCCAAAAGCGCCAATCAAGATGCATGCGCCTCCAGTAAGGACCGGGACCCGGTTCACTGCCCTCGCCGCTGTTTCCTTCTCGGTTGTGTTTGCTTCCCGTCATCTCTTCTCCATTTCGGCAGAGTATTCTCCGCGGCGCGCAGCCTGGTTGCAGCGTGCGCGGTGAACCAAAGCCTGCTGTGCCGCCAATACATTGGCCTCGTGGCCCTTCCAAATCTCCAGGGCCGGTTGCTGGATGGCGCGGGCAAACGAGAATGCCAAAACCCAGGGTAGCCGCGACTTGAACCTTAAATTCATCGCATTCAAGCGCACCGAGGCCAGTTCCGCGGATTGACCGCCGGACAGGAATGCAATCGCAGGCACTGCTGCGGGCACCGCGCGCAGGAAGCAGTTCACTGTGGCGTCAGCTACCTCGTCCACTGTCGGTTGACTTGTGCAAGCCGTCCCGGGAAGCACCATATTTGGCTTCAGGATCATTCCTTCCAGGGCCACCCTTTGCGAGAACAATTCACTGAATACCAATCGCAGCACCTCGTCTGTGACTTCACGACACCGCTGCAAGGTATGCCCGCCATCCATAATGACCTCGGGTTCGACAACAGGAACGAGGCCTGCCTCCTGGCACAGTGCCGCATAGCGAGCCAAAGCATGGGCGTTGGCTGCCATGCAACCCCAGCTCGGAAGCCCATCGCCGATCGCAATCACAGCGCGCCACTTAGCAAAGCGCGCGCCCATTTGAAAATACTCCTGAAGGCGATCGCGCAACCCATCCAGACCTTCGGTGACTTTCTCACCGGGATGCGCGGCCAGTTCTTTAGCGCCCGTGTCGACCTTAATCCCAGAAACAATCCTCGCCTCGCTGAGGACTTTGACAAACGGAGTGCCATCTTTCGTCTTCTGACGGATCGTTTCGTCGTAGAGGATTGCGCCGCCTATCGACTCCCCCAACCCTGCGGCGGTCACAATCAATTCGCGGTAGGCTCGCCGAGCTTCGACCGTCTGCGGAATTCCAAGCTTTTCGAAGCGCTTGTTACAGGTTCCGTTGCTCTCATCCATCGCAAGCAGGCCCTTGTCACTCGCGAAAAGGGCCTGTACTGTTTCTTCAAGTTGCTGCACATTCATTTGAGCGTGCTCCATTCGTTCAGGCCACTTGAGAGTCATTGAAAGCCAGGTCCTGATGTCGTCGACGCTATCTCCGCTGCCCTATGAGCTATCTGACGGCCAGAGCCTCAACCCCCATCGAAGCAGAAAGCTGATTGCGGGCGGAAGAATCCGTCCTGTAGTGTCGATGAGTTCATTTACCTGGGGTGTAATTTTTCAACAGCTGTTCCATTCATGACCTGCTCCTCTACCAATCTGGAATTGATCGATTCGGACACGGCCCGCAAATGCACGGCCGACAAAAATACTATCCAAGACGAGGCGACAGGAAGTCCGGTCAATTTTGAACAGAATTCAATCCAGTTCGTTACCTAAGATCCAGCGGTAGTGAGATCGGTTCTAAAGACAGCCTTACTTTCTGGCTCTTGACCGGCAACGGAAGTGCTCGCGATCGGTCATTGGTCTCCAAGTGGGCTCCTTCTGGATCCAGTTCCACAGAAACATGCGCTGCAACGCATTCGGCGATCACGCCGTGGAGTCCTTGTCGCCAAAAATACGAATCGGCCCCTCCCGAACTCAATCTCTACAGCGAAAATGGAGGAATTTACGCTGAAGCGCTTCCTGATCTTCTCAACACTCGTTCTGTTTGTCGCCCAGGTCGCCATCGCGTCCGACCGCCAGGACGACGCCACCAGAACCCACAAGGCTGCCCCGGTCTTCAAGGAGATTATGGATACGCCAGACCAGGGCATTCCACATCAACTTTTGGAATCGGCAAAGTGTATTGCCATCATTCCAGGAGATGTAAAGTTTGCCTTCATCTTTGGAGATAACTATGGTCAGTGAACTTGGCGATTCGGAGGGGCCGTGCGAAACCAAGTGCATGGAGAAGCGTGCGGCCAGTTCCGTGTGAGCGTCAGTCCTTGTCCTTTTACTGCCCCTGCCACACTCAATCCAAATTTGCTCACTTTTGCCCCTGCAAGGCCCACCTGGCGGCCTTCGGGCGAGTTCATGGAGTGGCCGAAGAAGAAGGTCTTTTGGAATTGTCTTCGTGGAGTCGATCAAGCAGAACCGCATTCAAAAGCGACTTGTGAACCTTGATGCGTCCGTTGTATTCGATAAACCCGAGCTCGCGAAATCGGTTCATGAAGAAGCTCACGCGGGAGCGGGTGGTGCCAATCATCTCCGCCAGCGTCTCCTGCGAGATCTTGGGAATGTATTGTTCCGGATCGCCCTGGCCGAATTCCGCCATCAACAGCAGAATCCTCGCCAAACGCTTCTCGCTTGAGTTGAAAAGCTGATCGACCAGATCGGCCTGGATACGCATACTGCGTTCCAGCAAGACCTTCAAGAAGAGGTCGGAGAAGGTATGCTCCACATGCATCACCCGGATCATCTCTTCCCGGCTGATTTTCAGAGCGGTGCAGTCGGCAATGGCAGTAGCCGTGGACAAACGCAGCCCAGCCACCGCCGCGAGCGCCTCTTCACCCACAAAGTCACCCGCGGAAATAAGCCTGATGGTAGCTTCCTTTCCGGCGGCGGAAACCACAGTGACCTTTGCGTGGCCCTTCTGAAGATAGAAAACTGAGTCCGCGCGATCCCCCTGCGCAAAAAAGGCATCCTTCGGCGCAAATTCGATGATTCTTCTCCCAAGGCCGACGCTCTCAAGGAATGCGGCGGCATCGAATCCTGGCTTTTCAGGTTGAACCATCAAAGGGCCTCCTTCCGATCACAGTCCTTGCAGGATGACCGCTGAAGGGGTTCGATCTCGCTGACATAAGTCTAACTCCGCTAAAGCGTAAATTGCAAAGATTCGCCTAATGCACAGCGCCAAGGGATTCCGAATCTTCCCTTTTTGTTCAACTTCTGACTAAGCATCCGTTGTAGCCCGTGAAGCTGCACACTTCAAGCAGGCTTCGCCAGGAAATTGCTCCGTCGACGGGGCAATCTGTTCAAATTTGCTCATCCTTACAGAAGCGTTTCAAGTACATTTAAATCGCGTGACGCCAAATTGAATCTGGTGAATCGCGGCGGAAATCTTGGCCAGGAAGAAATCAATATGATCGTTTCGTAGCGATAAATGCTGCGCGCTCAAGGCTAAGGCGTAGCGGGTAAGGAAAGAGCGGACCGATGCCCCAAAAAAAGATGCGTGATTTGGCCCGCAGCCTCGTTGCTCGCGAGGCCGATGCAAGTACGACTTCTCTGCATACCAAACCTGCAACTGTGCGCGTCTATGAGAAGCTGCGCCGACAACTCGGCGCACCCGTGGGAGCTGAGGGCTTTCAGTCTCTCGCTTCTCGTGCTTTGGCGCTGGCCAGGTTAGAATCTCCCCGACTCAACGACGTGGAGGTGATGCCAAGTGGAGCGTTGCACTGGCTTGGCGAAGCTGAGTTCCAGACTAACCCCGAAGAGGATGGCGACGACGGAATCATTCTGATCGCGCAATTGCTCGGTCTGTTTCTTACTTTTCTCGGCGAAGAGACAACGCTGCGTCTGATTGAAGATTTACGCCTCCAAGCTGAAACCGTGACAGAGTCTGTCAGGACATCAGCGGACACGGCGGACTCAGTGTCTGAAGAGCCCGCAATCACTGCCGCTTTCGAGGAGCTTCTCTTGGAAATTGATCAACTGAGGAAGGTGAGCGGACGTATTGAAACCCTGGCAGCCAAACACACCGACATGGAGGAAGGACTCCTGAGTGCTGCTGGAAGCATCCGCAGCATCGCCACAGTTTTAGATGTATTCACACTCATCCGAAGCAAGGCCGGCGGCTCGCAGGAAGACCCACCGCCTCTACAAACGAATCGCTACATGAATTGAGTTCAGTCTGCGCTCTACATCCATTGCGGTTCAGGATATCGAAGACCTCAACCGTGGGGTACTTGGGAAACGATGAAATCGCCGTCCTGACCCGCATAAGAACCGGACAACCGCTAACTGAAACAGCAACTTGGAGGAATGCGGGGTTGAACATGAATACTCCACCGGAGATGCGAGATTTAGCTCGCCTGCTTCTTGCAAACGAAGCCTCTGCGGGCACGACCACTGAGCCGGTGGAGTCCGTTGCTCTCCGCGTCTATGAGAAACTCCGCCAGAGCCTTACTGCAATTGCAGGAGCAGCGGCTTTTGAGTCCATCGCTTTCCGCGCTTTGATGCAAGCCCAGTCGGAAGCCCCTCGTCTTTGGGCGGTGCAGATCACCAAGGATGGAACTTTACAAGGCTTCGACGAGTTTGAACCTCAAATCGACAATGACATAGATATCGCCAGCGAGGAAGGGGCAATTCTAATCGCCCGACTACTCAACCTGCTATATATCTTCCTTGGCCAAGCCTTAACGTTAAGCCTGCTGCGTACGGCATGGCCCGACGAAGCATTTGACGATCGCAATTCGATACACGGGAGGAAACGTGAGTAACCAGGCCAAAGTGATCATAAACAAACTACCCACCGGAGTTCCGGGCCTCGACGAAATTGTGGGCGGCGGCATCCCCGAATTCTCGTTCAACATCATCGCGGGAGCCCCTGGAAGCGGGAAAACGACGCTGGCACATCAGTTCGTGTTTGCCAATGCGACCCCGAAGCGACCTGCGCTCTATTTCACGGTCTTGGGCGAATCAGCCATTAAAATGCTGCGATACCAGCAACAGTACACCTTCTTCGACCCCTCCAAGCTGCCAGACTCCATCCGCTTTATCAACCTCAGCCAGGTTGTGCTGGAAAAGGACTTGAGCGCGGTCTTGGAGCAAATCACCAGGGAAGTTGCGAAGGCCAATCCCGCCGTCGTGGTTGTAGACTCCTTCCGCACCATGGTGCGCAAACCGCAAAGTGATATGGACCTGCAATCGTTCATTCAACGGTTGGCCCTGTTTCTGGCTAGTTGCCAGGCTACAACTTTCCTCATCGGCGAATATGATGAGGAAGAGTTGCGCGACAATCCCGTCTTTACCGTTGCCGATGGCCTGTTCTGGCTCCGTCAAACGGTAGAGCGAAACTCAATTGTCCGAAAGTTGCAGATCATAAAACTCCGCGGCCAGAGTTCCGTGCCGGGGCTGCACACCTTCCGCATCACCGACGCCGGGGTGCAAGCCTTCTCGCGCACCTTTGGGTTGACCGCACGCAAGAGCAACCCGCCCAGGGTTCGGCGCCTTTCCTTCGGCGTACCAGAGTTGGACAAGATGTTGGATGGAGGCGTCCGCGAGGGCGATAGCGTGCTTGTGGCAGGTTCTTCGGGAACCGGAAAATCGGTCCTGGCAACACAATTCATTGCTGAAGGAATTCGTCATGGAGAACCGGGAATTGTGGCGGTCTTTGAGGAGCGCCCGGAGGCGTACGCGGAGCGGGCCAACAGTTTGGGTCTGGATTTGGAAACGCCGCAGAAGGAAGGCAAACTCACGATCCTTTATCTCCGTCCCCTCGATCTGTCGGTGGATGAAACCATGCAGTCGATTCTCGATGCAGTGCAAAAGATCGGCGCCAAACGCCTGGTGATCGATTCCCTGGCAGGCTTTGAGATGGCACTGTCGCCGGGCTTCCGCGCCGACTTTCGCGAATCGCTTTACCGAATGATCTTCGCTCTGACAGGAATCGGGGTAACGATTCTAAGCACGGTTGAAGTGGATGAGTCTTTCACCGAATTCCCATTCAGTACCTACTCCATATCTTTCCTTTGCGATGACATCATCCGGCTGCGCTACGTGTCCATTGATGGCCAACTCCGCAAGATCGCGGTGGTGATCAAGATGCGCGGCGGAAATCACGCCAAGGATATTCGCGAGTATGAAATCACTTCCAAGGGAGTGGTGATTCTGGGCAAGCGTATGACAGAGTATCAGGCACTCATCAGCGGAATTCCAGTTAGCACCAACCAACCCGACCCAAAGGAAGAGCCCTCGCCGCGGCCAGGAATCAAGCGCACAACTTGAGGAAGGAATCACGAACTCGATGGCAACGCAATCCACAACCTCGATAGGCGGACCGTTCTACCGGGACTCGGTTCCCTGAATGCGCGTAAGTTGAAATCCACCAGTCGTCCATCCTATGAAGAATCGTTTCCCATTCGATTAAGATTGCTCATGCGCATGGACCTCCGTCCGACAACATTGGAGTGTTAATGTGATCGCCTTCGGATTTCAGGAAAAAAAGCAATTCGTCGTTCTTTGCAAACGATGCCGCCGGGATGTGCCCATTGGGGTGAAGGAATTCCCCTTTCAATCACTTGTGGTTATGTGCCCACTTTGCGATGAGCGACACAAGTACTTGCCCTCTGAGGTCTTCCTGGGAAGGCCAAATGACTTAGTTGGCAAACAGCCACCGATGAGCGCGCGCTGACTTGCCAGGCAGCCGCTCAATACGTTGATCCCCACCGCAAAGGTGCCCGTGTAGCATGAGCGGATCACTCAGTTCCACGAGGCGAAGGCCCAGGATTACCGAGCCAAGACTCAGGAAGATGAAGTGATCGTTGGGGCTTGCAAAGCGCGTTTGAGCCTCTCGACATTTAAATATTGGGCAAGCACCATCGGCGATTGTGGTAATTCGTACAAACCTTCAAGAACGTAGCCATCAAGAGCCGCAAACTTGCACAACGACACGAGACGATGGCAAGGACGCGAAACAGAAGTAACCGAGGTTGGGAGGCTATTTCTCGATCGTCAATCTACCGAGCCATAAATGAAATACTTTACGGCTCCTGCAGCCATTTGATATGAACCGGCCTCCAAGAGCATAAGGAGACATATCCAAGTGTGTGCACAACTCAACAATCGCGATACGCGGCATTCAGAAGAGCACGATCCCGTATGTGGAATGGAAGTCGATCCCTCAAAGGCGGCAGCCAGTGTTGAACATGAGGGTGTCACCGTCTACTTCTGTAGCCAGGGCTGTGCCGCAAAGTTCCGTGCCGCGCCGCAAGATTACCTCAAGACCAAGCCGGTCGCAGTTCCCTCGGACCCGCCAGCGAAGACCGAGCCGCACGCGGCATACACCTGCCCGATGCATCCGGAGATCAAACACGCGGGCCCGGATAGCTGTCTGAAGTGCGGCATGGCGCTTGAGCCGGTCGAAGTTACAGCGCCGGCCAAGCGCATCGAATATACCTGTCCCATGCATCCGCAGATCGTGCGGACCGGACCGGGCAGTTGCCCGATCTGCGGCATGGCGCTCGAACCTCGGGAAGTCACCGCCGAAGAGTCAAATCCGGAGTTGATCGATATGACGAGGCGGTTCTGGATCAGTATCGTACTCGCCGCGCCAATGCTCGCGCTGATGGTCTCCTCGTTTCTCCCTTCCATGCCCATGCAGCATATGTTCTCGGCAAAAGTGTGGGCCTGGATCGAGTTCGCGCTGGCCACTCCAGTCGTGCTGTGGTGCGGGTGGCCTTTCTTCGTCAGGGGCTGGCAATCCCTGGTGCATCGCAGTCTCAACATGTTTAGCCTGATCGCTCTTGGCACCGGCACTGCCTACCTTTACAGCATCTTTGTCACTGTCGTCCCCCAGATATTTCCTGCCTCACTTCGTGGAAGCTCGGGACAAATCGATGTATATTTCGAGCCGGCAGCGGTCATTGTCGCCCTGGTTCTTCTAGGACAAGTGCTGGAGCTGCGCGCTCGCAGCCAAACCAGCGGTGCGATTCGCGCGCTGCTTGGCCTGGCCCCGAAGACCGCGAAGCGGCTCGATGACAACGGTGGCGAAGCCGACGTGCCTCTCGATCAGGTACAAGTTGGCGACCGTCTACGCGTCCGTCCCGGAGAAAAGGTGCCCGTCGATGGCTCAGTTCTTGAAGGCCACAGCTCTGTTGATGAGTCGATGATCAGCGGAGAGCCGATACCGGTCGAGAAAGATGCGGGCGCGAAGGTCACGGCGGGCACAGTCAATGCAACCGGTGGTTTCGTGATGCGTGCCGAGCGCATAGGCGCCGACACGCTGCTTGCGCAGATTGTAAAGATGGTGAGCGAGGCGCAACGGTCGCGTGCGCCGATTCAGCGGCTGGCGGATCGCGTCTCCTCGTACTTTGTTCCGGCTGTCATCATTTCGTCGATACTAACCTTCGCCGTTTGGTACTTCGTCGGTCCCCAGCCGCGCATCGCTCATGCACTCGTGAATGCTGTGGCTGTTCTGATCGTTGCCTGCCCATGCGCTCTCGGTCTCGCTACGCCCATGGCTATCATGGTGGGCACAGGTCGCGGGGCTCGCGCCGGCATCCTCATCCGCAATGCGGAGGCGCTGGAGATATTCGGCAACGTTGACACACTCATCATCGACAAGACGGGAACTCTCACCGAAGGCAAGCCGACACTGAGCGCCGTAATTCCTCAGCCTGGCATCGACGAAAACGACCTGCTGCAGCTCGTCGCCAGCCTTGAGCGCTCCAGCGAACATCCTTTGGCGGCAGCCATAGTCAAGGGAGCGGAAACAAAGAAGCTTCCCTTGTCCGATGTGGCAGGATTCAACTCCACGACCGGCAAAGGCGTGATGGGAACCGTCACGGGAAAGCAGGTTGTAGTCGGGAATGCGGAGTTGTTCCGCGACTTGTCCGTCGATCCAGGCCCTTTGCTTGATCAGGCTGAAGCTCTGCGCAAGGAGGGCCAAACGGTGATGCTGGTTGCCTTGGATGGTAAAGCGGCCGGCATCGTAGGCGTCGCCGATCCAATCAAGGATTCCACGCCGGATGCGATTCGCGAGTTGAAGGCAGCCGGCCTCACAATCATCATGGTTACCGGAGATAACGCAACGACTGCCAAGGCGGTAGCCGATAAACTTGGCATCGAGTTTGAGGCCGATGTGCTGCCGCAAAAGAAGGCAGATGTTGTCAAGGAGCATCAGCAAAAGGGCTCCGTCGTTGCCATGGCTGGAGACGGAGTGAACGATGCGCCGGCGCTCGCTCAGGCCGACGTTGGCATTGCCATGGGAACCGGCACCGATGTGGCGATGGAGGCTGGCGGCATCACGCTCTTGAAAGGCGATCTGCGGGGCATTCTCCGCGCCCGCCATCTCAGCAAGTCAACGATGCGCAATATCCGCGAGAACCTCTTCTTCGCTTTTGTCTACAACGCCGTCGGAATACCGCTTGCCGCGGGTGCGCTGTTCCCTGGCTTCGGACTGCTGCTGAATCCGATGATCGCGGCGGCTGCTATGAGCTTCAGTTCCGTCTCGGTCATCGGCAATGCCCTGAGGCTGCGGACGACGAAGCTATGAACCGCTGGTAGCAGGCTCTGTTCGTCCCATGAATTTGGCCACGGTGCAATTGCCCCCTGAGCAAAAGCGACCAGACCTGCTGATATCAGAAGTGAGAAATTTCAAATGGAACCGCTTGCGAGCGAGACGACGTTTTCGGGGCAAGAGGAATGCGCAGCTGAAAACTACCAGTCAATAGTTGAGGCGCAACCGGCCTATATTCAAGAACCAAGGAGATTCCTATGAGCAGCACTACCGTTGTGAAAGACCCCGTTTGCGGCATGGAGATAAACGTCGCTACCGCCGCTGAGCACACCGAGCACGCTGGACAGACATATTCCTTTTGCAGTTCCAGATGCAAAGACAAATTCGATAAGAATCCAGCGCAATACCAGAACAATCATCCAGGAAAGCCGAACAGTGGCCACGGTTGCTGCAGCTAATTTCCTGGGTCAATCAGGCTTTGTGTAGCAGCACGGATGCGCTCGATCAAATCGTTGTAACGGCAAGGAAAGGGATCCTATGATGAACGGCAGTTACGGATGGATGGGGGGCGGCATGTGGATCTGGGCGGTGACCATGTTATTGGTGGTGGCCCTTCTGTTTTTCATCGTTGGCAAACTATCCAAGAAATAGTCGCATGTTGAATACCCTCATGCGAATCGAGGTACCAAAAATGATTGGGAAAATGCTTATCACAACCTCCACCGGAAAGACAGTGAGCGAAACTGCGACTGCCTTGCACGCCGCCGTTCAGGCCAATCACTTCGGCGTGATGCAGGTTCACAATCTGAAAGAGACCATGGTGAAGAAGGGCGTAGAGTTTGAGCGTGAATGCCTGATATTCGAAGTCTGTCAACCGCAACAAGCGAAGAAGGTTCTCGAACAGAACATGAGCGTCGCTACCGCTCTGCCATGCCGGATCTCGATTTACGAGGAGGGCGGCAAGACGATATTGGCATCTCTCAGGCCAACCATTCTTCTAGGGATGTTCGACTCGCCGCAACTAGAAGGAGTCGCGAAGGAAGTAGAGGACACGATCGTGAAAATCATGACGGAGACGGCATCATGTTGATTGACTGCACTTTTGGATCGTCTCAGTTGGCGGCGCGGTGATGTTTCAGATTGCAAACGTAGGCTCAACGCACAGACCATGGAGATCAACGAAATGAAGAAGACAGTATCCGCAATCGGCGTTTTTGTCCTGCTTATGGGTGGCTCGCTCGCGTTCGCTCAGATGAATGGCGGGATGATGAAAGACCAGAGTGGCACCATGCATCAAGACAAGATGGGCGAGCATCACGGCATGATGGAGCACGGCCAGATGATGAGCGGCATGATGGGCATGTCAAACCAGATGTCCGAGATGATGGGAAAGATGTCAGGCATGATGAAAGACATGCCGGCGGGAAACATGAAGAAGATGTCCGGCGCCATGAACGAAATGTCGCATCAGATGCTGGATATGTCAACGATGATGGGCAGTGGAAAGTGCACAGCAGCAGAGATGAAGAGGATGCAGGAGCGAATGACGAAGATCCAGGGAGAAATGTCTGGGATGGAAATGCACAAATAGCGTAGGTTGAGCCCGGCAGCATTGAGACGCGATCAAGCCGGGTACACGAACCTTAGGAGATCCATATGAGCAGCACCACTGTTGAGAAGGATCCCGTTTACGGAATAGAGATAGACACTTCCACCGCCGCTGGACACACCAACCACGCTGAGAAGACCTATTACTTTTGCGGCTCCAAGTGCAAAGAGAAGTTCAATCATAGCCCGGCGCAATACCTGGGCAAGTCTGCGGCGGCGCCGAAGGGAAGCCACGGCTGCTGCGACTAGGCAGATCGAAGGATAGCGAGCGATCTGACAATATGGGCAAGACAGGGCTCCGATTTCAATGGCTTTTCCCTAAGGAGATTTGGTGAACGGATACAACCTGGGATGCACAGCTGAAATACAGGTTGGATGTGGGTGATCGGGTTAGTTCTGATCGTCGTCCTGGTCCTGGTACTCCGAGTACGCGAGTGAAGTCTGCGTGTGCATGTGGTTAAAACTGTTCTCCATTTACGCGGGCTGCCTCAGTTTCCTGAGGCGCATTGGGGCTCTGCGATTCTCCTCTGGAGCCTCCAATGGTCCGCCGTCAACACTGTCGCTTTGAACGCAAGGGAGCAGCTTGACAGGGATGTACAAGTTTGCTCAGCTCCTTCAAATGCCTCGTGTAAGACTGCAATTGCCACAGACAGAACGCTTCCTGGAGAATGGAGAACACAATGCCCCAGAACAAGTATGACAATGCAGCGAACATGCATATCTACGCGGCGCACGCCCACACTGCCGCCGCTGCCGCACATCACCGCGGCGATCACGAAGCCGCGGAAGAGCTAAGTTCAAGGGCTCAGGACTACTCGCTGGCAGCTTCTGAAAAAACGCTTGAGATTGCAAAGCAAATTCACGTCCCTATGAGGGCTTAGATCGTTTTCGGCCAAAACCTGACGATCAAGGGAGATAAGTGGAATGCCTGCTCCGAGTAGAACTTTGAATTCACAATTAAACAGCCTCATCCGTCCAGAAGCGCGGCATCCGGTATTCGGAGTCGATTCAACATCCTCTCTTCAACTGGAGCCTCGCCCACAGCACTCGGTCAGGATAGCGGTGATTGGGAACTACCTTCCGAGGCAGTGTGGAATTGCAACATTCACCACAGATCTGTGCGACGCCATCGCTGCCGAATACGGGACGGCACAGCTCTCGGTGGTAGCGGTTAACGACGGGCAATCATCCTACTCATACCCGGAGCGGGTGCGATTCGAGATCAGCGAAGGCGATATAGCGTCCTACAGAGCGGCCGCCGACTTTTTGAATGGAAGCAATGTCGATCTGGTGTGCTTGCAGCATGAGTACGGAATCTTCGGGGGTAAATCCGGAAACTACGTCATGGAGTTGCTTAAGCGCCTTAAAATGCCGATCGTAACAACCCTCCATACGGTACTTCGTGAGCCGAATCTTGACCAACGGGTTGTAATGCACAAGATTGCCGCACGCTCCGAGCGCCTTGTCGTCATGAGCCAATACTCCTCGCGTGTCTTGCAGGAGGTGTTCAGGGTTCCGGCAGAGAAGATCGACCTGATTCCTCATGGCATCCCCGACCTGCCATTTGAGCAGCCCGACCTCTATAAGGATCGCTTCTCTTGCCAAGGCAAGAAAGTCCTTCTCACGTTTGGATTACTGTCTCCTAATAAGGGGTTCGAAAGCGTGATTCAAGCCATGCCGAGCATCCTGGCCAGTCACGGCAACGCTGTCTACTTGATTGCGGGCGCCACGCACCCGCACGTCCGAGCCCTCGAAGGAGATCGCTATCGGCTTGAGTTACAGGCCTTGGCCAAGAAGCTTGGCGTGGAACGGCAGGTCCTATTCCTCAACCGGTTCGTCAGTCCTCACGAGATGGCGTCTCTGGTGGGCTCGGCCGACATTTACATCACGCCCTACTGTCATGAAGCGCAAGCTGTATCCGGAACTCTTGCCTACGCCCTTGGCGCCGGAAAGGCCATCATCTCCACTCCATACTGGCATGCCGCCGAACTGCTGGACCATGGACGCGGAATGCTGGTGCCGTTTGAGAACCCAGCCGCCATCGCCACAGCCACAATCGCGCTCCTAGCCGACGATGAAGCACGCAGGGCGATGCGCGAACGTGCCTACCTATATGCTCGGCCCATGGTTTGGAAGCGGGTGGCGCAGTCCTACATGGCCGGGTTCCTACGGGCTCGCGACTACGGTACGGAACCGCTTCACTTGAGGTTTGCCGTCCAGGCTAGCGCAAGGGACACGGAACAGCGCGTCGTGAATGCGTGAACAATTCCAAAGCGATATTTCTTGCGCAATCCTTAAATTGTGAGCAATTCGAAACTGACACGTACCTGGCGAGCCTAGCCTGCATATCTCACACGCCGACTGTTAAAGGGGAGAGTCTGCGGGCAAAAATATAGTTGGAAAGGCCGTCTTTTCTATGTCATAACTCCGTTGTCGAAGCGTGTTATGGCTGCGGAAAGGGCGGCCTTTCTCA
>Ga0307377_10002117_pt1 | contig 23776 bp, 17 predicted proteins | sample TR3MG_FD_202535 | JGI IMG/M metagenome (GOLD analysis project Ga0307377, IMG submission 202535) | Soil microbial communities from Risofladan, Vaasa, Finland - TR-3 | ecosystem: Environmental > Terrestrial > Soil > Coastal area > Acid sulfate soil | place: Finland: Risofladan, Vaasa | collected...
TGTTGGCGCTCGTTGAAAACTGACCAGCTGTGCTCGTTGAAAATTGACCAGGGCAAGAAGGCCGAGGAAAGGTCCCTCGGCTGTGGATAAGTATAGGTTGCTGATACTCAAAACGGATCGATGGCCTCCTCGGTTCCGGCGGTGTCGACGTTGCTGTCGCTCTGCTTGCGTGTCCGCTCGCGTGAGCTGATTTTCGCCTTGGCGGTGGCGCTGCTGTGGCGGAAACGATAGGACGCGTTGCCGGTTTCCACGATGTGGCAGTGATGAGTCAGACGGTCGAGCAAGGCGGTCGTCAGCTTGGCATCGCCGAAGACTGAAGCCCATTCGGCAAAGGTCAGATTGGTGGTGATGATGACGCTGGTGTGCTCGTAGAGCTTGGACAGAAGATGGAAGAGCAAGGCGCCGCCGGCCTGCGAGAACGGCAGATAGCCAAGCTCATCCAGGATCACCAGATCCATGCGCATCAGCGTATAGGCCAACCGGCCCTGCTTTCCGGCAGCCTTCTCAAGCTCCAGCGTGTTGACCAACTCGACGGTGGAGTAGAAGCGTACCCGCTTGCCGTATTGCTGGATGGCGGTGACACCCAGGGCGGTGGCCAGGTGGGTCTTGCCGGTGCCGGTGCCGCCGACCAGCACGACGTTGTGGGCGGTGTCGGTGAAGACGAGGGTGGCGAGCTGACGCACGATCGCCTCGTCGACCTTGGCGCTGGCGAAGTCGAAGCTGGCCAGATCCCGGTGGATCGGGAAGCGTGCGGTATGCATCTGATAGGCGATGGTGCGCAGAGCCTGATAGGTGTGTTCCGCCTGCAGCAGGTGCTCGATCAGCCAGTGTGACGCTTGCAGGGCAGCGGTGCCGCCTTGCTCCAGCAACTCGGCATAGGCCTGTGCCATGCCGTGCAGCTTGAGCGCCTTCAGATCGGTGATGACCTCAGTCATGGCTCACCTCCACGTGACGCAGCTGGTCGTAACGGTCCGGATCGGCCAGCGGCTCTTCCTGCAATCGCAGCGTGGTATCTGCCGTGAGGCTGGGTGTTTCGCGCAACCGCGCCAGCACGTTGAGCACATGGTCGGCACTGATCGCGCCGGAGACGATGACCAGCTCGACGGCCACCAGCACCGCCTCCAGTCCGAAGGTCGGTACACAGGCCAGGACGTCGGCCATGACGCGATCACCGCCGGGGCGGCGCAGCAAGGCCCGTTGCAACGTACGCAACGTGTCCGGCAAGCCATCGAACGGTGCGCCGTTGCGCAGCGCGCCGGGTTTGCGCTCGATCAACGGGACGTAGTGAAGCCAGTCGTAAACGATCTGGTCGCGATCCAGTGCGCGGCGATGCTCGGCCACCGCCTGCTGCTCGGCGGTGATCACGACCCGCTCGGGATACAGCCGTACGCTGACGCGATGGCCAGCCAGATGACAGGGTACGGAGTAACGGTTGCGCTTGACCGTGACCAGGCAGGTACTGGAGACCCGCGCGACGATCTCGACATAACCATCGAAGGAGCTCGGCATCGGCATCAGATGCGGCTGCTCGTGCTCATGCGCCTCGGCGATGCTCATGCCCGGATAGTCCGGGTGGGATGCCGCGGCCCATGCCTGCGGGCAGCGTACGGCCAGCCACGCATTGAGCTCGGCAAACGAGGCAAAGCTCTCGATCAGCGCCTCTTGCCATAGGCCACGGCGGTTGTCCTGCACGTCCTTCTCGACGCGCCCCTTCTCCCAGCCGGCGGCGACGTTGCAGAACTGGGCGTCGATCAGATAGTGCGAACACATCGCCGCGAAGCGCGCGTTGACGATGCGTTCCTTGCCCTTGCCGACCTTGTCCACCGCCGTCTTCATGTTGTCGTAGATGCCGCGCTGGGCCACGCCACCCAGCCCGGTCAGACAGCGCGTATGGGCATCGAACAGCATCTCGTGGCCTTCGCCCGGATACGCCGCCAGCCAGAACGCCCGACTCGCACAGAGCTTCATGTGCGCCAGCCGTATCCGGCGGTAGACCCCGCCGATCACGATACCTTCCTCACTCCAGTCGAACTGGTACGCCTCGCCCCACTCAAACGCCAGCGGCACGTAGGCCGAGCGCGCCGTGACCGTGCCGTCCACATGCCGCCAACGCCGAACGTTGACGGTCAGTCGCGAATAACTACCCTCGTACCCTTTGCTCTGGAGCTGGCGAAACAACACCAGCAGCGTGCGCCGATCCCGCTTGGGACGGTGCGCGTCGGTGGCCAAGGCCTGGCGAAGCTCGTCCATATAAGCATCAAGCTTGGTCGATCCGCGCGGCCGGGCATACTTCAGCTCGCTACGCTCAGGCTCCTTCAACCACTTCTTGACGGTGTTGCGCGACAGGCTCGTCAGGCGTGCAATCTCGCTGATCGGCCGCTTCTCCCGCAGATGCATCCGGCGGACTTTGGCGTACATGCTCATGGTGATCACCTCGTTTCCCTGCTGGTCAAAGACTCAGCAGGTTAGGTTGAACACCCTGGTCAATTTTGAACGAAAATAACCCCGCCTACCTGGTCAATTTTGGGCGCGCGCCAACAGCCGTGACTGCAGGCCTGGCCGTGTCGTCTCGCCTCGCCTCGTGCACCACGCCGTGCATCCGCGGCTTGCGGGCCTCGATGCGCGATGCCCATTCGATCACAGGCACGCCGTCGTGCCATGGCGTCGAAATACCTTACAGATATGGAGAAAATCCAGCAGCCTTGAATGAACAATTCAATACGAAACAGCATGTTATATCCATGGCATGTCCTTTGCTTAAGAAATAGCGTCAATCGGGCGCCACTGCTGCGGTTGTCTGGATTGGTTCTCACTTGAGGAGAAAATCATGTTGAAGAAGAAAAGCATCGGAGCCGCACTCGCATGCGCGCTGGCGCTGGGTGCGTGGAGCGGATCGACGCTTGCAACGCCCACGGACGTGGCCGGCGTCTGGATTGATCCCAGCAGCCCGTTGGACCTGAACGTTCAGGCCCTCAACTTCCGCGAATCGTCCGTTGCAGCCGTCGGCGACGTGCTGCAAGGCTACGGAGTGATTGGCTCAATAAACGGGACGAATCCGTCAACATTTTGTCCGAGTTGCGATGTCAACTTTACTTTCACCTATACGGTGTCGGACATTACTGGTAACCAGGTCGTGTTCGATCTGGGGACCATTAACTTTTTCGTTGACAATACATCAAGCTTCAATGTTCTGGATCCCACGACGGCCGGCGTCGGGGCGCCCTGGCTCACCTTGAGTGGCCATACCGCCCCCTATGCTGGCTTTGCAGCGCTGGGGCAGCTGTACGCCACGATCAACGGCCCTGTCAGCGACCCGTTGGCTGGCTCTGCCGGGTTCGGTTTACTGGACGCGACGGGCGGCCCGGCGATGTTCTTTACCGACACCAACACCCAGGCCGACGGATCGGATTTCTCGCTTGTTTCGTCGTTCCAGTTTCAGGACGCCGGCATATGTTCGGCCGGCCTCTGTTATCCGATTTCAGGTACGGGGCAGTTGATCGGTGCGTCAGCAGTAGTACCGGAGCCGGGTGCGGCTGGTCTGCTGGGTCTTGGCTTGGCCTTCCTGGGCCTCTTTACCTGGCGGCGCCGGAAAGAGGGCGCGGGGCAGTCATAGAGCGGACACCCACGCATGCGCTTGAACGAATGATGGCGCCGCCTCCCGAAGCGGCGCCATTTTTCCGTACGCCACTAGCACTGAACGAGTCCGCGGGCCGGTCACGGCAACACGCCGCAAGCCGGTGTTGCCATGTCGGCTTGGCAACAGCTTCAAGCAATAATGCCGAGGGGTAGATGTCTCATGATGTCCGATGCACCGGTCCCGTCTGAGCCGTTCGACTACGCAATGGCATTCAGCCGGACGATCGGTTGGATAACCGCGACCGAGCAGGCGAAGCTTCGTTCCAAGCGCGTGGCGATTGCCGGACTCGGCGGTGTTGGCGGTAGCCATCTGTTGACCCTGACCCGACTCGGCATCCAGTCGTTCAACTTGGCGGATCTCGACCGTTTCGGTACGGAAAATCTCAACCGGCAGGCCGGGGCGTTCCAGTCGACCATTGGCCAGCCCAAAGTCGACGTAGTGTCGCGGATGGCGCGGGATATCAATCCGGATCTGGACATCAACAAATTTCCCGGCGGCGTCACCTTCGACAACATGGAGCAGTTTCTGTCAGGGGTGGATCTGTATGTCGACGGGCTGGACTTTTTCGTACTCGATATCCGCGCCAAGCTGTTCGCCATGTGCGCCGAACAAGGCATTCCGGCGATTACCGCGGCACCGCTGGGCATGGGTGCTGCGGTGCTGGCGTTTCTGCCGGGTCGCATGACATTCGAAGAGTATTTCCGGCTGGAAGGCAGCACGACGGACGAGCAGTTGCTGCGCTTTCTGGTGGGACTGGCACCTGCCGTGCTGCATCAAGCCTATCTGGTCGATCCGTCGGCGGTGGACCTGGTCCACCAGCGGGGACCGTCGACGCCCATGGCATGTGAAATCTGCGCCGGGATAGCCGGTACCCAGGCGTTGAAGATCCTGCTTGGCAGGGGCAAGGTGCTCGCGGCACCTCACGGCCTGCACTTCGATGCCTACCGCAACAAGCTCGTACGCACGTGGCGGCCGGGGGGCAATAACAATCCGCTGCAACGACTGATTCTGTCCGTGGCGCGTCGCCGTTTCATGCGTCAGTAAGCGCGGATCGTCGAACGATGGACCGCCGATATTGGCTTGGACGGTGCCGCCCACGGAACACATACGGTGCGATGAACCAAGGCTTCGCTGATCTATCGACGAACGAAGAATTTCCGCGCGGTGCAACTGTTGCTTGGCCGCAGCAAGCCGGAGAGTACGGTGCGCAATCCCGGGGTCGAGGTCGATGATGCACTCGAGATGGCTGAGCAGACCGAGCTGTGATTTCGTCGCTCCGAACAGCGGCCGTATGATGCGGTCGTGGTTCGGCTTCCTTCAGACGCCTGGTCACCCGAAGCGCGCTTGCCCTTCCACCACCTCTTCCCCTTGCCGGGTGAGTTGAGGAGGACTTGCACCTCCATCCCGGGTGCGCCCTGCCCGGGCACCCAAAAAAGCAACCCCCGTTGCCGGGGGTTGTTTGCGTTCGAACCGAATGAACAGTTGCCTTCACGCCATACGCCGCCGGCTCGCGAACAGGCCGATCAACAGCAGACCCAGCCCGAACATGCCGAGTTCGGCAGGTTCGGGAACAGTAGTAGTAGTACCACCAATCCCGCCGCCTCCCGTTGCGGCGCTGACGATGGTCACATAGCAGTCGCCTGGGGCTGCACTGCAGCTGTCGGTACCATCCATGTTGATTCCAGTCCATTTTGTCAGATCGAGGCTAAAGAATGCCGCGTGAGCCGAAGTACCCCAGTTGCTCAGTCCGGTCGACGTCAACCCGGTGTTGATGGGGAAACCGGCGTAAGCCGCCGGGATCTGCACGTTATCGGTTGAGTTGCAGTCGGACCCATAGCCGCTCAGGCCAAACTGTGGGTCGCCGCACGTACCCGTGCCTGTCATCCCCAGTGCGACCAAGCCCATGCCCGTCCCGCTGCCGGCCCAATTGATGCTGTCAAGCAGAAACCCCTGCGGGCCATCGAAGGTTGACGGGCCAGGACTGTTCACGTAATGCCAGTCGGCATCTTGCCCGGTCAGCATCAGCCGGTTTCCGTAAGTGACGGAGCCACCTGTGAGCGCTGTTTGCAGCGCGGTGTAGGAGGGGTATGTACTCCAGAATCCCTCCGGTGACGCGATGACCATGACGTTGAAGGAGCCTGACGGGATCGGTCCGCTGTTCCAGAACGTGACGTTCCATGTATTGCTTCCCGGGGAGGTCGGTGCCAGGGCCGCGAGGTCACTTACGGCAGTGCCGTAATCTGAAATGCTGGACCCGCCCGCAACGATCCCGCCGGTGTACCAGAGAATATTGATGGGATTGGCCAACACTGCGCCGGACGGTGTCAGGCCGAATGCCAGAGCGATCGATCTCAAGAGATGTTTGGATGACATACAGACCCCCTTAGTACGTGGTTTACATATCGCCCATCGCCAAGCACTTCTCGCGCCAAATAATCAAGTAATTGATTCGTATAATTACAATGAATCCATGTATTTGAATCTGAGGCAAAAGAGTAAAGATTTCATACACTGCGCCTTGGGCTATCCCGATGAGTTGAGTGAACCCCGGCTACAACCTGCGCTGCAGTTGTGAGCAGTGTCGGAAACCCCAAAGCTTGCTGGGTTTGGATAATGCTGGTGTCGAAAACGGCATGACCCGCCATACCCGATGCCCTGCCAAAGTCTTGCGTTGCAGAGAAGCGGCCGCCCGCCGAGGCACCGAGCCCCAGGACACGACCGGCCAAGCCGGCTTCCCGTTGAGCAAGTTCGTGTCATCAGCGCCGCGGTGCACGCGGCCAGAGTGGGTTGCGGAGGATTCCGGTTTCGCTGCGGTCACGCGTTCTGTCATCCGGCCGTCACCGGTTCGACACGGACGAGGTGAAAGATCCGCGATTGCACAAGCCAGCCCACGCCGTGCCGGCTGACCTGAATGCATACCTCATCCTCCAGGACATCTCCCCATGTCGACCCGTTCCGCTGCACGACGATCCACCCTGGCCGTATCCGTGGCCACCGCGCTGGGCCTGTCTTGCGTCGCCATGCTGCCCGTGCACCGCGCTTTCGGTGCCGAGGCGGCGGCCCCCGATACCCAGCAAACCACGGTCAGTACCACCGGCACCATGGGTACCAACACCAGGATCGTCCAGCTGCGCAAGATCGTGGTCTCCGCCGGTGCCGAAACCACCGGCGACCAGGCGCCGACCCAGGCCTCGCTGATCGCCACCCAGCCGCAGTCGATCATCGGCGATCGCTACATCGAGAATGTGGCCGCCTCCACCGCCAACTACAGCGACATCGTGAAGATCGCCCCCAGCGTGTCCGATGTCGATCCGAACGGCCCCGGCCTGATGGAGTCGCAGGGGCTGTCGATCCGCGGCTTCCAGAACGGCGAGTACAACGTCACTTTCGACGGGATTCCGTGGGGCGACTCGAACGACTTCACCCAGCATTCGACCTCGTACTTCATGCCGCAGGACATCGCCCAGGTCACCGTGGACCGCGGCCCGGGCAGCGCGCGCACGCTCGGCAACGCCACCTTCGGCGGCACGCTCTCGGTCGACTCGAAGGATCCGGACCCGGTGATGTCGATCAACCCGTTCTTCAGCGTGGGCAGCTTCAACACCCAGGTCGAAGGCGTACGCTTCGATACCGGCAAGCTCAGCCAGTACGGTGGCACCACCGCCTACCTGAGCGTGAAGAACCTCAATTCGGACGGCTATCTCACCCATGCCGGTCTGGATCGGCAGAACATGTTCGCCAAGGTCGTGCAACCGCTGGGCAACGACACCACGTTGACCTTCGCCAGCAACCTGACCCGGCTGCACCAGAACGTGTCGATCGGCGCGACCAGGGCGCAGATCGACCAGTACGGCCCGAACTACGGGTTGAGCGCCGATCCCGCCAGCCAGTCCTACTATGGCTACAACTACGACGACATCACCACCGACTTCGAGTACCTCGACCTCGAGACCAAATTGGCGGGCTGGGATGTCGGCGACAAGCTCTACACCTACGGCTACCGCCACCGCGGCTACAACGGCGCCGACCCGAACGGCGAACAACCCAATGGCACGGTGTATGGCGCGAACAACGTGCCGGGCCAGCGCATGCGCATGGACTACCGCTCGGTCGGCGATATTCTTCGCCTGAGCCACGACTTCGGTCCGGGCCAGGTGCATCTGGGTGGCTGGGTCGACCGCCAGACCAACCAGCGCCTGCAGTACGAGATCGACTTCAGCAACGGCGGCGCGCTGAACGCGACCCCGACCAGCGCCGCAGTCGACCGTCAGATGGACGACAGCCTGACCGACCTGCAGACGTACGCCGAGTACCAGTGGCACGCCACCGACAAGCTCGATGTCACCGGCGGCGTCAAGCTGGTGAACTTCCGCCGCACGCTCGACGCCACGGTGAACCAGAAGACCGGTCTGCCGATCAACTACGCCCAGACCTGGACCCGCAGTCTGCCCTCGCTGGACCTGCACTACGCGCTGAGCGACCAGTGGAGTGCCTACGCGCAATGGGCCAAGGGTTTCCTGGCGCCCAATCTCAACACCTTCTTCACGGTCGATCCGTCGCAGAATCAGGTGGTGCCGGAGAGCACCACCAACGAGCAGATCGGCACCGCCTGGAACAGCGATGGCCTGACGCTCTCCGCGGATGCGTACTACATCGACTTCGCCAACAAGATCGAAAGCCGCAAGATCGGCACCCAGACCCAGTTCTACAACGTCGGTGGCGCGATCTATCAGGGCCTGGAAGGCGAGGCCACGGTGGCGGTCGGCGACGGCTTCAGCGTATACGGCAATGCGTCGCTGAACAGCGCCAAGGAAAAGGGGACCCACCAGTGGTTGCCCAATGCGCCGGACCGGACCGCCGCCTTCGGCGTGCTGTTCGACCGGGGCGCCTGGTCGGCTTCGCTGCTCGACAAGTATGTGGGCGTGCGCTACGGCGACAGTGGCCAGACCCCGCGCCTGGGCGGTTACGCCACTACCGACCTGGCCGCGAGCTATGTGTTCGAGCATCCGTTGGCCGATGTGCGCGACGCCACGGTGTCGGTCAAGGTCAACAACCTCGGCGACAACAAGAACATCTATGCGCTGGCCGGCTACACCGGGCAGAACGGCACGCCGCTGTACTGGACCATTCCGGAACGCAGTGTCGAGCTGGATGTCTCGGCCCATTTCTGAGGCTGACATGGCCGGGCCGGCCGCCTTTCGGTGGCCGGCCTCGTTGCACCCCGTCGATTCGCCTTTACCGTCATTTCCTGCGAGGCCCCTGATTCGATGAACACATCACGCACGTTGCTGGCAGCTGTCGCCATGGCAGCCATGCTGTCGCCGCCGGCACACGCTGCCATGCCACCGTCGCCGATCCGCCACGTGCTGCTGATCAGCATCGACGGCATGCATGCGATCGATCTGGATCATTACATCCGCCGGCATCCGCATTCGACTCTTGCCGGTCTGGCTGCGCACGGTGTGGAATACCTCGACGCACACACGGTGGTACCCGCCGATTCGTTTCCCGGCTTGCTCGGCATCATGACCGGCGGCACTCCGGCGGCGACCGGGGTGTATTACGACGTAAGCTATGACCGCAGTCTGTCCGGTACCAAGGCCGATTGTTTGGCAGGCCGCACGGGAACCACGGTGGCCTTCGACGAGGCCGCCGACGGCCCGCTCGGCGCGCACGGCCAGCGCACGCTGGACGCATCGCGCCTGCCCCATCGTCCGGGCAGCTGCGCCCCGGTCTACCCGCACGACTATCTGCGCAGCAACACCGTATTCAACGTGATCCACGCAGCCGGCGGCTACACCGCCTGGATCGACAAGCACCCGGTCTACGAGATCCTCAACGGCCCGGACGGCCATGGCATCGACGATCTCTACACGCCGGAGATCGGCGGCGACTACGAGGGCGAGCATGTCAAACCGGCCGAGCACATCACCGGATCGGTGCAGCGCACCGAACGCTACGACGCGATGAAGGCCGGCGCCGTACTCGACCAGATCGACGGCTGGAACCATGATCACACCCATCGCGCGCCGGTGCCCGTTCTTTTCGGCATGAACATGCAGGCGGTCAATGTGGCGCAGAAGCTGGCCGGATACAGCGCCGCCGACGGTACCCCGAGCGCAACGCTCGATGTGGCCATCGGCCATTGCGACGCCCTGCTCGGGCAGATGGAGACCGCCCTGCGCAAGCGCCAGCTGCTCGATTCCACCCTGCTGGTGATCACCGCCAAGCACGGCAACGCACCGATCGACCGTCGCCGTCTGCAGCACGTCGACAGGAAGGCCCTGCGCGACACCATCGAGCGGGCCGTGCCCGGTGCCTTGGCGCAGCTCACGACGGACCAGGGTGCACTGATCTGGCTGCACGACCCGGCGGCGACGTCGCGCGTGGCCACGGCATTGCGCGCGGCTAGCCGGTCGTTGGCGATCCGCGAGGTGCTGGACGGGGCAGCGCTGGCCAGGCTGTTTCCCGCACCGGCCCGCGACAGTCGGGTACCCGACCTGGTGGTGATCCCCCATACGGGCGTGATCTACGGCAAATCCGGCGACAGCAAGCTGGCCGAGCATGGCGGTTTTGACGACGACGATACCCATGTCGCCCTGCTGCTCAGCAACCCGCAGCTGCCGCACGCCGGGGAGCGGGTGGCGGCGGCGGTCCGCACGACACAGCTGGCACCGAGCGTGTTGCAGGCACTGCGCCTGTCGCCGCAAGGTCTGGATGCCGTCCGCGACCAGCACACCCGCGATCTGCCGGGCATCGACTGGAGGCGTTTGTAAAACCCGGCGGGACGATTACTGCGGCGGCTTCTGCAGGTCGTCCGGCGTCGCGTCGAGCAGCCCGTGGTTGATGGCGTAGCGCACCAGGTCCGATTGATTGGTCATGCCCATCTTGTCGAGCAGGTGCGACTTGTGGGTGCTGACGGTCTTGATGCTCAGGGAGAATTCCTCGGCGATCCCGGTCAGGGTCAGGCCGCGGACGAGCCGGCTGAAAACCTCGAACTCCCGGTTGGACAGCAGGGTGTGCGGAGGAGCGAGCAGGGGTTTGGAGACATCGGTGGCCAGCAGTTCGGCGACCTTGGCGCTGACATAGACACCGCCCGCTGCGACCTTGCGTATTGCCGATAGCAACAGATCGCCGTCGTATTCCTTGGTCAGGTAGCCCGAGGCACCGGCGCGCAGGGCCCGCACGGCGTACTGCTCTTCCTGGTGCATGGTGAAGATCAGGATGGGCAGTTGCGGCCGCAGCTCCTTGACGAGTTTGATCAGTTCCAGCCCGTTGCGCCCCGGCATCGAAAGGTCGAGCGTGAGCAACCCCCAGTCACGCTCGCGAACCTTTTCCAGCAGCGATTTGCCATCGCAGGCTTCGCCGGCGAAGACCAGATCCGGCGTGTCGTCGAAAATCTTCTTGAGGCCGTTGCGGATCACCCCATGGTCGTCGGCAACGAGTATTTCGACTTTCATCATGTCTCGTCTTCCAGCATGGCCGGGACATCGAGCGGAACGTGTATTTCGATCGTGGTGCCCCATCCGGGCGCACTGGTGAGGTTGAACCTGCCACCGAGCGCGGTTGCGCGTTCGCGCATGCTGACCAGCCCGATGCCGCTGCCGCCGTGGTTGTGCACAAACCCCTTGCCCGAGTCGCGTACGCGCAGCACCACAGCGTCGCCTTCCCTGACCAGGCTGACTTCCAGCCAGTCCGTTTCCGCGTGGCGCGCCACATTCGTCAACGCTTCCTGCACGATCCGGAAAAGAGCGGTAGCCATGGCGTCATTCGTGACAAGCGCGGCAGCCGGCAGATCGCACTCGACCCGGATGTTGCTGCGCTTGGTGATCTCCGCCACTTGCCAGGAGATGGCCTCGCCCAGGTCGAGATCGTCCAAAATCCGCGGCCTGAGTTCGCTCGAGATGCGGCGCACCGAGGTGATCGCCGCATCCAGCATCTCGCGCATCGAATCCAGGGTCCCGGGCTCGGCATGGCGTCCGTCCCTGAGCCGTCCGCTGAACCACGTCAATTCCAGCTTGAGTCCCGTCAGTTGCTGGCCGAGGTCATCGTGCAACTCGCGCGAAATGCGTGTGCGTTCCTCCTCGCGCACCGATTGCAGCGAAATGGACAGTCGGCGCAACTCCGAATTCAACTCATTGAGAGCCGCCTCCTTGCGGCGGCGATCGGTGATGTCGCGCAGCACGGCGGTGAGTTGCGGCTTGCCGTTGATGACCGTTTGGGAAATTGCCGATTCGATCGGGAATTCGCTGCCGTCGGCGCGCAGCCCGCAGATCTCCATCTGCATCGCCATCGTCCGCGAGGGAACGGCCGAGGCCATGAAGGCCTGGATATGTTTGTCGTGCGCTTCCCTCCGCTGCACCGGAAGCAGGTTGGCCAGCGGTTGGCCGATGATCTGCGCGGCGGATACGCCGAACATCAGTTCCGCCGCCCTGTTGAACATGACGATGTTCAGTGCCTTGTCGGTGGAGATGATCGCGTCCATCACCGAATCGATGGTGAGCCGATAGCGGTCGTCGGCCTCCTGCAGGGCCGAACTGAGCATCCCTTCGCGCCGCAGCTCGATCGCCAGCAGCGCGGCGGCAATGCCGATGAAGATGCACACCAGCAACGCGCCGAGCACGACCGTGATCGCGGTTTCGCGCCAGCTGGCCAGCGTTTCCGCATTGTTGTTGGTCACGCTCACCAGCAATGGGAAATCCGTCACGTAGCCCAGCGTGAATAGTTGTTTCGTGCCGTCCTTGGTCGTGTGGCTGAAGTCCTTTACATTGAAGTCCGTGGTCGTGAATTGCACACCCTGCAATTCAGGTGCGAATTTGCCGATGCCGCTTTCACGGTGGGGCAGGCTGGCGACCAGGGTGCCGTCGTTGAGATACAGTCCGATGGGCCGCTGGAAATCCTGCTCCATGTAGGCATAAAACTGTTCGAAATGATCCAGATCGATGGCGGCGACCACGACACCGCGGAATTTTCCGTCCGCTTCATTGACGCGCCGGGCAACGTACAGCCTCCAGGGCGCACCTGGATCGTCCTTGGACGGCCTGCTGATGAAAAGCCCGTTATCCTTTCCCTGGGAAAAGTATTTGAAGTAATCGCGGTCAGCTACCGATTCATGCTGAATTTGTTGCTGGCTCGACGAATTTGCGATCCGGCCGTCGGCGTCGACAATGAACAATGCCGCCACCTGGCGCAATCCGGTGATGCGTGTGCTCAACAGCAGTTGAATGGGCAGGCTGTCGAGCTTCAATTGCGTTCCGTACGGCGTCTGCAAACGGTCCTGGATACCGCGCAGCGCAAGGTCGGCGTTGTGAAAGGACTGCTCGGTCTGGTCCATCAGCATGCGCGTGAGGCTGGCCGTTTCCTGGCGCGAACGTTCCAGCTCGCGCGCCCGCATGTTCAGCAGCAACGAGGCCACCAGCATGGCAATGGCGACGATCGTCAGTAGTGCCAGGAGATAGACCGCTCGGGTGGGGCGCAATTTTTCAGACATGCTCGGGCTCTTGGCAGCGACGGCAGTTGAACACGGACCACCGGTGTCGGCCGGGAATCCGGCCGGGCAAGCAGCCGCAGGTAGGCAGCAGTGACTGTGGGGCAAGTATAGGCTGCTGACCTGCGGCGGGGGTCGGGCAGGGTGGCGGCGTTTTCACGCAGGCCAACGAGGTTGGGCGGGCTGTCCTATCATGCGGATGGATCCGTCATGGCGGCGGGGTTGCGAGGAAACGCCTTTGTTCGTTCATGTCGAGACGCGCCGCCGCCCGCGATGGCACTGGGCAACGATGTTGATCGTCAGCGTCTGCGTGCTGTGCTTCGTGGGGTTGGTGCTGACGCCGGCGCCTGAGCGGATTTCGCTGTTGCTGGAATGGGGCACGGTGCCGGCCAACATCTTCGACCCGCATCAGGCGTTCCTGCCGCAATTGGCCGATCCGGCGCTGTTGCGCCTGTTCACTGCGTTGTTCATCCATGTGGCCTGGCTGCATCTGTTGAGCAATCTGCTGTTTCTGGTGATCTTCGGTCTGCCGGGCGAGCGGGCCCTGGGCTCGTTGCGATTCCTGTCGTTGTTTGTGTTCGGCGGCATCGTGGCCAACCTGATCGGCGCCTTGTCGCTGACCGGCGTGCATCTGCCGATCATCGGCTGCAGCGGGGCGGTGTCGGCCGTGGTCGGCACGTATGTGGCGCTGTTTCCCCGCGCCCGACTGGGCCTGGTGTTGCCGCTGGGGCTGTACCTGGAGTTCGTGCGGGTGCCGGCGTTCCTGCTGATCGGCATCTGGGTGGTGTTGCAGTTGCTGTTCAGCTATGCCGGGCCGAGCTATGGCTCCCATGTCTGGTGGGCGCATATCGGCGGATTCCTGTTCGGTCTGGTCTTTGCGTTTTTTTCGCGGCAGTCGATTGCCCGCCGGGGGCGCGGTTGACCGCTCAACCCCATTCGGCCACGCCGGTCCAGCCGTGTTCGCGGGCAAACAACCGCAGCAGCCGACGGGCGATCGGCGTGGCGGCCACCGCACCGAAAATCTGCCGCGGATCGACACCCTCGCGACACATGTCGGCGTGTTTGCGCCGGATATAGCCACGCATGATCTCGGCATTGAACTCGGGGTGGAACTGCACGCTGAGCGCATTTGGCCCATGGCGCAGCAGTTGATGCGGATCGCGCGCCGAGCGGGCCAGCACGGTGGATCCGCGCGGTGCCTCGAGCACGCTTTGCTCGTGGGTCGTGTGCGCACGGAAGCTGGCCGGCAGGCTGGCGGCCAGCGGATCGTGGCCGGCCGCGGGCAGCAGTTCGATCGACTGGGTGCCGATCTCGCGCCCGCCCGCCAGGTAGCCGACGCGGCCACCCAGGGCATGCGCCATCAGCTGGTGGCCGTAGCAGACGCCGAACAAGGGCAGCTCGATATCCATCGCGTCGCGGATCCAGCCGGCGGTGCGCTCGCTCCACGGCGCGCACTCGGTGACCATCGCGGCCGAGCCGGTGATCATGGCGCCGGCGACATCCTGCGGCAGCGGCAGCAACTCGCCGGCGGCGACATCGACGATCCGCAGTTGCTGCGGCAGCAGTCGCGTGCCGAGTCGGAACCAGTGCGGAAAATCGCCATGCCGGGCGCGTATGCTGTCTGGCGCGCGGCCGGTGCGGATGATCAGGATCGGCTTCATGCAGGGAGGTGACCGTGGCCGGCGTGGCCGTCTTCAGGGCTCGATATCATCGAATGCCTCGATCGGTGGGAGGACGGTAAGAATTTCCTGCACGGTAGTCAGTCCGCACGCCACCTGATTGGCGGCGGAGATGCGCAACGGGCGCATGCCCTCGGCCAGGGCCGCCTGACCGAACTGTCCCAGATCGAGCTGGGCGCTGATCAGCCCGCGCAGCCGCGGCGAAAGCCGCATCATCTCGTAGATGCCGGTGCGGCCGAGAAACCCGGTATTGCGGCATTCCAGGCAACCCACCGGCTTGAACACCGTCTCCGGCAGCGGGATCGACCAGCCGTGCGTGAGCACGGTCCATGGCTGCGGATCCTGCGCGGTCGCCTGTTTGCAGTGCGGACACAGGGTGCGGACCAGTCGCTGCGCGACCACGCCGGAAAGCGTGGACTGCACCAGGTAATGCGGCACGCCCAGGTCGAGCAGACGGGTGACCGCGCTGGGCGCGTCGTTGGTATGCAGGGTCGAAAGCACCAGGTGGCCGGTGAGCGACGCCTGCACCGCCATCTGCGCGGTTTCGAGGTCGCGGATCTCGCCGACCATGATGATGTCCGGGTCCTGGCGCAGCAGGGTGCGCACGCCCGCGGCAAAATCCAGCTCGATCGCCGCGTGCACCTGCATCTGGTTGAATTCGGGCGAGACCATCTCGATCGGGTCTTCCACCGTGCACACGTTGAGTTCCGGCGTGGCCAGGTGCCGCAGCGTGGAATACAGCGTGGTGGTCTTGCCCGAGCCGGTGGGGCCGGTGACCAGCACGATGCCGTGCGGTCGTTCCACCATGCTGCGCCACTGCGCGCCCTCAGCGACGGAGAAGCCGAGCTGGGCGAAGTCCTTGACCACCAGGTCGGGGTCGAAGATGCGCATCACGATCTTCTCGCCGAACGCGGTGGGCATGCTGGAGACGCGCAGCTCCACTTCGCGGCCGGAAGCGGAGCGGGTCTTGATGCGGCCATCCTGCGGCCGGCGCTTCTCCGCCACGTCCATGCGCCCCAAGATCTTGATGCGCGCCGTGACGGCGGACATCACCGGCGTGGGCAGTTCGAACACCTTGTGCATGACGCCGTCGATGCGGAAGCGCATGTGTCCGGTTTCGCGGCGCGGCTCCAGATGGATGTCCGAGGCGCGCTGCTCGAACGCATATTGCAGCAGCCAGTCGACGATATGCACGACGTGGCGGTCGTCGGCGCCGACCTCGCCCGCCTTGCCCAGCTCCACCAGCTGCTCGAAGTTGAGGAGGGCCGCGGAGCTGTCGCTGCCGCTGGCCTTGGCGTCCTGCGCCAGCTGGATCGAGCGCTGGACGCCGTAGAACTCCTGCAGGTAGCGGTTGATGTCGAGCGGGCTGGCCACCACGCGCCGCACGTCCCGGCGCAGCATCTGCGACAGATCCTTGGCCCAGCCCGCGTCGAACGGCTCGCAGGTGGCAAAGGTCACCTCGCCCGGCGTGGCCGCGATCGGCAAAATCCGGTGGCGCTGGGCATACGCGTGGCTCACCACCTGGGTCACCGAGGCGGCGTTGATCTTCATCGGATCGATCTTAAGATAGGGCAGCGCCGCCTGGCTGGCCAGCCACTCGGTCATCACCTCGAGGCTCAGTGGTCGGCCGGGATCGAGTTGATTGGTCAGCTTGGCGTTGGCGACCAGCACCAGTGGATGCAATTCCACCGTACTGCGGCCTGCGCGTGCGCCCATGCGCACGTTTTTGGCATCGTCGGCCAGCACGTAGCCGTCGACGACCAGTGCTGCCAGCAGATCGTCCAACTGCAGCTTGCCGCGACGGCCGAGCAGAGACGCGATTTGCGGTGAAGCGGCCATCCAGATCAAGCTCCCATGATGCTTTTGCCGACCCGGGCCTGGCAATCTGCCAGCGGGAAAGCGAGCTGTGGCTATACTAACGCGCTTTATCAACGCGCTTTATCCAAGGTCACGGAAACCATGTCCGCACGCACCTTCCAGGACGTCATCCAGACCCTCAACCGCTATTGGGCGGAGCAGGGTTGCGTGCTGTTGCAACCGCTCGACATCGAAGTCGGCGCCGGCACGTTCCACCCCGCCACGTTCCTGCGCTCGCTCGGCCCGGAGCCGTGGGCCGCGGCCTACGTGCAACCCTCGCGCCGCCCCACCGACGGTCGCTACGGCGAGAATCCGAACCGCCTGCAGCATTACTACCAGTACCAGGTGGTGCTGAAGCCGAATCCGGAAAACATCCTGGAGTTGTACATCGGTTCGCTGAAGGAGCTGGGGCTCGATCCGCTGGTGCACGACCTGCGCTTCGTCGAGGACAACTGGGAGTCGCCGACGCTGGGTGCGTGGGGGCTGGGCTGGGAGGTCTGGCTGAACGGCATGGAGGTGACCCAGTTCACCTATTTCCAGCAGGCCGGCGGGCTGGAGTGCCGGCCGGTGACGGGCGAGATCACCTACGGCCTGGAACGCCTGGCGATGTACCTGCAAAATGTGGACAACGTCTACGATCTGGTGTGGACCGACGGTCCGCACGGCACCGTCACCTATGGCGACGTGTTCCACCAGAACGAGGTGGAGCAGAGCACCTACAATTTCGAGTACGCCAACGTGCCCGAGTTGCTGCGCTGGTTCGATGTCTGCGAAGCCACCGCCAATCAGCTGATCGCGGTCAACCTGCCGCTGCCGGCCTACGAGCAGGTGATGAAGGCCAGCCATACCTTCAACCTGCTCGACGCGCGTCGCGCGATCAGCGTGACCGAGCGCCAGCGCTACATCCTGCGCGTGCGCACGCTGTCGCGCAGCGTGGCGGAAACCTATGTGGCGCAACGGGAGAAACTCGGCTTCCCGGGCCTGAAGCAAGCAAAGGAGCCGGCCCATGGCTGAGCACAAGCCGCTGCTGATCGAACTGGGCACCGAAGAACTTCCGCCGAAAGCGCTGGACGAGCTTTCCGCGGCGTTCCTGCGCGGCATCTGCGATGGCCTGGCCCGGCGCGGGATTGCCGCCGAACTCGACCTGGCCCGGGCCTTTGCCTCGCCGCGTCGGCTGGCCGTGCTCGTGCCGGGCGTCGCCGCGGTCCAACCGGAACAAGTGATCGAGCGCCGCGGTCCGGCGCTGGGCGCCGCGCTGGATGCGCAAGGCCAGCCCACCGGCGCACTGCTCGGCTTCGCGCAGTCCTGCGGCGTCGGCGTGGGGCAACTGGAAAAACTTGAGACTGCCAAGGGATCGTGGTTCGTCTGGCGCACGGTCAAGCCGGGTCAGCCGGTGGCAGTGTTGGTGCCGGAAATTCTCGACGAGGCGCTCAAGGGCCTGCCGATTCCCCGGCCGATGCGCTGGGCCGATCACGACTACAGTTTCGTGCGCCCCGCCCACTGGCTGGTGATCCTTTACGGCGCCACGATCGTCGATGCGCAAGTGCTGGGTCTGACCAGCGGCCGCATCTCGCGCGGCCATCGCTTCATGCATCCGCAGCCGGTGCACGTGGCCGATGCCGACGGCTGGCTGGACGCGATGCGCGCGGCGAAGGTGCTGGCCGATCCGCTCGAACGCCGCCAGCGCATCCGCGCACAGGTCGAGCAGGTGGCCGGACAGATCGGCGGCATGCCGCGCCTGGACGATGTGCTGCTCGATGAGCTGGCCAATCTCACCGAGTGGCCGGTCGCGATCGCCTGCACCTTCGAGAAAGCGTTCCTCACGGTTCCGCCGGAGGCGCTGGTGACCACCATGGTGGCGAACCAGAAATTCGTGCCGGTATTCGACGAGGCCGGCAAGCTCACCGAGCATTTCATCGGCATCGCCAACATCGAAAGCCGCGATCCGGCGGAGATCCGCAAGGGTTACGAGCGGGTGATCCGGCCGCGTTTCGCCGATGCCAAGTTCTTCTGGGACGAGGATCTGAAGACGCCGCTGGCCGACTATCAGGATCAGCTGAAAAATGTCACCTACCAGCAGGCCCTCGGCAGCCTGTGGGACAAGAGCGTGCGGGTCGCCGAACTGGCCCGCGTGATCGCCAACCGGGTCGGCGTCGACGCCGGCCAGGCAACCCGGGCCGCGGCCCTGGGCAAGTGCGACCTGTTGACGCGCATGGTGGGCGAATTTCCCGAATTGCAGGGCGTGATGGGGCGTTACTACGCCAGCCATCACGGTGAGCAGGCGGAAATCGCCGAAGCGCTGGACAGCCATTACCGGCCGCGATATGCCGGTGACGCGATCGCACCGGGCGAGGTCGGCCAGGTGCTGGCCGTGGCCGAACGGCTCGATACGCTGGCCGGCATCTTCGCCGTGGGCATGAAGCCGGGCGGGAACAAGGATCCGTTTGCGTTGCGCCGGGCGGCACTGGGTCTGGCGCGCACGCTGATCGAGGCCGGCATGGAGATCGACCTCCGGGGCAGCTTCATCGAGGCGCTGGAACTGCTTCCCGACGAGGCGCTGGCGGCGGGCCTCAAACCCGGCAAGGACGGCAAGCCGCCGGTATTGAACGCCGGCCAGCGGCGGGCGATCCTGCTCGAGGAGCTGTACGACTTCGTGCTGGACCGGCTGCGCGGCTATTACGCCGAACAGGGTTTCGACAACGCGCAATTCGAAGCGGTGCTGGCGGTGCAGCCGGGCAGCCTGGTGGATTTCGACCGGCGCCTGCGGGCGGTGGCCGAGTTCGGCCGGCGTCCGGAAGCGGTCAGCCTGGCCGCCGCCAACAAGCGCGTCGCCAATATCCTGCGCAAGCAGGCCGAGGAGCCGGGTGCGCCGGCGATCAGCCGTGTGGTCGACCCGGCCTGTTTCGAGGCCGATGCGGAACGCGAACTGGCCGATGCGCTGGCGTCGGCACAGCGCGAGACGGCCGGGTCATTGCGTGCGGGCGACTACACCGCCGTGCTGGCGCGGCTGTCGCAGTTGCAGATGCCGGTGGATGCGTTCTTCGACAATGTGCTGGTGAATGCCGACGATCAGGCGGTGCGCGCCAACCGGTTGGCGCTGCTCGGTCAGTTGAAGGCGCAGTTCAGCGCGATCGCCGACATTGCCCTGCTCTGAGGCGCCGGCAGCTGTGCCGCCAGCACGCCGCCTCACGCGGTAGGGCGGCTCTGCCGGATGCGCTCGGCCAGACGGTGATTGAAATCCACCATGGCATCGGTATCCACATTGACCCCGCCGGGGCCGAGGATGGCATACAGCTCGGCCAGCATGTCCGAGTTGCCGGCCAGGGTCAGGTGACCACCCGCCAGGTCAAGCTGCGATTGCAGGATTTTCATGGCCGTGTCCAGGCGCTGCGCATCCACCGGTGCATCCTGCCGCAGCGGTGCGCTGGTTAGCGACGGATGCGAGCGGGTTCGCGAGCGCGGCGCCGGAACCATTTCGGTCGTGTGCTGCTCGTCCGGGATGTTGATTGCGGGGTCGACCTGGATCCCGCCTTCGCCGGCCACCAGCCAGACCAGCGAGATGCCGAGGGTTCGCGCCAGGGTGACGCAACGGCCGCGCGAGGGGTCGGTATTGCCGTCGCGCCAGCTGCGCACCACGCCCTCGGAAAACCCGCACATGCGGGCGATCTCGGTGGCGCTGCCGACACGCTGGATCAGCAATTTGATCCGGTCCGAGAAGGTCCCCGCGGGGGTGGGGTGATTGGGGTGATGCATTTTCATGGCGGAATTCATGGCAAGTTGATGTTGCGAGTCATGCAGGATGGTGTGGAAAGTTCATCCATGAATGCCGAGTCGAGACTAGTACGAAGGCGCGGCGAACAGCAACTTATTGCGTCATATTCTTTTTCGAACGCAAATAATTGCGGCCCTCGCGCTGAAGGACCTTGTCGAAAGCCTTGCGCCGGGCTTGCAAGGAGCTATCGCTTCCGGCGCAATGTTCCGGCGTGTCCGTGCGTACTGTGGCATGTGAAATGTTTCACGAGCCTTGCAATTTCTTGCCGCAAAGCACCAAGCTGCAGGCCTGTGCGCCGCTCCGCCACGGGCCACGGCCGGGTCAACTGATGCGCAAGCTTCTTTCAAAAGGCATGGCATGAGCCAATTCGCACTGCTGGGCAAGCGGCGCTTTGCGCCGTTCTTCTGGACCCAGGCGCTGGGCGCCTTCAACGACAATGCATTCCGCAATGCGCTGGTGATGCTGGTGGCGTTCCAGATGGGGCTGGATGACCACAAGGTGTCGCTCTACACCAATCTGGCGCCGGCGCTTTTCATCATCCCGTTCTTCCTGTTCTCGGCCAGCGCCGGGCAACTGGCGGAGAAGTTCGAGAAGACCCGGATCATCCGCTGGGTCAAGTTGTTCGAGATTTTCGCGATGGCGCTGGCGGCGATCGGTTTCTATACGCACCACACGTCGCTGTTGCTGGTGGTGCTGTTCCTGATGGGGTTGCACTCGACCACGTTCGGGCCGATCAAGTACGCGATCCTGCCGCAGGCGCTGAAGCAGGAGGAGCTGGTCGGCGGCAACGGGCTGATCGAGACCGGCACCCAGCTGGCGATGCTGATCGGCATGATCGTCGGCAGCGCGTTGATGGCCATCGCTGGTGTCGGCACGCTGTTGGCCGGCGCCGCCACGATTGCCGTGGCGATCGCCGGCTATCTGGCCAGCCGGGGGATTCCGCCGGCACCGGCCACCGCACCGGATTTGAAGTTCAACTTCAATCCGTACAGCGAAACCGTGCAGGTGCTGGGCATCACCCGCAAGGACCCGGCGGTGTTCAACGCGGTGCTGGGCATTTCGTGGTTCTGGTTCTTCGGCACCGTGCTGATCGCCCAGTTGCCGAATTACACGCGGGTCAACCTGGGCGGCAACGGTTCCGTCGAGATCCTGGTGCTGACCTTGTTCTCCATCGGCACCGGCATCGGCTCACTGTTGTGCGAGCGGATGTCCGGACGCCGGGTGGAGGTGGGCCTGGTGCCGCTGGGCGCGTTCGGGCTGACCGCGTTCGGCGTCGACCTGTTCTTCGCCCGGCCCGGGGCTACCGTGACGCACGGGCTGGGATGGCTGGCGTTCCTGCACTCGGCCGGCAGCTGGCGCATTGCGTTGGACCTGACCCTGATCGGCGTGTTCGCCGGGTTCTACGTGGTGCCGCTGTTCGCGTTCATCCAGAGCCGCACGCCGCGCGAGCGACTGTCGCGGGTGATCGCCGGCAACAACATCCTCAACGCGCTGTTGATCACCTGCGCCGCCGGTTTCGGGTTGGGGCTGGGCGCACTGGGACTCGGTGTGCCGCAGATCTTCCTGGCCACGGCGCTGCTGAATACACTGGTGGCGCTGTACATCTTCACCCTGGTGCCCGAGTTCGTGATGCGCTTCATCACTTGGGTGCTGGTGAACACGCTGTACCGGGTTCGCGTCGACGGCATGCAGCACATTCCCGAGCAAGGCGCGGTGCTGCTGGTGTGCAACCACGTCAGTTTCATCGACCCGCTGCTGCTGATGGCCAACCTGCGGCGGCCGGTGCGCTTCGTGATGTACCACCGGATCTACAACATCCCGTTGCTGCGTTTCGTGTTCCGCACCGCCAAGGCGATTCCGATCGCCGGGCAGAAAGAGGACCCGGTTTTGCTGCAGCAGGCCTATGACGCGATCGACGCCGCGCTGGCCGCCGGCGAAGTGGTGTGCATTTTCCCGGAGGGTGGGCTGACCCTCGACGGCAGGGTCGCGCCGTTTCGCCCGGGGGTGGAGAAGATCCTGGCGCGGCGGCCGGTGCCGGTGGTGCCGATCGTGCTGCGCGGCCTGTGGGGCAGCATGTGGAGCCGGCGCGACTCGATGCTGCATCGCGCACGCCTGCCGCGGCGTTTCCGCGCGCGGGTGGAGTTGGTGGTCGATACGCCGGAGGCGGCGGAACGGGCCAGCGCCGCCGTATTGGAGACGCGGATCCGCGAATTGCGCGGCGAAATGGCCTGACCGCGGTTGCGAGCTAGGAGCCTGTCGGGCTTTGGTGGTCGAGGCGAGAATTCGGCTGTGTGAGGACAGACTACGACGCTTCGCCGGCCCATAGTGGTTCTATGGGCCAAGAAACGGCGGGAATCCGGACCGCACAGTCGGATTCGCAGCCCGGCCAACCAAAGTCCGACAGGCTCCTAGTGCAGCCAGCCGCCGATCACGACCAGCGCAACCACGCTCAGCCAGGTCAGCAAGGCGCGCAGCAGGGCGCTGCGCAGGCGTACCAGCTCGGTCAGGGGATCGTTGCATTCCTCGAAGCGGCCGTCGCAGGTTTCGATGTCTGTGAGCACGTCGGCCTGGGCGGCGGCGCCGAGAAAGCCCGGGCTGGCGCTGTACCAGCCGGTGCTCGTCGCCTGCTGGTGCCAGCGTTGCCAGGCACCGATCACGGCTTCCCAATGGCCGACCACCGCGAGGGTGAACACCAGCGCCTGCGCCGGCAGCCAGTCCAGCGCGTTGGCCAGGTAGCGGGCGCTGGTGCAACTGCCTGGGTCCAGCCGCAGCGACACATCGCGGTACAGCGTTTGCGCCAGCCGGTACAGCAACGCGCCGACCGGGCCGAGCAGAAAAAACCAGAACAGCACGGCGAAGCGCCGGCGCAACGCGGCGTAGGCGATCGCCGCACCGAGCTTGGGCGAGTTCCAGGCGATCGCCACGCCATCGTCGGCCAGCGCCTGCGCCGCGGCTTCGCGGCTGGCGTCGTCCGGGGCGTTCAGGATCGTTTCCAGATCGGGCTCGAACTCGCGCGGGCCGAAGCAATACAGCAGCACCGCCAGCGAGAACAGCAGGTTGAGCAGTTCGCCGGTCGGGCTGTGGCCGAACCACCAGGAAAGCAGCAGGCAAACCAGCAACGGCGGCAGCAGGACCAGCAGCACACGCCCGGTGCCGCTGGTGTCCGCCAGCTGTGCCACCCACTGTCTGAACCAGCCGTCCTTGCGCCAGCGCGCGAGCTGTGGCGTGACGTGCAGCAGTCCGAGGGCGATGAGGGCGACAAGCAGACGTATGGCCATGAAGGACAGTCTCGCGGGCAGAGCCTGCATTGTATGCGAGTGATCAGCGCACGGCAGCGGCCAGTT
>Ga0307377_10002118_pt1 | contig 23774 bp, 22 predicted proteins | sample TR3MG_FD_202535 | JGI IMG/M metagenome (GOLD analysis project Ga0307377, IMG submission 202535) | Soil microbial communities from Risofladan, Vaasa, Finland - TR-3 | ecosystem: Environmental > Terrestrial > Soil > Coastal area > Acid sulfate soil | place: Finland: Risofladan, Vaasa | collected...
TCTGGATGGTTGGGCAGATGAAGATAGTGAAATGATTTCCAATATTTGGGGAACATATCACGGCACGTGTCCTCATGTAAAAAGAGAGTTTGATGAGGACTATTTCTGGCCAGATTATTAGGAGCGATCATGAAGACAGAAAAACAAACACGTTATTGGCTAATGGATCACGCTAAACGAATTGGCGCAGGTCGTGACCTACAAGATCTCTTTGATAAGTGGGATAGGGCTATTGCGCTCGCCCCACAAAGTGAAAGAGGTGATATGTCTAAGCTTGCTATATTACAGATACAATCACTTTTAGATATCCATGCTGAAGATGGATTGACTATTAACGGCGAGGTTATTATACCAGCAACTGGAGAAAACAATGACAGAAATTATAACTAAAGGCAGGACAGTAAAGATTTCAGGCTTGCCTATAATTAGGGTTCCAAAGGGCAAAATAGCTTTAATGCGCAATTTTCATTTGATAGAATATCAAGATACTAATACTTATGAAGTTGCGAAATATGGAACAATATCATTCGTATCAATAGAAGAATACGAGTATAACGGGTCGAAATATCCACTTATTGATATTAGATACTGTAATTTTGAGTATAACAAGGAGAAATTAAGATGACAGTCATGAAAGGTGAAGTAGTATGGTTTAATGATAAACTAGGTTTTGGATTTATTAAGCCCGAGGATGAAAGTAGTGATTTATTTGTACACTATACTAATATAGTGGCAGAAGATGGAAAGTTTAAGACTTTGACCGCTGGTCAAAAAGTCTCTTTTACTATAGGAAAAAATGATACTGGTCGACAAGCAGAGACCATTGTGGTATTAGAGGAGCCAGCAAAAGCTGCTGAATAATGAAAAAACCGGAATTTAAATATATTCTCAAAAACATTACAACAAGAGATATTAGTATCGGTGACCTGCGGACTAAAATTCCATCAGGTAAAAGCCGAGATTTGCTCGGCAAAAATGGTCGTATGTCTGTAGAGAGTGTGTTACAATCCGAAATGTCTGGATCTATTTCTAAACATCTTGGTAAAGGTTTGGTTTTGGTTTGTAAAGTGGTGCCAGCTCTCACTCCATTAGATAAAATAGCGTTGGAATTTTTTCAAAACATAGCGAGGTCTGGATTTAGTTATATTTTAAGAAATATAACAGCACGAGATGTTAATCTTGGTGATTGTCGTATGAAAATTCCTGCTGGAAAATGCCGAGATCTGCTTGGAAAAAACAGTCATTTGAATATTGACGATATATTAAAATCAGAACAAACGGGATCTATTTCTAAATATCTGGGACGAGGGCTGATAAAAGTTTATAAAGCAGTGCCAACATTACCGCCGCCGATGGAAGTATTAGATCCATCTGCGGTAACTTTTCCTCAGAGAAGAAAAGCATATATTATTATTGATGTTGGGGATATAGATGAAGAAATGAGCGAACTTGTTCTCAGCGAAGATGAAGAATATCTAAGGCAGTTGGATATAGAGGGTAGGGCTGCTGACGGTGATTTGGATATCCCCATTGTAGCACCTGATTGAAAGGATTAGTATGACTTTAAGACCGAAAGTTAGTTGTGAAATTTGTAGTTTAGACAAAAAAGCTATCTTACATCGCCATCATATTATCCCCAGAACAGACCCCAGATCAACTAATAGTGATGCCAATTTGGCCATTTTGTGTCCAAATTGTCACAGCTGCGTTCATACTGGCGAGATTATCATTATTGGATTATATAATACAACAGATGGACTACAATTAATGTGGTTTAAAAAGGGAGAAGATCCTCCAATTCCAAAAGAATTCTGGAGAGTTAAAGATAACTCGTTAGTCATAATGCTTGGCGGCGATGAGGATGATTGTCCCGATAATCAATTATAAGGGAGTTAGAATGGAAGAAAATAAAATGATTTTAACCATTGAAGAGAAGCAGGCTGTTCAGCAATATCAGAATGGAATTAAGGAAGCTATGGCAACTCTTGGTTCTTTTCGCAGGCAGTATGTTCGCACTGAAAACAACTTGCTTACAAAGCTTGATCAAATTGAAGATGAATTTTTAAATCACTTGAGAACATTGGCAAAAAATCGTGATATGCCTGAGAATGAAGATTGGATCTTTGACCCAACTACATATGGATTTGTAAAAAAATCATAATTTAAAATTCTTCATACCAAATTACAGAGGGATTAATGTGGCTAATCATTAGTGACACTCATGTTGGAGATCGTCAGGCGAATAGAAATTTGCCTAGTCTTTTTGCTTTATTGGAAGAGTTTTCGCAAAAAGATTGTACATTGGTAATAAATGGAGATGCTTTTGATTTCTCGAAGTTTTTAGGCTTTGATGAAAGACATAGATTATTTCTTTCCGCAATTCAAAAATTCAAAAATGTTGTATATATTGAAGGAAACCATGATTGGTTTGTTTCAGGTCTGCGCGATGTTTTTCCAAACATATCTTTTAAGAAGAAAATGATTTTACGAATTAATAATAATATCATCAAGATAGCACACGGACATGAGACAGACTCTGCTGTAATGCGACATCCTGCACTTGCTAGAACTTTTACAAGAATTAACAAATGGATTTATGAATTGATTGGCATTGACATTCAACATTGGCTTCGTAAAACATGGTTAGTACAACGATTCTTATTACAAAAACAGGAAAAGAAGTTGGTAAGGATGGAATCGCAAGCCAATATAATTATTGCTGGCCACACTCATAGGCCGTGTAAAAGAATGATTTATGATACCCTATATTATAACGCAGGGGATTGGGTCGAAGCGTCTCATAGAGCTTATGTGTTAATTCATGATGACGGAGAAATTGAGCTGGTTATATTAAGAGGAAGCAAATAATGGATAGATTTGAAGTAAAAAAACTAATAGATAACTGTTTTAGAGCTGGTCATAAATCCCAACTTCAAAAATCTTTTGATGTAAAGGACATATCAAATGTTGTTGATGTGTTGTGGGAATATATGGAAGGTTCTCAAGATATTTTCGTCTATAAGCGAGAGTTACAAGAACTACAAGAAAAAATAAAAGCTTTAAATAATAAGTCTGGATTGCGTGTTCGTTGTGTTAAAGCCCTTCCCAAAAGAAGGGCTTTGGTACAATTTGGTCCTATTAAAGAAGAGGTTATGGTCTCTCCAGATGTAGATATGTCAAAACTAAAAACTGGTATTGAAGTTTTAATAATAGGCAGTGGAGAAGGTCGCGTACTTGCTGAGATAAAAGATCATGACATTTATGATGGTAGAGTTTCAAAGGTACAAAGGGTACTTGATAGCACGCGAGTTGTTATAAGTGACGGCGGCCAAGAGTTTATCGTAAAGGTAGCGGATTGGGTTACTTGTAAAGAAGGCGATGAAATACGTTATGATTTGGAATCCCAAATCGTATTAGAGGTATTGGGAGCTAAAGAAAAGGGAGATTTTGCTTTAGCAGAGGTGCCAAATATATCATTTGAGGATGTAAAAGGTTTGGATGAAGAAAAGAAATATTTACAAGAAAGACTAATTTATCCTACAGTACACAAAGAAACATTCAAAAAATATGGACTCAAGCCTCTAAGAGCTGCTTTATTTCATGGCCCGCCAGGTTGTGGAAAAACATTTCTTGCGAAAGCTATTTTTAATGAAATGTTGAAGCTACGAGAAAAAAACGTAGATGTGAAGAATCATAACCACAAAGGGTTCTTTTTAATTAATGGCCCCGAAGTTCTTTCGAAATGGGCTGGTAATACTGAAGCAGCAATTAGAAAAATTTTTGATGAAGCTCGTAAAATGGCTGCAACCACAGGATTTCCTTCAATTATTTTTTGGGATGAGATTGAAAGTATTACTGGGAAACGAAAAGACACTTCCACATATACACCAGAAAAGACTGTTGTTCCTACTTTATTGGCAGAACTTCAGGGGGTAGATACCAATGATAATGTTGTTTTGATCGCGGCTACAAACAGACCTGATCTTATTGATCCGGCACTAATGCGTCCTGGGCGGCTTGGAGATGCTATTTTGGAGATCCCACGACCAACAAAAGAGGCTGCCATGGAAATTATTAACGCAGAGTTTTCTCGTGGTGAGGTTCCTAAACAATTACAAGCACTTATCAGTGATGGGTTGAAAGAGCGACTGGTCGCTCATATTTTTGATAATGAAACGCCTCTTGCTGTTGCTACCCTTAAAAGTGGTAAAAAGATGCCCCTAATGAGACAGGAACAGGTTAGCGGAGCACTTTTTACGCAACTTGGCGAAGAACTGGTTAGAAACACTTGTATTGCTGAAATTCAAAATACAGCGTCCATAACAATAGATGGTGCCGTCGAACTTGCTGAAAACATTATGTTAAATCAAATAGGAGTTTTAGATGCGGGAGTTAAAAGTGGATTTACTTTTAACACTGACGACTATGTACTTGATGTTTCGCTTAACGCATAATGATTAAAAACTATCAATAATCTCATATGAATATAGAATTATAAGAGGCCTAACAACGGGCGGCGGCAGAGCGAGTCGCCGCCCTTTTTTAATGGAGAAATTATGTACGAGAAAGAAGAAAAAAGAATAATGTTAGATGTTTTAGAGGAATTAACACTATCGTTAGAATCGATGAGAAAAATGGCGTTGGATCAGAAAACATTTTATGCTGGCTATCTTAAATGTGCTGTGGATCTTGGTGAGATTATCCGTGCAAAAATTTACCAGTTAGAAGACGAAACATATGAAGAGATTGAGCCCGAGCAAGAGAATATAACTACTGAATCTCCACTAATAGTAGATTCATAGGAGATCAAAAATGGCAGGACCATTTCAGCCTAGTCCAAACATCGCTAGAATAGCTTGGGAAACCACGCTGAATAGTGTGCCAATTGAGGTAACTAATCCTAGAGTTCAGCGAATAATACAGCCAAATGGCACTGATATTGCGAGCTATCCCAGATCTATGTTTCGATTGAAGATTGGCACCTATATGCTGGAAACATCATTTAGTGTTATAGGAAATTATACAGCTATCATGCAGGCAGAATATGGCGGCAATACTATTGAGAACATTTCAGAGTTTGTCGTGGAACGACCATTTGGATACCCAAGAATAGAAGTTGCGAGTGACTAGGAGGAGTAATGGTTACAACTAATAGGCAAGTTATCGTAGGCCAAACTGTTGTTTTAGAAATAGATCTGCGTGATGCAACGGGTCAAATAGCCGATGCGGATTCACTGCCGCAGGTTGAAATTCTAGACAGTCAGGGCACTGTAATAAGAAGTCTATCATCATCCTATGTCTCACGCATTGATGTTGGTAGATATAGAACTACATACTTGATTCCAGTAACAGCTCACACAGGGATTTGGACCGATCATTGGAGAGCAACGCTTAATGGTTTTACGACTGACGCAAGACTCAATTTTATTGTTCTTGCTACCGACGCTGACATAAGTATTGCCGGCGCTCAAATAGGAGATGACTGTACTACTACTTATTGTGATGCCGAAATTCAAGGAATCAATTGTTTGTTAGGAGCCCTAAAGGCAAGACTGAAAAACAATTTAGAGGTAGAAACTCTTGATGCGTATGGCAACACTACATTTGTTAGTTGTTTCGTTTTCACCGATGAAGAATTGGTTTGGTTTTTAAGTTGTAGTTTAAGCGAGTTTAATCAAACTCCACACTTTACAGATTTCACATTTGATATGGAAGTTATTTACAAACGTTTTAGTTATATAATTGTTGAGGGCGCTTTTATTTTAGCGACAGCCGCCCAGATGTTAATTGAAGCGGGAAGAGAGTTTACCATTAGCGATAATGGAATAACTATGAATCCCCCACCACTTTCGTCTGTTCTTAATAATGAATTAAGTGTGTTTGTACAAAGACACACAGAAATGCTAAAATATATTAAGAACAGTATAAAGCCGCACCCAAGTGGTTTTGGAGGTTTCAGAGTGCTTGCGATTTCCCCCAACTACTTGAGATTACGTCACTTAAGGCAAAGAAGGATTGTGTAATGTTAATTAAGAAATATATTGCTTATATAGGAGTGAGTGAGCCAGCAACACGAGCGCAAGTTAATGTTGAAATAGCGGGTTTAAAACATGCTATCGAGGTTGCGAAAGAACAGGTTGCGAACTTAGAACAAGCTTTAGCAATTGCTGACCTTCAACAAGAGGAGCTTTTAAATGCCAAACAAAACCAAGCCAGGCCTCAAGGCGAAGAGGATGGCGGCATACCGGCGTCTGATTCAAAGATTGAAGAAGGATCTTAAACAACAAGGGCCGTATCTTGAAAAATGTAAGGAATATGACAAAACCCCGGATTTTGTTGATGAGATAAAAATATATTTTAAGCCTTTAGATGTATCTGCGAAAACTATCAATGGTATAGTCATATTGAACGAAAACCTAATAGAATCAGGCAAATGGGAAGACATCATGCGATATGTTGTTCATGAGGTAACTCATGTTATGCAGCAGGAAGCTGGCAAAGTAGATGGGAAAGTGGATAAGGACAAGTATCTGGACGACGAGAACGAACAAGAGGCCTTTCAGGCTCAAATAGAATATATGGACGATCATGAACCTCCCGAAAAAATACAGCAGTATCTTGAGCAGCTTCTCGACCATCACGATATAAAGGGTCCCAAAAGAGATCATTATAAGCGCGAGCTGACGAAGGATATTTAATTCTATCAATAATTTCCTATTTTTAGGAACGTATTGTATATCTGGGTGATAATATAAATGGCGGAGTTTACTCAACTAATTCCAAGTTCTAGCCAGGAAGATGTGTCTAGAACCACAATAATTAGCTTCATACTCTTAGATGGTGTTCAACCAGCACAAATTAACACCCTTCGTGTAACTGTGTCGGGAGTAGCCGCGATAAGTAATGGTATTTTTGTGGGCGGATATTCTGGAAACATTGCTGTAGGAACTAACAGATATGTTGTGGGTATTTATCCAAAAGCTCCGACTTTTCTTCCAAGAGCATCTGAGATAACCATACATATTGAGGTCAGAGATAATCTTAACAATCTAATTGTAGAGGATTATTCATTTTTTACTGCTGGATATTCTCCGACGCCTACTCCGACGCCTACTCCGACGCCTTCGTATATACTAGCGTGTGATCCAAGTAGACCATTTTTTCCACCAACAGATATGGGTTTGCGTTTATCGAAAGATAGTGGAGTTGGAACAGAGGTACAATTAGAATGGGTGGGTGGTCATCCGTATGATGAAAATAATGTAGTTTTTTATAATGTGTATGTTTCTACAAGCAGAGATCTTGTGTTTGATGGATACCCAGATTTTTTTGCGGAGGAAAGTGGAGTAACTATTGGAGGACTACGGCCCGGGGATCAATACTTTTTTGGCGTACGGGTTACTGAGTTTACTCCTAGTTATGTTACCACATCAGGTAGAGTTCAAGCTGGCCTTGATTTATATCGATATCCTCTTGCTCAGACTGATGGATATTTTAATGAAACGGTGCTTTTTGTTCCAGCAACATCAACAGGTGGTTTTCCAGATTATGGAATTTTGTTGATTGGTGATGAGTTAATAAGATATACATCAAAACAACATACACCAGCCGGATTTATAGTGGCCGCACTTGGCCGAGGATTTGCTGGCACATATGCTGAGTCTCATTGGTCTGGATCATTAATTCGTTTATATGGTGGTAGAGAAGACGGAAATAACGTTGTAGTTCAGGCTGTTCCCTCTTTCCAAAAACCAAATCTGGCAATTACCAATGTATTGGGCGATGGTTATGGTCCCGATGGTTATAGAGATGGCTATGATGGTTATGCTTTTCATGATGGATACTTAAGGTTAAGGCAACAGCCATTTGATGATATTACAACTTCTGGAGCCAACAATGATGCTTCTGGAGAGTTTCCGCGACTTGATTATTGCGGCACATATAGAGCAAAATCTCCATATAGTTTTATGCGCGGGCAATGTGATCGAAGTTACTTTGGTGGCGCACAGATTAGGTTTGATGCGGATGGAAACAGACATCTAACAAAAGAATCTAATATTACAACACAAATGTTTCAAAGAGAAGAACTTTTGTTGGAAACAACCGGCGAGCCATTTGTAATTGTTAGAAGAATGTGGACTGGTATGAGATGTCCATGTGTTATGTTGCGTAGAGAACATCCTGATGCAAGATGCCCAATTTGTTTTGGTGTAGGTTTCGTACAGGGCTATGTACAATTTTTTAATCCCAGGCGTGCTGATCGCAGAATACTTGTAAGAGTTGATCCGGCTACCGATGATGTAAATATTGTAGATCGTGGCGGATTAGAGCCTGCATATGAACCATCTGCCTGGACAATGTCGTTTCCTGCTGTAAAAGATAGGGATGTACTAATAAGATTTAATCCTGATAATACTGAAGAGTTTCGTTATGAAATTTTGGATGTCACGAGAGTGCGAGCTTTTTTCACACAAACTGGAGCACAAAAGTTTAGAATGAAAAGGTTTCCAGTTACAGATATAATTTATCAGTTCCCGGCACTAAGAGATCCGCGCCCACGTCCAGGAGCAGCGGTAACGTCTTCTACAGCGGCTCCTGGTCTAAAACTACATGCGCATCAGTTTGTCGTTCCAGAGAATGTAAATATGCTAACGTATAAGGCAGCCACATTAGTATCAGAAGGTCATAATCATATAATAATTAACGGCATCATTCAGTCAGTCTTGGGTCATACTCATATTTTGCCGTTGAATCCATAAGGAGAGTTACTTTAGAATGGTTACTAAATATCCAGTAGCAATTGATGGTTACGCACAAATCAGGGTTGCTAGAGATAACATCGATGAGATTATTGCGGGCGACCACAATGATTTAAGAAGTGCTGTGATTAGTATTGAGAGAACTCTTGGCATAAATCCTCAGGGTCCCTTTGGTACAGTGGTGGCGCGTCTTAATGACGCATATAGCAATATTGAAGCACATGTTTTAGGAAATCCTCCAAGACATCAGGACTCTGTAATTATGAGTCCAAATCGCATTGGAGCACTTCCTGTTGGACCTCCACTAGACGTTCCTCCCTATACGTTGCCTGGCGGCATGCTGTCAAATCAAATTACTGGCATTCTCGGTTTTCTAAACGACTCTTTAATGTATGCTGGCAGCGGTGCGACAACCTTTGCAGACGGATATGCTTTGGGATTTTCCTTAATACGAAATGCCATAACGCAGATCGTTGGGCAGTTGGGTGGCGGTGCTACCGGAACGACAAAAATTAGTGGAGATATTCTCACTGCTGTAAATTTTCCAAACATTCCGGCTGGCACATTGAGTGCTCAATTGGTAGGCTTGTTAGATTTAATAGATGCTTTTGGAGGGCCAACCGGAGCCAACTTTGTTGGGACTACTGGATTTACAACCTCTACGGGAAACAAATATACATTTTTAAGCACAAATGTTCATGATCAGATTGAAGAAGCAGGAAACTTTTTAGATGAAGGGGCCAGTTTCAGAGAAAAAGCATTCAACGCTTTTGTTGCCAGTGGAATGGCCGTTACAAATGATGGTGGTGGAGATGCCGACATTTCTGCTGGTTTTATAGCGGCCAATGGCCGCATGGTAAAATACAATGGTGGTGGGGTAGTTGTTCCAAATGGAGTAACGTCATACATATATGCTGAAATTGTTAATGGAATAGTAAATGTTGATATAGATGTGGCGATACCAACAAGGCCTTTAAATCCAGTCGTGCTGTTACACAGAATTGTACGAGCTGGAATTGCTTGGACTGCAGAAGTAGATCTTAGACGATATGGCATGTTATCTAATGATAAAAACTATGTGAGTGTTGGAAGAACTCCCGTAGGTGGTCGTGATGGATATGGGTGTGACTTTCTTTCATTGAACTCCGCTGTAGAATATGCAAAGATTGTAAATGGTGGCGCCGCTTTAATTCCACCGCTTAAAATCATTTTAGCTAGTGATCTTACCATCACTACACTGGCTGAAATGCAGGTTTTACTGGACGTTTCAGGAATAGAAATTGATGGATGTGGTAGAAAAGTTACAACTACTGTTGATGCTCCTCTGTTTCGAGCGGAGGCTAATAACATTACCATAAAAGACTTAGTGTTGGAGTCAAATCTTGCTATAAGTGGTTCTGCGTTATGTTTGGCGCGTGTTGGAAATGGAACCAGTGTAACAAATCTTACAGTTACTAACTGTAAACTGTTAGCTACTGGTGCTACTCCTTGTCCATTCTTTTTAAGAATGGGAAATGTTGGAGCAACTACTACAGTATCGAGATGCCTTATTTCTGGAAATATCGCTCTTGTTGAGAGTGGCGGAATAGAGTATACATCAGTTGATAAATATAAACAGGTTTTACGCGACTCTGTCATTGAGGGCAACCAAATTTATCAGTCTACATTTGGAGCAACAATATATGCTGGCATTAAAGCATCGCAACATTGTACGATTTCAGATAACATCATTAAGGGCGGGTTTGAATCTGGCATTCTGCTTGCTTTTCCAACTCAATGTCGTGTAGATGGAAACCTTATTATTGGCTATCAAGCGGCTACAATTCACATGACTAATGGAATTTCTGTTTGGAATAGTGTTGCCGCGCAAGATAATGGATGTGTGATTTCAGATAACACGATCAAAGGTATTAATATATATGGCATTGATTGTGCAGCTGGAATTGGTTCTGGCGTGTTGATGGCTATATATGGAAACCTCATTGATAACTTTTTTAGCGTTGGGGTTCCGCCAGGCAGCATGGTGGGTATTAGGGGTGGAGGAGATGATACTTGGATTGTTGGAAACAAGATTACCGCTCCTGGCGATTTTGGTATACAAAATTGTAGTCATGCCATAGGCAATCAAATTATTGGCAATTTTCTTGTTCCAACTACAATTGCAGCAATTCATGTGGTTACAACCACAACAGCAGCGATCTCAGATAACGTTATTGTAAATGTATCTGGCGTTGGAATAGATGTTAATAATAACACAGATGTTGTAGTTTCTAACAATATTATGGTTGGTAATGCTAGCGCAACCACAGCCATTAATAATATTGATGCTGAATGTATAATAACTGGAAATCTTATTAAAGATTACACATCTAACGCAATTAGATCTATTGCTGGAAATGAGATTACAGTAACAAACAATCGAATAATCGATTGTGGATCCAGAGGCATTACATTTGCTGATTGTGCTGGAGCAATTGTATCGCACAACTGGCTTGAGTGTGTTGCTGGATTTGGTTCTGCGGGAATATATGGAACTGGCTCATATTCCATTATTGCACACAATTACATTGCGAATTATGGATTGGGCGGATTTTATGGAATAACATTACAACCGGCCGTAAATGTTGACACACTGATTGTTGGAAACATAATCAAATCACTACATGCGGCAACCGGAGGAGCGCTTACGACTCCTGGTGGTGGTTGGTCCAAAATCAGCGTAATTGATAATATTGTTGAGGCATGTCCCGCAACAGGTTTTGATTTTGGTGACGCAACTCAGATTTTATGTGCTAACAATACACTAAGTGGCATTGGTACTTCTTCTAGTGCGATTGTAGGTTTTGGCACTGGTTCTATAATTAATGGCAACATAATTGAATCATATTGTGCTAATTTCACAGAGACTGCAATTTTGGCTGTAGTTGCGTCGGATGATATTGTTATCACTAACAACAACATTACGGCAGATAACGGCATTGGTATTAATTGTAATAGCGGCTCGCGGCATTTGGTGGCAAATAATTCCATTAGTGGAATGGCATCAGGCAATGCGGGTGACCATGGTATTACAAATATTGGGCGAGAGAGTATAGTTGCTAATAATGTTATAGTATCTCCTAACGATTATGGGCTAAATATTCTTGGAGATTCCTGTATCATTAATGGCAACCTAATCAAGGATGCTCCATCTTATGGTCTATATATCACAGCAAACAGATGTGTGTTGAGTAATAACTATATTTATCAGAGTGGTGGGGAAGGAATGAGGCTTGACGGAGCCTTGAACAGTTTGGTTTCAAATAACTATCTATATCAAACAGATAATGGTTTTAATGTGGTAGGTTCCTCTGATCATACAATATTGATTGGTAATTACACGTATCAAACTCAAGATACTTTCGCATATCAAATTGATAATAGTGATCACTGTGCTTTGATTGGCAATAAATCTATGAGTGATCCAGCCGATGCTATTTATGTATCTGCATCATCAAATGTGCAGATATGTGGCAATTGTGTATTTGATTGTGGTGGTTTTGGTATACAGACTAGCGCAAATAGATCTTTTGTAAATGGAAATTACATATATAATGCCGGAAGTAATGGCGTTTATATTGGTGTGGCTGCTGTTGACAGTTCGATATCAAACAATTACATTTATAACTCCACGTCCTATGGAATATATGCTCTATCTGGGGCAAACAGATTATTAATTAATGGTAATATGATACAGTATTCTGGGGATCATGCTATATATCTTGTTCAAAATAATTTTTGTTGTATATCAAACAATCACATATATCAACCAACAAATGATGGTATTCATATAGAGGGTGCCAGTGATAATACTAGCATTAATGGAAACTGGATTTATTCTCCAAGTGTTTATGGATTATATCTTGGCGGAACATCTGTAGCATGTTTGGTTAATGGAAACTGGATCAGGGATGCTGTGTGGTCTGGAATGTGGATTGGAACGTCAGCAACTGAGGCTTCTATTTGTGGAAACTATGTTAAAAGATGTGGTGGAGGTGCGGGACTTCCACAAATTGATTTGGCACAGTGTAGTGATTTTCTGTGTGTTGGTAATAGTGTTACTGATCCTTCTCACGCAAACTCTATTGGCATAGATATGAATACTAGTGATGGCGGACTTTGTGTAGGAAATCGTGCAGTTGTCACTGGAGCTTTAACAGTTGCGATTGTTTATACTGCGGCGTCAAATTATGTTATAGAAGGTAATATGTGTCGTGGTGGTGCAAGTCCAGGAGGTGTGTTTGGCGCATTACCATTGGTAACAACTCATAATGGTTGGGCTGTATAAGGTGAATTATCAGATAGGAGAAGAAATGGATAAGGCATTGTTAAGAGAAATTATTAGGGATTTTGAGGGAGTGTCAAAAATAGTTAACTCCCGACTTGAGCAACTTCGCTCTATGCTTGGTGAGACACACAATAGATCAATGGTCGCTGGAGATTCGAGAAGCGAAATAAAAGAAAGCATTGAAAAACAGCGTAATGATATGATGCAAAAAATAGAAGAGATGCGGCGACAGGCCATGTCGCAAGTACAAGAGAGTGTGGGAAATTATTCAGCGCCAGGTATGCCTGGAATGGGCATGAATCAAATGCCAATGTCTCCAATAGATATCACAAAAATGAAGCAAGAAATCTTGAACAAAATAGAGACTGAAAAAAGCAATAGGATTGTGGAGGATGCAGATGACAGCGGCTAATGGAAATGGCGCAGAATATAAAAAAATCAATTCTCGCAAGTGGAGATTGACATTGTTAATTCTACTGATCACTACTATTGGCACTTTTGTTCCGCCAATAATTAGCACATGGTTTCTAAAATACTCTCAGCCATTGGAAGTTTTGAGTGGTGGACATTTTGTTACTCTCGTGACACTTATCGTTTCTGCCTATTTTGGAATGAATGTTTGGCAAAAGAAGATTGAAAAAGATGCAGAAAATAATCTGGTAAAAATACAAAGTGATTCAAATAGTAATACGGCCACTACGGTAACTACGGCAACTACCGAAATTACTACTGAAAAAAAGGTGGCCGCGAATGAGACAGGAGAAGCGTAATTTTTCGGAGGAAACAGCATTATGGCTGATAGCAAATATCCAAATCAATTAGATACTGACGTTGAATTAATACGAGTTGATGACAACATCACAGAGATAGGTGGTGATGCGATCAATGGTCTGCGAAGTGCGGTATTTAATATTGAAGAAACTCTTGGCATAAACCCTCATGGTACGTCTACTGATGTGGCCGCCAGACTGAATCAATCATTAAATCCCGACGGCACCATAAAAGCATCGGCGCTATCAACTATAGGCTTAGTTACGCTTCCAATTACCAACGTGATGGTCGCCGCTAATGCTGGAATTGTTGAGTCAAAGCTTCATCTGGATTATCGTACGAAAATTCTCAGAGAGTTAATCGGAGCCCTGCGAGTTGAACATGATGCTTTGGTTTTGGCCGTACAAGGAGATATAACCAACCTATCACGGCATGTGGCTCATCCAAGTTCTTTTGGTAGGCATCGCACGAGTGATATCGATGGATACATAGGAACATATGCTGGATACGATTTACAAGGTATTGTAGAGGATCTTGACACACGAATTATAGACCATCTTGCAGATCCTATTGATGCTCATGATGCAAGCGCAATTTCTTTTGATGATACAGATACTTTTATTACTGCTGATGAGGTTCAAACTGCTATAGAAAAACTTGATGCGTTGGGAGTATCAACTCTCACTATGCATCAAGATGAACAACATAGCAATGGAATTTTAAGTGAGCAAAAGGTTTATGCGGCTGGAAACCATGGTGATATTATTGTTGCCTCTACAGCACTAAACGCCATTTCTGCTGGTGCTACGACAGTAGCTTATACTGTTCCACCAGGAACTTTAGCTCAAGTTACAAGAGGGGATAGGATTGATATTACCATAAGTTCGGTAGTATACAGTAGAGACATAGATAGTGTTAGTGCTGCGTTTGGAACCGTTACGTTTTTCAATGCCCTTGAGACTGGAGGTATTAACGCTACGGCCGTCATATATAGAAGTTCCGAGGAAACATGGGCTCCAAACACCTTAAGTGTAGCAATTCGTCATGATACTGTCACTGGCAATCAGGGTGGTGCCTTACTACAGCTTATACACCCAAGTTCTCCATATATATTGAGTAATGGTCTTGATGTAAGAAGTATTAATGCTGGTGCTAGAAACATTAGAATAGCATGGGCAGATGGAGAAACTGTAGACATTGATGCCTATCAGGCACTACAAACATATCCTGCTGTTAACTCTTCTCCAAGCACTTGGACTCCTCACAACTTAGCAATTGCTCTTAATGAGGAGTTCAAGGATGATACTTACAATTATCCACTAATTGCTTTCGTCTATCGCGGTGAAGTTGGTATAGCGTTTGATGAGCCGGATGGATATATTGAGTTGCGCACTCCACTTGCTGATAGTGCGTGGGGCGCCTTTGGTCTTGCTGGCTCTGAAATAGATTATAGTCTTGGACCAAGAAAATTCTATATTGATGGGTATGGTTTTTCAAGTATTAGAAAGATTGTATCAGCTACAGGTATTACAGATAACACCACTTCCATTAAAAGTATAGGAGTAGATCTTGAGGCTTTGGGAATTGGTCAGACTGGACTCGTTAGAGTCAAAAATCATGTTGATGCAGGCACATACGTTTTTAACGCCTCTAGCGCCAATTCATTAACAATTACCAGTCACATTGGTGGTTTTGCGGCTGATGCAAGCGTATTGGTTGAGATTTATGCTGACTCGTTTGCTGTGCCAATTGTTCCATTATATAATGTGTTATATGAACTGTTTATTGATGGATATGGTGATGATTCTGGCGAGCTAAAAGCTGCTGCGCGAGTAGAATATTTACCTGGTGGTGGCTCTGCTGGCAATCCACAAAGTTGGTTTAATATTATTGAGATTTCTAGAGATTTTTCTGCTGGCTCGAAAAGATTACATTTTCAAAACATCGCTGGAGATAGATTTATAGAACTTGGTAACCCAATATTAGTTCCGCCAGCAAATAAGGGAGTGACGGATCCAGGAACGGCTGTTTTGTTGCCAACAACCAACGTAGAAGGTTTTAGATTCCGTTTATACGATTATAATAATATAGACTACGTTGATATCGAAATAGCAGATGATGCTTTTCTTTTGGTCATAGCTGGTGCCGAGAGAGCAATTGATCTTACCATTCATAGACGCATTTCTGAAGAAAAATATGTTCAGATAGGACAAGTTCTACATGATGCGGATAGATTTAAGCATTTAAGCGATCGCCGTTTATTTGGAACAATAGGTCGCAAAGATATAAGAAATGATTATACAAGAGATTATATTTCTTATCCAAGATCTCTTCTGAGAGGAAATGGAGTAATTTATGGTTGCACTGTTTTAAGTGGCCCCATTGTAGATGGTGGGCAGATTCATGTGGATGGAAATATTTATTCAATCGGCCTTACGACACTTTCTATTCCTACTGATGGAGTTGCTGCAACTTATAACATTTTTATAGATAGCGAGGGAGTGTTAAGGTTTTTACAAGACAATCAAGCCAGTGGCGTTCTCTTAACAACTCCAAGCGTGGCTGAAATTATCTCAAGTTCGGATAAAGTTCTTCTTGGACAGGTTTCTATTGATGATGCCGGAACAGTTACTGAGATAAGAGATTGTAGAAGGTTTGTTAACAATCTTGACAATAAGATAGATCTTATTGTTGAAGAAAATGACATCACACATGGTGCGTTCGCATCATTGCGTGCTGCAGTTAACTATCTTAATGCAAAAGCAACGGATTATCCAAGTTCTGTGGTGATTAAGATAAGAGGAACAATATATCATGATGTAACTTCTGTCCTTACTATTCCTACTGGCGTAACCATTGTTGGAGATTCTCCTCCTTTTGTGGGTGTTGGTAGCGGAGCTAGAATTGTTCTTACTGGAACAGGAAGCGCTTTTATAAACCCAACAGTTGGAGTTACATTAAAAAATCTTCACATAACTACCGATGCTAACGCTTCGTGTGATGCTATTATTGCTGCCACTACCATAGAAACATTGACTATAGAAAATTGTATATTTGATGATATGTTTGCAAATGGTATGTTTGCGTGTATTGAGGCAGTTGATATAACTACTTTGACTGTTATTAATACCGTGATGAAGCCGACTTCTGTCAATGGAGCTGCTTATGGTATGTTTATAACTGGTGCGATGATTAACTGCATAATGGAACACTCTACTATAGAGTTTGAAGGCACGGGAGCGCAGACAGCTTTTTCTGTTGATTCAATCGATGATTTTTCCATGAATGGAGTAAATATTATATTTAACTCTGCTACCACAAATTATGCCATAGACAGCACTACAGATATTACGTCATTGTATATGAATCATTGTACATTTGTTTATCCTGCTGTTTCAACTCATGCATATGTGGTTAAATCGCTGGGCGGACAAATAATAAGATCGTGGATTAACAACTGTGTGTTTGACTTACAAGCACCATCAGCTGGTGGAGCGGTTATAGACGTTTTGCTCTGTCAGAACGTATTTGTTAAAAACAACCACATTGCGTATTCTGCTATTGTGGCAACAAATTTTGGTATAAACGCAACTACACTTACTCAATGCCAAATCAGGGAATGTTATTTCGCAAATGTTAATTCTGGAGTAGTATCAACAAGTGCTCTTGGAAATATCATTTCTGGTTGTGGTTTTAGTGTTGAAGATAGTGCTATAGATCTTACAAATGCCAGTAACGTTATGATTCAAAACAATATAGTTTTAAAAACAACAGCTGCCACTGGCAATACCAATCTAATAAAGATCACCGACTCTTCGAAGATCGTTATACAAAAAAATATACTATTTACGACCTCTGCAAATCTTTCGCTTGGATTTATGATTGCTGTTACGCGGGTGGCCACTGATATGACTAATATTTTTATCAAAGATAATATATTAGTAAACTCTGGCGATAATATTGGAATTGTTACCGGTATTCATGTTGCGTCAAACACAATTGCCGGAGGCACATTTATACAGGTAACAGGAAACAGCATTTATGGTTTTTTTGGAGCAGCAGCTTCTAATGGCATATTAATGACGAATATAGCCGAGTCAATTGTTAGTTATAATTCCGTAAAATCTGTAAGAACCGCCCTTAGTATGTCAAACTGTTATTTAAACATTATAACGAATAATTACTTTGCTGGCGTAGAGAATGTGAATGTTGTTTTTATGGAGCTTACAGTTGCCCTTGGTACTGCCGGACAAAGTATTTTTTCTAACAATTATGTTGGAAATAGCAACAATGTTATGATTGGTCAAGATCTTGTATATTTAAAAAATACCGGAACCACACTATATCATTATATTTTTAATGGAAATATGTTTGAAGTTGCACCTTTGGCAAATATTTCTTGTGCTTTACTATCTTTAGAGGGTGCAAGTCATGTTGTAACTAACAATGTTTTTTATGGAGACACATTTACCGTAAAGGCCCCTGTTGTGGCTGGGCCAAACAGTCTAGTAAATTCATATGTAGCAAATAATATGTTTAACCTTATTGTTGCTATTCCATCTAACACTATGATAGATTTTGGTGCTGGTACAGGAAATACAGACTTTATGAACAAGGGGCAAACATATTATACATATATCCCAGTTACCAGTGCCACTTATGAAGCAAATTGGCAATATGGACTAGGATCTTTGTCTGGAGGCATATTAGACTATTCTGGGGGGGCAACTGGAGAATATGTTGTTTTTCATATTACAAATAGTGATATACCTACAGGAGTGTCCATAGAATCTATAGAAATTGGATATTTATTAACTGGTGTTAATACAGATATGACCTTTCAATGGGCATGGAACTGGGCCGCGCTAAATAGGGGCGTTTTCGCGGCAGTTAGTTTGGCAGTAGATGGAGTTGCTGGAGCAGGTGCTACAACTATAACGCTTACAAATACTCAGATAGTTGGAACAACTATTACAGTAGATGATGATAATATAAGTGTTGTGCGCGTTAATGCCGTAGCAAACGCCGGAAGTAAAATTATATACGGCATTAAGGTTAGATATATCTTATAAAGGAGAAAGGGATGACCCAAAAGTCAGGTTTAGAAATGATTGAAAACTTATTAGAGAGGGTGGAGTTGCTGGACAGACGTTTTACGGTTGTAGAACAAATTGCTAAAGAACTATTAAGTAGATCGAACGGATTTATGCCGCCAGCACAAGCGGTTCCTACTACGCAGCCGTTGCCTCCAACATTAAGTGCTGCGGCTCCACGACCCTCTATTGTTGGAACGGAGCCTTCTATTACCTCAATGGAAGCGATGAATGCTAGCGTTATGAAGGCTACCACTAATACCACGAAGGTAATGGGGAAGATTAAAAACAAAGAGGGCAAAACCATCATTGGGGCACAGGTTACCGTGGTAAAAGAGAATGGCGAAATTGTTAAACAAACCAAGACCAATCGAGCAGGAGAATGGATGTGTTTTCTTCCTACTGGGATATATAAAGCCAGATACTTTCTGGACAAAACGATTACCGCTAGTGTTGATTTTAGTATAAATCCAGCGCAAACAATTATTAGGGTGGCGCAACCTAAATGGGAGTAACACATGGCAACCGGTCATAGGGTTTACTCAGATCTTTTTAATCTATCAGAGTTTGTTACCCAGACAGCAGTATCTCAAGGGAAAAATCTATTGATAGATTCACTTAGAGAGTATTTCCGCCAAGATACATTCTATAAATATGCCACTGATGCTTTTGGTTTTCCTCTAACGCCAGATCTCACAGATATGCCTCCAGATATTCAAGAGGAGAGAACTACAAGGATATTTATTGGAGATATTTTTAGATATGACAAAAGATATTGGCCAGCCATTGTTGTTCGATATTCTTCCGGAAGAACATATCACGTAAGTTTTAACCAAAACCATACCACCAGATATCGTTTGGATCTTGTTTTGGATGGATACGGTGGACGATCTTATATTCGTGTGCCAACACATCACATTATCGCTGGTGCATGGGAACAGAGTTTTGAGATTTTAATAGCCGCTGAGAGCATTCCTGATAGAGAGGAATTGACTGATATTGTGTCCTCTTTTCTTATTGGTAAAGCCAGGCAGGAACTATATGAGGCCGGATTGTTCGTTAGAAACGTCAGTCTTGGCGGTGAAAGAGAAGAGGATTGGGCTAATGATAAGGTTTATATTCAAAGCATTACGGTAGAGGCTTTTTCGGAGTGGCGCAGGGAAATACCCATAAACAGTTTGGTTGATACAATTAATTTCTGCTTTAAGTATGGAATAATTGGAACAAGTTCGCCATCTATAGATACCACCCTAATTGGCCCAGAGGATATAGAGGAAACACCAGTTTAGTCCGCCCACTGCCTAATGGCACTACAATTCCTACATAACATAATGTAATCTTTCAGTTCTTCTTTTAATTTTTCCAAAGACATATTTTTTGCCCTACTTAATTGATATGTATTATCTTTTGAGTAAAATTCATATACAGGAGTAGGGTATGAGATGCTACAGTCTTGACATATTCCTCCGCGTTCTTCAACAATTCTTTCAAGCTTTTCTTCCAATTTAAGCATCTTTACTTTATTCTGACATTTTACACAATAGCTAAAGGGCTTGCCACTATCCTTCCGAATATAGAACTCGTTCTTGTTTTTTATCTGCTGGCATCGAACACAAAAAGCCTCGTTTTCTTTTAATTCTACAATATATGAGCGTGTGTTTTTGCTGCCCAGCGGGCTACATTTGATACAAAACTTTCGGCCAGTTAAAATGTGATCTTGGCCGTTTATATTGATTTTATTAGGGAAATCTTCTTTACAGTTTTTGCATATTGGCATGTCGCCCTCCACCTATATGTGTTTGTATTGATAGTCTTTTTTTATCTATCATTTCAATATGTTGGAATTTAAAAAAACTATCAATAAAAACTCATTACGATGAAGTGCTATATCTTTAGATTAAGGGTATGTTATTTATGGTTTTTTGACTTTTAATTGTAGGCTTAGCATAGAAAGGCAAACTATTTAGGAGGATCGGTTTAATGCCTAATATTCCTGGACTTATAGGATACACACAGCCAGATGTTTTTTCTCGTGTACGCACACTACAAAGGGCGCTCTCTATACCTGGTGGTCTTCGTATTCTCAGTGTAATTGGAGAAGGTCGTAGGGAGGAAACAATTATCGAATCCGCTCAGGGTAGTGGATTGGATGGATTTAACCCAACTTTTACCGCGGCATCTGATGGCTATGGACGTTTTGTCCGTCTGTCAAATTACCCTGTTATATCGAATCGTACTACGATTCTTTTTAACAATGCTCCACTTCGCATTGTAGAGGGAACCATAGATGGGACAAGCTTTTCGGCAGAATATGATGCCAAACTTGAAATTGCTACTGGTAAAATAGAGCTACAAAGCGCAACTATTAAAGATCAGGGCGGCAAACTATATAGCGTATCTGCCGCGAATGTGGGCGATGGATATCTGTCTACACCAACACTCTCTGACGTTAATACGCCTCCAGAAATCTGGACAATTAGGTGTAGCAGTGTTCTGAAAGATGGATATGGAACACCAATTCGTGGAACCGCATCTTTTATTGCCAGGGGCACCGTATCTGGACAAATCCTTGATGGATATGGCCAGCCATACATATGGACAAGTGATGGATCTGTTGTTGATAATGGTATCCTATCGTTTGCTATTTTTAACAACCCAGCTCCAGCGCAGCCATTTGCTGTTGGTGATAAGTTTACAATCGAGGTTGAGAGTAAAGTTCTACAAAGCATGGACAATCTTGAGGCCAGATATATTGCTACCGTTGATATAAATGATCCACAAACTTTCACGGAGCCTAGTAAACTTTTTAGTACCTATGGTACTCCAAGCACCGACAACACTTTGTCGTTGGGTTCTCAGATGGCATTTGAGAATGGATCTACATCAATATTGGCACTTCAGGCTAAACCACCATTGCCAAGACGCACATCAGAGATTGTACTACCAGTATATGACTCTCTAACTGGCACGGGCGGAGCTACAGGAAGCGACGATGCTGATGATCTAATTTTTGCCATTACTGCTCCTGGGCTACCAGATAGCGATACTCAAGTTAATTTGTTTATTATCAATACAGATGATACTGAAGATCAGATTTTCCCTAACAAAGTAACGTTTTATGATCCAACTATAACAGCGGCTTTCGCAGCATATGAGGCTACTGGAGTTGATGCACTACTAATGGCTGAGTTTATGGACCCAGCTCAAAGTGGATATTCATATAGTTATACCGTAGTTAGTGACGACAAGATTGAACAGAATGGTACCGATGGCACTGTCACTCCGATTGGTGTTGGATCCACGGCAACTTTTTATAGCCCAAGCGCTATATTTAAAACCGCTGATCTAACTGATGGAAAATATATCGATATTTTCCAAACTGGTACTGCCAATGAGGGTAGGTGGGAAATAACCGCGATAGTATCTGCCAATACAGTAAGAATTGCCAGGACTGGCGGCTTTTTCGTTACAGAGTCTAATATACAATGGCAGTTAATTCTTCCTAGCAGTGAATCTCAAAGATTGTTATTTACTACTGATCTTGCTTTGGCAAATAGAAAGGGATTAAGAATTTCCTACATTGACAACAAAGATGCGGAATTTTATGATGCAAACTGGGCCGAGGCGCTAGATGTTCTTGAAACTCAAGATGTTCAGATTCTTGTTCCATTGCCAACTCAAACATTTTCTGCTATTCAGCAAGCATTTAGGGTTCACTGTGAGCGTATGTCTTCAACCTATTACAAGAGGGAAAGGATTCTTCTTACTGGCGCTCTTCAGGGCTTAACTGTTGATAATGTTCTCGGCACCGAACTTGCTGCTGTAGAAGATATTGGCATCTTAGAGGGTATACAGGGCGACGATGTAGAAGAAGTATTGGATGGAAACATTGAAGACCTCGCAAACTATGGGGTTGCTTAAAACTTTGGTGATACTTTCCGTGTAGTTTATTTCTACCCAGATGAGATTATCAGAGTTATAAATGGTACGCGTACCACTTTACCAGGATACTACATGGCTGCTGCCGGTGGTGGTTGGTTGGCTGGTGAGCCAAATCTCGCAATGCCTCTTACCTATAAGGTTCTTGTTGGATTTACAATTCTTAATAACAAGGTATACAAGCAAACCGTATTGGATAAACTAGGCGATGCCGGTATTACCGTTGTACAGCCAGTTACTGGTGGTGGAAGAGTACAACACGGCAAGACCACAACGCAAAGTGGCGCACCAGAAGAAGAGGAAATTTCGATCGTTGCGATTCGTGACCATTTAGCACGTACTATGCGTCGTAGCTTTAGGGCCTTCATTGGTCAGCCAGAAGACCCAACTTTGATTCCTTCTTTAACACAAAGGGCAATTAAGTTGCTTAATGCCTTCACATCACAGAATCTCATTACCGATTATAGAAATCTGTCGATATCTAGAGATGATGTAGAGCCAAGGCAGTACAATATTGTTGTTGAGGTTCAGCCCAACTATCCTACCAACTGGATTTTTGTGGACATTAGCGTAGGCTTGTTCTAATAGAAAATGGCTAAGTATCCCCAATCCGGAAGTCTCGTGGAAAATCGCATTAACAGTGGGCTGTCGACCCAGATCACCATCAAAGTTGATAGTACCACTGTTGGTGCCATCCAGAGAATATCAATAACACAAAGCCGTGACCTACATAGGTGGGAAGAAATTGGAACCGAGGGCGTTGTAGAAATACATCCCAAAGGCGCGGCTAAAATAGATCTTGCTGTTGATCGCATTGTGTTTGATGGTATGAGACTTCCAGAAGCATTTGCGAGGGGATTTATTAACCTACAATCTCAAAGAGTA
>Ga0307377_10002119_pt1 | contig 23767 bp, 23 predicted proteins | sample TR3MG_FD_202535 | JGI IMG/M metagenome (GOLD analysis project Ga0307377, IMG submission 202535) | Soil microbial communities from Risofladan, Vaasa, Finland - TR-3 | ecosystem: Environmental > Terrestrial > Soil > Coastal area > Acid sulfate soil | place: Finland: Risofladan, Vaasa | collected...
GGTCGTGACTTCGGGATGTTTACCTATGCTCGTTTCGGAATTTAATAAAAACAGTTCAGTATTATGTAATCTTAATCATTTTCTTGGTTAGGTTTTTCATCTGATTCATCTTGGTTTTTTTCAGATTATTGTTTCTTCTTTATTTGTTTTAATTTTTCCTTCATTTCATTAAAATCTCTCCATTTGATCAAATCTCTCTCTCTCCAATCTTTCTTTTTTTCCAAATCTATCCATTCCAAATCTTCCCTTTACGTCAAATTTCTCAATTTGGTATAATCTCTCTCTTTTTCCAATAATATCCATTCGGCCTTTTTCAGATTTAATGAGTTTTCGTTACTATTCAGCTCTTCTCTCGTGCCATGGGATGAAGTTTGTAGAGTTCAAGATCCAAGAAAAAAGAGTGATCCAACTGAAATATGGCGGAGTGGTGGAATCACCTATACTGTCAAAAGAGGGATTCAGGATTGCATGGCTGTGGAGTTCTAAAAGGACCAAGAAGATCGGGATAACCCATAAGCAAGAAAAAAAGGGCCGTTCAGGAGCCAATACCCGATATATTGCCATTGAAAGTACCCGTTTCAAAGTTAAATGGGAAATTGTCATTACAAACGTGAAAGCCGACACTTGTTCCGATGGTATGTTTCCGTTAATCACAAATTGTGATGATATTTCACTCAAGGATATCTTTGAGAAATACAAGTATCAACCAAAACTTGAGAAGCGTCATGAGCAATTTAAGACAGTATATGGTATTGCACCTGTTCTCTTGAAAAATATCACACGTGTTGATGCTTTGTTATTTGTCTTTTTCATTGCCCTGGCGATCTGCTTGAAAATACAGGCGAACCAGGTATCGGGTCAATTATCGACGACAAAGCGGCAGCTAATGCTAGTATCGAAAAACTGAAAAGTCTAAATATAAATACAGTTTATCCTGGACATGGAAAGCCTTTTTCAATGAGCTCTTTCAATAAATGAATGATAAGAATTTTAAATTGCTAAAAAGCATTTCCTGCAAGGTTTGGTGATTAAAGAGACACCTTTTTCATCTTTCTAATGCTTGCAATGGGACTGCGCCTGTAATTGAAAAAATCCTTGCCGGAAGCCCGAACTTAAGATATCCAAAATAATTAATTACTTTATGATGTTATTATTATCAAGTTTTGATTAGATTATAATGTTATTATTATCACGACAAGCATGAAAACAGATATTCAGATTGATAGTATAACTCCGCCTAAATTTTCTAAATCGCATACATGGGCCTGAACTGAATCATAGAATCAAGAAATTCGATGAAAATAGCAGAACTTGAGCATCCATTCGGATGCCACGGACAAAGCATAGCGCCATCCGGAATCGTTGACAAAGAGATTAAATATTCATGCTCGGGTAGAATCAAAAGAAATATGCCAATTCAATCTATTCAAAATCTGCTGTAAAAATATCATACCTGCTTAAAAAGTGTATCATCCAGAAGGAATTTCCAGGCTGGGATCACAGGTATGTTATCTACAACCCCTTCCTCTTCAAGTGTCACTATCATTGATTTTTTAACCTTATCGCCAAATTTCTCTTGATACTTCTTAACCTGTTTAACAGATTTACTGCTTTTTTTTACTTCAATTATATCCTGTTTGCCATTGTGAGGGATGATAAAATCTATCTCAAAACTGTTCCTGTAGAAAAATCGTGCATCTGTATGTGATGCCACAATATTTTCAAGCATAAAGGGCAGTATATGTTCGATATTTAGGTTAAAGGCGAATGCAAGGTTTGGTGAGTAAAGATACACCTTTTTCAGCTTTCTCATACTTGCAATGGGACTGCCCCTGTAATTGAAAACAAACCTTGCAAGCAGCCCGAACTCAAGATATTCAAAATAATTGGCAATGGTCCTCTGGTCTTTTCCAAGGTCTTTGGCGATCTCTTTATAATTAACGATCATGCCCGGTTTTTTGCCAATTATATATACCAGGGTCTTAAGCAGCTCAACATCTTTTATCTCAAATTCATCTGGCAGGTCTTTATATATGACCCTTTCAATGACATTGTTCAAAATATATTGCCGTGCGAAATCCTCATCTCTTTCATCGTAGAGTTCAGGAAACATCCCGAATTTAAGATACCGGTAAAATAGGGGTATCAATTCTCTTTTCCAAAGGTCAGGAGCTTCCCTTATCTGTGTTAAATCCCTGCCATTCATCTCGATAAATTCACCAAATGAGAGCAACTTCATCTGAAAATCCATAATCCTTCCTGCAAGGCTTTCGGTTGATTTTTTTCTCAGGCTGACCGATGCCGAACCCGAGATGAAGAATTTTAGATTCGGATAGATGTCATAGTAAACTTTTATCTTATTCTCCCAGTCATTCACTTTCTGTATCTCATCAAGGAAGAGGAATATCTTCCCTTCAGTCTCATCAAAACTGCTGCCTAACACAATTCTTTGAAAGCTTTCAAGAATCTCCTTAAGATCAAATACGACCTCATCGAAGGAGAAATAGAACAGCTTCTTCTTATCAGTATATGCGAGTATATCCTGTATGAGCTGGAACATGAGTGTTGTTTTCCCTGTTCTTCTTAATCCCCAAATAAGCATTATCTGTCTTCTGTCAATATATTTTTCAATATCAGAATAGATGTGCCTTTTGTATGGTTTTAGCAAAGAATCCTTCACATTACCTGTTTTCCACCAGGGATTAAACTGTTCCAAATTGTCTATTGATATCATATTTATATCATAGGTATTGGAAGTATAAATAATTAATTACTTTATGATGTCATTATTTTTGAATTTTGATTACATTACAATTCAGATTGATAATATAACTGCGCCCAAATTTAATTAACATTGTCAATAATTTTTTAATATTAAAAGACTCCGGGCATTGGTCTGGATGCCCCAGATCTGTGTGAACAAAATATCTGGAGTGCGCTACAGCGAAATGATTATCCTGTGTCTCTTTGATAATAATTCACAAACACAATTTTCCATGATTCAAAGAAGTGGGCGCGCTTTTAATCTTTATTACCATATTGTGATCCATATTCTGTTAAAGCACGTTTTGATGAATACCATACTCTTCCCATTTTGACTGCATCTAAAAATCCCTGTCTGGCTCGTAGACTCAAGTACTCTTGAGAATATGTTGTATCTTTAGCGAGTTCTTTTAACGGTAACAATTCATCAATTCCACCAAAGATTGACAAATACATTGTGATGCTCTCATCTACAGCTTTTGCAATAAAGTTCACAAATAAGGAAAGGTCTCCCTTATCAGCTGATTTGAGGAATTTATAATATTTCCTTCGATCTTCTGTTTTTAGGACTATAACAGGATATCCCTTAGTAATTAAGTACAGGTTTGTCAGTAAACGAGCTACTCTCCCATTACCATCTATGAATGGGTGGATCTCTACAAATTTATGATGAAAAAAAGCAACCGTTTCAATTGGATGCATGTTACTTTGATTTATTTTATTGATCAATTCATCCAATAATCCGATGACTTTTGACCAGTCAGGAGGTGTTTTTATCGCACCTGTTATTCTTACATTTTTAGTACGATATTTACCTGCCCTCTCAAGAATACCGGCGGTGACGATTTCATGGATCTTCTGGATTACAATATGATCTATTTTTTTATTGCTGTTAGCCATATCTTCCAGTAAATCAAATGCCTTTGCATTATTTGTCGCCTCCAGATGCTCCTTTAATGATTTCCCGCCGATCGTTATGCCTTCTTCGAGAATAAGTTTTGTTTCTTGAAGTGTAAGGGTGTTTCCTTCTATGGCATTTGAATGGTAAGTGTGAAAAAGCCGAATTTCTTCATTTAGTTTTCTCACAGCATCTGCTGGTAGAGGCCGTTTTGAATTCAATATTTGAATTTTTTCATTAATACGGGAAAGGATACTTTCTTGAATTAATGTTGTATCGGTATTGGACATAATATAACATATCCGATACATGATCTGATGATATATATCGGTATCGGCATAATTTAACATTATCCGATATCCTTGATAGGCACCCTGTCTTTGATTGCATTATCCCAGGATTATTAATCCTCGATCACATATTCAAAAACCAGTTGTGAAGCGATGAAGAACACCACATCATATACTATAAGCATCCTGACTTCGGCTGATGCTGCAGAAAGCTCGCCCGTAGATAGCACATTCTGGGTTGCCATTACAGCAGACATAATAAGCGGTATAATGATCGGGAACAGGATCACAGGCAACAATATTTCCCTTGTTCGCATGCTGACAGTCAGGGCCGAGAACAAGGTCCCGACAAGAATGAACCCTATCGTGCCCAGTAATATTATAACTGACAGGCCTAACAGTCCCTGGATATCTGTGAAATTGAAGAGGACAATGAACAGGGGTACAATTATCAACTCAATAATGAACATTATTACAAGATTTGATATTACCTTTCCCAGATAGATGGATGATGGGTCTATGGGGCATAGTCTAAGGGCATCCAGACACCCGTCTTCTTTTTCACTGGCAAATGACCGGGACAGACCCAGCATTCCTGCAAAAGTAAAAGATATCCACAGGATACCGGGAGCGATATCTGACATTTCAATGTTAAATAAGATATTGGAGAAAGAATAATTGAATATCACGATCACGAGCAGTGAGAAGATCACCATGCTGTTTAACATCTGTTTGGTCCTGAACTCCATCAACAGGTCTTTCCAGGCCACATAGAGAAATGCTTTCATTTCTCACACCTCATGCACATAATATTCATATGTTTCACGAAATTGTTCAATGTCCTTTATTTCAGATCTGGCAGCCTGGTATACAATTTTTCCTTCATACAGGATGATGATCCTATCTGCCAGGTTTAGACCTCTCTCAATATCATGGGAGACCATGACCTGGGTCTTGTCAGAGACATCCAACTCGCTCAATATCCTGTCAAAGGTGGCGGCTGCATGCTGGTCAAGTCCGGTATAGGGTTCATCCAGGAACAATATCTTGGGGTCATGAAGAATGGCTCTGGCTATGCTCAAACGCTGTTTCATGCCCCTGCTGAAAGTCCCTACCCTGTCGTCAAGCCTGTACTTCAGGCCCACCTGATCAGTCAGTTCGTGTATCCTTGATTCCAGCTTATCTTTGGGCATGCCGTACATTTTACCAAAGAACTTCAGGTTCTCTCTGGCAGTAAGGTCCTGGTATAGATAGGTCTCATGTGAGATTATACCGATTAACTGCCTTACCTCAAGTGGTGATTCCTTTACATCATGGCCTTCGATCAGGACAGTCCCGGCAGTCGGGCTGATCAATGTGGATATGATCTTGATCAACGTGGTCTTACCAGCACCATTTGGACCGAAAATCGTAAGAAATTCCCCTGTTTCGAGATCAAGATCAATATCCCGAAGAACCGCATTATTTCCAAACGTCTTTGAAAGATGTTTTATCGAGATAATGATGATCGGCTCCTAATCAATTTGAATTCTTATGTTCCGACCTGCAACGGGCTGGCAATCTTCTTTAAAGTCGCTATTGCTGAGAGGGGTGCGAGATAACTTGTCTTAGGGTTTTCAGGAGATGGTATGTTTTCAACATGGGTAGTAAATGTACCGAAATCCCCTTCCACTTTGATCTCGTGCTGGTTACGATCAATAGTGGGATCCACCTTTATTTTGACACGGGTTTTATCTACTCCGATTCCGGCAAGACTAATGGTAGCAGCTACATTTACGTTGGCAGGGAAAGCTTTTACAGCTTCCTTTGCACTACCCTCGAAAATGATCGTGGGGGTTTTAAATTTATACAGATCAATATTATTCTCAACCACAAACGGTGCGCCTGCCAGACCTTTTGGAGGTTTTGTAGTGGTCAGTGTAACAGAATAAATATTTGCTGAAGAGGCAGACTTGATACCATCGACACCCGCAACAGCTCCTGAAGGCAGGTATATCTTGCAGTTATGCTCCTCTGCCAGGGAAATAAGTTTATTCAGTAATTCAGAATCTACAAGCGCGCCAACACTCATTATCATTACATCGCACCCGTTCTCAAGTGCCGAGATCGCCACCTGCGGGACAGCCTCTGGGGAAGCGGCTTCCACTATTAGATCAACTTTCTTGACCATTTCCCTGATCTTCATTAATGACGGCGGGCAGGAGAGAGTTTCACAAAGCTGGTCAACTAATTCAATATGATGTTCGTGTACAGCCAGTAGTTGTGCTCCCGCTATTTCAGTATCTAACGCACGGCAGATAATTGAACCAATGGCACCACAACCCACAACTCCAACCCGAAGCATAATACCTTTTGAAAATATTAAAAATTATCCAGTACACTCTTTACAATCTCACTAAAGTCTTCCTTAAGAGAATAGTGATTATGTTCCCGTGTTACGTCGATACGCAGAATACCAAGCCTGGTATTCATCAATCCCACCATTGCTGACACACCCCTATAATTCACGTCAAATCCCTGCTCGACGAGATTATTATAAATATCGTTCGTTGTATAGGTTTCTCCAATTAGAAATAATTTCAATACAGTTTTTCGAAGGTTCGTCTCATCACGACGTAAATATTTTATTAACCTTTCTTTAACTTGATTCTTAATCTCGTTCAGTATTACCACCGTAATTATTTTTTTCCAGAATTGAGATTCAATATGTTCTTTTTAAAGTAAATAAACATTGTCTTTAAACAGCCGCATCCTCCAGAGGAATTCTTTCAACTACCAGCCTGCCGTATGTTGGATAGCTTTCTTCATACCAGGCAGGGAAGTGGTCTATGACTTCGCTTGAAATCTCATCCAGCACCCACCAACCCAGTTCTACATGGGTTTTATTGGAGCAGTATTGTTCTTTTGGCACTTCCAGTTCATTCAGCATTTCGACAATTGTCTCAACATCTCCCTCTATTACACCATAGAATAGTGTGCCGTCCGGAGTGATCTCATCAAATTCGCGAGCTGTGGTTTTAGCTATTCGCAGCAGTCTCGTGCGAAGTTGGACTGCGTCTTTGAAGCACGATGAACAAAAATGTACTTTTAATCCGGGGTTTTTCAGGATAATATCAGAAGCTATAGCCTGACTCCCTGATGCAGCGCAACTTACATCGTTTAAGATAGTAAACCCATGCTCCTTCATTGCTTCAGCGTTTGAATGAGAGAATTCCAGTTCATTCAGATTAAGGAAAATGTCCTGGTCGATGGCTATGTGTGCCACATGCTCTGCCCCTTGAATGGAAGGAATTTCAAAACCCACATCAATATCCAGCTCTTTGGCCCACTTCACCGATCTTATAAACTCCTTAAGAGATGGTCTGTCAAACATATCCGGATGTAAACGTATCTCATCAAGTCCTGCTGTTTTTAGTTTCTGCAAAATATCTCTTTGTGGAGATTGGGATGTATAAAGATGTATGTGGTGAGACGTACCAAAGCGCTCTTTTAAGAGTTCGATATACCCTACAACCCTGTCTGGCACTAACAGCGGTTCACCTCCAGTGATACCGGTGCCAAGAGCATTCATACTACAGGCTTCTTCCAGAATATCGCTGTCAGAATAAACAGGCCGTTCATTGGCAAATATCACATCAATTCCTGAGCGCTCTTCAGATATAGGACAGTAGAAACAATCCCTGGGACACAGGCCAGTCACAAAAAGCACCATTTTAGCACCCTCATAGCATAACTTACAGCCGTTGGGAAGATAAGTGGAAAAAGAACAGGATTCAGTATAAGGTATCATATTTGGATTTCTATATGTCTTCTTAAATAATATATCTATCTTATTTATTATGAATAGAGTGAATGATATTTTGGTGATAATATGGTTGAACAGAAATATATCATATATACCGATATGGATGGCACCCTAATAGATCACAACAACTATTCATATGAGGCAGCTCTCCCGGCTCTCGAACTTATCCATAACAAAAATATTCCTTTGATCTTCTGCACAAGCAAGACCAAGGCAGAACTTGATGTTTATTGTAAGGAACTTGACCTGCACCACCCCCTGATCTCTGAAAATGGAGGTGCCATATTTATTCCTGATGATTATTTTAACTTTGATTTTGCATATGATAAATTATCTGATAATTATAAAGTCATTGAACTGGGAACACGATATGAGATCCTGCAAAAAAATCTGAAAGAAATATGTAACGAGATCAATTGCAGGATAATCGGATTCGGGGATATGGATGCGGAAGAAGTGTGCAAAGATACTGGCCTGACCCTTGAATATGCGGCCTTAGCCAAAAAAAGGGACTACGATGAAGCATTCAGGGTGCTGAGTGATTCTCCAAAAGAAGTGGAGTTTGAGCAGGCAGTCCTAACACGGGGCTTCAACTATACTAAAGGTGGACGTTACCATCATATTATGGGTAACAATGATAAAGGGCGGGCAGTACGTATCTTAAGCGAACTATACCGTAAACAATGGCCTGATATTAAGACAATTGGCCTGGGGGATAGTTTAAATGACCTGCCAATGCTGAAAGCGGTCGACATTTCAATTCTGGTGCAAAAACCTGATGGTTCATACGACAAGTCAATTGATGAACCGTTTATTAAAAGAGGAGATGGTATAGGACCCATAGGATGGAACCGGGAACTTATTAATATCCTCGAATTAAATATACTTTAATCAATAATCGAAGGGTGAGAGAATATGATTCGACTTGGTAATATGCTGCCACAGGGATTTTTAATTGGCATAATGGATCTGGTGGATACGATGGGGCCTGAGAAAACTTCTGAATGGCTGACAAGAATTGGTGAAAAACTGGGAGAAACACAGGGTCCCGGTTTTGATGGTGCACCCGAAGGTGACCTGAATTATCTGCCTATGTGCCCGTTCACTGACGAACTCATACGTTTTATTGATATGTTCGGGGAACGGCCTGAAGAGTTCAAAAGAATCGTGGAATATGTAACAGAACGTGAAGGTTCCAATAAGGAAAATGTTGAGTGCCCTGCTGTTGTAAACACGTTATGTCTCCTGCATCATGGTTACCGTAAAAAAAGGGCAGAATTGGCAGGAGCTGAAACATTACATCTTGCATGCAGATGTTCAGTGCCTGAAGTACCCCCTGCCTATAATATGGAAGCAATTGAAAAGGCTGGTGTGACTAAAGATGATGTGGATAAGATCCTTGAAAAAGGAGTATGTGTTTTTAAATTCGTAAAAAGGGAGTGAGACTTCATGGACCTTAAGGAAGCTGAAAAACTATACAGGAACTGTGTCAAAACCCTGCTTGAAAACCAGCATCCTAATGGTGGTTTTTATGCAAGTCCACCCGGGACCAGATATCCATTCATTTATCCCAGGGATCATTCTATTTGTATTCTGGGAGCTATCTCGGCCGGACATCTGGACAGGGCAAAACTGGGCCTTGAGTTCATGCTGGCTGCCCAAAAACCTTCAGGGGAGTTCAGCCAGCGTTATGATGTGGATGGGAATGATACAAGTTATAAGGACCTGCAAATAGACGGGAACGGATTGATTCTCTATGCGCTAAGTAAATATCTTAAAGCTACTGGAGGGCTGTTCTTTGACAGTCTTGCAGACCGCGCATTCTGCCTTCAGTACTGGGAAGTCATTGAAAAAGCTGTGGATTTCATTCTTCAGAACAAGAATGATGATGTAAATCTCATTCATACTATAAACAGCATCCATGAATATCCTGCCTACGAACATGGATTTGAGATCTATGCAAATTGCACGTGTTGTGCGGGATTGTTCGGGGCTGTTGAGATCGGGGAAGTCCTGGGTAAGGAGGTGGGAGAATGGAGAGAACAGGCAGAACAGGTGCGTCGTGCTATTCTTGATAGGTTATACAGCCCCAGGCGCAGGTCTTTTATCAAGTGCATCAGAGTGAAATATAAAAGCAGCGATCCAATTGGCTATGATGCTTTTGCATCCAGTGTGATCGATGTGGATGCTGTGGAATATTCCCCTGCCCTCTTTGGTCTGATAGATGAACATGACTTGCGGAATATTAACACAGTAAAACGAATAGATGAATTATTGTGGGATAAGGAGCTGGGAGGATTGAACCGTTATCCTGAACTGTGGGACCGTAACAACGGAGGATATGGACCGTGGCTTCATTTCACAAGCCAGCTTTCCAATCATTATATCAGCATTGATGATCAGGACATGGCAGAGAAATACCTGGATTGGGTTGTGATGATGGCACATGACTACATGTTGCCTGAACATGTCTCAACAGTTGAACGCTTTGAGATGTGGCTGGAGGATTATACCAATGCCAAGATCTTAAGGGACAGTAAACTTACCATGATCGATCAAATCAGATCGCATCCCAAATGGAAAGAAGGATTTGCTTATGTTACTTTCCCGCTTATCTGGCCACATGCCGAATTTATTATTGCATTCAATAATTACAGGAAAAGATTCCTGCCTGAAAATTAATTATTCGAGAGAGGATTTTGAAATACCCTTTTTTTTAGATTTCATTAAATAGTTATTATATGCATGTATATGTTATTTTTTGTATCTACTGTTATTGAAATAATACCTATTTTACTTAGCAATATAAAGTAAACATACCCAAAAATATTATAATAGGTTTTAATCTGGATATATCAAAAAAGTATGATTGGGATAATTGACAGCCAAGGGTAAACAATTGGGTTCAGGACACTACCTTAAATTCACTAATAAATTGCACAGGTGCACACTGTAACATAAATCTGAATATCTACTTAATATTTGCAAGCAAATTTATTGCATACATTTATACCAGATATTCATATTCTCAATATTTCCTGAGATATTAGTATTGTTTAGTAATGTACCGGTGTATGAATATCCTGATTTACTAAATAAAATATTTATTCCATATGAAATAGCCCGTGCAATTGTGTAAGTCACTTTTACATTTTTCGTTTGCATTTCATTTTCCATACATTGCAAAAGATATGATGCAAATCCCCGACCTCGATACTCAGGCAAAGTAGCAAAATCAGTCATTTCTGCATTTTGTGACTTGATATCCATTTCAGAAGATGATAATGAAACAATTTCATCATCTTTCCATATACCAAAATATACTATATTTTCTTTCATTGTTTTTTCAATATAATTAATATCGTGTATAGGAAATGGATATGTTTCAAATACATTTTTATAAATATCGACTATTTTGTTTGCATCTGATCTTTCACAGATCTTATAATAACATTCAGACGAAATCTCACTATTTATCGGACTTTTAGCTTTTGATAGTGCCATATTGACAATTTTCTCAATCTTAGCATCTTTTTCGTCCTGAGTTGATAATTCATATCGATATTTGCTCATAAAAAAGACATTCTCGCTGCCATTAAAAAAATCCGGGATATGAGCTTCAACAATATACCCATTGTCCATGAAAACATCTTTTGCAAAGGCTGGAACCTTAGCTATTATCTTAGAATAATCCTCAGAAGATGCCAATTTTTCTAGATCATTTATTAGATTTGGTATGTCATCACTAATTAATTTCATCAGATATATACGGTCATTAAATTTCCCGTGTTGAATGATGGACTTACCAATGTTTGTAATCAGATCATTCATCTTCTCTTCTTCCCATACGTTCAGTATTTTCAGGAACAAGACTTTCAGTCTGATCAAAATCTGATAATAACTTTCCAATACCAATAGATTTATACTCATCAGCAGGTTCAAGCTTCAATTGTAATTTACAATTATCACAATCTCTATCGCAAAAAATAGGCTTGTATTCATCTGGTTCTTTGTATGCCGTAATAACTCCCTCATAATTCCGTAAAATTACTTTATTGGTCGACCATGAGATCAAATAGTTAGGCATTACCGGGATCTTGCCACCTCCACCCGGTGCATCAATTACATAAGTAGGAACAGCAAAGCCACTTGTATGTCCGATTAGGCTTTCAATAATTTCAATACCTTTACCAACTGGTGTACGAAAATGAGAAAGACCTTCGGATAGATCGCATTGATAGAGATAATATGGTCTGACTCTATTCTGAACAAGTTTATGCACCAATCTTTTCATTATCCTTGAACAATCATTTACTCCAGATAACAAGACTGTTTGATTGCCAAGAGGTATTCCTGCATCAGCCAGTTTCCTCAGTGCTTCTGAAGAAGAATTTGTGATTTCTCTTGGATGATTAAAATGTGTGTTAATCCATAATGGATGGTGTTTTTTTAACATTTCTACTAATTCATCAGTTATACGATATGGCAGTACGACAGGCATTCTTGTACCAATTCGTACAATCTCGACGTGGGGAATTGCATTTAATTCTGTGAGAATCCAGTCAAGATATTCATCAGGTAACATTAAAGGATCTCCACCTGACAATAGCACATCCCGCACAGAAGGAGTATTTTTAATATATTCTATTCCCTTTAATATTTCAGTTTTGTCAGGAATCGAATCTTTATCCCCAACTTTTCTTTTCCTTGTACAATGCCGGCAATACATCGAACATACATTGCTAATATGGAATAATATTCTGTCAGGATACCTATGTGTAATTCCTGGAACAGGGCTGTCTGTATCTTCAGCTAAAGGATCGTTTGTTTCAGATTTGCTAATAATCAGCTCTGATGGAGATGGAAATGATTGTTTGAAAATAGGATCATTTTCATAATCACCAGGATCAATCAATGATAAATAATAAGGCGTGATTGATATTGGGAATTTTGTTATAGTTTCATTAAATTGTTTTCTTAAATTTTGATCGAATTCTATGTTAAGTAGGTTTTCAAAAGTTGCAATATCTTTAATGGAATGCTTGATTTGCCACCTCCAGTTTTTCCAGTTTGAAATTGAAGTATTTGGATTTATGTTTTCTGCTATCTGTTGTTGATTTTCGTTGTAAATTGGCATGAATTTATTCTCATTTATAATGTTTATGACTAGGATCCAATAGTTTTATAATTTTTATTAAATAAAAATTGTTAAACCCCTTTTTCCAAAATCTGGTCTTATTACACGTATTTCTAGTTTGCATGCCTATATACTTTCCTGCTGTGTGTAAAATTTAGAAATAAGTAAATGTGTTATTTTCAAAAATCAAACTTCGCAATATATCAGATTAATTTTGTTTGATTTCTGGTACATTTTGGCGCCATAAAAGTAAGTAACCCCCTATCTTTCGTATTAATCCTGAACCATCGAGCATCATTAAGATGCCTCGGATTTGAACGTTTGCGAAATCCGGGGTAAGTCACAGGGTTGGAAATTCCAATTCCTTCTATAAACCCTTTATATGCGGGCCACTAAAAAGGTAGGTTAATCAAAAACCTCGATATTATTTATAAGTATTAAAATCATGCAGTGCAGCATCTTTTATCCGTTCCCGAACATCTGGCATGGCTGATATGGCCCTCTTCCAGTCAGGCAGCAGCAATCCGCTGGGATCGTTAATATATTCTCTTCCAGAAGACAGTATAATCTTTGAGAATTCCTCGACCATACATTCTTCAGTATGCCTGTTATAGTTCAGGCTATTGCACATTGCATCAGCATGGTACTGACGTATGCGGTTCTGGGCTGTACGTTTATATAGAACATACACACTTTGCAGACATGCCTCATTAATCTCTACTCCATCCACTTCAACCAGGTTTCTAAGTATGGTCTTGGTAATATCTTTCACCATCTTTGAAATACCGTCATCACCCTCAGGACTTATCATTCTATGTTTATGTTCATAGAATTCCAGATCGATCTGTGAGATCCTCTTGAGCGCAGTATTCTTATATACTTCAGATAACAGTCCGATCTCTACTCCCCAGTCACCAGGAATGCGAATATTCAAAGCAAGATTGGAGGTTATACCGAATTCTCCTGAGAGCGGATATTTAAAAGCACATAAATATTTCAGGAAATTGGATTCGTAATGTAATTTTTCAAGGAGTGAATGCAGCAGTGGATCCAATAACAGCCTGTATACACGGCCGTACATTATCAGTTTCTCCATGTCGATCCTGGCATAATAGCCCTTATTGAAGAAGAAGTCCAGATCAGGTTCTACAATGGGATAGAACAGTTTTGCAGGTAAGTGTCTGGTATATGAAACAATATCAGCATCGTGCATGGCTATGGCATAGCTGTCCAGGCTTGCAACTCCAATAGCGATCCAGGTATCTTTCCCCTTACCGGAAAAGTCTGTGATGTCAAGTCCTTTCTCTCTCAGATCTTCGATCACTTTTGTTACTGTGGGTCCGTTGCACCAGATAATTATATGCGGAATTACAAGACTGGAAAAATAATCCTTGACTTTTTTGTACTTATGTTCATCATCTGCAGCCAGGGCAATAATAACCCTGTGAAGATAAGGAGATGCATTAAGATGATCAATTATATTCTCAAGACTCTTACCAAATATCTCTTCATAGAGTATTGGTATCAATAAGGTCATTGGACGCTCAGATGCAATATCCTGCAATGATGAAATGATTATTTTTTCATCAATCCTGAAGTCATGAATTGTTGTAACATTCTCCTGTACAAAATCCAACCTAACTCACTCCCCTATTGATTACCAGGTATCTGCTTATACCCCGGTCTTGTCTCTATATAACTTAATCATATTCGTGATGGTTTCCTCTTTTATACTCCCCAACTGAGATATTGTTTCAAAGAACCGTGCCGGCACTTTTACATCGCCAAGGTCAAAACCTGCCTGTTTCTTGAACTGGTATTTAGCCAGGAAGATCTCTCGCCCAATTGATGTCAATTCGTCTTTGGTTTTATTGATCCCGACACTTGCCAGGGCCTCAACTATATTATCCTCGCTGTACACTCCCCTGGCAAAAAGACAGGCAACAAGACTATTATTAATATTTCGCCCGTAGTCCTCGTAGATTAGCTTGTCAACCATCTGTTCCTCGGTCATCTGTGAGCTTGCAGCTTTCTGGTCAATGCTGTATCCCCCATTATCAAGATGAGAATGACGAACACCAACTAACTGCCCAACTATGGAAGCAGGGCCTGTATGATAACCAGCGATCTCAAGTTTTCCAAGGTTTATTGCAAAGTCCTCACCACCGTATTCTGCAGCAGCGGCCGCAGTCCCCTTTGCCAGAATCTCATAGAACTTATTAGGCATTTTGACTATCCTGTCAATGATCTTCAGGTAAGTATCAGTGTCTCCCCACCTCGGTGCGATGCCCAGGGTATCGGGTGGAGTTATCAGGTCACGCTCATAGGCCTCGGTAGCCCACGCCAGCACACCTCCCAAGCTCATTACATCCAGACCATATCGTTCACACCTGTCGATCAGGCGCAGCACATCCTCGGCCAGTGTAATACCCAGGTTTGTGCCAAGTGAATAGATGAGTTCGTAATCATAACTGATATGGTTCACCTCAAACTCATGGCCTTTATGGAATGGGGTTTTGAGCATAGCAATATGAATGCAGCCGATAGGACAGTTGCTGCAAGCGATCTTACGAAGCAGCAGATTATCTGCAAAGTATTCACCTGAAAGGCTCTCAGCATTTTCGAAACTTGATTGTTTAAGATTCTTTGTGGGTAGTCCTTTTAGCTGGTTTAGCACATTGATATTGGCAGCCGTCCCCAGGTCATGGTATTTATTCATTACCTCGGTGTCTACTACTGCTTCATAGAGTTTCTTATACATGCTTTTATATGCTTCCATGTCAGGTAATTCAACCTCTTCGGTCCCTGAGATTACCATGGCCTTTAAGTTTTTACTACCCAGCACTGCTCCCAGGCCCAGCCTGCCGAAATGGCGATAAGTATCTACATTTACGTTTGCATAGCTTACCCCTCTTACTCCGGCTTCACCTATACGCAATATACTGCGCCTGCCCTTACCTGGTTCAACTTCGCGCAGTATTTTGCCAATGACCTCAATGGATGATACATTCCAGATACTTGTGGCATCTTTACATTTCACTTCGTCATCATGAATTGAAAGGTATGAAGGTTTGGTAGCCCGGCCTTTGATCACAATACTGCCATATCCTGCGAAACGCATGGCCATTGCCAGCCGTCCTCCTGCATGGGATTCTCCCAGTTCTCCGGTCATAGGTGACTTGAACATGGCCACAACCTTTGATACACAGGGAAATATGGCTGACAAAGGCCCGATGCTGAAAATAATAGGTGCTTCGGGTGATAGAGGATCAGTATCTGGGGGGCATTCTTCCAGTAACAGTTGGGTCGCCACACCCGTACCGCCGATATATTTGTCAAACAGGTCTGATCGGCTACGAATATTATGTTCACCTGTTTCCAGGTCTATATATAACACGTTGGACAACATGATTAGAGCACCTCGGTCTTTATAAGTTCAAGTACATCATGACTGCAGAATTTCGCACATACACCACAGTGGATGCAGATTACAGGCATTTCCTCCCTGTCAAAATGAATAGCTCGGGGCAGACAGGCATCGGCACACACTTTGCATGAATCACACAGTTCTTTTTTAAGCACTACACCGCCACCATTTCGAGGCGTTAAAGCACCTGTGGGACAGGCTCTGGCACAGGGTGGGTCAATACATGAGCGGCAGACGATCATTTGCAGGCCGCTCTCTATCCCGCCTGAGGTCCTGATATCAATAGCACTATCAATCAACGATACCGAATCGGCATTTGTGCGGCTGCATGCAAGCATGCAACTGTAGCAACCGATACATCTATTTGGATTAGCAACTTTTATTCTCGAAGGCATGGGCACGTCACCCTTTTTTTAATATATTATGGATGTCAGGATACATTAAGCCTTTGTTCTTGATTCTACATGCAAGCTGGGAACCTACTCTCCTGCACTCTTCGAGCTGCTCATCGCCAGGCCTCCTCTTTACTCCGAAATCCTGTATCAGTTCTAAACCGTATAACGATAATTTATTATGAATCCCGTCAATTGCCTCCATACCCCAACCATATGATCCGAAGGCGAGACCTACCTTACCCCTTAGATCAATATCATTAAGCTCATTTAGAAAATTCCTGATTGTAGGCATCATAGCATTTTTATAATTTGGGGACCCAATGGCCACTGCATCGATATCTAACAGATCGTACTTGTTTGCATCATTAACATTTTTCAATACGGCATCTACACCTTCACGTATTACACCTTCTTCAATTGCTTTCGCCATAAATTCAGTATTATGCGAACCTGTTCCGTATATGATAATGAGTTTTGGCATGCTCCCCATTTATTATTGATCGCATGGGGTATTTCTAATTTTCCACACTAAAAAATTCAATTCCAGGATTTGATCAATAATCTGGAATATCCCAGTCCTAGGTTAGCCAGATCACTTCTGGTTTGTTTTTTTCCGGCATTGGTGTTTCACCTTTTGCATAGCCAAATATCAATGGTGCCACTGCTTTATATCCTTCGCGTCCGCCCAGTTCCCGTAATAAATCTTCATCCATAAGTGCGGGTTGGACCCCTCCGATCCAGCAGCTTCCAATACCTTTGGAATGGGCGGCAAGCATCATTGTCTGTGCCGCCATTGAACAATCATAATCTGTGGTCAAAGCGTTCTTATTTCCCAGTATGAGCACCATCACAGGTGCATTATAGAACATATCAGTGCCTTCGGTTTTTAAAAATATCAGGAAATCATTCACTTTTTGAGAACTATTCTTCATGGGTTCAATCATGGGTACAAGAGCTCTCTTCCCATGTTCAGATATTTTTCGCATAATGTCCTTATTTGTAATGACTATGAAACTCCAGGGTTGCATATTAAAACCGGTCGGAGCATATCTGGCACAGTCAATAAGGAATTCAATGTCTTCATCAGAAATTGGTTCCTCAGTGTATTCACGTACACATCGTCGAGTTTTGATTATTTCAATTATCGAATTCATAACACTCACCCAAACATTTCATTTTAGTATGATCTTAATCCTTATTATACCCTATTGCCAATTTCAAAAAATTCTCAATAATCCTCAAACCCTCGGGTGTCAGCACTGATTCGGGATGGAACTGCATGCCTTCTACAGGATATTTCTTGTGCCTGATACCCATAATAATCCCGTCTGGGTTCCTTGCAGTAACCTCCAATTCATCAGGAAGGCTACTCTCATCCACTGCCAGGGAATGATACCTCCCTCCGGTAATCACAGGCGTCAGCCCCTCATAGATCCCTGTGCCCGAATGGGTGATCTCTGATGTCTTGCCGTGTATTGGTCCTGAGATGGAATGGGTTACCTTACCGCCAAAAGCTGTTGCGATGGCCTGATGACCAAGGCATACACCAAGTAAGGGCGTTTTTGGTCCGAATGTCCTGATGATCTCGATACAGGTCCCAATATCTGCAGGATTGTGGGGGTTTCCCGGTCCGGGAGATATTATTATGGCATCAGGGTTTATGGCACGTACTTCTTCAAGACTTATCGTGTTAGGAACTACGAGTGTATCGGGTTCGAACATGGATACATAATCCACCAGATTCCAGACAAAGGAATCCTTGTTATTTACGAACAGTACCTTCATGCTCCCTCCAGTGCCTTGATCATGGCTGCCATTTTTCGTTCAGTCTCATTATACTCGTAGGTGGGGTCGGAATCGGCCACGATACCAGCCCCGGCCTGGATATAAGCCTTCTTGCCTTTCATGATCACTGTCCTTATCACTATGGCAAAATCCGAGTCCCCGTTAATGGAATAATAACCCACGCCTCCGCCATATAATCCCCTGGCAGCGGTCTCCAGGTCATCTATGATCTCCATGGCCCGTATCTTGGGTGCCCCGCTCAATGTACCTGCCGGGAATATGGCACGTGTCGCATCGAACTGGTCACACTCGTCCCGCAGCAGTCCTGTTACCGTACTCTCGATATGCTGCACATGGGAATACTTGAGCACGCTCATATAATCCTCCACCTTCACTGTGCCGGGTCCGCATACCATTCTCACATCGTTGCGGCCAAGGTCGACCAGCATCACATGCTCAGCCCGCTCCTTCTTATCATTGAGCATTTCACTGGCTAACTGTTCGTCCTCTTCAGGTGTGGAACCCCTGGGACATGTTCCTGCAATGGGATTTGTGATAACCTTCCTGTTATGGACCGTTATCAAGGTCTCAGGACTTGCACCGATAATAGCAGTACCGTCAAACTCGAACAGGTACATATACGGACTGGGATTCACTTCGCGCAATATACCGTAGAGTTCGGCAGGTGTCAGGTCGATATCCTGTTCATATCTGCGTGATAATACTACCTGGAAGATATCCCCGTCAATGATGTGCTCACGTCCTATCTTCACAGCATCTTCGTAGTCCTTTCTATCCATAGTACAGATAGGGTCCTGGATATGTGAATAATGGTTTACTGCAAGCTTGACCCCTGCTGCTTTATCTATAAGGGACAGAAGGTCGTTGGCTTGTAGTTGAACATTTTCATAAATCTTTTCAGGATCATCGGTTTCTGAGATAAATGGGGTCAGTACCACATGGATAAACCCGGTAAGATGGTCAAAGATCACTGTATTATTGACCAGTACGAACTGGGCATCCGGAAATTCTGATGTGTGTGCCGCCCTCCTGTCCAACCAGCAGTCATACACCAGGTCATAGGAATTAAATCCGATGGCTCCGCCAAGAAAGGTCTGCCTGTCAAAGCCTGTGCTGTTTAATAGATCCACCCCGTTAGCAGGAAAAGCTGCTCTTATTGCATCAAGGGTATCAAACCTGGGTTTGATATCTCCCAATAGCTGTTTAGCATTCTCCCTTATATTGCACACTTCGGCCAGGTTGTTTGACACATGCTTTACCATTGGTGAAGAAAATGGATACTGCAGGGATACAACCCTGTCCTTTACTGTTACAACAGCATCCGGATTATAGCCAACGAATGAGAAGCGGGCATGACGCTGTTCTTTTTCCACAGATTCAAGTAAATATGAATACATGCATGCACTGTTATTTTCTTCTTTCATCACATTGTATAACTGGAATGGGGTGCAATCGGCTCTGGTCTTTGTACTGACCTGTATAATGGCAGGTTTTGTACCTTTTGCCAGGTCGCAGAATGCGGCTTTTGTCAAGTCAAGCTGTATTTTCATTTCACTATCCTCTGGCCTTTTTAATAAACATCTTTACTTTTTCTTCATCGATCTTGCGATCAGTCTCTACTCCAGATACTGTATCAACAGCAAATGGTCTAACTGTGCTGACGGCATCTGCCACATTCCCGGGATGTAAACCCCCTGCTAATATCACTGGTAATGGTGAGTGTACGGTAATTTCCCTGCTCTTGGTCCAATCATGGACGATACCCGTTCCACCGCTTTTTCCACCCGCACTGGAATCTAAAAGAACTGCATCAACGATGCCCTTCAATGCAGTTATGTAATCTAGGGTGTCTCCGACCGATGTCTCATTAGTGATGTTGATCGTCTTAATTATCTTTACCCTGCTTTGTGCTTTTAATGATATGAGCTCATCAATGCTTAACGCACTGTGCACCTGTACTGCATCCGGTTTCACGAAATCTATCAATTCAAGAGCGTTTTTCAGGTTGTCTGGCATGCATACCATTATTGAGGTCACAAAAGGCGGGACATAAGCTGCCAGTTCCTTTGCCGTCTCCCTATCGATCCTGCGGTGGGTGTTTACAGGTACTTCGGTGATGAAACCAACAGCATCAGTTCCGTGTTTTACTGCCATTGAAATTGATTCCTTATCCCTCATCCCGCAGATCTTGACCCTGACAAATGAACTATTATAGGGGTTAGAGGAATTAAATGGATTAAAGGCTGTATCTGAACACATTTGATCTCACAAAACTCCTGAAACACTTAAGCAACATATTTTTTTAACAGGGCAGGTTCGCCTGCAATTTCCACAAAACTCTCTAGTTTACTCAATGCTGCTCCGTCATCAATGGTCTGCTGCGCAAGTTCCACGCCGTCATTAAGGTCTGAAGCTCGTCCTCCCACCAGGATCGCTGCAGCAGAGTTCATAACAACAATGTCACGTTTGGCACCTTTTTGTCCTTTTAATATCTCTATTATATCTGCTGCGTTCTCCTGGGGAGTACCTCCCTGGATATCTGACATTGATGCCCTCTTGAATCCCAGTTCTTCGGGTGTCAATGAATATGTTTCCACACTGCCGTTTTTCAGTTCTGCAACTGAGGTAGGACCCAGGTTGGATATCTCATCAAGACCGCTGCCGTGTATCACAAAAGCCCTGGTGGTTCCCAGGATGTTCAACACGCTGGCCATGGTATTGCATAGCGATTCATCAAATACCCCGATCACCTGGGACTTTGCATTGGCAGGATTAGTCAGCGGACCGAGGATATTGAATACAGTACGAACTCCAAGTTCCTTCCTGGGTCCTGCTACCCGCTTCATAGAAGGATGGAATACAGGAGCCAGCATGAATCCTATACCTGCTTTTTCTATTGATTCAGATACCTTTTCAGGCGGCAGGTCGATACTTACACCCAGTTCCTTTAATACATCTGCACTGCCTGATTTTGATGTAATTGAATAATTGCCGTGCTTTGCAACTGGCACTCCTGCAGCGGCAGTTATGATTGCTGAAGCTGTGCTGACATTGATGGTGTGGGATGAATCACCGCCAGTGCCGCAGGTATCAACCAGGGTACCAGTGACCTTAGGGTTAATAGTATGTGCAGCTTTTTTCATTCCCCTGGCCAGTCCCGCGATCTCTTCTGCGGTTTCGCCTTTCATTTTCAGGGCAGTAAGAAACGCACCTATCTGTGCATCTGTAGCATTGCTGAATATCCTGTTGATCGCTGATTCGGCCTCATCTGAAGTCAGATTTGCTCCCGATGTTAATTTGGCAATAAATTCCTGCATTAATATAACTCCTGTAATGTACAATATTATACAATGGTGTATAGATGTATACATCATATTTAAACATTATTGCAAACAAAACAAATATAATATATGTCTATGAATAAGGGAACAATTCAAAAGAGGTCAGATATCTGATGGATCAGAAAACAGGCGCCAAGATAGTGGCTGGATTCCTAGCACTTATAATGTTACTTTCAATATTCCCATATTTCTTAAATGGTGACAGTTCAGACTCCCAGCAACAGAACAATCAATTTGATGATTACGACAATATACAAAATGATAATTTCAATGTGGGAGGACAATTAATAGATCATGATTTCAATTCAATTGTCGATGCACTTCAAATGTCTCCCTCAGATGTATATAGTGCCCAATATATTGATGTAGAATATATTAATTCCACAACAAATAAACTATGGTTCGAAGTCCTAAACCCTAACATAACCACTGTAAATAAAATAAGCAAAAATGAAGTTGATAGCATCTATAACTCCCCAACATCTCCTCAAGAAAAGATATCGACAAGGCAGGTGTATTATGCTGAACTACCAAATAACAACTTCCTCTTATTAAGTACAATAACTCCAAAACGGGTGTTTTTTAAATATAATACTGCAATAACTTCTTATGATGGAAGGCATCAGGTCTTAATAAAAGAAAATGGTTTCACAAATGTCATGGGGGAGCCAACCCTTTTTACTCCTTCACGCGAATTAGCAGAATCTATTCTATCAATTATTACTGGTCCTGCCACACAACCAACCGCTTATGATGCATTCAGTCCGTTATTAAACTTTTCAGATGATTATTCAGAATTCCAGGTTGTAAGCTCTCAGATTGATTTTGCAGATAAATATTATTTAGGCATTTCAAACCAGGATGGGAACTTTACCAGAACAACCAGAACAACCATTTATCAAAATCCGACATCTGAGACTTCATCATATCTCAAACAGCTTGCAAAGACCGGACTTTCCAGAGGTTTTTCAACATATAATTTAACAAATGAAGGCGATATCCTGAAAGTTGTGATCACAGGTCAGTTCCAGGATGTTATAGACGAAGATATTCAAAATAGATAATAGATACCTGCCTAAATGTTTTCTATGTACTGGTATGCTGATAATAGATACATCGAACTGAAGATAATATATTTAACCTTATAGAGGCTGTCTGGCAATTCAAAATTTTGAAAAATCGGAGGACGATTAGGGCTTTAAATTGAAAAAGAAGGGGGATTTAATTACTGCTAGTAATTGTCGGACAGCCTCTATAAAGGGCAATTTAGAATTTGGGGGGCTAGCAAAAACATTATTGAGGAGTACGATTAATTTGTAATTGATCTTAATTTATAAACTATTTTTTATTTTTCGTGCAGATTCTACCTAATTTTTCTATGTATTCATATATTTATCATTTATTTTTTCAGTTTTGTCATAACTATTGCTTTACACCCTCATTTTTTCTGAGAATCAGCTGATATTAAGGAGAAAAAGATTATATAACGCCTCACTGAAAAATAATTGGGGGAGAAAACTATAAAAATAGGTGAATTTAAGTAACGAATGTAGATTATTATATTATAACATGAAAAAAGTATAGAGTGGCAATGTACATGAAAAGAGCATTTAAAGTAACAATTTATATTTTTATTATTTTAATTCTGCTTTCTGGAATTTTTGCAGCAAAGTCTCCGGATTCAGCAGAAATACCTATCAATAAAGGATTGTCCAATAGGAATGCGATTTTATTAAAAAATGCACAATTTGATACATCGATACCACAACCTGCAGTTGTTAGTGCGGATATTTTATCAATATCACAGTATCCCGACAATGTTGATGGCTATTACATTGTCCAATTTTCTGGCCATATAAAAGAGGAATGGAAACAGGATGTAAGAGATACAGGTGCGGTTATTTA
>Ga0307377_10002120_pt1 | contig 23765 bp, 29 predicted proteins | sample TR3MG_FD_202535 | JGI IMG/M metagenome (GOLD analysis project Ga0307377, IMG submission 202535) | Soil microbial communities from Risofladan, Vaasa, Finland - TR-3 | ecosystem: Environmental > Terrestrial > Soil > Coastal area > Acid sulfate soil | place: Finland: Risofladan, Vaasa | collected...
TTTGCCCGCGCTTTCCATTGCTGCATCGTAAGCGCCTGCGATAGACTGGCCCTCGCCAAGCACAGCGTTGAGCATCGCTTGCGCACGCTGTGCACTGTCCAACTCATCGGCCACAAGGCCATTAGCATCTGCAAAAGCCTCAAACGCATCAGAGGCTTGCGTTGTAATACCGTAGGTGCGCAACACACGAGGGTTATAAGTCAAGATGCCATGCAAAAGGCCGTCAAGTGCCTGGCTGGAATCCTGCATAGAGATGACAGCAGCATCTTGAGCCACACGCGCCAGCTCAGAGGCTTGCACCATGTCCAACTCGTACCGCGCAAACTGGCCGACCAGCTTTGTAGCCACTTGGGTAGTAATGCCTTGCTCTTTAACAGCCGCAACAGTGCCGTCTATGGCTTGCGTGGTCAGTTGGGAAGCGCGCGCCAGGTCGCCTTCTGCAAACGCTGCTTGTTGTGCGTTTTCGGCCAGCACGTCAAGGACAAAGCCAAGTTCTTCAGTGCGTGCCGCTGTCAAGGCTGCCGACCGGACAAAAGCCATCCCAGCCGCACCGACCGCTGCCAGAGCCACGCCGACCGGTTGCAGAGAGTGCAATAGCGCCTCTGTCTCTGACTCCATCGCCTTGGTGCCAGAGAGGTAGGCCCGCATCCCGGCCTGGAAACCGGTCATCTCAAGGACAGCTTTTAGCCCGATCTTTTCCATTACTTCAGCCCTAGCTTGCTCCGAACTTTAGCCATCATTCCTTGTACTTTTGACTTGCGCTCAGCTTCTTCTCTGTCAAACTGTAGCATCTTGACGCTTGCCTGCTCAAATTCCACCATGTAGGCCCGTTCAGTTGGCGACAAAGCCCAGAACTGCCCCGGTGTGAGGCCCCACGCTTTTGCCGTCGCTAGCTCCTGGAATCGCTCACTCGCTTGCCACGATCCCCGCTTCGCTCTCAGTTTCGCTAGTGGCGTCCCTCTCCATTGAATCTGGAAACGATGCCGCCGCGGTGGCTCTTTCCTCCTGCGTGGTGTTTTGGTATGCCAAGATGGCAAGAATCAAGGCAGACAAATCGTTGTTGCTCTCTACCGCTTCCGTCTCAATCCAGTGCAGCTTGCGCTCAATCGGATCTGTCGGCACTTCTATGCCATAGATTGCTTGCTCTTTTTCCCATCCTTCTGGTACGTCAACCTCAGTACCACGAATCAAGGCAAGCCTGCCCAGACGCTCATATAGCATCAAGTTAGCCGCCAGCAGTTTGCCTTGATGCGCGCGCCACATCGCGCGCTCATCGTCGGTTTCTACCATGTCGGCGGTGTAAGGATGCTCCTCTTTGCCACCACCTGCTGTTTCAGCCACGTAAATTGGCACTTCGGGAAACTCAACTGATTGGCGTACTTTGTCCCTAAGTACTGGCGAAAAAAGGCGCAACCGCACGGCTACGCCTTTTCGTGTCTCATAAATGTCGTTTCTTTCGTTCAGTTCGTCAGACATAGCTCCCCCTCCCAGGGTACTACACTCCCCCTCTCTATAAGGCTGCCAGTGATGGGTGGAGAGGGGGAGCCTGTTACCACCCACCACTGGCCTTGATGCGCCAAGATTAGCTTGGCGTGCCGCCAGAAATCTTCAGAATGACCGCCGTGCCGCCGCTTGCCTCTCCAACCGCAAAGGCCAGATTGCAACCACAAGGCCAGATTGCGTTCAAGCCTGCGTTCGTTGGCGTTGCCACAGCTTCCCACGTGTAACCGCCATCGCGCGTGCGGTGAGCTGTCCCAACTGGCCCGCTGGTGTTTGACAGCATCCAGCCGCACAGGTCGTCATAGAATGCGATGTCTGCAACCTCGCCGCCCGCTACACCGCTGCCCGTGAAAGCGCGTGCTGTCCAGGTTACACCGTCGTCGGTGGTGTAGTACATCCGCGTGTTACCATCGTAGCCAGCCCACCAAATATCGCTGTCCTTGTTGCGGGTGATGCACTGCACATCGTTGGCCGCTTCAGCGACAGGTCCCACAACTGCTGTCCATGTCGCACCACCGTCAACTGTGCGAGCGAGCACGTTACCCACGCCGCCAGCAAAGCCGTTGTTCTCATCTGCGAACCAGACACAGATAAAGTCCGCGCCACCGCTGATGCCGGCCGCCTCTTGCACTGTCCAAGTAACCGCGCCGTCATCTGAGAAGTAGACGTAACCCCCGCTGGTGACAAGCCAGATGTGGTATTGATCAATGGCAAACAAGGAGTTTCCGCCGACTGCGAACTGACCATCAATTATCCCAACGTCTACATTCGTCCAAGCGGTAACACCACCGTCATCCGAGTAGGCAATCTCTGCCGGGTTGAGCGCATCAGTTGTGCCACGTGCCACTACATGCCGAACTGTGTCCGCACCAACGTAAAAGCAGACAAAGCTAGCGATGTCTTCACCACCCGCGAACGGGTCAAACGTGGTTGCTGTCCACGTGCCGCCGCCGCTGGAGGTGCATATCACGTCCGCTTCGTTCGTCGGCGATCCCGCGGCCGCATCCCCGACCGCGCAACCATCATCGCAAACGGCCTGTGATTCGCCGCATTCGTCCGCGCACTTGGCAACGTTGCAAAAGGCGATGTCGTTCAAGCCTTCGGTTTCGCTGGTGCTTTGACGCATTGCCTCGACTGTGAAACCGCGAGTTACCGGAGGCCAAGCCGTGATTGCGAAAGCCTGCGTACTCTCTACATCCTCGCTACGCCGGGACAGTCCTGCCAGAGTTTCGTCGCCCTTTTCCGCGTGCGCCAACGCGAACCAGCGCACGTAATTGCCAAACACATCGGGTTTGCCGCATTTCCACCCTTGCACATACAAAGGAAACGGGCAATTGATGGTTTCCATCCAGTCAGCAGTTTCGTTGATGAACATTGTAATGGCCGTGGTAACTGGCCCTGGTGGCTCATGCGTGCTGCCGACCGTTCGGTATCCCGTCGGCGAGTTGTGATCAAAGCACAATAACAGACTAGACGCGCCACCAGGTTGCACAATGTCGTCCAAGTCATGACAGCCCAGGTACTCGGGCTTCGTATTCGGCCCATCGGGCTGGACCCACAAGGCCCACTTTTTGCTCGTAAAAGCTTCTGCCATCCTCTAAACCTCCTCACTACTTGCGCTGTCTGACGGCTCTCAGTAGATCCGCCAGTCCAGCACCATAAGCTGCCTGGATTGCGCCAAGTGCCTGATTAGGTCGCGCCTCCAAGTCTTCCTTTGTCCAGATTCCTACACGCCGCAATTGTGCCGCGATTGACTCAGGTGTGGCGCTCAGTGTGATTAGTTCCTCCCACGGCTCGCCGTAGGGTATGCCATAGCCAAGCTCATCGCTGGCAACTTGTCCTTTGCGAATTACACCCATCGGGATCGTGGCCCGGTGTACGCCCGCCTCGTCTGCCCATTCCACAAGCGCCGCATGGCCCTTCTGCTGAACTACTTTGACTTTTACCATGTCACCTCGCACCATGCCCCGATGCTTGCGCCGCTTCTCTCATCGCTGCTTCCATCTGGCGCTTAAACTTCGGCTCCCAGTCTTTTTGAATGATTTTGTCAAAGTTCCTGGGTTCTATGCCTGGATGGACAACCATTGGCACAAGCGTGTCACGTTTCCCGACAAAGCCGGGGTTGCTTCCGATAATGCCAGGCTGCGTTTTTGGCACAAACTGACTTGAGAAAAAGAGCATAGTCTTGTCAGATCTGCCCGTGTAAGCGCCTGCCCAAATCTCATACTCACTGCCGCCGCCCCGCTTGCCAGTGCCTCTGACAACCCAGTTGTAAATTTCGTCATCTGTTTCAACCAGGACAAACGGCCCTGGCCCGGTCAAGCTGATGGTTAGCTCAAAATTGACTTTATGCTTCCAGTGCACGGTTGTTTTCTGGAAGTCCCCTCGAATGCCACGGCCAGCACTGCGCATGGCGTTGAGCAACTTGAGGCGCATGGCGTCTTCTTTGAGCCTCGCAGGCTTTATGACCTTCCCGACAATCGCGCCAGCCATTAGAATGTCATCCCCTCGACCAGTTTAAGAGTTTGTGCGAATCGCCACGCCACCCAAGAACCATCCGCCATCCCAAACGGACAGTTTGCCCGCTCTCTGGTCAATGCAGTTGGGATGTTTCTATCTCTGGCCCAGAGCCTCTGGGAAACCTCACAACCGCAAGGCTCATTCGGCATCTTGGCATGCGCAAGTCTGACGATTGCATCCTCTTGCTGCTGTGTTAGTGTGCGCACGCCAGCGCGGTAGTTGAGGCGCACCATTGCTGGCGTACTACTGCAACAGGTCTGCGTGGTGACTGCCCACGCGCCGCCGCTGTACGTTGCCGGTAACACGTCAAGCTCACCTATAACCGCATCTTTGATGTAAATGCAGCCGGTTTGGGTATAGTCGCCGCACACGCAAGAGCAAGTTGCCAAACTGGTACACTGATGAGGCCAGACCAAAACCGCGTTTGTAGACGCATCGCAGTATTCGCGCACAACGTCAACCGTTGCCTCAAAGTTGGTTATGGTGTCGTAATCGAGGCCGCCGCTTGGGTTGTCTGCCAGTGATGCTAGCACCATCCTACAGCGCGGTATCTGAATTGTGAGGTTGCCACCCGCGATGATCATTACTGAAGGGTGAATCTCAACCTCAGTGCCAGGATGGTAGACTTTGACCTCGCTGGTAGCTGTGACCGTGGTAGCAACCGGTCCAACAACAGCCGGGTCAGAGGTATGGTCTACCACTGCGCCGGCCTGGATGTTTGCGGTTGCTCTGGCACCAGCCTCGATTACGTGTCCCCATCGCGCCAGCACTGGGAAAGCGTAAGGCTGCGCGTCAATTTGCCTCTCTGGTATCCCATCTGTCTGCGCACCGATCACCCATCTAGGCGAGAGAAAATAGCCGATCTCGTTTTCTATCTCCTCTTGCGCCTCTGCTAGGTAACGCTGGATCAAATCGCGGTCGTGCTTCTGCCAGATGTCGCGGCACTCATACTCAGTGTCACCCGTCCGCCGAACGCCAAAAAATGCACACTCTGGAGACTGTACAATCTGCGCGTATCTCGGCAAAGTAACTGCGCTATCTTCTGCAACTAGGGCGGATTCAGATGGGACAATAGCCATGTCACTATTCCACGATTGCCAAGTCTGCTACTTGCGCAGGTGTTAGTGTCACACCCCACAGCGCCGCGTGAGCCTCATAGCCTGAAAGCGGGAAGTCGGGCGTTGTTGAGCGTGCGCCCAAACAACACAGGGTTGCAGCGAGGTTGCCCACCCACACACCCAACCCTACCTCAGTTGCACCTTGCTGCACTCCATCTAGGAATCCTCTTACCTCATCAGCAGTTTTGTTCCACGTAAGCGCTAGACACATCCAGTCGGTTGTGGTCACACCAGCAATTGTGATGGTTTCCAGTACGCCGCCAGCACGATAATACAAGTACAGCCGGTTGTTAGGCGCTGCCGCTTTGTCAACCCTGATGAAGTTGTTTCCAATGTCCGCGCCAAAATGAGCCAGAACGTGTGTCACACCATCAATCCACACACCCGCACCGCTCACCCTGGCCCAGAGAATGAGCGAGCCAGCAGTGGGACTAAACGCAGCCTGCAACGAGGCAGAGAACATATTAGCGTAACCTGCCACACCATTGAAAAGTACACCCGTTCGGCCATCTCCTACGCCTGCTTGATAGTAAGTCACGCCCGCGCCAGCATAAGCGCCATGTCGCTCGTTTCTGCTAACATCCCAAGCAGTTGGACCAGCCGCTTCGTCCAGCATCCAATAGGCGCTGGGATCAGTAGCTAGAACTCGCTCAGAATATTCAGGCGTGAACAGTTTCTGGAATCGCTGCATTATCAGTCTTGCGCAATCGTAACTTTTACAGTCAAGTCACTCGTGGCGGTATACGTCGGTGTCGCTCTGACGACCATCTGAGCAAACAAAGTCGTAACGCCAGAAGCCAACTCAAACCACAGGCCAATGTTCCGCTTGCAGGCCACAGCGTTGTCGTTGAAATTCGCATAATCGGTTGCCGCGATGGCGGCAAAGCCGATACAGTTGGCCAAGTCAGCATCAGACGGGTCAAAGGGACTGTTGTCTGCTGTAGCTGCGAACGCCTGATCAAAGAATACAATGTCGATTGGCGCTTGCTCTTGGTCATTGTCCACGATGACAATCGAGGTGATGGTACCTGTACCAATCCCAGCCCGCACAGCATTAGCAAGATCAAGCCGCCCGCCAATCGCATCACCACTGGCATAGATTACTGCTGCACTAATTGTCGGTGTTACGGCAACTGTTATCGTGTTGCCTTGACTATCAGTTGGCACCGGGTTAGCCGCGCTCACATCGGTGTTGGCAACCTGTAAATTGGTGTTGGCGTTGAGGTTGTCGTGTGCAGCCTGGTCAACCGTGATGCTGCCGCCAGCATCCCCGACCTGTAGAGGATTGCCAGCCACACCAGCCGCATTGCCCGCCGCGTCTTCCAGAGTTACAGGCAAAGGATCTGCCAAGCCCGCGATGTTTGCAGTAGTAGGCAGCGGGTTGGCCGCATTGATTGCGCCCGCGTTTTCGTCTTCCAGTTGCACACGGTTGCCGCACCGCTGTTGGTCATCATTGGCAAGAGTGCGTGAGAATTCGATGGGATCAGTAGGCATTACATCCTCCAAGGTCGCCAGCGAACCACTAACATCGAGGCCCCGGCTATGCCCATCCAGGCCAGAAGCAAGTCACCCACAAGAGAAGGAAACAAAGCCAAAAGTGCCGCGATTGGAGCAATTGCTAAACTGACGCAATAGGGACAGTGGAAAAAGCGCCCGGCTGCTGTCCTTGGTTCTGGCCGGCCATCTGGCCCTGATTGGTCGCTGTAATCGTAGGCCCCCAAGCAGTTGCGCAGACAGAAAAGCAATCTGCCCGGCCCATCTTCGTACATCACCGACCAGGTAAGCCGCAACGTTGCCAGCACGGCGCAAAACCAGCGCACCCACTCAGGCATACAGGCTCTCCAGATGGACAAGCACAGTTTTGCGATTCTTGCCAGCCTTTTCTTGTCCAATCAATACCGGGACTTGGCCAGCCGGGATTTCGAGCGCCTTGATTTCGGCCCCGGTCATTGTCTGGATGTCGGGCATTTCTGGCGGTGCTTTCGGTGCTGGCGGTTTGTATCGCCTAAATACTGGCTTGCCATCCTTCTTCATTGCAAGCATCCCGGCCACGTCTGCGTTGTCCACATAGCCCACTTTGCGATTGCCACCAAACACATAGCGCGTGTTTGTCTCAGGCCCCCACCAGGTGGTGTCGGCGGCATTGCGCCCGATGTATTCAAGCCGCGTCATTCCAGCCTTGCCCGGTAGGCTCGCCGGCACTGACACCGCCGCCGCCGCCGATGTTGGTTTCGCTGCCCTTCTGCTACGTCCTCCCCCACAACAGCCCACGTTGTACCTCCCGTTATAAGCGTCTGGATAAAGTTCTCTCAGTTGTTTGATAAAGAATTCGTGCCATGTTCGCGTGCCGTCTGGCGTCGCGTCGTATTGGCTCACCTCGTCGTGGTGACGGTTACCAGTTCTCAAGCTGCGGTTTTGGCGCTCTCTACGGTAGAGGTATCCCGCCTCGTCGAGGTGTATGCCGCACCAGTCTTTGAGCATCAAGGCCACGTTAAAAGCCCAGTCCTCCCGGCCCCACTGCATGACCTCTGGATATTTGCCCGCTTCTTCCCAGGCCCGACGAGGGTACATAATCCCCGCACTCATCGGGTTTTTGGTCAGCACAAGCTCACAACTATAGTTAGGCAGTTTCAAAGTACGCTGGCGCTCACCGTCTTTGACTATGCGCAAGTCCCCATAAACCACACGGTGCGGATTCTCTCGGCAAGTCTCATAGTGCCTTTGCAAACACCACGGCTCTAGCATGTCGTCTGCGCTCAGCACTTGGATGTACTCGCCATAACTGCGTTCTATGCCGATGTTCAAAGCCGCCGGCGTGCCTCGATTGTGACTCAGATGTAGGCCGCGTATGCCCTTGCGCCGGTCTGCCAAACTCTGCACGATCTCCCAGGTGTCATCGGTAGAAGCATCGTCCACGATGACGACCTCAAAGCCTTGGAAGGTCTGCGGCTCCATCTTGCCCAGACAAGTAAGCCCACCCAGCAGGCTATTGAGGCAGTCTGGCAAATACTTGCCGTAGTTGTAGCAAGGCACAATGACTGAGATGGTGGGCGGTGTATGCAAGAATTCCCAGGCCCGCTTGCGTTCACGTCTTATGGCTTCTGTGATGGCTTCGCCAAACCGCTGATTTGCGCCTCTGAGTTTGGTCTTGCTGCGGTCGTGATGGAGGCCCGCAACCTCCAAGATGCGGAAATCAAACCCAGCTCGACAAGCTCTCAGTTGCCATTCACAGGTAGTGCCCCACAGCGGGTATTCTTGTGCGTTCAGAGGCCCGACCTTCTGCCAAGCATCACGGCGGATGTACATAAAAGTACCTTGCACGTACCCACACGGCCAAGCGGGATGATTGGTCACACCATCGCCAGCGATTGCATACTGTGCGTGTTCGCCGACAAAGCGCACTGCCGCTAGTTGCTCCATCCATTCTGTGCCTTCCAGCCAGGCATCTTGGTTGAGCACTAGCACGTCAGTATCACAGGCAGCAATCCCGGCATTGACAGCGCCAGAGAAGTAACCCCGATTTGCCAGCCTCATAACTTGTGTGTTTGGCCTGTTAAGGTGCAGCGGATCATCTGAGCAATCGTCAACCACGATCACAGGCAGGTCACTAGGCAAGCTGTCTAACAGCCTACCCACGACCTCATGCCCATTCCAAAATGGTACGATGACGGTCAGATTTTCCATGCTCCCCCTGAAGGGGGAGAGGTTTTACCCCCTCCCCCTTTTCAACCCTTTCGCGCTACGGGCACTCTGCTACGCTGAAACTCAGCTCTGGATAGAAACTGGTGTCGCACGGATCAGGCGACATAGGCCCAGTCACGCCGGCGCATGAGATGTCTTGGAACCGAACTTGCGCCCACGGTGCCCGACAGAACAGCCGTGGATGCAACCAGATTTTCGTTTCGTAGCACTCGTTGTTTACATCCCGCTTGCCAAGCACGCGCCCGCCGTCGGTCTGGAAGTAGCCCATACCGCCAAAGTCCGCGGCCGCCTGTGCCGCCGAGAGGTGTTCGCCTTCCCAGATGCGGTTGGGACCAACCGCGCCAGTGAGCATATAGGTGTCGCCTCGATTGGTGCCGTTGATCATCTCCCAATCGTAGGCCATGATAGGTATGGCGAACCCATCCAGCGTGATCTCGCCAAACCCAAAGAGGCCGCCAAGCAGGCCCGTGCGGAACTGCCGCGCCTCGTAGGTCTGCAAGTTCACCTCGTTGTACTGCGCGCCTGCGCACACGCTCCAGCAGGTGAAGAAATCCAAAAGACACGTGGTCATAAACGAAGGCATCAGCAAGATGACGTCGCCACGCTGGAGCTGCTGTGTGTTGAGCGTTGCGGCCCAGCTAATGCGCGTGCGGATTCGGCGGTATGCGGCCAGCAAAACGTCAATGAAGTCAAAGGTTGCCGCGATTGCTGTACCGTTCCAAGTCATACCTGCGCCGCCAGCCATGGCGTTTCCGTTCCAGTTGATGACGACGGAATCCAGCATTGCGCAGTCATAGCCGGTGGCCACCCATTGCTGGAGGCCATCAAATTGCCCAGCGGTGGCCGCATTCCCGACAATCAGGTCCCGGCGGATGTCATCAAGCAGCACATCCATGGCGAACCTCATGTCCCACTCGCGTTCGTCGGTGATGAGGGTCCCGTCAAGCCTGCGCTTAGGGTCGGTTTTGCAATACAACTTCGGTTTCATCATGGTGCGAACGGGACCCTTGCGACCGTAGCGACCAAAATCTTCCACGGTCAATTTGCACGTCCCAAATTCGTAGCCGTGCGGGTCTTCGCAGGGATCTCCCAGGTGGCCCCTGGTGCACACGCCGCCCGACTGCTCAGGACGGGTAAAGTTGATGAATTCAAGGCTTCGATAGCATTCCTCGCTGACCTCGAACCCCATCCAATCCAACAGCCCGAGGGTGCCTCGATAGTGCAGGGTCAAAACCTCATCGGTACACTTGTCAAAATAGTTGCAACACCCAAAAGGCGTTGCAGTATTGTCAAGTGCCGTCTGTCGTTCTACTCCATTAGGTGGCATTGTTCTACCTCCAGTTATCTAGGCTCCCCCGTTGTTTTCTCCTGTTATGCGTACTTCGGAACCCCTGCAGCGTCTAGGACCGCGCTAGGGTTCGGCTTTTCCGGTTCGTCGTTGTCCGGTCGGTTGGCTTCGCGCGGTCGGTGCGTGACGGTCAGCGTTTCGCGTCGCGGCATATCGGCCGCCCACTCGCGGTGTTTCGCTTCGTCGTCGCGCTCTACCGCCTTGATGCGGGTATCAAGCGCCTCGCGCGCCTTTCGCGTCTCATCCAGTGCCCCGGCCTGAGTGTCAGCCAGCCCGGCCAGCGCTGTTTTCAGTGCCTCGATTTGCTCAGTGAACGGTGCCAGCATCTCGGCAAACTGCGCAGTGATGAGCGTCAGCGCGCTTTCGTCAAGCACAACCTCGCGGTCAACCACTGGCGGCTCTGGTGCCGGGTCGGGTGTTTCCTGCGTAGGCTCTGGCGTTTCAGCCTCACGGCTCACCAGTCCACCGTCTGCAATTTCGCGGTTGGTGCCGTCTACCAGCGCTGCAAACTCGGCCGCTCGCTTTGCATCACCGCCCAACAACTCGATCAGTGCGTCCAAAACATCCTGTCTCATCCGTCTTACCTCCTGGTCACATGTTGCCGTGAACCACGCCGCCGCCTTGTCAACTGGCAGCGTCGAAGTCTCACGCATAATGCCGCTGGCATAGACTGGGATAGTCACACCATCGGCAATCTCAAACATCTCAGGCGGTGAAGTGGGTAAGTAGTTGATGCTTTCGCCCCACCGCTCTGGGTCTTTTCCGCGCGCCTTGATTTCCGCTTCGGCCAGCGGGTTATCGTCATCGTAGAGGCCACTTGTGATGAACACGTTTTCGTCACGCGCCAAGAAATCGGCCTGTCCGGTCCGCAGTGCTTCCCCCTGGTGATAAAAGGTCCGGTAAGGGTACTTGCCTGTTTCCAGCGCGTGTTCCACAAAGCTGTCAAAAAGCGCCTTGCTGTCAATCTCGCCTACCCGGTTGAGCACGCTTGTGCAGGAGATGGAGAGCCAGCGGTAACGGCCATCGGCTTGGCGGATCACGCGCGTTCGTGTGGCTTGCCCGACCGGTTGGAACTGCTCGACCACGGACACCCACTCACCTAGTGTTACACTGTCCTCTGTGAAGCTGAGAGCTACCCGGTAGAGCTTGCCGCGCTCAGAGACAATAGCGAACATACTCCCATCATCATCGCGGTAAAGATCGTGAGGCCACGCAAGACTGTGCTCGCTATCATTGCGAAGAGCATCGCCAAGCTGGCCGAAGAGACGACCTAGAGCAACCGCCCGATCCTCTAGGTGCGGCTCAAATAGTGCTTTGATCTGGTCCCAGAGCTGGCGGACTGGTCCGCGTGCGTCTTGCTTTTTCTTCACCCACTTGCCGCCCTCGACCTCATAAGCTTTCTTGAACTGCGCAATAGCAACCGCCCATGGGCTGTCCACGTCGCCCTCTGCCTCAATCTTGTCGGCCCACTCTGCGATTGTGTTGGCCTGAGAGAGAGTCACCGGCGGATCAATGCCTTTGATTGCTGGGTTCACGTCTTCCATAGATGAATAGGGCACTTCTCACCCCCTAGTTGTCAGATTCTTGTCACATTTTCGCTAAGTTCTGTCACGTTTCTGTCAGGTTGACACCTAACAAGCGTAGTTCACCCGCGCAAGGTCAGAATACCATAGAGGTATCCCTAGATTTGAGAATGGAGTTAGTCGAAACTGCTAACTTTAAGGTTATTTATGTTAAGAAGTGGTTGACAGAGTTAGCGGATTCTGCTATAATGTGGTCAGATTACAGTGAGGAGGATGTGAGATGAAAATCTATACCAGAAGCAAGGGAAGCAAAATCGTCCTTCACAGGTGCCCAGTTTGGAACGGGGAAGAGCGCAATGATGCGCCTGGAATAGAATGGATCGGTCCCACACCATCTGCTGCAAAGGTAACATTTGAGCAGGCTTATGTCACTACTCACCCTGATCTCAGTGATCCAGTTCGTCGTGGTAGCGCTGCCAAGATCATCATCCTTGACCACAATGCCCGCACCCTCGGCAAGAGAATAAACGCCCGATACTCTGGCACCTGCGCGGTGACTGGACACGATTTTGAAGCTGGAACCGAGATTTATTACTGGAATAGCCAGTGTGTAATTGCATAACAGAGGAGAAAAACATGGAACGTGTAACCTGGTCAGTTCACCCAATCAAAGACAGTGATGAAGAGGGCGAAGGCCCGCTGTATGCGCTTTTGCCCGATGACGGCACCTACGGCTTACGCATCGGTGAACTGGACGATATTGAGGCTGTCTACAACTGCCTGGGTGAGTTTCTGTATCATGGCGTAAGAGACAAGCCAATTGAGGATTACCACTTTCAAATCAGCCCGTGGGTTTCTGTCCGTGAGGCAGAAGAAGAATACGGAATCCCACGCGCAACCTTGACGTGGGCGTGCCGCAAGGGCGCAATCGTGGGCGCTGAGAAGTTGGGGAATAGGTGGCGTTTTCCGCTGGTCACTTTTAGGACGTGGTTGAGGAAGCGCAAATCATAGGAGGTTGAACGATGGAACTGACACCCAGTGAACTATGCCAAGCTTACCGTGAGGAATTGCGCCGCCTCTATGGCGACGAGATTGCCAATCAGGCCCATGTGGATTACAAACGTGGATGGTACTACATTGCTGTTACGTGGGCTTCCATTGTACAACCATATCGTGAGGTACAAGTTCTTGCGATGCTAGAAGCCTTAAAGGAGAGGAGGTAATACAAATGAGAGGCTTTGAAATCTCAGGCAGCAAAGGGACCTACTTGGAATTAGAGGATGGGCGCTTTGCTGACACCGTGTGCAACAACGGTGGGGACCTGGAAGCGCTACGCACTGAGGTGACTGAGCATGTTGACGAACCACTGTGCACAACTATGAGCACAACAGAACTCGTCATTTATGTCGGTGCGAATCGGTAAAGTCGTCATAGACACGATACCCACCTCCCCCAGGTGGGTTTTGTGTTTTCCCTTCAAATCGGCTATACTCAAGGAAATTACGAGGGGGAAGCCGATGGGTGGTGAACTACTGACGTTTGTCTGCATAGGTCTTGTGATTGCCGGCATCTTGGCAGTTATTGCTATGCTTTTGGTAGCTTGGCAAGAGTACAAAAAGACGCAGAAGCCGCCAGAGAAGTAGGCGGCAAAGATGGGCACGACAAGGGGCAAATTCCCAGCGTGCGCCCTTAATTCTGCAATACGTCGGGCTGCATACGCTGCGGGTATGCGCACAATTCAAGGGTATGATATTCTTAGCTATGAATCGCTGAGAACAGCTTACGAGCGCAACCTAGATACTCCAATGATTCGATTGTATAGCCACCGCCGATCCCTTATTCTGACAGCAAAAGATTTAGTTGAGACATTCCAATGCCTAGAGCCGGGCAATACCCCAATGGCGCGAGTAGAATAGAAGACAGACAACAAAAAGGCTCCCTCTGCAGGGAGCCTTTTGCTTTCCCGTTTAGCGCACTCTGACCACACGTTTCGTGAGAGGCTTGTCGATCCGGTGCCACCTGCCTTCGTCATCTAGGCGGATAGGCAACACACGCGCTATTTTGTTCATCATGTGATAGGCGCTTTTGACGTGCAGGCCCACGCGCGCCGCGATTTCGCACGTTGTTAGTTGTGCGCCCTCACAGAGTATCCAAGCAGTCTGTGCGGCTCGCTCAGTCACCACCAAATCAGATGCAGGAAAGTCACTCATTACGCCTCGCCAGACCCGCCCCGATTAACACCACAGAAAACCACATTGAAAGCCAATCTCGGTTACTAGCCGAGTACATATCACCCGCCAAAATCATGGGGAACCAAGTCGCCACTGCTGTGATAATAGCCAAGTACCAGGGCATACTTGCAATCATTGGCATAAGTAGCAAAAGTTGGTAGGGAATCAAGGCAGGTGTCACGAAAGTGCCAGCTACCATTAGCTTGTCCTTAGTCCATCCTGGTATCAGGCAGAGAACCAAGATTGCTAATGGTATCCCTCGCAATCCCAAACCAATGTAACTTGCATGGCCTAGTCCGCCAGTGCGCCCAGTATGATAACCCATCATATCAAGCGGCCATAATCCCCAAATAAGGCATGATAGTAGCACGAAACACACAGCCACTATGAGGTATTTACGCTTTGCCAAGATCGCGAAACAGGCCACTTGAGGTTTCATCAACGCCAGCGGTGTCAACCATGGCAATCCCATCACACCCAGAAGCACCAAGCCATCAATCTGGCCCAGAAAGAGGCACCACCAGAGCGGGAAGGTAATAAAGGCAGATACAGCACTTGCCCCCGATCGCGCACGTCTCACCACGGCTATTGTGTATGTGCTCAGCGTCAGGCCGATCAGCAAAGGCCACGGAAGCCAGCGCAGTACCAGCCCGGTCCACGGCGGATAGTAAGCCGGGATGTTATGCGCGTTCTCAAAGAAGTGTAGCCAATCGAAGGCAAGGGGAAGTTGACAGGGGAGAAAGCAAGTCGCCGCTGTGAAAACAGCAGTTAACAGAAGCCAGGTCAGTGCAACCCGGATTTTACTAGCCATCTCAGCACCTCCAAGTGTAAGATGGCCGTTTGTGGCTACTGAGGTATAGTATAGTGGTTTGGTGAGTTGTGTCAATTTGCTCATCATGGTATAATGTCACTGTCTAGGCAGAATGGTCAAGAGCCATATTTTTGTGCCTGTCATGCGCCCCACTGGCCGCCGTTCTGCCTAGACAACAGAATTGGCTTTGGTCAGTGGGGCGCACCAATTTGAGAATAGATAAATGGGCAGACATGGCCAACGAGTGACAATCATCTGCAAGCATTGCAATAAGTCCTTTGAAGTCCAACCCCATCAACCACATGTCTGTTCTCAATGTGGAAAGGTCTATACCCCCAAAAAACATACAGACCAGAAATATTGTTCGCCCGAATGTCAAGCATCGGCTCAATGTTCCCAAGTCACCATAAGCTGTGAAACATGCGGCAAGGAAATTTCTGTAACGGAATCTAGAGCGAAAAGAACCAAGTATTGCTCTAAGAAATGTCAAATGCTTAGCATGTTCTCAAGTTGTGATGAAAGACGAGTTGTCAAGATTATCTCAGACTTATTAAATGAGATACCAGTCAAACAGCATACTTGGGATTGGTTGACTAACCCAAAGTCAGGTCGTCCGCTGTACATAGATGCTTACTTCCCTCAACACAATCTGGCAGTCGAATACGATGGTAGACAACACTGGCAATTTGTGCCTTTTTACCATAAGACGCGCCAACAGTTCACAGAATTACAATACCGTGACAAAGTGAAAGAGTGTCTACTAAAACAGTTTGGCATTTTGCTTCTCAGGATCACAAGTAAAGAACCAAAGACAGACAAATACATTGCTACTCGTTTACGCCAGCTTTTGCTTCCTCAATAATCTCCCCAACCCGATAGTCAAGGTCGCATCGGCAATTGGTCAAGCATTGCGTAGCCCCTGAACATGGTATTGCCCCATCAAAAGGATCATCCGCAATCAATTGCCACCCAAGCGCCGCGAGCGCTTCGCAGTCTGGACAATGCTCCGTTTTCACAATCCCCAGCAGCCAGACGACTTCTGTAGCGTCAGCGTTCGCTCTTGCTTTCCCCCGCTCAAAAGCTTCACATGCTGAATTGACATACATCGCCGACCGCGCGCGGATTTGACCCTCGGTTAGTTCACCATTTGCTACTTGCTCAGCGAAATTGGTCAAATACGGGTGATACTGTTCTACCAGCATTCCCCCGATTGAACCCCAATCAGCTTGTGTCATGCTACCCCGTCCGCCTCTACCAAGCATGTACTCTCTGATATACTCTCTCTTAATCTCCTCTCTCATCATCTCATGCCAGTCGCGTGGATTCATCATGCCATTCGAGACGAGATTAGAGAGAAGGTCGGTACCGGATGAATTGACACCGCCTGCGAGGGTTGTAGCTGGTGCCGTGCGTGCGGTATCTAGGCTAGTCTGGACGTAGCCTAACACCTCGGTGCGACTTAGGAAGCGCCCGGTTGCAGCGTCGTGGTATCGGTGACTTTTGTCGCTCCAGGTCCAGGGCATTACTCTTCCCAATACCCCCAAAACGGTTTGGGCGCCAATTTGTAGAAGTACGCTAGGTCATCGTCAGTGAAGTGTTTCTTCCAACCGTCAATGCTTCCCTCATGCGGAAACCAGCCCACTTTTTCGGTAACGAGCTTGAGACCGCGCTGCGGCTTGAGGCCCGACCATGCCGCGATTCGTTGACGCACGCTCTCAGGTTGCAGCAGCAAATCCTCAAACCGCACCTTGAGCACAGCCGGTTTCCCGTCAACTATCTCTGGCGCTTTTTCCCACGATTTGAGATGGAACTGCCAGTGTGCCGCGATTGGTTGTTCAAAGCCTTTCGGGTTGCCAGGACTACCACCCCAGTCCAGCAACTTGCGCAAGAACTCAGAGAACGTCAAATCTGCCCACTCTGGCGGCTGGAAGCACTTTGTACGCCAGAGAGAGAGAGCTACCGCCCGCCCATCGCGGTAGACATAGACGCACGGATGCACTACTTTATTTTTCCTATCGTGGAAGAAGTAATGTGTACCCGCCAGTTTACCGTATTCGTTGCGCTGATTGAGTAGACGGTTGCGCCAGTGACCGATGCGGCCAAAAGTGACAAAGTTCTGGCCTGGGTAAAAGTTGAGCGCCAGAAACGCACAGAGTAGGTTATTGCCTGCACGCGGATGGCCATAAACGCGAATCAATGGTTCTATCATCGGTTCACCACTTCAAAATTGCGCTTGCCTCGTTTGTTGCCAGATTTGCGCTTGGTGCCCTGATCCCAACCCAGCAAAGCATCAGCGTCGCGCACGTCCATATAGCGTTGCCCTTTGGCAGAGAACTCATAGCGCGCACCGGTAACCGCGCCTGTGATTAGTGTCCCGCCTTGATTGCCACCAATGTAGCGAATTAGAACAAGTCCTTGCTCCCCGATCTCACCCGCTGCTTTTGGTCTTGTTTTTTTCACTGCCCTTACTGCCGGTATTGGCACCGGTTGACGCATCTCCTCTTTCGTCGCTTCTGGCAATGGTAGCGCTTTCATCTCGAATGCTTGCTCATAATAGGCCAGTGCGCGCGCTGCCACGATCGCGGACCCGTGCGCCTCACGGATTGCTTGCCGCCCGCGTTCTACGCCATCACTGTAGAACTGCGGATCACTGCGCAGTCTCAACACAGTTTCGCGCAGATCTGCCAGCTTGCACTGGACGAACGGCAAAAAGCCAAGCTCTTCTAGAATGCGCTTAACCGTAGCAGGTTCGGCATTGACAATCGCTGGCATTGACATTTGCCATGCCTCGATTGCGTTTAACCCGTAACATAGGCGGAACTGGTCAACGTAGATGCTGGCCCGACCTTTGCGCCTCAGACATGTCTGATTGTCTACCTGCTCGATCACGTCCAGCACAATCCCATCAATCCCATCAAGCGCCGCAATCACGGCCCCAGTATCCTTGACTGCCCTCGAAGTGGGGGCATGAGCCACGATGTACCGACCCTTGGGACGATCCACATACTTTTTCAGGTCGGCGCGCGTGTCGGGCATCCAGGGCAAACCGTGTGCCATCAGGTCAATTGTGGCAACTGTGGCAAGCCAGCCATTCTTGGCACACAGGTCGTTGTAGACCTTTGGCCCCCGGCGGTACATTGAGCCGTGATAGGTGACGACTGTCGGCTTGGGTTTCATCCCTCGCGGCAACTTGGGACAAATATCGTGCACATGCACCACGTCCGCCCATTCCCAAACGCCTACCAGATCGCCCGGCCTTTCGGCTACCAGGTCAATCGGGTACTGCAAATAGCTGCCTTTGGCCTGCCTCACAGAGGTGGCCTTGTGCTTCGTGGTGGCGTTGATGGCCTGGGCCAGATGGTAGGCTGCGCCGCCATGATCGTGAAAGCTGATTTGTAGGATGTTCATTGACCAAGCCTTTTGAGATAGCCTACCAGATCGCCTATTCTTTCCTCAATACAAAACTTGTCGCGCTTCCATCTCGGCGTTTTGGCATGCCGGTTCATCAACTGTGCTGCCTCTTTTGGCCCGTAGTAGATCAGCGGACGCACGCCCCACCGCTGGCAATAATAAATGCTCTCTGCAAATGTGCCGTGGATCAAAGGCCACATGCCACAGTGGAGATACAATAGGAGCTTGCGCGGTAGCGCCTCGGCCGCGCCTCTGAAGTTCGTCAAGTTCACCAGAATGCCAAACCGCGATTGGTAGTTGTACTCTCTCGGCTTCACAACCCGCACCCACCGACTATGGCCCAGCGATTGAATGTCATGGTAAAACACCCGTGATACAAGCGTGCCAGTGCAACCGGTCAATGTATATAATTCATCGAAAAGCGCGAACAACTTCAAATACAAGTCACGCTGAAATACTGCTGTAGAGTAGTCCACATAAACGATGTCATTTTCCTTGCCAGCAGGCAATGTGATGCGGTAGGGATAGTTTGCGAACTGAAACCACGGACGTTCAGCGCCATACCAGCGCATGACCTCATCGGCAAACAACTGGGAAGGTGCTATGAAGGCATTGACGTAGGAGAATAGCGCCCGGTCTTTTGTCAAGTAGCTTTTAGCCTGCTCAAGGTAATCCTTGATATAGCCAACCTGCGCGAACTGCAAAGAGCGATTGTCTTTCACCCACGCCACGTTGATTGCGCCCGGTGTAGGCTGATGACGCCAGAAGTGATAAAATGAGACTTTGCCAACCGGGACTGGTTTGCAGCGTTTGCCCGCTCGCAGCACGTTGATGATGTCCGCCTCGATTGTCAATGCTTCCCCCCTAATGCTTGCTCATAAACCGTGATAGCCTTCTTTGCTACCACTGGCATGTGATGGTATTTGAAAAAATGCTCTCGCCCTCGCTGGCACCATTCCTGATAGTACGCCTGATCATGGCGCAAGCGGCGAAACACTTCTGCTACATTGTCTGCCAGGGCGATAACCTCAATAAAAGGCAGCTCGCCGCCAACCTGGTCAAGAATCGCATCCTTGTAACGCGGTGCCAGCGCGGTAGAGAATCCGCTGAGTACCGGCATCCCAAGCGCCCAGCCTTCGATTGCGTTGTTTCCAAACCCGTACTTGATTTGATCCACAATCACCCGTGCCTGAGATTTGCGTTTCATGCACTCGGCATAGCTCACTTGCTCAACAATCTCAATGGGCACACGCGCTTTCCTTGCTGCCTTGATGAAAATGTCGGTCTGCTTGCCTTGTCTAGTCGTCGGTGCCTGCAGGGCGAACTTGTTACGCAGCGGCTTCCACAGGTGGTTAAGGTCCTCCCGCGGATTGGGTAACCAGGTCGGGTTGCAATCAGGGCAGAAGGCCATCATGTCAGGTGTTGAGACGCAAATCACATAGCCCAGCTTGCGCGCCCGATACACTGACCGGTGACACTTGCGGAACACGCGCCCGGTGTAGGTGACGACGACGCCTTTACCGCGTGGGATTCCCCCCGTTTTTGGCAACCCGTCCCGAACGTGGATTACGTCAGCCCACGCTATGAGCTCGTCCATTTGCTGCTTTGTCGGTCCCAAGATGTCAGAACCATATTGCAAATAACTCTGGTATCCACGCACAGCGCGTGCCTCATGGTCTGTGTAGCGGTTGATTGCTTCCGCCAACCACCACGACCCGCCGCCATTGTCACAGGCACCGCCAAGCAGAATTTTCACTTGCGCGCTCCCTCACTGACCAACCAGCCATACTTGCGCAGCGCATCGGTAAATGGTGTCCAGTCTGGCGGCTCTGCCATCACCAGGCACTCAACTGCGCGCTTTGGCAACGGCTCAAGCTCATAGTCCGCTTCTGCCTTGATTCGCGTGCCTTCGTAATGGATGATTGGTGCGAAGTCCACCCGTAGGCGTTTCAGGCCAGCATGCCGCATTCTGTGGACATTCTCGGCGGATTCCTTCACATCCTCGGCGGTTTCGCCAAAGCCATAGCGGACGTGCGCACGCCACTTAATGCCAACCTCTTGCAGTGTCAACAGCCCGTGCAAAGCTCGCTCAAAAGTATACGGCTTACCTAACTTGTAGAGAAGTGGTGTTGTCACCGCCTCCAGGCCCACCGACGTACTACTCAAACCGCATTCCATCAGCAAGCGCATTTTCTCGGCGGTCAAGTCGCCAAGATTGGCGTTTGACTGGAATAGGTAAGGTGCTTGCGCCATCTCGGCATGAAGCTCCCTGATCCACACGTCAGAACTTGTCAATTGTGCAGCCAAGAGGTAGAGCGGTAGAGGTTTGCCGCGTGCCTCTGTAGACAGTTCGCGTAACTGCCTTAGATCGTTTGCCACCTGTGCCGCCGGGCGCATTCTAAATGTGGTGTCGGTGACTATACTACCGCCCCAGACGCAAAAGCTACAGTGGTAGCAGCAGCCCCGCGTCACTTGGTAGACAGCGGCCGCGTAGTGCTTCCAATAGCGGGAAGGGACAAGGATATAGTCAACCGGTCCCAGGTCAGCAAAACAGTTCGGCAGCATCTCATTTTGTGCCCAAGCGTTTGTCGGCATTGCCATGATGCGTTCGGGTTCAGAAAACACGACAGGACAACCGGTCCCCGCCGCATAATGGCCCGCGTAGCCTGGCGGTACTGCCAAGATTGCGCGCTGTGTGTCTTGGCAAACCGCCACCATCGCGGCGTTTACTTGCTTCCACCATTGCCACGGTAGCGCGTGGATCACAGCGTCAGCTTTGAAAGTCGCCAGTACGGCAGGCTTGTCAATCGTCAAGTCAATAAACGCCACATCATGGCCCACTCGCTTTGCCTCTGATGCGCACGCCAAAAGCATAGCTGGAAGGACGCGCGAACCTACACCCCAGCAGCAATCCTCAGCCTCTACAGCCTTTTGACGTCTGCCAATCAGCGGCGGATTGACAAAAGCAAGCCTCATCCGAACTTCTCCAAAATCCAGTGTACGCGCATCCCCCGCCGCCAGAATCGCGCGCCAATGATGTATAGCTTGACCTCGCTAAACAATCTCAAATAGTCGTGCCAAAAGCAGTGCTTGGCTAGAGGTTTGTAAACGGTGCCGTTGGTGATGACATAGAGGTAGCGCTTTGACACTCTGGCATGCTCTGCAAAAACGCGGCCAATGGTAGAAGGTGGGACGTGCAAAAGAACGTCAACCGAAAGCACCAGGTCAAATGTTCGGTCAGCATAAGGCAACGTTACACCATCCCACTTGTCTGGTAAAATGCTCGTAGCATCTTGGCAACCCTTGCGCATCGAGGCAACAAAGTCCACCATGGTGTAGTCTGCCTTGATTCCTTGCGCCTTGAGGTAGGCATAGACGCGGCCCCACCCGCTGCCCACGTCAAGGATGCTTGTTGGTTTGTGTGCACCAATCCACGCGGCAAGGCTTTCCATCTCGCTTTCCATCTTGGCAATTGTGACCGGGTAGTTAGTGCCACGATTCTGCCAGTAAGTATGCGGGTTGAATTCGTTCATAGTCCTATGCTTTCCTTACACAACCAATCTGATACGCTTCTTTTTATTCAAGTATGGCCGCACTGTATTGACCAACATGCCCTCTAAACTCAATCTCTCCTCTATATGTTCAATTGGCAAAACAACTATCTTCTGAACAGCAATATCAGCAGTAGGATGATTATTCCGGCCCAGGCGATTTTTAACATCTTTGCTCTGTCCAATATAGGCAATGCAATTTTTGCCATCATAGATGAGATATACCCCAGCTAATCCTACTGGGATTTCATCTGAACAATAAAACTCGTGTTGATTATGACTAAATAAAACATTTCCCACAATACCTATTGCGCCCAATCCTAAGCAGTTATAAGACAAATCCCCAAGAAAATCTCGCAATGGTATCCAAAATAGAGGTCGTTGTTGCCAATCAATACATGTACAACGCTTATGTACAAAGCGGTTGCTAATTATGACCTGTTTATCAAAGTCATAGTCAAACTCAAAGTTTCCCCTATCCAGAACAGTAATTCTATCCCCGCACACATCACAGATGATTATAGGACACAAAGAACCATTCTCATCAGCAATAGTTATCACTCTATGCTCCCCCCCCCTATAACCCCCCCCCAAGAAACGCTGGCTCCTACTTGCCTCGATTGGTTTGCCTAGATTGCCTAGATTTGCGCATCTTGGCAAACATCACGGCAACTGATCTAGGCCCCTCCCCAGACGCGCAAGCCCTCTTTGGGGGGGGGTATAAGGGGGGGGTTAAACCTCCATCCCTAGTTGGTGGGGTTGTTTCGATTTCTCTAATGCTTCCCCGATGCGCTCTTGCGCGATGTCAAAGTACTTCTGCTCAATCTCAATCCCGATGAAGTTACGCCCAGTTTGGACACAGGCCACGCCAGTTGTGCCAGTTCCCATGAAAGGGTCCAGCACACTTCTACACCCACCAACTAGCAAACGCTTCATCAACTCAAGTGGCTTTTGGCATGGATGAGCAGCTTTCCTTGTGCCTGGTTTGAGGATTCTCTCAGATGCAAAGCAACCAGCTTGCGGAAATGGAATGTCTATTAACATTGTACCGAAGTCATCCCACTTTATGCCCGGTTGTTTTTTGAGTAACCAAACAAACTGTACATCATAGTTAGGCACATTCTTACCAAATGGTGGCGCGTTTCGTAAATACCACGTAAGTAATCCCATCGCTTGAGCATCTGGGAATGCTATCCGCATTTCCGCTACTTCCTTAAATGAGCAGAACGCCATGACGCCATATCGCGTTACCCGCCATGCCATTGCTGCCCACTGTAACGACTTGCCCCAAATAGGACCAACCGCTACATTTGCGTTAATAACTTCTCCCACGCCGCCAAAACGCGCGCCTCTGACATATCCACCCTTTGAGTTAATATATGGTGGGTCAGTTATCACAATGTCCACGCTTTCACTTTCCAACATGGCCAACACCTCAAGGCAATCGCCAAGATGCAATTGAACTTCAGACACGGCCAAGCCCCCTAAAAATAAACCCCCCCGGTGCCTCTTTGACCATTCCCCGCGTGTCCACAAGCACCCTATGGCGCATCACGCCGCCAAGATTGCGCCAGTTGAGATTGCTAAATTCCTGGTGTGGTGTCACAATGATGGCCGCATCGCTGTCTGTAAGCGCCTGTGCAATGTCGCCGTCATAGCCATCACAGTGAGGGTCATAGAATCGCACTTCGCAGCCAGCCCGATCTAAACGCGACATAATCTTGATTGCCGGCGATTCGCGCACATCTGAAGTACCCTCGCGGTAAGCCACGCCTAGAATGGTGACGGTTGCGCCGCTCAGTGTAACCTTTGCCTCTCTCAGTGCCTCGATTGTCAAGTCCACGACCTGAGAAGGCATACCGTCATTGATTGCGCGTGCTGTCATTAGCAGTTCAGCAGGTTCACCTAGACTGGACGCCAAGAGCCAAGTGTCTTTGGTGAGACAAGGACCGCCCACACCGGGACCGGGCTTGAGCACATCGCGGCCTGGACAGGTATTCACAAGCTCGCGCACTTCCCACACATCAGCATTCAAGTCTTGGCAAATCAA
>Ga0307377_10002121_pt1 | contig 23748 bp, 27 predicted proteins | sample TR3MG_FD_202535 | JGI IMG/M metagenome (GOLD analysis project Ga0307377, IMG submission 202535) | Soil microbial communities from Risofladan, Vaasa, Finland - TR-3 | ecosystem: Environmental > Terrestrial > Soil > Coastal area > Acid sulfate soil | place: Finland: Risofladan, Vaasa | collected...
TTCCCTATCATACTTACACTTGAAATTTTTGCTATAGTCACAATAGACCCTCCCAGAAAATAATACGTTCTTCCCCCAGCTGTCGTATAACGTTCCGAGGGTTTGCGACGTCGGGTTACTGCCCAAAATGCATTCACCGATGTTGCAAACCCTCTGTTAGGCGGCGGGCCATGCCCCGTGATTCAGAGACGACCATGGACGGGAGTCCCTTAAACGTCCCCTTGAACTGTATTGATGCATTATATTCGAAGTATGTGTCAAACCTTCAGGAAAATACATTACTTATAAATACACAACACTTATAGTTTAATTGCTCTTGTTGCAAAGTATTTAGGTGCATAATCACAAATGAAATCGCTGTCAATGTCTTCATAAAAACCATTAATAAGAAATCCGGCTGATACTTGACCTCCGATAAGTTCCTCCAAGGTATGGCTGTATTCAATGGCGTTACCGTTTTCTAAAAATTCTTTTCTGCCTTTTTCATCAAGTTCATCTAACGAATTGAATGGTAATTTGTTTGATACCTCAAGAATTCCAACATTCCATTTTTCATCGTTAAAAATGTAAATATATGGGTTTGATGAACCTGTCAATAAAATACCACCTTTTTTCAAAACACGATAGCACTCTCTCCAGACTGGCGTAACATCAGGAATATAGGTATTTGAAACAGGATTGAATACTATATCAAAGGTTTCATCGTCAAACCGTGATAGATCGCACATATCACCTTGAACTGTTTTCAAGTCAAGATTATCTCTATGAGCCACAAATTCATCCTGCTTTAGTTGTAAGTCAGAAATATCAAGTACCGTGACATTAGCACCAATAGCTGATAATACAGGTGCTTGCTGTCCGCCACCGCATGCAAGACATAGTACAGTTTGGCCTTTTATGTCAATTGGAAACCAATCTTGAGGTACAGGTTTTCGAGATGTAAGTTTAATATTAAAAACACCTTTTCGCGCTAACTCAATCACTTCACTACTAACACAAATTGTCCACTCAGAACCATCTGTAACACGCTTATCCCATGCGACTCTATTTAGCTCAATAACATCTTTATCATCCATATTTTCTCTCCTATCTGTTTCCAAATTACAAATATGTCGTATAATCCTACAAAAGTGCATTAGTAAGATCCCTTCCGAATCCGGGCAAGGATGCCCGGCCTCCCGCATGGTCTGTCGCCTAACAACGGATTACCGACTTATGTCGCATATCCCTCAAAACCGTTGGAATTTGCGACGCATGTCTGATATAACCCCTTTATTCATTCGCCAATGCTCCCCCCTTTGGTACAAATCCAATCGAAGGGACTTTTAATGCGTCGGATGTCCTTTTCAGTCACATGTGTATAAATCTCCGTGGTTTTTGAACTCTTATGGCCTAATAATTCTTGAATATACCGCAAATCAGTTCCTCCTTCCAAGAGGTGAGTTGCAAATGAATGTCGCAAAGAATGTATAGATACATTTTTTTTAATCTCTACCTTATCACGTGCGTTTTCAAAGATTCTTTGTGCGGTTCGCTCTGTTATGTGGTAATTAGGAGGATCCCCTGGGAACATCCAATCGACCACGTTATAAGTAGCAATGTATATTTTCAACGCCTCAAAGGCACCCTCAGACAAGACAGTGTACCGATCCTTCTTCCCCTTTCCCTGTCTTACATGTATCAGCATCCTGCTATGATCAATATCACCAATTTTAAGGTTTACAACTTCACTCACCCTCAAGCCAGCTGAATAGGTTAATATTAGTATAGCCCGATGCTTAATATTCTTTACAGCGTTTAGTATTTGAAGCACTTCCTGCTGGCTGAGAACATCCGGCAGCTTATGTTCTTTCTTAGGCCGAGGCAATCGTTCGGTAGCACCTTTAATACATAAAACTTTTGTTAGTAGAAACTTCAGAGCGCTTAATGTTTGGTTAACATACGCATGGGACTTACCCTTTTCTCTCAATAAATAATGCAAGAAGTCTCGAACGTCCTCATTCGTTGAATCCGCTATATCCTTGTTTAGAAAAATTTGATACCGTACTATTTGTCCCACATAGGCTTTGCAAGTTTTATCACTATATCCCCGTAATTCAAGTTCCTTCTGTACCAAAAGACATACTTCCGCTTTTTGGCCTGATATTACGGGCAAGGATTCATTTGTTTCTTCTATGCCCTCAGATAAATTATACTCACTAGTCCCGTTCAACTCGATGCATTTACCCTCTTTACTATCGCTAGTTTGGTCAGACCCTAAGGTTAGGTTACTATTTTTAGTCAAGCCAGATGAATCGAAAGAGACTTCTTCCTCCGCGAAAACACAAAGTAAATACTCTACTGTTTCCTCCGCATAGGGTACTGCCCAATACTTATCAACAGGATACCAACGTCGCCCCTTAATTGTTTTTATCATACTTACTAGGTCTAATGAGAAGGGTGCAGTGAAGCTAATCCGAAGTTCTGTACTATTCACATTTTGTAAAAACACAGGCATTTAGCTCTCCCCTTTCCCTAGTAGCGCGAGCTGATCATGTTAAATTAATTCTACACTGGTTTGCCAACTCCTTCTCGAACTGTAAACATATATACTAATTAACCTAATTATGTATTTATCCGCGGGTTAAAGGTACACTAGAGCCCCCCTATTTCACTCGCTTGTATCCTGTTGGAAGCGAAGATATGTTTGTGTGTTGATTTCCATCTATTCAGAGAATGATCATGTTGACATTGCAGTCTCTGCGCTGTGCTAATCACACCAAATAAACCCCCATTTCTGGTCCACTAAGATGGTGTTTTCCTGATCATACTCCATGAATTGCTCGATCGACAGGACATCCACTCTGCCTGCAAGGACATTTTCCGCTACATATCCCGCCATATTGACGGGATCTTTGGCTGATGAAAAAGGTGGCGCGTAGCAAAGCTCCAACTCTGTAAAATCGGTCACGGTACCACCCAGTCGTATAACCGTAGCTATGACGTCTATCCTCTTGTCCACGCCATCATACCCAACCCCTTAAGCCCCCAATACTTTACCTTCCTCATTGAACATCAGCTTTAAGGTCATCATCAGAGCGCCAGGATAATACGAGGCATGGGAAGCTGAATGCACTGTAATCGTTTTGTAGGGGATATCTAAGCGTTTTAAGGTCCGCTCATTGTTGCCGGTACTAGCTGCGGTCATACCAAAGACCTTGATGATAGAAGTTCCTTGTGTTCCCTTATACGAAGTGTCTAACCCTGCTATTGTTCGCTGCAATTCGTCCTTGCTTATTGGCTGGACCTGCCAGAGGAACTGTAGTATTTTGATGGTTGACAAAATCGACCACTTCAATGGCATCTCCGACTGCAAGGACATTTTCTGCATTGGTTGATATTTTTTCATTCACTAAGATATGTCCTTTGGAACCCAACGCAATTCCGCTATCCTTTAAGAATCCAGTATCTGGAACAACCCCTAAGGCAAGGATTACTAAATCTGCCGTCAAGCTTGTTCCACTATTAAGGGTGATTTCAACCCCATTGTCCTGATCCTTAAAAGCTGCTACTCCATCATTTAATATAAGTCGAACCCCGTTATCGGAAGTTTCCTTTTCCACTGCTGTCACAATATCCGAGTCAAATGGTGCCATTATGTGTGGTGCTACTTCGACGATCGTCACGTCAATCCCTCGATGCTTTAAATTCTCAGCCATTTCCACACCCACAAAGCCGCCTCCAATGACGACCGCGCTGTTAACTCCTTGTCTATCGACATAAGCTTTTATTTGATCCGTATCCGGTATATTTCTTAAGGTAAATATCTTCTCACTGTTGATCCCCTCAATCTTAGGTTTGATCGCTCTAGCTCCAGGGGATAGTACGACATAATCATAACTTTCTTCATATTCCCCTTGATCTTTACTTCTGACCGTCACTACTTTTTTACGGGTGTCCAGAGCAATAACTTCACTGTTAATTCGTACATCGATATTAAATCGGCCTTTCATACTTTCAGGGGTTTGGACTAATAGTTTTTCCCGTTCCTTAATGGTCTCTCCAATATAATAGGGCAAACCACAATTAGCAAAGGAAATTTACTCATCCCTTTCGAACATGATGATCTCCGCATTTTCATCCAGTCTTCTAAGTCTTGCTGCTGCGGACGCTCCACCAGCTACACCGCCTACGATTAATACCTTTTTACTCACTCTAATAGTCCTCCTTGTTCATATTCAAAATTAAATTCATTGTTTTAATGGTGTAACTCTAATATTATATATTTTCTCCAGACAGAGAATTGTATATTATCGATCTCAAGTAGGATTGTGATATAAAGTACATAAAAGTGATAAACTACTCACATCATAATATAAAGGCATCCCATCTCATAAAGGACTGGGTGCCTTTTCCTTTGATTTCATCCAATAACTATCTTTCTAAATTGCTTCATCTAAAGCTTTCTTCAATACTGTTTCTACCTGTTGTGCAATGCTTAATAATTCTTCTTTCCCCGACATGCCAATCATAGAAGTAGGACGTATCATCCCCATAAAAACACTGTTTTCTTTTTCGTACACAACCATCTTACAAGGAAGGAAGTATCCAACTTCAATATGAAGATCCAATACCTCTTTTGCTTGTTTTGGATTACAGACCTCCAGCACTTTAAAATTTTGCTGAAAATCCAATCCCTTTTCCTCCAACTTTTCTTTAAAATTGAGTTCCCATAAAACACCAAATTCATTTTCACTTAAACTTTTCTTCAAATCTTCGACGGCAGTTGAAAATGTTTTGCTGGTCTTTACTTCATAATTTACATCCATAATTATCCTCCTTATTATTTTTCTTTTTCATATTATATCCACTTCAATACCTGCTATTCCCCCAGAATGGTAACCTTCTTCATTCAAACTCTCTCAATTCTCGTTTTGTTTCAAATGTCACGTTGCTTAATCAAGTGCAAGATGCGGTCTCTCTCCTCTTCCAAGTCCTCCAGTTCAGCCGCCATTTTAGCTTGCACTGAATGAGCTGGCCAGCGAGCTTTTAAATCTGTTAGCTTAGTCTCTACAACTTTTAGCTGGAGCAGAAGCTCCTGTTCATATTTGAATTGTTGATCATCATCCATTCGCTTTCGTCTCCTCTGCGGTTTTAAAAGTAATAGCACCATGCATACATGTTTCGATACAAGTTTCACATTCCGTACACCTAGTTGGGTCTACGACTGGAAGATGTGCCACCATTGTGATTGCTTGTACCGGACAAGCGTTTATACAGTGTTTACACGCCCGACACATTTTCTCCAAGATGAACGCTGACATCTCCACACTCCTCCCCAAAACCATAAGTCCAGCTTTTATACCCCATTGGGGTATATAGATCTAATATATGCGATCCTATTTTGTTTGTCAACTAATCTAACTCTAACTTTTCCCATAGAAACACTATTCCTTCAATATGAGAAACTCAAGCTTTCTCACTTGCACTCTGTTCAGCCAAACCTTGGACTGGATATATATCCTGACAAAGGAGTCCAAAAACTATCAATTTTTCAGACTCCTTTATGTTACGTATAAGGTACTTTTTTATGGGTGTAGTGCAGTTTGATCATGGCATTTATGGCACGAATCTGCCCCTTGTTCCTCTGTAGTTTGTTTACAATTGCTCCCAAGAACTAAAGGTATTTTGAACGTTTTTCCTGTCACACGACTAGTCTGAATCCAATTGTCTCCATTATGACGTAAGAAGGGTAATTCTTCCCCTTTAGCAGTCATTAATATCTCGTCTCCTATTTTCAACGCAGGAAATACAGGATTCGTGATTTGATCTTTAAACATCAAATCGTTCGGATTCTCAACTTTCTTGGTTAGGGGAAGTTTTTCCTTGGTTCCATGACAATCAAGACATTGGATATGAACTGCATCATGCTGGGAGGTATAAAACTTACCATCTCCCATGACATCTTGCCTTGTATGGCAATCTATGCAATCCAAACTAACTTCACACTTCGCAAATAGTTCGCCAGGCAGATAGTAATCACTCAAGCGGTCCGTCCAAGTTGTGTCTCCTGACATCCAATCTCTTACAATCTTGACCATATCTGGGCGTGTGGAAAAAGCCATTTTGATAGGGTCATGACTCCCTTGATTATGGCACTGGTTACACTGAGTGTACGGAATTTGGGTCGTGATGCGATGGACCATGCCGTGACCGCTCTTATTCCCCTCAATTGTCGTATCATTGCCGATATACGTATGGCTTGGATTGGTCAAGACATGACAGGACTCGCACCCATTAGCTTGTATTTTTCCGTCGGATTTGCTCGTCTTCTTGCTTTGCGAAACCCCTTCTTCAAGACTATTAGAAGTTATAGGTATTCCTTGATATAGGGGTACGGGAAGCTTCCCTCCACTTTGGTGGCACTGATTCAGACAATTCTGTTGGAAACTACCTTCATTAGGTCGTCCCTGCAGGGGATCAGGGTATAGAAAAGCCACCTGACCCTTAGTAAGCCCAGGAACTTCCTTTGTCTTATCTAATCCGAACGTCATGCGTACGACGCTTAACTCTCCGGCCTTCGTTGCCATAATCGAGGTTTTTACTAAGTCCACTAAATTTTTCGTAGGTTCGTGGTTTCCACTATGACAAGACATTCCATTTGCCCCTGTCCCTCCGCAACTTAAGGAGGCAATATTCAAGGACCCTGGATGGCCCCCTCCAAACATTTGAGCATGGGCTGTCGTTTCGTCAAGCGACAGAGGATTTCCGCCATGGCAGACCGCACACCCAAACGTATTGCTGGGATGGGAGTTCGATATTTCTTCAATACCAATGTGGCAGGTTTTACACCGTTCAACCTTACCATTTGGAAGCACAAGGTTGATGATCTCAGGCTTACTATTTCGATAACTCACAATTTCTTGTTGAATTTGCTTTTTCTTTGATTCGTCGTTAACCTTTCCGAGTTCAACTTGCAATTTAAAAACCTGTTCAGTAAAATACTTTTTTTGATAGGTGCCCCATTGCGGATTACTCCCCTGCTTCAGAGCAAGCATGACGATCAGTAGGAGTAAAAGACTTGCCAGCAACAATATTTTTTTCATCTCATGTCCACCAAACTTCTTTTACCATATACCAGATCAGAAGAACTATAACTAGACTGAAAAAGATACTAAAGATCCGTTCACCCGACTTCTCCCCTAAATAATCAACGAGCCATGGTAACCCGGCAAGCCCTGCAGTAATAATAATGGGGAAAACGAGAGCGCCTATCCACGGAGGAAGATATAATAATAGAATTTGGAATGGACCAAAAATCCACGGAGCAACCGCATGCGAGGCAAAGGGAGCCTGATTGCTCGTTCCGACACTTGCCGTAAACTTTAAGGCTAGGACTATGCAAAAAACCACAAAAAAGATTGAGACTATGCCCTCTTTTTCTATGAGATGTTTAATCGGTGAACGTGCCATATGGGCTCCCCCTTAGAGCGGACGCACTCCCCCGTCACGGCGGATACGCCAAAAATGATAAAGTTGTAATAATAAAGCAACCATAGGCAAGGCGACACAATGCCATACATACATCACTAGGGTACTTCCGCTTAAGGCAGAAGGTTCTCCAAATAATACCTGCGCTAACCCAGTCCCCAAACCAGGGATTAATCCCAAAATATTGACAGCGACGGTGGCTGCCGCACCACTCTCTTGGGACCCAATGAGCAAGTAACCAGTAAAATCTAAAAACAAAATCAAGGTTAAGAGCGCCACTCCTACAAGCCAATTCAGTTGCTTAGGAGACTTGTAAGAACGTGTCCAAACGACACGAAACATATGAAGATTAACCGTGACAACCATAAGCTGACCAGCCCAATAGTGCAAATTTCGAATAACTCCACCATAGGGAATTACAGAGGCTATCGTGAGGATACTACTAAACCCAGTACTATCTCCCGGTTGATAATGAAACATCAGAAGGAGACCAGTAATCCCAAGTACAATGAAGGCCAAAAAAGACAACCCTCCAAGGCAAAAAGTATACAGTACTGATAGTGCTCCACTTGGGACAAATCCAGGCCTTATGTGATTAACAAAGTTTTTCTGGTCTCTCATAGACGTGTATCCATTCCTACTTGTTTTGAAGTATTGATTATTAGAGCACCATCTGGTTTTCGCTCGACGGCAACTCGATGAAGTGCCTTGGGCGCCGGGCCGGATACTGGCCTGCCCTCTACATCATAAATGCTCCCGTGACAAGGGCAAAGCCATTCTTTCTTTTCCGGATAATAATTAACCTCGCAGCCTAGATGAGTACAGGTCGCAACCAAAGCCATTACTCCCAAAGAATCCTGCTTTACCCATACTCGATCATTTGCTGTATTTTGCCAGTCGTTGTTTTCGTCGAGTGGTTTGTTATACTCCACTAGGGGAGATCGGAGTCGGTCTTCCTTACTCGTGAGGTACTCCACTAGAGGCTCAATTGTCAGCGCACTAGCAGCGATAATACCGACCCATGCTAAGCGTAACACCGAGCGTCTTGTCCATTCTAATTGTTTAGGCATCAACTCTCTGCCTCCCCTAGTGAAGCCAGCCGTTCGTCTGACCTGCATAGGTTATGATATAACGCACAAAAAATCCTCCAAATAAGACCAGAAAACTACTGCCTGCAGCAACAGGCAGAGCCCATTTGACGGGAACTCTATCCTTAATTTCCATCAATTCCAACGAAAAAGGAAGGATCAAACCAAGTCCCACAATCAAAAACCAAAAAATCCAAGCATATCGTCCGGACAGCAAACTACCAAAAGCCATAGATACGCTTACAGAATTTAGTCTTCCCATCACAATCATTATTAGTATTATCAAACACTCTAGAATAATCAATATGGCATCTGCCTTGGTTAAGGCGTGCAATTCCTTATGTCGAACACGTTGCCAAGGACTGAGTGTTGCTATTAAAATCACGGAGGCAACTCCAGTCGATAAAGCAGAAACTAAAAACAGCACCGGAAGCAAGGGCGCATTCCACAACGGGCGCACAGCGGCATTGAGAAGGAGACCGGTATAGGAGGCGACGCCCACGGACAAGAAAGGCATAGATTTTGCTAACCATTTTTTCCACTCTTCCGAACTTTTCAAGTGCCCAATAATTTGATGTTTTTCCGGAAGCCAAAGATAGAGGTAGACGGCGCTTAATCCGGTAAAAAACAGAATTGCCCAACTCCCATAGGACATAGGAGACCTTGTCTGGAGGGTTAGGAATAAGCGATAAAAATTAAAAGGACTACCTAGATCTAGTAATAGCACGCCTAGCCCCAAGGAAATGGGGAAAGGTGATATATAGGCACCCCAGCGACCAACTCGCTCAAAGTCTTTGCCTCCGTAGAGGAAAGCGAGATTAGACGTTATCATTGTTCCCGCACTAAGTCCTGCAGTAAAGAGGTAAATAACTATCATTAAAGCCCAGGTTAATTCCACTTAAACATCCCTCCGTTTATTTCCCCTCGGGAATTTCTGGAACGGCTTCATCTATATAATAAATATTCGGACCAGTACCCAGTTGTTTTAGCAATACTCGAGTCGGATACTTGGCAATCAATTTTGAGACTTTGCTATCTGGGTCGTTGAGGTCTCCTGCATGGCGTGACTTCCCTAAGCAAGTTTGAACACACGCTGGTTCTAATCCTTGCTCAAGACGTTGCAAGCAAAAAGTACACTTATCAGCCTTTCCAGTTTCAGGATTAGCAAAACGGGCGTCATACGGGCAAGCGACAACGCAATATTTACACCCAATACATTTGCTATTTTCTACGATTACAATACCATCAGCCCGTTTTTGTGAAGCCCCTGTTGGACATGCAGCTACACAGGGTGGGTGCTCACAATGCATACAATTTCCGGGTTGAAAAACTTCCCTAACCTTAGGAAACTGTCCCTGAACACCACTACTCTTTACCCAATTACGAGTACGCCCAATCGGTACATCATTTTCTGCCCGACAAGCCACCATACAGGCATCGCAATCGATACATCGTGAAGTAATAATGACAAATCCCATGCGAACAGCCATATTGTCTCCTCCTACGCCTTACTCACTGTTACAAAGGTCTCACTTAAGGACGACCCTCCTGAAATCGGATCCGTTACGGTCTTGTGCAGAGCCGAATCACTGGCTCCAAGACCATATGCCGATTTAAGTCCTTTACTCACATGCCCAAATCCTCCAACCATAAAGATACAATCCGGCCGTATACCCTCTGTTACATAGGCCTTAATCGTAACTTTTCCAACCTCACTCTCCAAAACCACTTCATCGTCCGTATTTACCCCAATCTTCTTGGCAACGGATGTATGCAACCACGCACGATTGACAGGAAAAACTTCTAAAAGCCAGCGATTGTTTTGAGTGAACATTTGTGTGTGCTGCGCCGTTTTACCAGTTAAGAGATAATAGCGGTCCTTCTCTGGGCGTGGTGGCTCATTCCAAGTAGGTACAGCCTTCTTACCCATTTGAGCCATGATGTTCGAAGAGATTTCTATTTTCCCGCTGCTCGTTTGGAACTCAAAATCTTTGGAATGGTCTTCTTCAAAATTTTCTACTTCATAATGTCCAGCACGTTTTAAATCCTCTAAGCTCACTGGGAATGGCTTGAGCTGCTGGGACAAGAGATCCAATTCATCCTTATAGGGTAGAAATTCCCCAAGACCCAATTTATCGGCCAATTCTTTGTATATCATCAGGCTACTTTTCGTATCATAAAGAGGCTTGATTACTGGCTGCCGAATGAATATTTTATTTTTTATGGGAACCAAGCCATCATATCGTTCAAGATAGCTGGATTCTGGCAGGATAACATCGGCATAATACGCTGTATCACTAGCCTGAATATCAATCACCGCCACAAAATCTAACTTCATCAAAGCATTGATAGTTTTTTGTCGTTCTGGAATCGAGAGCACGGGATTTTGCCTGGAAATTAGCCAACCTTTAGCCTCATAAGGTTGGCCAGATAAAATATTATCCCGCATAGTCTGGATGACACCGTAGGCTAATGGTACCATCGGATACTGCCAGGGTACTCCATCTAGCCGTATCCCCTGGGCGAGCGGAAAGGGTGGGTGAGACAGAACACCAAGCTTAGCTGTGCTCAGTTCCTGATCAGGAATTAACCCACCAGGCTGTGACCAATTACCCATCAGGGCATTAAGCACGGCAATGGCCCGTTCGGTTTGGAACGAATTCACAAAATTTGACGTCCGCCAGTTAGGATGCGCTATAGCTGCCGGAGCAGCGGCAGCAAAGTCTCTGGCAATTCGTTGAATAGTCGTCGCAGCGATCTCACACTTTTTCTCTGCCCATTCAGGCGTATAGACTTTCACTTCAGTGACTAGATCTCCGAACCCTTGAGTGTATTTTTTGACAAACGTTTCATCATAAAGCTTTTCTACTACGATAACATTAATCATAGCTAAGAAAAAAGCGGAATCCGTTCCAGGGCGAACAGGCAGCCATTCTGTTGCTTTCGAAGCCGTCTTGCTGAAACGCGGATCAAGGACAACAACCTTTACACCCTTAGCCACCATTTCGATCATTTCCTGAGTCTCATTATTGGAAATGCCCTCCGCCAAATTACGTCCTGTGAAAATCATATACTTACAATGACTAAAATCCGTACCTGGTTGAGGAGTACCATACGTATACAGAAAGCCTGTAGTCATTGCATTGAAACACAAACTTCGTTGAGTGCCGTAATTAGGGGTGCCATAGGCTTTAAGGAGAATTTCAAAAAATGGTTGGGATAAGTTATCCGTCGAATTAAACATCATCGCCTTAGCGCCATATTTATCTTTAATCTTCTTCATTTGCTCAGTAGTATAACTCAAAGCCTCATCCCAAGAAGCCTTACGCCACAAGCCGCTCCCCCGTGCCCCTGCACGTATGAGAGGAAACTTAATTCGATCAGGGCTATACATCGTTTCGATACCCGCATTGCCACGCGGGCAGAGTTTCCCTAGATTGTGTGGATGATTTGGATTACCTTCTAACTTCTTAACAACACCATTTTCAACCTTGGCAATTACTCCGCAACGCCATACACATTGCTCGCAAATCGTAGTAACATACTTTATACCCATAGCTGGTGTCTGAGTGGAACTATTTGTCCCCAAACTGGCCTCTGGTGTCAGTAGACCTATTCCAGCGCTAACGCTAACGCCAAGGGCTGCCGTTGCGACTGTGCCTTTGATAAACTGACGGCGGCTGAACAAATGGTCCCAAGTATAAACTTTGGACACAGTAACCCTCCTTTCAATCGGCTATTTGCTGTTCTAGGATTCTATGGCACGTTGTTTCTCCACTTCCTTGGAACTTTCCACGATTTTTGAACCCACGTAGAAAACCCCTGTACACAGGACAAAGAGTTCGATAAACAACCAGTGGTTGACATGGAAAAGTTCTGCCAAAGTTTTTTGTCCATAATCACCAATTGTAGAGATTTTCAAAAACACGGATTGATAGGTAGCACCGAATAGAATTCCACCGGTAAGAAAACCCAAGAGTCCAGGAATCAAGTAGTCTAAATTTCCCTGACCACAACCTGTGATCAATGTACCCGGTCACGTGCCGGCTAAGGCCATACCCACCCCAAACATGAGTCCGCCTAAAAGATTACCTAAAATATAAGTGGACGACACTTGATCCAACTGGATAAAGCCCAGATCTTTCAGAGAATACAGACCGACTAGTCCCACTGAGATCCCCGTCATCATAAATTTCATAACCGTATTATCTTTAAAGCGAAATTGATTAACGATTTTATGATAGTGTCCTAAACCCGCCTTTTGGAGGGCAAAGGCGAAGAAGAAACCTATCACTATGGGAACAACATACGTCATCATCTTAATACTCCCTCCCATATAAAAGCTTGGTCGTAATAATTCCAGACAAGAACAACCCAACAATGAAGATTAGTCCTGCAGGAGATAGTTGCATTGTACCTGAAATCGCTAAGCCACTTGTACACCCACCAGCAATACCTGCGGCATACTCGATGATCATCCCACCGATAAAAATCAAGATCCAACGTTTGAGCTTACTTGGTCCAAAAACTTGAGTCCATTGCTGATCCGGCATCATTCTAAACTTGAAATCTTTGGACCACATACTAGACGTAAAGGCACCTAGGAGCATTCCGACAAACAACAGAATCTGGAAACTCAATACCGGCGGCATTTGAAATCTGAAGTACATCGAATTAGCTAAGCTTGAATGAAACAGTTTCAAGAGTATACTATCAATGCTTTCTAACCCTCCCGATGAACCGATGGTTTTGTCCACTAGAACATAGGAAGCGATGCCCGTAATTCCTAAGAGAACTCCCGCAGACCAAGGAGACCATATTTTTACCTTCATTTTTTCATTAAAGGCCAAGGTGCTCTTCCTCCTTTATGTTCTTCAATACATCAGTCAATGAGGACAAGGACTTTAGTTCATTTTCATCTAAGGTTTGAAGCTGTGTAAGAACATGTTCTGGCAAGTGAGACACTGCCTGTAGTAATTGATTACCTTGTTCACGTTTGAGAATTTCTTGGAGGGACAAGACAGTCTTCATATCCCCATTTAATAACTGAGAGAACACTTCCTGTACTTCCGGTGGAAGTGTATTGAAGGGAACCTTTTTTTGTTTTTGCCTTCCTTTCAAGACGGACCAAGGCCATAACCCTTTTTTCCATTTCCAAATTAGAACTCCCAACATCACAAGTACAAAAGCATTTAATATTCCAAGAACCCATGCTAACCAGGAAACCATATCTTTAAGATTAAAGTCAATTAAATCAAAATTAGGATTAGGATTAGCATTTGGTGTTACTTGGATTGCTGCAGCTGAGGGAGTAGACGATCTGATCCCTTCAGGTGTACTAGGTGTTGCAGGAGTATTACCTGCGGGATTTGTACTCGCAGTTCCACCATACTTGACAACCCGAGCAGCACTATCGGATGGATGACAAGATGCACAACTTTGTTCCGATTGAGCTAAAGGTTTGACTAACCCAACATGTGCTTTTGCTTTATCAGTTTCCGTTGCCGCTCCTAAATGACAGGCTTGACAAAAATCCCCAAAGGAATGCTGTGTATGCCAATCACCTTTTTTGGACACAGGATCTTCTCCCTTAACCTCATGACAGGTTTTACAGGAGGATGTTGATGCACCACAGGCAGCTTCAGTAACTTTTGGCGGTGTAAGCCAAAAAGACCCAAAGAGAACAACACCGAATACGCTAAAGATTAAGGCTAATAAAGACCATTTTCTACTTTTCATGTTTGCTCTTCACCTCACAAGATTTGAACTTGAAGATTGTGATAATTATACTTTTCACAAATGAGTTGGAAGAAGTTCACTCAGTGGTAAGTGTACTTAGATAGATCTATTTTTCTCCCCCTTCATCCGATCTATCACCGCATACCGTCGTATACCCTAACTGGGTATCTGTATTCTCAATTAATATATGCCAATATTTTTTATTTGTCAACTGTTCAGTTTAACAAAGTTTTACCCATTTATACTATTTATTATTGACTTTTAGGCTTTACTCAAAAACCAAGAAAACTAAGTAAATCCATAGGATTTCTTGATTGAGATAGCTTGATATAAAGAAAACTTGGCTAGCCCCAAGCCTTCAGGCGCTGACAAAGGTATAATAAAAATAGAACCAGGAAGGTTCCCTCCTGGCCCATTGTTCGGAAATTAATTTTAACAAATGCCAGAAGAAGTCTCCCACTTCTATAAGTGGGAGACTTCTTCTGGCACAATTCATTATAATACCTTTTGATTCAGTGGGGGGTAAAGACCCCCACTGAATCATCGAGCTTAGCGAGTTCGCTTTGACTAGACCGTTCGACCTATATTAAGATGCTATTTAGCTGCATTTTTTTTGTTCTTGGTTTCGGCAGTTTCAGTAACTGAAAAATCAATAGATGATACCCGCCCTGTTTTGATATATTCGATCATCATAGGAGTTATATAAGGTACGAGAAGTGGCAACAAGTTCGGCATTAAGGAATCCATGGTCTTGGGTAGCAGGTCCGGCATCAGTTCCTCCATGTCCTTAGGCAGTGGGCCTACGCGACGCGAAACTTCGGCGAGCATATCAGGCATAATCTTGGGCATAATCCCAGGGACTAACATCGGCATCATTACAGGCATCATTTTTCCCATCAAGGCCATACCGCCTGGGATATATTTCATAGCGTTCATCATGGGCACCATACCAGAAGGCATATTGGCAAACATCTGTGGAAACAACGCTCCCATAATCTTAGCCATGTTTTCAGGATACATGAGAATGATGAATTTTTCGAAATAGCTCCACATTTGCAGCGAGAACTCTGAGTCATCTTGGATATCGTAGCCTAAGCCCTTGGAAATAAACCGTGCCAAGTCAGTTATCGGGATATCCATATTATTGACCTTGGCAGCTGATCTCAACTGAACCTGACAGCAGGGGCATAGAGCTATCAAGGCATCAGCGTTTACATCGATGGCTTCCTGAATCCGTATACCGCCTAGCTTAGAAGCAACGGGCATTTCCCCGATTAGTGTTAAAACAGAACCACAGCACAGGCCGGTTTCGCGATTATGCTCCATTTCTACTAGTTCTACGCCGGGGATAGCGGCAATCAGTTCGCGGGGCGGTTCGTAGATACCCTGTGCACGACCTGCATGACAGGAATCATGGAAGGTAACTTTGGCTTTTATCTCATGTTTGAACTTCAGATCGCCTTTGGCTAAAGCTTCAGCAGCCACCTCAGAATAATGCTTGACTTCAAAAGGATAGTCGATCCCTTTTTTACGGGCCAAAGCGGGATAAAGCTCTTTCCAGGCTAGCCCACAGGCCGGACAGGAAGTAACGATCGTTTTTGCACCACGCTTTTTCGCTTCAGATACATTGTGCTCAAAAATTTCTTCAAAGACATCCCACTTACCTGAAATCTTCATGGGGATACCGCAGCAAGCTTCATCAGTGCCCATATAGGTAAACTCAATACCTGCCTCATCTAAGATGCGTACGGTTGATTTTGCAACATCATTGCTACAAATAGATGCTGTACACCCTGCAAAGTACAGTACATCGGCTTTCTCTTTTATCTTAGGTTTGATGTCTTCGGGAATCCAGTTAGCTCTGTTTTCACGTTTACTGGCCCAGATGTTCTTTTCTCCCCGGAGAGAGGCCGCCATCATTTCAAAGGGTGGAAAGGTCATTCGTTTTTCTTCTTGAATTAACTTACCGCGCATAGCCATCCAGTTATGCTCGACAGGAATGTTTAGCTGGCAACGGGTGTTGCATACCTCACAAGTGGTACACAGGAGAAATCTATTGACCATCTCCTGGTCAAATTTTTCCCGACCCGCCAGTACTTCTCTCAGGTAGGCGTATTTACCGCGTGGAGAATGAGACTCCCAACCACGGCCCGAAAACTGCTCACAGGTGGATACACAGTAACCGCAACGGGCACAGGCTGTAGCGAAGAAGGCTACGCTCCCTGGGATTCCGTTTTTCTCCTTGGTTCTTTCTGAGAGGTCACCTGTGGGAGCGGTAGCGGTATTGGCAATGGGCCGAATCAAAGGCTCAAAAACAGAAGCTAAACCCATGATAATATTGATAAAACCTGAACCAATGACCTTGTTGGGATTAAATAAGTTTTCAGGATCCACTTTGGCTTTGTAACTGGTCAGTTTTTCATAGCGATCAGCACCCAAAACGTTCTTGGCTTCCCCTTTGAAATACAACCCTGTGGAGTAGGCAGTACCGCCGTATTTCTTGGCAATGCTAATTACAGACAGGGCCAGAGCATAGGCTGGGTTAAAGGCAAATGACCGTTCATCATGTGGAATAAAACCAAGGATAGTGACTTTATCCCCTTTACCCATCATACCCTCAGCAATAAAGGGCTGTTTTATTTTCTTAGCTATATCATCCAACACAGCGGTCAAGTTTTCCATAGGCACAATAACTTCGGTGGCGATAATGGAAGGTCCGATCCGCTTTAAGCGCATAGGGGCAAAACGCAGGTCCCATTCGTGCTCTGCTGCTTCTGAAGAAAGTTCTTCACCTTTATTGGCCTTGATGATTCCTGCCAAAGCGGTATCGATGGCTGAGCGACGAGATTCGGGATAAGCGATAATCATCACATAGGCTTCCGGGAGCACAGGAACAATATGCGGATTAGCTTCCTCGTAAGGATGGCCGTGTTTGTGTGGTAGTTTTTTCTTCAACTTTAGAGATTCAGGATTAAGAAAAGTGATGGACCAAATGGGCAATTTTTTTTGCGAAATAGCCTTTATGGCTTCACCTAATGATTTGGCGTCTTTGAACGCGAAGGCCCGGTGTGTCTCCGGCATTAAATCACGAACACTGAGTGTGATTTCGGTGATGATTCCGGTAATGCCCTCGGCATCCGCAATATAATCGACCAATTCCTGACCGCTAAAATTCTTTAATTCTCCGGAGGGCATAACCACTTTAGCTTCCAAAACATTTTTCTTAAACTCGCCGTACTCATAGGAACCAAATCCGGAACCACCCTGAGCTAACCAACCCCCAACGGTTGATGCAGGCAAGGAGCTTGGATAAAGACGTAAATCCAATCCTTTTTTGTTGATTTCTTTTTGCAGTTGCTCCCAAATAACACCCGGCTGTACTCGAACTGTTTTTTTAGCGGAATCGACAGTAATAACCTTGCTCATGCCACTCAAGTCAACCACAACAGCTCCCTTAGCCGGCAAAACCCCACCGTAACCGGAAGTGGAAGCACCTCTGGGTACTAGTTGGAGTTTTTCTTGCTTAGACAGTCTTACCAACTGAACAATTTCAGCTTCTACCATGGGCCGTACTACCGCTCCTGCAATCCCAGCAGGCACAAAGGGCTTTATTAGGGAAGGCAGGGCTCCAACGTCATAGGAATACATTTTTCGTTCAATCAGATCAACCCTTATTCTGTCACCGAAAATTTGCTGAAGCTGTGAGGTAATTTTTTCATTCACGACTGACATACTCTTCACTCCTTGTAATATCATAGTTCCGCCTCTTATTAAATAAACTAAAGGATCCACAATAACCATAACAACCATGATTTAAGATCTGTTCTTATGCATAATTAATTCTACTGCAATTTTACAAGTGATCTATTTCACATTAGGAGACATCAGCTCCAACTTTTCTAAAACGGAGAATTCAGGACGAAATTCAGAAACTAAAGTCCAACCATGATAACACTTTACCATCGAGTTACCCCCCTCCCCCCCCCGGTGGATGGATTATAAACTAAGGATAGCATCTAATCTATTGCAGGTCAATAAGTAAATGAAATAATTTTCACTTTCAACTCGACTTATTCCGACAATACATATAAGAAAACTTGGCTAGCTCCAAGCCTCAGGCGCTGGCGATCCGTCAAATGCTAACGCCATCCATGGCGCATTCGACACAAGACACGTCCTGTGTCGTCGCCTTGGTTGCACTTATACTTTCTGTCTAGTACAAACAAAATGCCGTCATCCTTATTGAAAGGATAACGGCATGAGAGCACAGTTTCTGATTAAGTTATTAATCGAAAAGAATTATAGCTTATTGAAAACTCTCTTTACTTATTCAGTTTCATAAGTGTTTCAATGGCTCTGTTCAGCACAACCTGAAGGTCTTCCCCTTCTTCAATCGCATCGGTCATACATGTATGTGCATATCGTTGTGCTACAATAACAGATACTTTATGGATCGCAGAACGAATTGCTACGAGTTGTAAAAATATTTCCTCACATCTCTTTTCTTCATTCATCATACGTTCAACCCCTGAAATGTGCCCACGCACCGTCTTCAGTCGAGTTAATATCATTTTTGTTTCTTCTGGATCTACATTTTTCACAAAGTTTCTCTTCCTTTCATATTCTAATTCTTTCTTGTATCTTACCGGAGGGTATCAATATTTCTACTTACAATTCATAGTACTTTGATAACTTTGATAAGACATTCACTTGCCACCCTGCCAAAGGTCGTTTCACGTATTTTGACAGATTTATAACTAACATACCCTTTCCGTAGAGGGATGTCCACTTCAGCATACAACTTAAAAATATATAGGTCAAGATGGTAGGTCATTAATGTGAATATTGGGTATGGATGGTGAAAAGGGGCGTTCTGGAAAAATTTCAAACTAATATCAAAACGGTTGACAAGAGAAAGCTATTCGGATATATTAATGAAGAATCAACTATACCCCATCAGGGTATAGTTGACCATACGTGTTCAAGAAAGTGTTCTAAATGCTTATTGCAAGTATTAATTCATAGAGAAATGAAGGGAGAGAGAATTATGGAAAATTTGTCGACATTACGTGATGCGGATTTAGTGCGACGCATACAAACATTATCCAAGGAACTCGAAGAGTTAGAAGAGGAAAAAGGCTATGTATTAAGACAGACCGGGCTTCATGTCTCTGGAGGCGTAATGAAGAAATATGAATCCCAAACGATTACTTTAACGGAATCTATTGCTGAGTTAAAAGCGGAACTAGAACGACGCAAATAGGAATATAATACATGAAGTTGCCCCAACTAAAGGTCCTTGTTTAAAAATATTTAAACAAGGACCTTTACTATTTAATTTTTACCCCTAAAATTATATTGGTTTTCTATCAAGTCACTAATATCGATTAAATACATGGATTTACAATGTAAATACTTTTGATTCCGTAGCTAAGTCAACGAGATGAGCAGCCGTCGATAATTTAGCCCCACCGATAAACTCGTCTTCACTGTAAAGCCTAGTTCTGGCACACGGTGTACAAATATAAAACGATACCTTATTCTCAACTAAATAATCAAGATATGGTTTGGCCGCATCTCCAGTTGGCGCCTTAACATTATCCGCCAATCCCAAGACAGCATATACAACAGCATCGTCTACCAAGAATATATTAACTTCATGGCCCTTCTCTTTAGCCACTTTCGCAAGCTGAAATGCCCGAGTAGCACGTGTAGGATCTTCAAGTCCACGACTCAATACAAATAGGAATTTCTCCAAAGTAGTCCGCCTCCTATATTTAATTTTATTACCATAGGGGAGTTTTGTGAAATTATTACATACTATAAATCTTTCCCTATGAACTGCCATTTTCTTTGTTATCGGTAAAGGCTACTGTATAAAGAAGGCACTTCCGACAGCGAGTCCTCCTTGAAGAAAAGCTACGTGAGAAACACCTTTACCCTGGAGCATGCATGCCGCTTCATAGCCCCTAATTCCTAATCCACATACGGTAACAATTAAAGAACCCGTTGGGATCTCTTTCCAACGTTCTCGTAGTTCTCCTAATGCAATGACTATTGTCCCTTCGAGGGCTAATGGATTTGCCGCCACTTCATCCGGCTCACGGATATCAAGAATACAGAGCTTCTCCCCCGCTTGTAAGCGACTTACGACGGCTTCAGCTGTGATTCCATGCGCCACGCCCAGACGCATGTTTTCTAAGGTTGTAGCTGCATGGATGAGCACATCAATAGCGGTGGCGAAGGGCGGTGCGTAGGCTAAATCCAGATCAATAAGATCTTCTACTTTAGCGCCAAATTTAAGTGCGGTTGCCAGTACATCAAGTCTTTTAACACTTTCCCCTACGCCACAAACTTGGGCACCAAGTAAACGTCCGTTTTCCTGCTCAGCAATTAATTTAATGGTTATATTAGCGTGCATGGGGTAATAGTGAGTGGAATCCAGTCCACTACTTACACTGGTCACGACATTGTATCCTCGTTTTCGAGCTTCTTCTTCTCCTAACCCGGTGCGGCCTATATTGAGATCGAAAGCTTGAAGAACAGAGGTTCCCGAAACTGGAGCAAAGCGGGCGGGTAGTCCCGTCATATGATCCGCAATGACACGACCTTGTTTGTTCGCCGTCGAAGCTAGTGGAATATAAACCGGTTCCCCCGTGAGGAGGTGGCGTTGTTCCGCACAGTCTCCCCCTGCATAAATAGCTGGATCATTGGTCATCATGTGATCATCAACTTGAATAGCTCCTGTACTTCCAATCGTGAGCCCAGCCTCACGGGCTAGTTCAACCTCTGGACGTACCCCAGTGGCTACAATAACTACATCGGTTTCAATTGTTCCTTGTTCTGTTACAACACGGCACACATTACCTTCGGCATCCCCTTCAAAAGCCTTCACTCTGCAGGAGAGTTGTAGATCAACACCGTGTCCTTTCATTTTCAGTTCCACCAGTTTGGACATGTCAGGATCAAGCAACTCTGGTAACACACGAGACTCTGCTTCACATAAGGTTACCTTTAAACGAGGGCCAACTAGTGCATCAACTGTTTCCACTCCGATTAGCCCAGATCCCATGACTGTAACATGTTTCACCAGCTTAGTTTTTATTAAATCTTTTACTTTCTGGGCATCATGCGGATGATGGAATGTGAAGATCTGTCCCAATTTAACCCCGGGAATAGGTGGGATACTCGGCTTAGCCCCGGTTGCGAGAACTAAATAATCATAAGACAACGTTTCCTCGAGATCAGTTACCAAGTTGCGTACCAAAACCGTTTTATTATTCCTGTCAATTTTTATGGCTTCAGTTTGTATGAGAACTTTTATATCTTTTTGAGCCTGGAAAAATTCAGCATCTCTAAGCAAGCCGTAAGAGGTCATCATTAAATCTTCTAATTGAGGTACGAAGTTAGCTACATAAAGTGGTAGTCCACACCCTCCGTATGAAATCAGACTTCCCTTTTCTAGGATGATGATCTCGGCATCCGAATTTAAACGCCTTAATCGTGCAGCAACTTTGGGTCCGATTGCAACTCCACCTACAATAATTACTTTCATGTATTATCTCCCTTCGAATTATGAAATATTGCACAATCTAGTCGTATTAAAATTATGCATTCTAAAAATTTTCAGCATATGGGCATGCCCACACTCCGCAATGACTATTCTGTTGACTCCTTATTCTTTGGCGGATGTAGTTGTCTTATGCCTACCCGAACGGTACCGCCACGTCGAACACGCCCAAATCTCCCTTCTCGGCTGACGATATACGGTCTTCCTTTCTCTTTAAATTCCTCTTTCCCAATGTAAAGAACCTCAATTTCGGCTTCAACTAACTTCAACAGGCATCCCGCGGCGAAGTCTTCTAACGACACACCAGAGACCGTGAAGTTCTCAGTATAACCGTCCGCAAGTACCTCCGCCTTTTTTTCCTGAGGCACCTTGTCCAAGGCTTCTATGGGAAAAATGCTAACCTGACGATCCCAATCTCCCCCGTGAGCATCTCCCTCTAGACCCCAACCCTCAATTACTTTAACTTCCGTAACATCAGTTTTTATGATTCCCCGTTTGGCACTGATGTGAATGGATAAAACGTTTCCCATCTCCGGTTACCCCTTTATATACACTGATTTATTTTGTAGGACCTGCGGCCTATACAAGTCTCTTGATCCAACAGCGAGAGCCCACTTCTATAAGTGGGCGTTCTCTTTGAGTTTTAGCTGAACTAATTTACTCTGTTCCACATTCATCATGATGCTGATGCTCGTGACAAACAGAGCCCGTAGATTTAAGCGCACCCTGTAAATAGCTATTTGCTGCATCTTCGGCACTTCCTTGAGCCCCTGTAATAACCTCAATACTTTTCTCGTTGAAGATTGTGACGGCGCCACCACCCATGCCGCCAGAAATGTAGCCGACCAAGACATCGCATAAGCACATTTTGGGCATATGCTCAATTTTCAGTATATACAAGATTATGTAATAAATCAATTATAAATACTACATTTATGAAAACAATTTGATAATACCAAAAGCTTTAGCCAAACAAAGGAATAACGCTTATATTAAGCGAACCCTATATATAATTAATCATCCCGAAATAAGAATGAAGGGAGGCCGGTTTATGATTCAGGTGTATATTCCAGGCAGAGACACTATGAATTTGGAAATATTAGTCTTAGATTTTAATGGGACATTAGCCTTAGATGGGGAAATGTTTATATCTGTTAAGGAAAGTCTCATGCGTTTGTCCCCGTACCTAGAGATCCATATTCTCACTTCGGATACCTATGGTACCGTAGAACGTCAATGTAAGGGATTGCCCGTTCAGGTAAAAGTGTTAGAGAGCATGGATCATACCAAAGAGAAAGCGGATTATTTAAGGCAGTTTAACACCCAGCATGTTATCGCTGTAGGAAACGGCGCCAACGATTATTTGATGCTAAAACGTGCGGATCTAGGTATTGGCGTAATCGGATTCGAGGGAGCCTCCATGCAAACTCTTCAGTCAGCTGATTTGGTTGTAAATAAAATTGAGGATGCCTTTGGTTTACTCGTAGAGCCTCAACGTCTCAAAGCTACATTAAGACGGTGAAGGGTTCATCTAATGCCCCATATGCGTTGGCCATGACTCGAACAGGACGTCCGAGATAAGTGCAGCGCCATGACTCGAACAAGGATGTTCGAGATTAGAGTACCGTGATGGCAATGTGTCGTAATGGCAAGATGCCCGTATGACGAATAGGGACCTTCCAGAAACTATATAACTGACTGGGAAAATAAAATAAGACCAGGATTATATGCTGAAAAGCAGCTCCTGGCCTTACTTTATTTATTAGGCTAGATTCTTACAACTATTAGTTTTAATCTGTTCCGCTAAACGTTTAGCAATCTCATCGAAGGCAGGGGATTGATAATCCTCAACTTTACCAGCATCCGATAACTCGGCTAATA
>Ga0307377_10002124_pt1 | contig 23741 bp, 23 predicted proteins | sample TR3MG_FD_202535 | JGI IMG/M metagenome (GOLD analysis project Ga0307377, IMG submission 202535) | Soil microbial communities from Risofladan, Vaasa, Finland - TR-3 | ecosystem: Environmental > Terrestrial > Soil > Coastal area > Acid sulfate soil | place: Finland: Risofladan, Vaasa | collected...
CCGAAATTGTCCGGTCGGAACCCAACAGGAGTATGACGATGCACAGTGTCACATTGAAGCTTGAGGGCATGCACTGCGACGGTTGCGCTGCGACGATCCAAATGCTGATCGAGAGAAATGACGGTGTGCGCAAAGCTGCGGTGTCGTTCAAGGAAGGCGAAGCCCGCGTGCTTTACGACCCAAAAGTCATCGCCGAGGACCAATTGGCCGCGGTGATCGAAAAAGGCGGGTTTCGCGTGACCGGCCGAAGCGATGGCTGAAGCCGATCTGCTGCGCGTATTGGGCCTTCCCATCGGGCTGGGATTGCTAGGATTCATCGAGCCCTGCTCGATCGGTTCGACACTGATTTTTGTCAAGACGCTGGAAGGCAGGAGCGCCGCCAGCAAGCTCGCGCAAGTCGGGGTCTTCATGACCGTACGCGCGCTAGGCATGGGGGCGCTCGGCCTGCTTGCAGTTGGAGTCGGCAGCGCTTTCCTCGGTTTGCAGAAAGCGGCGTGGATTGTTTTTGGTGCGACCTACGCGCTCATAGGGATCTTGTACCTTACGGGCAAGTCTGGACTCCTCCTGCGTTCGTTCGGTCCCGGCCTGTCGCGGCTTGCCAGCGTCAATGGCGCCGCCGCGCTCGGCGCCGTATTCGCGTTCAACATTCCCGCCTGTGCCGCGCCGTTCATCCTGACCTTGGTGGGAATAGCCATCGCGGGCGGTGCCGGCGGCGCCGCCCGCGCCACGGGCTTCGTCTCGCTCGCGCTGTTCGGCCTGGCACTGTCGCTGCCCATTATGATCGTGGCGCTGTTTCCGCGCGCCCGCGCCGCTCTCGACTGGTTGGCCGGATCGTCGCGGCGCATGCCGTTCTGGAGCGGCGTCGTGTTTATTCTCCTGGGGCTTTGGTCGGTATGGTTCGGCTTGAATGTTTCGATCGTGCCGCATTCGTGAAAGAACGCGCAGCGTCGCGTTCGGAGATGCGTGCGCACGCTGACGAGAACGAGATGTCGCCATGAGCAGCGCAAGCGCTTCGGAATCATTACCACGCTACTGGAGCGAGGAGCCGTCGAGTCGTCCCGGTCGGGCGCGTATCCGCGCCCGCATCGGCGGGCTGCATTGCTCCTTGTGCACCGGAACGATCGAGAAGGCGCTCGGGAAGCGTCCCGGAGTCGACAAGGTCGCGGTAAGCCTGACCCACGAGCAGGCGCTCATCGAGTATGACCCGAAGGTCGCGCGTCCCGAAGAGCTGCTGCAAACGCTCAAGGACATCGGCTATACCATTTCCGACCCGCGCAAGCTGCGTCCGTTCGAAGAGGAAGAAGCGGCGCTGGTACGCGAGGGGCGGCGCTTTATCGCAGCCATTGGTTTCAGTCTGGCGGCGATTGCACTGGTGGCAAATCCGGCCGGGCTCTGGTCGGCGTTGCTCGCGCTGGTCGTCTTCGCAAGCCTGGTCGCGCTGTTCTTCGTGATTCTGACTCCCCGCGGGCTCGGCACAGCGATTGCAGGGGCCGTCGGTTTATGTCTGCTCGGGGCAGCGTTGTACTACGCGCGGTCTCGGGGCTGGCTGGCGGCGGCGACGCCATGGATTACGGGAGCCTTCGCGCTGGTCATGGTCTTCGCCCTCGCCAATCACATCCTGATGATGGCCATTCAGGCGCTGAAGCGAGGAATTCTAAATCAGCATGTGCTGCTCGAGATCGGCGCTTTCGCCGGCATCGCCGGCGGACTGATCGGTCTCGCCTTGCAACCCGTGGATTATCCGACCGCGTCGTTTTTCGCCGTCTCGGTGATGGTGGTGACCTACCATGTGTTCTCGGAGTGGCTGTCCCTGATCGTCAAGACCAGAAGCTCGCAGGCGGTCAAGAAACTCCTCGACCTGCAGCCGCAGACAGCGCGAGTGGCGCGCGGCGAGCGGGAGCAGGAAACTCCGATCGAGCAAGTAAAAGTCGGCGACAGCGTACGCATCCGTCCCGGCGAGCGTATTCCCGTGGACGGAGAGGTGATCGGCGGTCATTCGGCAGTCGATGAATCCCTGGTGAGCGGCGAGCCGATTCCCGTCGAAAAGGCGCAAGGCAGCAAGGTCGTCGGCGGCTCGATGAACCGCATCGGCACGCTGCTGGTGCGCGTCACCGCCATCGGCGACGACAGCTTTCTGCAGCAGGTGATTCGCCACGTCGAGGACGCGCGCGCCCTGAAACCGGGACTTCTGCATCTGGTCGATCGCGTGCTGCGTGTCTACACGCCGGCGGTGCTGGCGATAGCGATCCTCGCGGCGGTCGGTTGGGTGATCGGTTCGTGGCTTGTGACCGGACAGGTCGATATCGAGCGCGCCGTGTTCGCGGGACTGAGCGTGCTGGTCATGGGCTACCCGTGCGCGGTGGGGATTTCGGCGCCGCTTTCGATCGTGCGCGGTGCGGGCGAGGCGGCGGAGCGCGGTATTCTGATGCGCACCGGTGAAGCGTTTCAAGCGTATCGGCTGGTCAAGTACGTCGTATTGGACAAGACCGGCACGCTGACGCAAGGGCAGCCGCTGGTGCAGGAAATCGTCAGCCTGGGTGGATCCGAAGAAGAACTGCTGGGAATTGCGGCCGCTGCGGAAACCTCCTCGGAGCATCCTCTGGCTCAGGCAATCGTAAATACTGCGTTCGAGCGCAAGGTGACACCGATTGAGGTTATAGACTTTACGGCGGTTCCGGGTCGCGGAGTAAGAGCCCGAATCGAGCGCGCCGCCATTCTGGTTGGAAGTCCTAGGTTTTTGGAGGAAGAAGGCGTCGACTTGGGTTCCCTTGTTTCGCGTATCCAGGAATTGGAGGAACTCGGGCGCACCGTGATCGCGGTCGCAAGCAACGGCAGCGCGCTCGGCATCATCGCGCTGGGCGACCGCCTGCGTGCCGATGCGGTGAAAACGGTTGCCGCGCTGCGCCAAGCCGGCATCACGCCCATTCTTCTCACCGGCGACAACGAGCGCGCAGCCAGGCGTGTCGCGCGCGAGGCCGGCATCGACGAGGTGTATGCGGGCGTGCTGCCTGCCGGAAAAGCGGAAATCATCCGCCGGCTGCAGCAGGCAGGCAAAGTCGCGATGGTCGGCGACGGCATCAACGACGCACCTGCGCTGATGCAGGCGGACGTAGGCATCGCCATGGGCAGCGGCACCGACATCGCGCTCGAGTCCGCCGACATCATCATCCTCGGCAATCGTCTCGAATCGATAATCGTCGCCCGCGACATCAGCCGCCGCGGCTACCGCAAGATGGTCCAGAACGTCGTGCTCGCGTTCTGCTTTAACGGCATCGGCATCCCGCTAGCCGCGACGGGCCTGATCTACCCGGTGTGGGCCATGGCTGCCATGGCCGGCAGCGTCAGCGCGATATTCTTCAATTCGCTGTGGGGGAGGGCGTCTTTGTTTTTTGACGCGGTGCGCAGCGTGGGCAGCACTCTGCCAGTCTCTGTCGCGGATAAAGACGGGCAGTTCGCTAAACCGATAACTTCGGCAACTTCGGGGTCAGATACAAATTAGTCCGCAATCAATTCGTCCCCGAGCCTATGGGAAGTCTCCGCCGGCAACGTCCGGTCCGCGTTTCGGCCTTATGTGGAGTTCCACATAAGGCCGATTATGTGGATGCCTCGATTATGTTGAGCTTCCAGAGTGGCAGTTCGGAGAAGCGCGTGTGTATTGGCTTTGTGGGCGGCTCAGGGGGTTCTGAGCTCGACATAATTTCAGCGTTCTCCTGAAGCGGAGTTTCCACTCCAGGAGACGCTCATGAATCGAACCACCTCGCCCCGGAACCCGAAGTTTTCCCGCTCATCTGCAGAAACCACCGACCCCGTCGCCGACGAACTGCGTCGCAATGAAGGAACTGGCACCGGCCCGGCTTCACGAGCCGGAGGGCAAGCTTCGGCGTTATCGGGAGCCCAACTCGCTGATCGACTTCCCCAGGATGTTCTAATTATGTGGAGCTTGAGATCGGCGCCTGCCGCGCCAGACGAGCAGTTGGCGCACGACGTCAGCCACAACTACACATAATCTGGAAATCTACATAATCGGCCAAAGCAGACGTTGGATAGCTGTCTGCTAGTGACCGCTCCCAAGCCAACAGCAGATGTTCAACGTTCCAGATGATCCGCGGCTCGCCCTGGATCGTAGCGGAGAGGTAAGCCCCCGGACTCGATGTGGGTGTTAGGCAACCAGTTGGTGCCGCGGCGCTTAACTTACGGGTTCTTCAGGAATCTCAAACAGAAGGCTGCAACCACGAAGACAATACCGATGTTCACTATTAGCCGTTCCCAGATTCGATTCCTTAAGAACAGTAAATCTACACTAACGACAACGGCTATCAGCACCACACTGCAAAGCGCGACAGACATGTTCCTTGTCATTTCAATCACGCCCATTTTTTACTCATGATGACTCCTTCCCCCTTCTGATTATCCGGCTCAGGCCCCTGCCTCCCGCTTCGTGACTTCAACGATGCCCTGGTCCGCGTCGACACGGACCCAGTCGCCGGTCGCGATGACTTGCAAAGGATCCTGATCGAAATCGGTCAGGGCAGGCGCGTGGGCGACTACCGCGCCCAGTGCGATCTTGGTCGTCATTTCGTTGAACAGCATCGCGGCCGGCGCTGCGCCCGCGAGGCGCGCAACGTGAAACTGACTCGACCAGCCGGAAGAACCCTTCGCTCCCGGAAACACCAGCACCTTGCCCTTGAAGCTTTGGCCGCGCAGCTCGTGTCGGGTCTCGATAATGGTTCCGGTCCGGGGATCGATGCCGCCCCAGCCGGAAATCCTGTCCGTGGTAACCAGCGCCTCGCCTTCGGCCGAACCGCCCACCACCTTCCTGCCGTGCAGAACGATCTTGGTCATCCAAGCCGCCCCGACCAGCGCCCGCTGATCGCTGCCTGAATGCAGTCGGCAGTGGTGCCGAACCAAGCCTGCACGCCCATGATGGCCGGCAGATAATGCGCCTGCTTCGCCGAGTCGACCGCGGCGACCTTTGTGCCTTTGGGCATTACCCGGCCGAAGGCAGAGCAGGTATCGGTCATCAGGTGTCCGCCGGCATCCGTGATGATCTTGGTATAGCCGTTTCGGTCCGCGACTTGCTTGATCGTGCTCGGCGTGAAAATCCACAGGCTTGTATCGGCGTGTATGCGCTGACCTTCGAGCAGCTGGCATACTTCCCAGATTTGCTCGATCGAGTAATGCGGACAGCCGAGCATGACGTAGTCGACGTGCGTATCCCGTCCGGTCGAGTTGACGCGTTCGTAGGCCAACTTTCTCTCCGCAGGACCGTACTTGAGCGTTTCCTGCGGCCTGCCCCCGCCGAAGGCTTCCTTCAGGCTGGCGGCTTCTGGTGTCACTCCGATCACGTGATACATCTCGACCCCGCCGGAGGAGGAGGCGGCCGCGCCGAAATGCTTGAGCCGCGCCAGGTTGGGCACGTGGCTGACGCCGTTGAGCACGGGAATCCGCTCCTGCACCATTTCGCCCACGTAATAGCCGAGCAGCCCCCAGTCTGCGGTGTCCTTGACCTCGAGCTCAAGCTCGATCAGGTGGGTGCCGAGACGGTTCTGGTCGAGGTGGTACCCCCAGTAGGGGATCTTGCCGGTGAGCATGGCAGCGCCCGCGCTCTCGCGCCCCTCCGCGTTGGTGCGACCGCCGAGCACCGAATTGCAGTAGATGACGGCGGAGGACTCCATCCAGGCGCAATGCTCGCCTTTCACAGGCACGTTGCCCACTTGGTACGGGGTGCAGGTATTGAGCAGTTGGACCCCCAGGCCGCCGAGGTAGGTTTCGCCCTTGCGATAGATCTGCACCAGTTCCGCGGAAACTCCCTGTAGCTGCGCGTTCAGCGGGTCTATGCCCTGCTGCAGGTGCGAGGTGTAGGCCTTGACCTTGGGGATCTTCACTACCTCGTCGCTGTCCAGGCTGAATTCAGAGAACACCGCGTCCATCCCGCCCGGATGCTGAGCGGCGAAGTCGCGTACGAAGGGTGTAGTCGCACCTACCGTCGCGCACACATTGTTCGTGTCTACCAGCCGTTCGGCGCCCAGGGCCTCGCCGTAGCGCAGCAGCAGGTCCATGGCTTTTTGCGTGGCCGGCCCATGTTCGCCGTCGAGCATGCGCCGCTCGTCGTCAGCCAGCCTCATCGGATCACCCTCGTCGTGCCAGCCATCGCCTTCCCTCCGGAATCGGGCTTACGCTTTTTTGAAACAGCATTTCGAAATGTTGACGAAGATCGAGCTTGCTGTCAACATGTAACTATTGCATGGAGGCAAATCATGCCGGCTGGCAGTGCGAAAATTGGACGTTCCAGCGGACAGCGACCAGACCAGGTGTCTGCGCTCGTGCGCGGCATCGAAGTGCTGCGCTGTTTCCATGCGGGAGCGCGCGCGCTGAGCAACGGCGACATATCACGGCGCACCGGGATTCCGAAGCCGACCGTGACGCGGCTGGCTGCCACGCTGGTTTCGCTCGGCTACCTGAAGCAAATGCCTGATACCGACATGTATGCCATGAGCGCCGGCGTTCTCTCGCTCGCCCAGGCTTTTCTGTCGGGGCTCGACGTGCGCGCAAGCGCGCGGCCGCATATGATGAAACTCGCCGAGTCGGCGAACGCAGCAGTCTATCTTGCTATTCGCGACGGTCTCGATATGGTCCTGATCGAAGCCTGCCGCTCGCAATCGATCATGTTGCATTCGCGCGTGGGCGTCGGTTCGCGCCTTGATATGGCCACCGCGGCCGCCGGCCGCGCGTATTTGAGCGCGCTCGGCACCGCAGAGCGCGATACGCTAATCGCACAAATGCGCAAGGCGCACGGAGCACGCTGGCGCCGCTATTCGGGAGGTCTGGAACGCGCGCTCGGGGACGCGGCTGTGCGCGGATACGCGATGTCGGCTGGCGAATGGCATCCTGACATCAATACCGTAGCCGTTGCGCTGCGTCCCGCGGAAGGCGAGCTGCTGGCTCTCACCTGCGGCGGCCCCGCCTTTGCGTTTCCTGCGGATTACCTGCGCAAATCGATCGCACCACGCCTGATCGACACGGCGAATGCGGTCGCGCGCGAAATCGGTGGCAGCGTTCCGCTGGCGGCGCCGGCGCGCGCGCCGCTGCGGCGCGTAGCCGGCAGAGCACCGGCATAAAAATGCTGCTCGACGGGCAGCAACGCCGGGGTGTTCATAAACTGCGTCCCGTGTTGAGAACACGAGAAACAACAACTGACTAAAGAGACGAGACTGGAATGTCGACATACAAATCTACCGAGCGCAGCGACGAGCGCATCCTCGCCTCTGACGTGTTCGAGGGCGAGCGTACGCGCGGACCGCGTGCGCAACTGGGCACCTGGCGCGAGGAGGCGCGCGATATTCCGGTATTTCGCCAGTGTGACGTGCTCGTCGTCGGCGGCGGGCCTTCTGGAACCGCGGCCGCGGTCGCCGCCGCCCGAGCCGGCGCGGATGTCGTACTGCTCGAGCGCTACAACCATCTCGGGGGCTTATCCACCGGCGGGCTCGTCATATGGATCGACCGGATGACAGATTGGGAAGGCCGCCACGTGATCCGCGGATTCGCCGAAGAGGTGCTCGACCGGCTCCCGCGCGACGCGGTCGCGGGCCCCGCGCGCAGCGAATGGGGGTCACGCGATCCCGGGCGCGCGGCGCACTGGTCGCAGCGCACCGCCGCCTATCACGGCGTCGTCACTTGGTCTCCGACGGTCGATCCCGAGCGGCTCAAGCTCGCCTCGCAGGACATGGTGGTGGGCGAAAAGGTGCATCTCGTATTTCACTGCTGGGTGGCGTCGCCGCTCGTCGAAGGCGGCGCGGTGCGCGGCGCGATCTTCGAGAGCAAAGCCGGCCGGCAGGCGCTGAAGGCAAAGGTGGTGGTGGACGCAACCGGTGACGGAGATCTGTTTGCCCGCGCCGGCGCTGCCTTCGAATCCAACATCGAAAAGGACGATATTCACCATTGCATGAACACCGCCTGGCTGTTCGGCGGCGTCGACATGGAGCGCTGGATCGAGTTCAAGGCGGCACTGCCCGACGAATTTGCCGCGTTCATGGCACGCGGACGTGAAAAGCTGCGTCTGTTCGAGCGCCCGTTCGTATCCTGGAGAAACGACGTCGCGTTGTTCATGGGGCCGCGGCAATCGGGCTTCTCCCCTCTCGATCCGGACGACCAGACCGAGGTCGAGATCCGCTCGCACCAGCTCATGGCCGAGCACCTGGACTTTTTCCGCGCCAATGCGCCGGGGTTCGAGAACGCATTCTTGATGCTGAGCGCGCCGCAACTCGGGGTACGGCACTCGCGGCGGCTGGTCGGCGTGAACAAGGTCATGCGCGCGCAGTGGCCGACCGGAGTGGTGTTCGACGACGAAATCGGCGTCACGCCGGCGGTATCACCGAAATTTCCCAACATCTCGATTCCCTACGGCGCGCTGGTGCCGGAGAAGCTCGAAGGTTTGATCGCGTGCGGCCGCCACATTTCCTGCGATCCGAACTCGCACGGATTCCTGAGGGAGATCCCGCAATGCTGGATCACCGGGCAGGCGGCGGGCGCGGCAGCCGCGCTCGCGGCGCGTGACGGCATCGAGCCGCGCGCGGTCGATATCGCCGAGCTGCAGGCACTGCTGCTTTGTCAGGGCGCGCATTTGCGCCCTGACGCGCAGGCTGTGGCCGACCCGCAGAACACAATTTCGACTCCTGCGGTTTGAGCGGCAGCGGTCGGCACGAAGCTTTACGCAGGAGGTAAGACTGGAGGCAGCGGGTGTTTTGAACTAACCAAAATATAGGATAGGAGGAGTGACCGATATGAAAACATTCAAGTGGTTCACAGCGACGGTGGCGATTGCGTTGGGATTGCTCTCCAGCGTGCCAGGCTACGCGCGCGATCTGGTCTACGGCTCATGGATCAGCCCGAAGTCGTCGACCAACGCCGTCACCATGACGCGCTACCTGAAGATGATCGAGAAGGACACCGGCGGCAAGGTGCGCTTCAAACTGCTCGCGGGCGGACAGGTGGCGACCGCCAAGGGCACCATCGACGCGGTCAAGAACGGCGCCATCGACGCCGGCTTTGCCATTGCTCCATACGCCTCGAAGTCGCTTCCGGCGACGAATCTGATCTTCAACACCAATCTGCTCGGAGACGACGAGGTCGCCGGCTCGGGGGCGGTCGTGGAAACCATGTTGCTGCATTGCCCGCAGTGCACGGCCGAATACAAGCGTAACAACGCGGTCTCGTTCGCCGGATACGAAACGCCGCCGTACGAGTTGCTGTGCACTAAGCCCGTCCGGACCGTGGCCGACCTCAAGGGCCTGAAGGTGCGGTCCTCGGCCGGTGGTATCGACATCATGCGCATCGCGGGAGCCACGCCGGTCGCGATGCCCGTGCCGGGGGGCGTGACAGCGATGGAGCGCGGCACGCTCGACTGCTCCTGGGCGGTGCTCAACTGGCTCACCAACTACGGCTACATCGACGTGACCAAGTACGTACTCAATTATCCGCTGGGCATGGCCGGCCCCCCCCTGCTGTTCTATCTCAACCGCGACACGTGGAACAGCATGACCCCCGCCGAGCACAAGGTGCTGGTCGAGGATGCGGCGGACATGGTCGCGACCGAAACCCTCGATGCCCAGAACGCTTCGACGGTGACGGCTATCGCAATGGCCAAGAAACAGGGCATCAAGTTCATCAAGGGCGGCGCCGACTTCGCGGCGGTGATGGCGCAGCACGCGAAGAACCAGCGCGTCCAGAATCTAACGATCGCGCATGAGAACGGGGTCAAGGACCCCGAGGCGATCCTCGACGCCTACGACGCCGCGTTCAAGAAGTGGAAGAAGCTCTCCAAGAGCATCGGCCACAACAAGGCCAAGTTCATCCGCGCCCTCAAGCGCGAGGTGTACGACAAAGTCGACCCGAGCACGCTGTAAGGCGCGGCGCTTCCCTGACACGGAGGAGGAGGTGTTGCGCATGTTGCTTCGCGGGATCGACGTGGTCGTCGATGCGCTGACTTGGCTCGCCGGCGGCGTGTGCTTGTTGATGGCGCTGCACATCACGGCCGACCTCACGGCACGAGACTTCTTCAACCACCCGATCGCCGGCACCGACGAGATCGCCACCGCCTACTACATGGTGGCGCTCACGTTTCTGCCGCTCGGTGTGATCACGCGCAAGCGCGAGCACATTCGGGTGATGCTGTTCACCGGCAAGGCGTCGCCGGTGGCCAGCCTGTGGTTCGACATCGTGGCCGCGATCGTCACGCTCGGGTTCACGGCGATCGTGACCTGGACCTCGATCAACGTCGCGATCTCGAAGACCGCGATCCGCGAGGTCTGGGAGGCGTCGACGGCCTCGGGCTACCTGGCGGTGTGGCCGTCGCGCTGGGTGCTGGTGGCAGGGTTCGCGCTGATGTGCGTCTATCTCGTGATCAATCTCGTCCGCGACCTGCGCGCGCTGCGCAAGGCCGGGCGGCGCAGCGGCACATGACCGAGCCGCTCATCATCGGGCTGGTGAGCCTGTGCGCCGTGCTGGCGCTGGTGGCGATCCGCATCCCGATCGGCGTCTGCCTGGGGCTGGTCGGCTTCGTCGGCTTCATGTGGCTGCGCAACTACCACGTGGCGCTCGCCTCGGTGGGCGAAATTCCCTTCGGCACCGCGGCCAAGTGGGGCCTGTCGGCGATCCCCATGTTTATCCTCATGGGCGCGGTCGCGTTCAATTCGGGCATCAGCGAGGCGCTGTTCCGGGCCGCGCGATTATGGCTGAGCGGCCTGCCGGGCGGGCTCGCGGTGGCGACCAACCTCGCCTCGGCGGGCTTCGGCGCGGCCTCCGGCTCGAGCGTGGCGGCGGCGGCGACGATGTCGCGCATCGCCATCCCCGAGATGCTCAAGCACGGCTACGACCCGGGGCTGGCGGCGGGCTGCGTCGCGAGCGCCGGGACGCTCGCCTCGCTCATTCCCCCCAGCGTCATGTTCGTGCTGTACGGCGTGTTCGCGCAGGTGTCGATCACCAAGCTGCTGATCGCGGGAGTGCTGCCGGGGCTGCTCACCGCCAGCGCCTACACGGTGCTGATCATCACGCGCTGCAAGCTCAAGCCGTCGCTCGCGCCGCCGCTGTCGGCCGCCGAGCGCGAGAGCCTGAAACGCGAGCGCTGGGCCTCGCTGCTGCCGATCTGGCCGCTGCTGCTGCTCATGGTGGGCATGATCGGCGGGCTGTACGGAGGCATCTTCACCGCGACCGAGGCCGGCGCGGCGGGTGCGTTCCTCGCGATGATAGTGGCGGCGATACAGGGGCGGTTCAACTACGCCATGATCAAGGCGAGCCTGTTCGAGACCGTGACCACAACGGGACAGCTGTTCTTCATCGCCATCGGGGCGGTGCTGTACACGCGCTTCCTCGGTCTGGCCGGGATGTCGGACGCGATTCACGACGTGGTCGGCACCTGGGCGCTCAACCCGACGCTGCTGATGATCGCAGCTTCGCTCATCTATCTCGTCCTCGGAATGTTCCTCGACCCGCTCGGCATCCTGCTGATCACGCTGCCGGCGCTGCAGCCGATGTTCGACGCGGTGCACGCCAATCCGATCTGGGTCGGCGTCATCATCGTCAAGTACATCGAGATCGGGTTGCTCACGCCGCCGGTGGGGTTCAACGTCTACGTTGTCAAGGCTCAGGTCGGAGAGACGATGTCGCTCGAGACGATCTTTCGCGGCGTGAGCTGGTTCCTGCTCGCCGAGGCGGTCACCATGGTCCTGCTGATTTCCTTTCCGCAGATCAGCCTGGTGCTGCCAAACCACATGTAAAAAATGCGCGCCGCCGCCGCGGTGAACTGGAGGAGTGCGATGAAAGCCTATAACTTTACGCGAAACATTCCCGTTGACGACCCCTACGACCTAGTGGTCGCTGGCGGCGGCCCCGGCGGATCGGCCGCGGCGATCTGCGCGGCGCGCCTGGGCGCTAGGGTCCTGCTGATCGAGGGCACGGGGACCATGGGAGGCATGGGCACCTCCGGGCTGGTGACTGCGTTCGATCCCATGGCGAATGGCAAGGAGTGCCTGGTCGGCGGCTTTATGCGCGAAGTGGTCGAAACCATGTACCTGCGTGGATTTCTCGGTCCCCAGGTTGTCCCCGACTTCTGGCGTAAGGAGTATCACCGCTGGACGCCATTTCAGCCCGAGGGGCTGAAGCTCATCCTCGACGAGCTCGCAGTGAAGGCAGGCGTCGAGGTGCGCTTCTTCACGCGCTTGATAGACGCCGACGCCGATGAGGGCAAGGTGAACGGCGTCATCATCAACAATATTGAGGGACATCGATACGTCCCGGCAAAGACGTTCATTGATGCTACAGGCGATGCCGTCCTTGCGAATCTCTGCGGGGTAGTTTGCAGAGAAGCCGGTCGGGACAGCCCGATGATCATGCCAGGCACCTTGTGCTCGCTTTATGGTGGCATCGAATGGGACAAGATCAAGCAGCAGACCGGATGGAAAGGCAAGAGAGTCCATCAGGAGCCTCTGCAAAAGGCGCTCGCTGACGGCCATTTCACGCAGCACGATCGCTTCCTGCCCGGGATGTTCCAGGTTGGAAGGTCAATGGGGAACCTTAACGGCGGACATATCTTCAATCTCAACGCGCTGCGCTGCGAAAGCCTGACGAACGGCATGATGCTGGGCCGCAGAATCGCCCAGGAATACACCGAGTTCTACCGCAAATACGTGCCGGGCTTTGAGCATATCGAGCATGCCACGACGTCCTCCCTGATGGGCGTGCGGGAATCGCGGCGGATCGTCGGGGAATACGAGCTGAAATTTGAGGATTTTTCGTCGCGTCGTGAGTTCCCGGACCAGATCGGCGTTTTCAATAAAGCAGTCGACATCCACCCCTACGAGGCCACGGAAAAGGAATACGAGCGGTTCGTCAAGGAATTCAGGGAAGAAGCGATCCCGGCGCCGGGCGAGCGATTCGGACTGCCGTACAGCATCCTGGTGCCCAAGGGATGGACCAACCTGTGGGTCGCCGGCCGCTGCAACTCCAGCGACGTGAAGGTTCATGGTTCGATACGTGTGATGCCGGCAGCCGCGCTGATGGGCCAGGCTGCAGGTACCGCTGCCGTGCAGTCGATGAAGACCGGAGAGCCCGCCTGCGACCTGAATACCTTGACGCTGGTGGACACTTTGCGCAACCAAGGCGCCTATCTGCCGCAAAAAAGCGTCAGCGCGACAATGACGCGCGCGACAGCGCACTAATAGAGGAGCACATGATGCAACGCAAACTACGGAGCAATTTCGAGCGCGGAACCTTTCGCTGGGCGGTGCGGCGCGCGCAATGGGGGGCGCTCGGAATTTCCGACGCCGACATGGAAAAGCCAAAGATCGCCGTGGTGAATTCGTCGTCCGAGCTGGCGATCTGTTTCAGCCACCTCGACGGGGTCGCGGCAGAGCTGAAGGCGGCGATACGCGCTGCGGGCGGTCTGCCATTCGAGGTGCGGACTGCCGCACCCAGCGATTTCATCACCAGCGTGGGGCATCGCGGCGGATATATACTCGCGGCGCGCGATCTCATTCCGAACGAGATCGAAGTTGCGGTCGAAGGGGCGTTGCTCGACGGCATGGTCTGCCTGGCGTCTTGCGACAAGACTGCGCCGGGCCAGCTCATGGCCGCAGCCCGCCTCAACATCCCGACGATCGTCGTGCCCTGCGGCTATCAGAAGAGCGGCGAGTACAAGGGCAAGCACGTCGACATCGAGGACGTGTTCGTCAGCGCGATGCACACGCTGGTAGGCAAGCTCAGCGTGGAAGAACTGGCCGGAATGAGCGAGAACGCGATTCGTGGCCCTGGAGTGTGCTCCGGCATGGGCACGGCGAACTCCATGCACCTCGTGAGCGAGGCGCTCGGCATGGCGCTGCCGGGAAGTGCGCCGGTGGCCGCCAACAGCCCGAAGATGATGCAGGACGTACGCGCCGCCGCGGTGCGTATCGTCGAGATGGTGTGGGAGGACCTCAAGCCGCGCGACATCCTAGTGCCGGGCGCGTTCGCCAATGCTGCGATGGCCGTACTCAGCGTCGGCGGCTCGATCAACACGGTCAAACATATGCAGGCAGTGGCGGTCGAAGCGGGCCTCGCGCTCGACGTCTACGCGCTTTTCGAGGGGCTTTCCGCTAAGGTGCCGGTGCTGAGCGCGGTGCGTCCGAATGGCGAGCGTACAATCGAAGAGTTCGAAGCCGCGGGTGGCACGCGTGCCGTGATGAAGCGTCTCGAAGGCATGCTGCATCGGGAAGTGCTCACCGTGAGCGGTCAGACAGTCGGCGATAATTTGAGGCAGGTCAGGGTCGGCGACGACGAGGTGATTCGCCCGGTGGAGCGGCCCGTGGCGAGCCGGCCGGCGGTGGTCATCGTACGCGGAAACCTGTCGCCCGACGGCGGCGTCGTGAAGTTCGGCATCTTGCCCGACAAGGAGACACGATTCTCCGGACCGGCGATCGTATTCGAGTCTTCGGACCAGGCGATCGAGGCGCTGCAAAGGGGAGAGATCACGCCGGGCCACGCAGTGGTTCTGCGCGGTCTGGGCCTTACGGGCAGCCCGGGCATGGGTGGCGCTTCGCGCCTCGTTTTTGCGCTGGACGGGGCGGGGCTCGGCGACCATGTCGCGGTGGTGACCGACGGACATCTGTCTGGACTGGTGAACAGAGGCCTGGTAATCGGCGAGGTGTCGCCGGAGGCCGCGACCGGGGGGCTGATCGCGCTGGTCGAAAATGGCGACCGGATCTCGATCGACATCGATGCGCGCACAGTCAATCTTGAAGTGCCAGAAGCCGAGCTGGCCGCGCGTCGCTCCCGGCTGCAGCCGCGCTTGCCGTCCGATGAGAAAGGTTGGCTCGGGATCTATCTGCGCAACGTCGCGCCCTTGCCAAAGGGTGGCGTTCTCACGGAGCCGAAGTAAGGCCGGCGCGACGACGCCAGTTCGACCGACGGGGCATCGTTCGGCTTGCGCCTCCAGGTACTCGCGCACGGCACGGGTGTCGAGCGCCGGATTCGTCCAATCGATCGGCTCTCCTGCCGAGACGCCACCCGGGCCGCTCGCAGGCTCTCCCACCTACATCCGGTGATCAAGCCATTGCGGCCATCGGTGCAACGCGAGCCCACCGGCGGCATTGGCCGAGGAGTACGCAGTCAAGACAGTTGCACGGGGGTCGGCACGTCTTTAGGATTGTCCAACGCCTGCCCACTGGCTTCGCCGATTCATCGCACGCCTGCGCGTGAGGGCAGGCATTGGACAATCCTCAAGACGGCCTGAAGTTCACAATTTATTTGCTAGCGTCAGTGCCAACTCGGTTAGCCGCCCTTCATTATGCTCAACCGCGCGGGAGCTGATGCTGCCGGCGCGACTACCGGGTCTTCAGTCTGAGAATCTGCGCTCCCCGGCGGGAATCCGGTGGGGCCCATCGACAGCCCGCCGACGGCTCTGAAAAGAGCGGCTTGCCGAGAGCGATTCAAGCCCGCGCCGCGCCGTGCGTTTGGTGCGACTTCAATCTGGGCTTTTCGGCGCCGGCGCGAGCAGGTTCGGGAGGGCGCTAAGCTCGGATATTTCCCCATCCGGGGTCGCCGGAATCCGTTCCGGCGCCTGACCGTAGCGGTTGCACCACAGCACGCGCATGCCGAATGCTTTGGCCGAGAAGGCATCCCAGGAATTGGAAGACAAGAAGCAGATACGCGCCGGGGCGAGTTTGAGCCGATCGCTTGCGAGGCCGTAGACGGAGGGGTGCGGCTTGTACACGCCGACTTCTTCCACGGAAAGCACGGCATTGAACACTTGATGCAGTCCTGCACTATTGACGACCGCTTCGAGCATGGCGGGCGTACCGTTGGAGAGAATCGCCAGTTTTCTGCCGGTCGCCTTCAGCCGTCGCAGCGTCTCGGGCACTTCGGGAAAAGTGTCCAGCTTCAGGTAAAGATCCATCAGCCGCTCGTGCAGGCCCGGACGCTCGATTTTGAGCGTTGCGAGCGTAAACGCGAGCGCGTCGCCGGTGACCTGCCAGAAGTCGGCATGATGGCCGGCCAGTCCGCGCAGCCAGGTGTATTGAAGCTGCTTTTGCCGCCACAGTTCGGACACGCGTTGCCAGTCCTCGCCCAGTTCGCTGCGGGCGGTGCTCGCGGCGCTGTTGAAGTCGAACAGCGTGCCGTAGGCGTCGAATACGCAGGCGTCGACGTCGAGTAGGGGTTTCGTGTTCATCGGTTCAGTCCTCGTCCTTTTCGAATATCTCCGGCAACTTGCCGGACGCGCGCCGCAGGAACTGGATCTGGCGCGAAAAATTGCTGCAGCGCTTGCACATCATCAGGTGCATTTTGAGCCGTAAGCGCTCCGCGGGCGTGAGTGGCTGCTCCATCGCCCGCGAGGAAAGCTGGGCGGCGTGCGCGCACGAGTCGATCAGCTTATGGATCATTTCAAAACGAAGGGATCGCGCCCCTCGTGCTCCCTTGTGTTTGCCGTCGCAAAATTCATTTTGCAACGGTCCTTAGTCTGGACGTACACCAAACCAGTTCTTGCTCATGCAGGTACGCAAGCTCAGCCTTGCCCTGAACAGTATCACGTGCAGGTTAGTCGTCGAAATCTCGATCTTCTTACAGATTTCCTCCGATGACAGTCCCATCACTTCGCGCATCGAGAACACCAGGGCGTCGCGCTTGGACATATGCCGGCAGCATTCCTGATAGACCTTCCAGAACTGGCTCGATTCGAGTGCAGCGTCGGGCATTCTCCAATCCGCCGGCGGATCGACCCACCTGCCTTTGGCGTTGAACGCGCCGCCGGCGGATTCGTCGTCCTCGCCCAGCGCAAACGCGTCCGCAGGCAGCCCGCGGCCGCGGCTGCGGGTCAGGTCGATGATCTTGTGCTTGAGGATTCCGGTGAGCCAGGTGCGCAGTTGCGAACGGCCCTGGAAGCGCTCGCGCTGGGCGAGCGCCGCCACGAGCGTGTCCTGCACCGCATCCTCGGCGAGCGAAGGATCGCGCAGATGGAACAGCGCGTAGCGTTGCAGATATTTTCGGTGCGCTTCCAGGTCTTGCGCGTGTTCGTCTTGTTCGGTCACCCGGCTTTCCCTGTCCGTATCTCGAAAATTGCTGCGTGGTGACGCGCTGCGCATTTTGACTTTGATTCCGAGCGAGGCATTTTCCCACATATCCCGATGACCGGAGCGCGGGGATTGCCGATGTCGATCAGAATGAGGCGGACATGGGTCCGCGGCGCCACTTCAGGCCGAAATGTATTGTAAGGAATCTGCGAAGTTGAACGACTACCTCGGCAGCAGGTCAGAACACTGCTACCTGCGAAACCACAACTCAGCTTTTTTCGGCCCATTAGGAGACTCCATATGAACATGCTCAAACAACCCGTCAAATTCGCGCTGGCCAGCGCCCTGGCGCTAGGTCTTGGCGGCCCCGCCTTTGCCCAGAACCCCTGCGGGGCGAAGCGAAACCCCTGTGCGCCGAAATCCGCCAACCGGTGCGCGGCCAAGAAGAGGAACCCCTGCGCCGCGAAGAAGATGAATCCCTGCGCTGCGAAGAAGGCAAACCCGTGCGCAGCAAAGAACCCGTGCGCGGCGAAAAACCCCTGTGCCGCGAAAAAGATGTAACAACTGGTTTCAAAATGAGCTTTTTTGGCGTTGTCATTCCGAGCGAAGCGAGGAATCTGCTGTTGAATCCATGCTCAAGCAGATTCCTCGGCCTGCGGCCTCGGGATGACACGTCATTTTGGAACTGGTCCTAAGGACAAGGTCGAATCCGGATGAGTGACATGATCGGCGCGGACCTGCTGCAAGCGCAATTGCCGGCCCTTGCTTCGCCGGACCTGGGGAAGCTGCCGCGCGCGCGCCTGGAAGCGATGCGTGCGGCCGGCGCAGAGGTGCTGGAGTGCCTGCGCGTGCTGGACAAGGCGAACCTCGATCTGGTCGGCGAGGTGCTGCGTGGCCAGGGCACGTTCTACGAACTCGAGCATTACCCTGCGGACGATGTATTCGACCGCGATACGCATGCCCAGTACTACTATCATGCGCATCGCGGTGCAGGCGAGCACGGGCACTTCCACACCTTTCTGCGCGCACCCGGCATGCCAGAGGGCGCGGCGCCGGTCCCGTACTCGGGGGACGAAGTCTGGCCGCAGGGCGACGAGTCGATCTCCCACCTGATCGCGATCTCGATGGACGCGTTCGGCCGGCCGATCGGCCTGTTCGCGGTGAACCGCTGGGTGAGCGCCGAAGCCTGGTACCCGGCCGAAGACGTGATCCGCATGCTCGATCGCTTCGCCATCGACCACGCCTTTCCGTCCTGGCCGGTGAATCGCTGGATCGGCGCCATGCTGCAACTGTTCCGCCCGCAGATCGAGGCGCTGGTGCGTCACCGCGACGCCGTGGTCGATGCATGGCGGCATGGATATCCAGGCAGCGATGTGTTCGAAGACCGGCGGCTCGATGTCACCGGCGAATTTTCGATCGGTATCGAGACGCAGATCGCAGATGTGGAGGCGGCGTTGGCGTGCCGATAGTCGGGATTTCTCACTGCAGCGGATATGGAATTGAAGCATGTAGTGCTGGTAATGGCCGACATTGGCGGCCCTATTTTTGGAAATCCGGAGGACGTTCAATATGTCGCTGATGCCGAACAAGCCCGTACCCGCTCTGGAGCTGAGCCTCGTGGGAGGCGGGCGCTTCTCGCTTGCGGCCGAAAAGCCGCAGCAGTTCACCATGGTGGTGTTCTACCGTGGTCTGCATTGCCCGATCTGCCGCCGCTACCTCTCCGAATTGGAGGGACTGCTGCCCGAGTTCGAAAAGCGTGGCGTCTCGGTGATCGCCGCGAGTTCCGATGCACAGGATCGCGCCGAACAGGCGAAATCGGGCTGGGGGCTGGCAAACTTGCGCGTCGGTTACGGTCTCGCGATCGAGGAGGCGCGCAAGTGGGGGTTGTATGTTTCCAGCTCAAAGGGGCCGACCTCGGCCGGCGTAGTGGAACCCGACCTGTTCAGTGAACCGGGGCTGTTCATCGTGCGCCCGGAAGGAGATCTCTACTGGGGTACCACCTCGACCATGCCTTTTGGCCGGCCGCATTTCAATGAGATACTGCAGAGCCTGGATTTCGTGATTCCGAAGAACTATCCGGCGCGCGGCGACGCGTGAGCAGCGCGTGGCAGAGCGACTTAGAAGCCATTTCAGAATGAACTGTCATTCCGAGGCCATCGGCCGAGGAATCTGCTTCTTTCTTGATTTGACAGCAGATTCCTCGCTCCGCTCGGAATGACATCTTCTGAAATTGTCATTTTGAAACGAGTCCTTAGCGCTGCTCGTTTGTTCGTCGGCGCAAAACCAAAGGAGACAAGATGGCCATCAAAGCACTGACCCTGGACACCGGCGGCACCATCCTCGACTGGCACGGCGGCATCAGCCGCGCATTCGCCGCTGCCGGCGCGCGCCGCGGTCTGCAGGCGGACTGGCACGAGATCACCAACGAGTACCGCCGCCGTTCGCTCAAGGCCATGGTCGGGCTGGTGCAGCCGGAATTCAACTTCGACGACCTGCACCGCCGCATGCTCGACGAGGTGATCACGCATTACAAGCTCGATGCGCTTACGCCGGAGGACCGGGATGCGATCTGGCGCACCTGGCACGCGCTCGATGCCTGGCCCGATTTCCCTGCGGTGCAGGCGCGTTTGCGGCGCAAGTACGTGGTCGCGTCGCTCACACTGCTGACGACCTCGCTGGTGATCGATGTCGCGAAAAAGAACGGCTTCGACTGGGACGCGATCATTTCCTGCGAGATGATCGGCATCTACAAGACGCGGCCGGAGTCCTACCTCACCGCGGCGAAGTGGCTGCAACTCGACCCGTCGGAAATCATGATGGTCGCATGCCACAATTTCGACCTGAACGCCGCGCGCGCGTGCGGCTTCAAGAGCGCGTTCGTCAAGCGGCCCGCGGAATGGGGGCCGTCGGGGCCGCCCGACCCTGCGCCGAATCCGGCGCACGACCTGATCGTCGAGGACTTCCCGGAGCTGGCGGCGCGCTTGGGCGCGTAGTCAGACTGCGGCCGGGTGCGCTGCTGCCTGCAGGCGAAACTGCGGGCCTTGGCTGATGCGCTCGAAGTAGGACAGCCAGGCCGGCGAACCCTCGGGCCAGTTCGCGAGAAAACTCCGTTGCCAGGCCGCATCGTCGTAGCGAATCGCGAGCGCATCGACGTGCGCGCCGCGCACGGCCTCGCCGTAGAGGCTGGCGTGGGGCGAAGGCCCGAGGCCGATGCGTGTCAGCATGCCGAAACGGCTGCCGCGCGCATTCGGCATGCCGGCCGCGCCGTTGTTGGCGATCAGCTTGGGCCCGTCGAGATCGAAGCCGCGCATGGCAGGCAGGCAGGTATGGGTGCTGGCGAAGATATCCACCTCGGCTTTGGCGAAGGCGTCCGCGCGCCAGGCCTGTTCCCGGGGATCATCCAGGGCGGCGACATCGAAGCGCCAGCCCGCGAGCGCATCGGCATCGCCGTGCACGACGCCGATGCGCGCGCTTCCTACTCGGTAGCGCGCCACCATCGGCAATTTGCCCAGCCGGCCAAGCAGATCGGGATGCCGCGCGGCGCTGCGTTTGAGCCGCGCGTGAATCTGATTCGAGCGCTCGACGACGCCTTGATCGACCGACTCCGGGTAAGCGCAGCCGCATCCCGCCGCATCTGAATCTTCACGCAGTTCCGCCTCGACATTGCCGAGAACGGCGTCGTGGCGCAGCACGCACTCGTTGATCGCGCGAAAGCCGGCGTCGTCGACGTTGAACCAGTTGAAATCGCCGTTGAAGCACAGGGTCACCGGGCCGGATTCGACGCGCGCCATGGCCTCGACAGTGGCTAAAGCCTGGAGATTGCCGTACAGGCCACCAATTACATAAAGCGTTTCAGCCGGCCGCTCGGGTGCGCCGGCGATGGCGCCCGGCCCGTAGCGGTAGCGCAGCGGGCAAACGCGGCCGGGCGCGCTCATACGGTGCCGCCGGCGGAACTCATTCGATAGCGCGGCAAGGCGAGCGGCAGGAAGAAGCCGATCGTGCACAGCGCCAAGCCGTAGAGATTGGTCCCGAGCAGAACGCCGTATTTGCCGCCGCCGATGGCCCAACTCAATGGAATCAGGTTCAGCGCCTGCAGCAGGCCGAGGCAAATGCCGGTCCAGAACGCGAGATGGAACGACAAAGGCGAGTAGCGGACGCGGCCGGAGAACAGGAAAATCGGCGCCAGGCCGATGACCATGGTGCCGCTGATGGTCGTGGCTTTGAGAATATCGGTGCCCGCGATCATCGGCAGGTTGCCAAGCAGCGCGAAGGCGACCATCGTCAGCGCACCGACGGTCATCGCCCTGGACGAGGGCAGCCGGCCGGCGAGCAGCGGCAGTTCCCGCGCCACCAACTTGGACAGCGAAGTGAACGTCGAGTCCAGCGTCGAGCCGGCCGAAGTGACCATCACCACGATCATCGCAAAGAAGCCCGCAATGCCCAGGCCGCGGGCCACTTGGGCGGGCACGTTGCCGCTGGGCTGCATGCCTTCCAGGCGCGCATGCACGCCCACCAGGCTGAACGCGAATATGGCGAAAAAGCCGAGAACGCCGGCCACGATGAACGCTCTGAGCATGGTCTTCTCGCGCGTGATGAAACCGCGGTCGGTGAGCACCGGATCGTGAAAGGGGTAGGAAAGCGCCTGCAGCAGCGCGACCAGCAGCAGGTCTCCGCCGGAGTCCAGGGCAAACTTTCCCTGGGACAGCAGCACGCCCGGCGCGTGGGCCGGCAGCACATAGGCCAGCACCACGCCCAGAAACAGCATGAACACGACGGCCTGAATCACGTCGCTGAAAATCGAACTGCGCAATCCGCCCTTCAGGCTGTAGAACAGCACCGCTGCCGTGAACAGCAGCGCCGAGCCGATGAACCCGGCGGAACCGCTGTGGCCGTAATAGCCGCCGACCACTTCCGTGTTGCTCCAGACTTCGTTGAACAGCCGGATCAGGATCGCCAGGGAAAACGCGAGCGCGGCGCCGCGGCCGTATTTGCCGATGAGGTAGGGCACGATGCCGGTGGCGCCCTCGCGCGTGCGCAGGCGGTAGATGACGGTGCCCGCAACCGGAATCGACAGCCAGTAGGCGGCATAGGCGAGCCCGCCGACGATGCCGTAGGTGGCACCGAGATTGGCCGCGTTGGTCACCGATTTGGCGAAGATCCAGCTGATGAAAATACTCATCATCAGTGCGCGTTCCGACGGCGGGCGCCCCTCGGCGTCGTGGCCGCGAAAGAAGCCGGCTTCGTCCTTGGAGCGCGGCGCGAGCCAATACATCAGGACGCCGAAAACCAGCAGAAAACCCCAGAAGAACAGTCCCTGCAATTCGCTCATGTCGATATTCCCGGTCGAATCGATTGTGCTCAGCTGCCGCAGCTCGGCGCCGGCGCAGTGTCGCTCGCCAAGGCGCCGCCGCAGCTCGAACCCTGGCCCGCGGTGCAGCCGTAGCAATGGTCCGCCACCTGGATCGGCAGGCCTTCGAGCAAGGCGACGGTGGCGTCGGCAAGGTGCAGCCGCGAGCGGCCGTCGACCGTCAGCGCCAGGCCGAGCTGTTGATTGAAGTCGCAGTCGTAGACATAGCCCTGCCAGTCCACGCTGATCAGCTTGCGGCACATCACCTGTTCCAGGTTCTCTTCGCGGTGCGCTGCGCGCAGGGTCGTCATGTAGCTGTTGAACTGTCCCTTGGAGATCAGCATGCTGCCGAAGCGCTGGATCGGCATGTTGGCGAGCGTAAACAAATGGTCGAAGACGATGCCGTAGCGCTCGCCCAGGTAGCGCTTGTAGTCAGCTTCCAGCGCGGCCTGCGCCGGCGGCAGGCTGGCGCCCTGCGGGTTGTAGACCAGGTTGAGGACGAGGCCGCTGCCGGCACGGCCGTAGCCGAGCGCATTGAGCCGCCTGAGCCCCTTGAGGCTGCCCGCGAACGCGCCGTTGCCGCGCTGCCGGTCGACGTTTTCTTCCTGATAGCAGGGCAGGGAGGCGACAATCTCGACGCTATGGGCCGCGAGGAATTCCGCCAGGTCTTCGTGGCCGGGCTCTTCCAGTATCGTCAGGTTGCAGCGGTCGAGCACGCGCAGGCCGCGCGTCCGCGCCGCGATCACCAGCCGGCGGAAATGGCGGTTCAGCTCGGGCGCGCCCCCGGTGAGATCGACGCTGGTGATCTCGGGGCTGGCGGCGAGAAAATCGATTGCGGCGGCGATGGTCTCTGCCGTCATCTCTTCCTTTCTGTTCGGCCCCGCGTTGACGTGACAGTGCACGCAACTCTGGTTGCAGCGATAGCCGAGGTTCAGCTGCAGCGTGTCGATGGCGCGACGGCGCAGGCGCGGGAAATCGGTGCTTGCGAGCAGGTGCAGGGTGGCGTGCATGGGGGTCTCCGCAAATGGCTTGCCGCTTTAGTCGGCGCTACCCCGCAATTTCTTACGGGCTCGTAGACAGTTCGCTGCTGCGGGCAAAATCGTTACATCGGGATTCGAAATTTCGCCGTTCGCGCTTTGCCAGTATAAGCGGCCCATGCTTTGACCGCGGTCTCGAGGCCGCGCTCCGAACGAGGAACCGAGCGCCCGGCGTGCGCGAGCCGAGCTGCGGCAGACGCGACGTGCCGCGGGCCGCGCCTGCGTTAGTAGGCCCAGTAAGGCCCGGTGCCGTGCGCGGTGCTCGCGCCGTCGATGGCGACGAACACGGTGCGGCCGAAAAAGAAGGGCAGGCCCCAATCGAAG
>Ga0307377_10002126_pt1 | contig 23733 bp, 26 predicted proteins | sample TR3MG_FD_202535 | JGI IMG/M metagenome (GOLD analysis project Ga0307377, IMG submission 202535) | Soil microbial communities from Risofladan, Vaasa, Finland - TR-3 | ecosystem: Environmental > Terrestrial > Soil > Coastal area > Acid sulfate soil | place: Finland: Risofladan, Vaasa | collected...
CGTGTTCTGTGCCTTGGCCTTGGTGTAGTACTGCCGGTTCGAGCCCAACGACAGCAACGGAGTCGTCGGGGACGCCGAGGCCACGTTGAACATCTGGAGCATGCCGAGGACGGAGAGACCCTCGATGGTATCTCCTTCCGGCGTGTGGGGAGGCCCCGCCAACACCAGCGTGTCCTCCGGGTGTGCCGTCATCAGGGGAGCGGCATCCATGGCGCGCTCGATGTCGGTCTTGAAGGATCGCCACTGTTGGGCGGAGCGCGTGATTCCAACGTTCGGCATGAGAGTTCCTCCTTACGAGGTGGCCACGAGGTGCAGGCCGATCCGGTTCATGGGACGCGGATAGGTCACACTCATGTTTGCTTCGACGCGGTCTGAAGTGCCTGCCAACCGTCCAAGCGACGAGATCGACGCCGAGAGGATGGGGGCACCCAGGAAGGGATAGCTCAGGGCCTTGAGGCTTCCGGTGACGCCGTTCAGGCCAGCGCGAACGAGGCCAATGGTGTCCTCGGTCAGGTTGTAGCGTCCGAGGAGGGTTTCGAGCTTCACCTTGTACGCCATGGCGACAAAGTCGAAGTTCTTCACCACCGAGAACTCCTCGAAGTCGAAGATGCCGCTCTGGTGCGTGGTCAGCTGGTGCACGCAGTAGGGCAGGCTCGACGGAGTGTCCTGGATGAAGACCATCCAGCCGGCGTTGCTGATGTCGGTGATCTGGTCGTTGCTGAAGTAGGGCGTCGAATTGTAGAGACGATCCACAGCAGCGATGCCGAGGTTGGTGAAGCCCTGCTGTGACGGGAGGCCGGCGACCATGCCACCCACGACGGCGGCGAGGTAGAACCCTTCGTGGGTGCCGGAGGCGAGCGCTCCGAGTTCGACCTGGTCCGGCCAGACGAGTACGACGCGCTTGGAGTCGAAGCCCGCCGAGTAGGCTTCCAGGTAATCGACCTGGGTATCCTTGGTGAGGGTGCGCTGGACACGGTAGCGCACGTTGTTGCGTCCGATCTGCCCAGCAGCGGCCTGGTTGTAGATCGAGGGCAGTTCGCGCAGGTCACGCGAGGAGCTGGTGTCGATCAGCAAGCGGTTCTCGTTGATGACCTCGGCCACGAAGAGCGTGACGTAGTCGTCATCGTCGTCCCAGTCCTCGATGATCACGTCGGTGTCCCCGAGGGGCACGATGATATCGAGGCGGTCGCCTACGGCCACACCGTCGGTCACGAAGGTTGCGTAGGCGTTGCGGAACTCGACGAAGCGTGCGTCAGGGGCTTCTGTGGTGACTGCGCTGGCGTAGAGCGGGTTGTCGTCGGTGCCCAGCCCGATGAAGGTGTCCGCGGTTCCGTCGCCATCGGTGTCGCGCATGATGTAGTAGGCGACGTTCTTGGCCGCGATGGCTTCGGGGAACCCTGCACCCGAGATGAGGGCGATTTCGAATTCCGTCGGGGCGTTGACCTTCAGGATCTCGTAGACGCCTACGAGAGATGTGGCGCTTCCCGAACCGTCCTGCACGATGAACAGGTTGTCACCGGGCGCGGCCTGTCCGTTGGAATCCTGCCGGTTCTGGTAGAGGTTGTCCTGCTGCCCGTAGACCTTGGTGCCGACCGAGTTGTACTCGACCGCGGTCTCGTGGAGGGTCACGTTGAGAGCGTCGCCCCATGCGGCAGCGTCTGTGGTGAGAACCGCAGTTTCCCAGGCGCGTGTGGTCGTGTTGAACTTTTCGAGATAGACGTAGTTCAGGGCCAGGAGATCACCTTGTGCGCCGTAGGTGACGTTGGCCGCGGAAGCTACGCCGGACTCGTCGGAGATTGTGGCGGATGGATCGTCTTTCTGCCCGATTACGGTGACGTTGGCGATGTCACTTCCGCCATCAGCGACGTCCGCGATGACCCACTCTCCATCGTTTCCTGCGCCCGATCCCGAGATGGTGAGGATCCATCCCACTGCTCCTTCGATGTCAGCGAAGGCCCCGGGGATGACCACGACCTGCGTGGAGGCCGTGCAGGAAGTGGTGACGATGGGACTGCCCAAGAGGGCCACGTTCGCCATGACCGTGTTGAGATCCCCGACAGCCGAGATGCGGTAGAGACCGTCGTCCGCATGCGCGGGCCCGCCACCGAAAGCGCCGGAGATGTTGAACCACTTGCCGACGTCTGCGGGGTCTACGATGGGGAGGTCGAAGCAGGCGAGCGCGTTTGTCGCGCCAATGAGGCTTGCGTTGGCTCCGTTGAGAATGCTGGCCTCATTGCCTGCCAGGCGTGATCCGCTCTGCTGGAAGAGGGCGAACTCGCAGTAGCTGCTTGGGATGCCCCATGCGGCTTCGACGCCGTTCACCTTCTGGAGATCGACCTTGTCAGCCGTTCGCGCTGCGACGACGTAGAGGGCGTCGTCATCGGGATCGGTGGCGTTTCTGACCAGAACCAGGTCACCTGCCGCAGCCAAGGCGGTCTCGAGGACGTCGCTGGTCAGCGACATGGCATTGGAATTCGTTCCACCGTCGTTGAGACAGTAGCCCTGCGTGTAGAAGGTGGGGGCAGCGTTCGTTCCGCCGTAGGCGACGTAGCGCGCCGAGGCGGTGTCATCGACCGTGGCGTCCTTGAAGACCTGGACGACAGTGGGGGCTGTCGCCTCCTGTGCGGTCTGTCCACCTTCGTAGGCACCGCTGATGAGCGGAGTCGTTGAGACGGGACGGTAGGTCGGGAGTTCCCAGGCCCCGAGCACCACCCGGAAGCGGGCGACCTCGGGGTCGGCCAGGGCCTCGGCGTGGGCCTTCCACATCGCCAGGACGCTGGTGTCGATCGTGGCCGGCACGATGGCGTAGATGTCGTTGCGCGAACTCACGGTATCCCGTGCGGTCAGGTAGGCGACGCCGAGGTCCGGCGTGGCTCCCAGGTTGTCGCCGTCCACGCCGAGGGCCTGGAGGGACGTGTTCGTGTTCGACAGGGCCACCGCCGTGAGCAGTGCCAGCGGGTTCTCAGGGACGATCTTGCCCAGCTTGGTCGTGATGTCTGTGACGGTCTCGATGGTCTGCACGTCGAGCGTGTTGACGTCTTTCCGGAGGTCGTGGTGTTCGATGTAGGTCTCGGCATTCACGATCACGCGGACGTAGTTGTCGTAGAGCGTGGTCAGACCGCCGTCGATGGTGATGTAGTTGTCCTGCGGATCGTCGTAGGTCCAGTCAGTTGAGGGGAGCGCGACGTCATCGAACTTGTGCATGACGTGGAACGGGATCGGCAGCCCGTAGGTCAGTGTGATCGCGTAGACGTTGGTCAGGCTGTTCATCAGGTTGAACCCGAGCGCCGTGATGGGCCCGGCCACGGTGGTCTGAACGCGCCCACGCAGGAGGAAGCCGGTGATGCCATCGTCCGCAGGAGTATCGGTCAGGGTGCACGACAGGCCATCCGTTGCGACCGTGGCGATCTTGTTGCCCTGGGAGATGTCGAGGGGGGATTCGATGGGCCACAGGTAGTTGCCGATGTCGGTGGATGCGAAGAGGTACTCTTCTGCCACGTAGCAGGGCGTGTCGCAGATGATGAATGACGCTGCGGCAATGCTGGTAGGGAGATCGCCGCCTGTGTTGAGGCGGTAGGCACGATCGGTTCCCCCGCCGGCTTCGACGGAGAGGATCTCATACGCGACGTAGTCGATTCCTCCGGTGACGATGAAGTATTTGCCGACATTGGCTTCCAGGGCAGCGCCGTCAACACCAAGGTCGACGTCGCGCGAACCTGCGGAGAAACCTCCGATCGGAACTTCGGTCACGTCGCCGTCGGGCTCCGGGGACGCCGCGAGGAACTGTGCGGTCTTGGATGCCGCGATGGTTTCGAGGGCACTTCCCTCGAAGACCTTGAACGGGACAATTTCTGCGGAGGGGAAATTGGCGCCGCCCAGGACCGCCATGTTGTCGTCGAAGAGGTAGATGATCGGGTAGACTCCGTCGAAACCGGTGCCGATGCCCGCGATTTCGACGTACCCGTTACCTGCACTCGCGCCGTCGAAGGGGTCATTGGATCCCGGCGACCAGAGGAGGTTCCGCACCGGGGTGACCACGGCGGTTGTTCCAGGAGTTCCCCCGGTAGAGTAGGTGCCGCCTCCGTCCTTGTAGACGGTGAGGACGTCGGTCGTGGCAGTCTTGACGTAGGCGTATCCGTTGTGGTCTGCGACGCCACTCCCCGAGACCAGCACTCTGGTGTGTTCGGTGTAGAGATCGAAGTCCCCGGGAGCGCCCGTGAGAATCAGTTCGGTTGCGACCGAGACCGACGGCGTGATGCCGGACTCCACCTCGAGTTCGCCGGAGCCGTAGTCGAGCTCGGTGCTTCCCGCGGCCTCTGTGGCGACATAGGGAACTCCCGCGTATGCCGGGAAGAGTACCACGGTGTCCCCAACGGCCACGTCCGCGGTGATGAAGTCGGTGACGCCGTTCGGGTCAGCGCCTTCTTGCCGCTTCGGTGGGTTGAGTACCGGGACGGAAAGCGCGGTTCCCAGGGAGTCCACGGTGGCACCGGTGCCGTGACACAGCTCGGCGTAGAGCTCATCGAAGTAGACCTGGATGCTGTCCGGGGCACCGCGGTCGGTTGAGACGCGGCTCGGGAGATTCCCCGCATACTGGGTGTCTCCCAACTGGGGTCCCGCCGGGCGCGTGCCGAAGGCCTCGCAGTCGAGGTCGCCGTAGTCGGAGACCTGGATGTCGGCCTTGTCGGTATCGTAGTCCCACAGGGCGTAGCAGGGACCTACCAGGAGGCAGTTGAGGTCAGGCAGCGAGACGCTGACAGTTACAGCCTCGAACTCCTGATAGATGAGAACCAGCGGGCGTTGTGCCATTTCTTCGTCCTCCTGAGTCGTCCGGACCTATCTTAAACCGGACGTCTGGAAGCGTCCATTTTTTCCTAGTAGCCGTAGGGCTGTTGCAGGTAGCCGGCGTTCAACAACCATTGGTCCATCTGGTTGTTGGCGCGGCGATCCGCTTCACCGGCTCCGTACATGTAGCCCCCGGCCCCGAGTCCCCCGCCGACAGCGAGGGGGAGTTTCCAACCGAATCCCTTTTTCGCAGCTTCCGCGCCAGCACCGGCCCCGGCGCCTGCTCCTGCTTCAGCCGCTGCCGCTGCCGCTGCGGCCTCTTCTCTTGCAGCGTTCGCGACCTCGAATGCTTTGTTGTTGGCCTGCACTCCGACAAGCCCTTCCTTCTCTGCTTTGGCAAGGGCTTCCTGCCACACCTTGTCGTATTCTGCCTCGTTGAATGGAGCGCGCGGCCCTGCTCCCGCAGCTCCTTCGGCCGCGGCTGCTCCTCCGGTCGGCGGCGGCGTTGCCGCCGAGGAGGGCGCTGCGCGAGGGGGCGGTGGCGGAGGTGTCATTCCGCTCTGGAATTGCTGGGCACGTTCGCCTACTTGCTGGCGGGTGCGTACCGGAGACTTGGCGTAGTCGAAGCCCGGAGCGCCTCTGCTGAGATCCTGCTGGACCGCGCGAACTGTGGGGCCCTGTCCTGCTGCGCCGCGTGCGGCCATGGTCTCGGCTTGTCTGGAGATGCCGCGTCCCGCTCTGCCAGGGAGTACCTGCGACGCCAGCATTCCCACGTTTTCGGGCTTCATTGCTGTACGCGCTCCGTAGGCACTGCGCGTGAGTTGCCCGCCCATCTCCTTCTTCACTGCGCGTCGGCCGAGGAACGGCAGGCGGGAACGGTACATGACGCCGCCAGCCATCTCTGGGGAGACGCCTACAGTGCCTGCCTGCTCGATGCCTTTTTGTGCTCCGCTGGCTGTGAATTCACCAGTGGCGGGGATTCCCATGCGTTGCATGCGCGATGCTGCCTGGGCGCGTCCCATGAAGTTTCCGAAACGCCCGGAGGTCTGTACAGGTTTCATCGTTGCCTGTTGTGCTGCGCTGATGGTGCCTTTCCCGAGCCACTTGCGCGCTGCACCCCACCCACGCCCCAGAGTCTCCGCGACGATCGCCTCTTTCTCGAAATCAGGAGAGGACGTGTCAATGAGACCAACGCCGAGTCTGAGTTCGCTCATGAGTCACTTTCTCCTGGAACCAAGATCTGCTGTTCTCCTGCGGGCCCGGACAGCGTTAGTAGAACCTCACGCAATTTTATGCCGCGGGGCAATGTGAACCAACTCTTTTCGATTTCCAGCTCAACATCTATAGGCGTCGTCCAGCATTCATCGTCGAGAGGGTAGGGCGATGTGCCCCCCATGGTCACCGTGCTAACTTCTCGGATTTGTGCGGCGCGCTCCAGGTCCTTGAAGCCTTCCTGGAGAGAGGTGTAGACGAACTCACCCAGGAGAGCGCTTTCCATGCGTTTCTGACTCACCGTGTTGATGCGTAGTCGGATGAGATCCCACGTCATCATCAGCTGGTTGCCCGTGTTCAAGCCGTGTGCGACCGTGGGGCGATGGCCGCCCTTCTTGTCGTGCTGAGTGCGCATTCGGTCCACGTAGATTCCCGGACGTCCCCCGCGCTTCTCCGAGTCCTCGTTGTAGGCGAGTTCGATGACGACTGTGGTGGCCTTGAAGTCATCTTGCCATTGCCAGGGGAGTTCGTTCTCTGGGTCGAAGCGCTGGCGGATGAAGTGGGTGAGACCAGCCATCACAGCGATCCCAGAAAGGAAGGGGATGACTGTTGTCGCGTGCTCCAGGTGTTGCCGGATGTCCTCCCCGAAAGCGTTGAGGAGGATGTAGCTTGGCTGCGGAAATCTGTCGCGGAAGGACATCAGTGCCACCCTGTTGAAATGGGCGACGTGAGGGGCACTTCACGGTCGACTTCAATCGTGTAGGCCGCGTCGTCACGGGAGAGCTTGTTCCCGGTTGTGTACTGTTGAACGCGGACTCCTTTTACTTCTGTAGGTGTGACGATGCCGAGCTTGAAACGTTCGTTGGTTTCGACGTCGACGATGACGTCATCTTCTTCCAAATAGGGGAAGTGGAGGAACATGAAACGGTGTGTTTCGCGTTGTCCCTGTGCCTCGTTGTCTGTTTCCTGGACAGGGGCAGGTTTCTTGATCGCCAGGGTGTAGAACGGATTGTAGTAGCCGTCGACCCACCCGACGCCCCGACAGACAGGACAGTTCTGCAAGAGGGCTTGCCTGGTTGCAGGATCCCAACATTCGTCATTGGTGCAGCGCGTTCCCATGTGCCGGCGCTTCAGGATAGCGTACTTTCTCCCCTCCACCTTCGAAAGGAGGATCCAGAGATCTCGGAGGATCTTGCGGCGGATGAGGACGAGCCTCTTTCTGTCCCTGTGCAGCCCAAGGTCCTGGAAGCGGGTGGGGAGGGACTCGCGCTGTTCGAGAATGTCTTGGGAGACCTCGAAGAGATCCATCGATTTGGAGTTGGCTTCTTCCACCCCGTTGACCGCGCGCACGTAGTAGTACCAGTTCCGGCTCAACGCTCCGAAGTGAGCCTTGTCCCCTGCGTTCAGAGTGTCAGTGAAGTAGAACTGGTCCTCGAGGGCGCTGGAGACGAGGGTCCACGGTCCCGCAGGCGACTCGCTGCGGTAGACCGCCATCTGGAGCGTGGACGCTCCTGCGGGGGTGTCCCTGGCCTCAACCTCCCACTGGAGGAAGACTTCATTCTGGGGCAGGGGCACCAGTCTCGTCAGCCGCACTTCGAGCATAGTCCAGAGCTTTCTGGAGGAGATCCCCGATGACGGGGCGCTCCATGAGGGAATCTTCGAGCTTTCCCTCGGTCGTGATGGTGATGATGCGGACATTCGCTTGCAGCGTCATTCCGACATCGGTGACTTCGAAACCGGTGCGGCGCAGCATCCCGGCGACCCCGGCTACGACCATCACGCTCTTGGTGGAGTCGCTGACCGGCAGTTCTTCTTCCGTGTAGTGCAGTTCGACTTTCATCATGCCCCTCGGTAGTTTCTGGAAGTGGCGGGAATGGCGAGTCCTCCCGACGTTACTTTCTGCCGTCCATCAAGCTCTCCCCAAGCCTGTGCGGCACCGGATGCTCCTGTGGAGTTTACTGCGTAAATTTGGTTCAGTGCCACCGGGTCATTCGTGTCGTCCGGAGGGGGCTGAGTATCTTCGTTGTGTGAGGCGTTTCCTGGACCATCGCCCCATTGGTCGTTCATGTCTTCGTAGAATTCGACATCGGGATCGTAGTTGCTCAATTTGGGCATACCGATTCGCGACACGTCGAAGATCTGAAGTTTCCCTTGGTTTTTGAGGGGTTTCAGATTGGCGTTCATGGACTTGTTGGCGTAGCCGGGATCTCCCGCGGCGTCTTTTTTGATCGCGGTCACGCTCGGGTCTTCTTTGTGCTTGGCGACGCTCAAGCTCTTCTTCAGGATTTCCATATCTCCGTCGTGTGTCAGGGACGACAGCTTGAGAAATCCAACCAGCTTGCCGAGGCGCTTTGAATCACGGTTCAACGTCAACCCTCCGGCTCTGGCTGCGAACGAGGCGGTCCCCGATATCGATTTCTCTGTCCAGAGATACTCCCGCAGGGATCTCGAGAGCGAAGCGGAACGGGAGATTCCCGGGACACGGAATCGGAGTATCGCTGAACGGAACAGTGTGGCGCGCGATCCCGATTACGAACTGTTCTTCGTCAAAGAACAGGATGTCGAGGGGGAGCGGTGTGTTTCTCATCCACATTGCACGCTTCGTAGTATGGGGAAAAACGAAGAGCATGGCGTTGATCGGTTCCCACTTTTCCCTGTGCATCATTCCCCGCTTGAGGCCTTCCGTCGTGGCACGCACCTCAGCGAGGAACAGCTCGTCGTCGAGGTCCGTGTGCAGGGTGAGATGTGCGTAAGTGGGCATACCTATCTCCAATAGGTGGAGTAGGCCGAGGAGTAGGCGTAGCCGCTGCCGAGACCCCCAAAGCAGGACTCGAGGTTGTCCTGGGTCTTCCATTCTCGGGAGACACGGAGGAACTCGTTCCAGGCGTCGGCCTTGAGCTGGGCGAAGAGGGCGGCCTTGTCGTCGATGCCGATGGGGGTGATGTCTCCTGCCTGATACGTCATCTGATTGCGTGCTTGGCGGAAAGATTCTCCCATGGAGAGAAGGCCGACAGCGCCCATGACCAGGACGAATCGGTTGGGGAAGCTGGAGACGGAGTGCGAGGTGCGCGGAGGCATCGCGTTGAACCGATCTGTGGCCAACCGTGCGGCACGGGAGATCTCAGCGTTCGTGAACTGCACGTCATCCAGGAGCAGATTGTACTGGGGCCAGTCCAGGATCACACCGCGGATGTCGTCCATCGTGATGTCGACGCCGGCGTTGTTCCCTGTTACGGGGGTTCCTACGACAGGCATCAGACCACCACCGTTGCGACGTCGGGACCAAAGAATGAGGGCTTGTGAAAGACGATTCGGTAGGATCCCCCCGCGGGGACTCCAACCGCGCTGACCCATCTTCCGTCCGCGTCTGTTTGAGTAATTCCTCGGGGGGCCGTTCCAGTCTGTCCGTATTCGTCTTCAGCCCACACCGAGATCACTGCGCCAGCAATGCTGTTGCCGTTCGGATCGACGTAGCGCAGGTTGTCGATTCCTCCAGTGTTCTCGTTGACCTGGATATTTCCCAGCGTGTCGTCTTCGAGTGTTGTTCCGTTCTGTACTCGGAGCGTGCGCGCATTTGCGTAGGGGAATCCGTAGACGGTGTCGAAGCATTCGACCAAATATTCGCCATCGGCGAAGCCAGTGAAGTCCACGGACACCGTATAGACCCCGATGTTTTCTACCAGGGGGATCTCGTCGTCAATCGGGATCTCTTTGAATGTTCCGTCCGAATAGTCGTAGACGTAACCATCCACAGTCCGGGTGAGAGTTAGGAAGAGGGACTTCCCGGGGGTCTGGTCGAGAACGAAATTGACGTCGGCCATGTTACGCCCCGTGCACGATGAATGTCAGGACGTCACCGATGAGGAGGTCGTGGTGCGTTGTGATCTTGGTTGAGCTGAACTCTGCGTAGTCATGGGGTGTCCCGGCCTCATCGGGAGTCCACAATTCTCCGTTGACGAAGACGTCAAGGTAGAGCCCGTTCGCAGAGGCGTCGATGGCGTAGTCCAGGCTGTTCGGGAGCGTGATGTTCGTGTCTGCCGGGATCGGTGCGGCGACATGGAGAATGCCTTTGCGGGGGCGCGTGTTGTTCCAGGCGCGCGTCGGGTGTCGTGTCAGCGCGAGCATCGTTCGAACGAATGCCAGGTCGGCGCCCAAGCTCGGAAGCTCATGGTGCGCCCATGCCAATCCGGTCTCGGTGATGTACGAAGGAGCCCCGCCGCCCGGGAGTTCAACCACGACTTCTGTGGGGCTCACCACTGAGGCGATTACGACGGCGACGTTGTTGGGGGGGAAGCCCGACCCACTGGTGATGATGAATTGTCCGATGTGCGTGTCCAAGAACGTCGCAGAAGCGGAGACGAAGTGGTCAGAGCCTGTCTGGACTTCTCCGTCTGCCCCGCTTTGGACGCGGATACCAACGACGTCGGCATATTCGACTTCGTAGTCGTCGGAGTAGTCGGGCGACGGGCCGACCTGTCCTTGGAGGAGCTTGCTTCCTCGCATCAGCTCAGTACCTTCCGCACGAAGTCTCCGGTGAGAGTGTCGTCCGTGGACTGCGGAGGGTCGGTCAGGAATGTGATCTGGTCATATCCTGTCCCGGCCCCGCCGCTCTCCTCCACCGTGTAGTTCGTGCCGAACACGAGCTGTTGCCCATTGAGGTGCACGCTGATGCTCATGTTCGTGGTGTGGTAGAACTTTTCGCTGCTGGGAACTGTGAAGACGCGGTTGGTGCCGTCCTTGTTCCCGTCCAGCGGGATGTTCTGACGAATGTCGTCAAGCTGGACGGCCGAAGGCTCCAGCGTGGGATCGAGGACGATGGTCGGCACAGCCTAGCCCTCCGGGAAGTACTTGTCCTGCCAGCCTTGAAGGCGATCCTTGAGCTCGCTCTTGTAGCCTTCGTCGGACAGTTTTCGCTCCCGGCACTGGTCCTGGAGCCCCTCCTTGTTGAGGTACTCCCAGCCCTCGGGGAGGGGGTCCATTTCGACGCCACCTTCGGGGTCCTCGTGGATGACCACGGGAGGCTCTTCCGGAATGGGCGCGTTGACCGCGGGCGCATCGGGGATGATCACGGAGGTCGCGGCGACCGGGGCCCGCTTCTTGGTTCGACGTCTTGAGATCTTCATGACTACTTGCCCTTCTTGCCCTTCTTCTTGGGGGCATTCTTCTTGGGCTCCGCCGGAGGCGTGATGGCCTCGGGCTCTTCGGTCGGCGCGGCGGCCTCGGACTTTTCGGCCTCTTCGGTCGGCTCACCGGCTGAGGCGGCCTTGGCCTCGGTGACCTCCTTGGGAGGAGGAACCATGGAGATGCCCTTGCCGGAGTTGTACGCGTCGTTGTTGTCGGTGCTCGGTCCCACGGAGGCTGGCGGCACGACACTGATGGCGTCCTTGGACTTGATGATCGGGCTGTCGTCGATGGTTTGCGGCTTCGTTTCTTGCGCCAGCTCTTCGAGATCATCGACACCCGCGGGACGCGCCGGCTTGTCTTCTACGAAGTCGCGGACCGGCTCCCCACCGGCCTCGACTACCTCGAAGCGACGGGTGTCTTTCGGCTTGTCCATCTCGGAGGTGATGTCCGGATGGTCGGCCAGGTAGTCCGGAAGGGGCTTCGACACCTTCGGGAGCAGCAGTAGCTGTCCCCCACAAATGGCGAGCGCGGTTTCGCTCTTGCTTCTGATTTCCCTCGGCATTTGAATATCCTCCTTACCGTGTCTCCACGTGGCAACATTCTAGCAGGAGGAATGTGAGAAAGACAAAAGAAAGGGGCGGGACCCCGAAGAGCCCCGCCCCAGAAGGAACTCGATCAGTTCAGAGGACTAGGCGAAGCGCACGCGCCAGACGCCTTCGGTCCCACCGAATCCCACGCCCGGAGCCGCGTAGCTCCAGAACGTGAAGATGTCCGCCTCCTGCTTGATGAACAGGGTGGCGTCGGCCAGCAGGTAGTAGTGGCCGAGGAAGGGCTGCGGGCTGTAGGCGTGGACGTGGTCGTCGGGGAGGATGTCCGACTTCATGGTCGTCACGACCTTGATGCCGTACAGGTGATCCTCCTTCTCGATGCCCTGGTCGTAGTGCCGGGTCTGGATGTCCAGGCCGAGGTTGTCGAGCTCGAGCGCCCGGTAGTACGTGGCCTTGGTCATCAGCAGGCAGCCGATGGGCAGACCGCGCTTGCCGGTCGCGCTGTGGTAGCCGACGATCGACGAGAACAGGACGCGGAAGGCTGCGGTCTTGAAGCCGATGGCCGTGGCGTCGATGTCCTGCGCCGGGTTCGCGGTCCAGATGGCGTTGACCGTCGCCAGCCAGTGCTTGTCTTCCTCGTCGGCCATGTCCTTGACGCAGTTGTCGGACAGCATCTTGCGGATGTCGTTCTGGTACGTCATCAGCTCGAACTTCGACTTCTGGAAGTGCTCGGACTCCGTCTTGCCGAAGTAGATGCGGTACCGCTCGCCCTTGATCCACCGACGGTTGCCGGCGCCGCGGAACGGGATGAAGGTCGCCGTGCTGTCCGGCTCCTTCTCCACGATCTTCGACGGCTGGTCCGTCAGCTCGTCACGGTCGAGCTGCGTCTCGTCGATCTCGACCGGGGGCATGATCTCCCGGGCGAACGACTCCTGCCGCACCTTCATGCGCGTGAACGCGCTGGCGACCTCCTGGGCCTCCTTGATGTGGCCCTGCTCCAGCTTTCGCACGAAGCCCCGATTGAGCAGCTCCGCGGAAACCTGCGGTTCCTCGATTGCGTAGTCAGGCATTTTCTCTCTCCTCTTCGAGAAGTTGGTTTCCTTTCAGGATGCTGTCCCTAGTGGACTTCGAGCACCAGGGTGCCTTCGGCCGAGTCGTACTCGAGGACCGTGGCGACCGGGTGCATGTCGTCGGAGACCCACACATCGGTCGTGCCGATCTGGGTGACTCCGCCGGACTGCGCGGCGAACTGGGCCTCGTCAGCGGTGACGGCGTCGCCGGGGTTGTAGGTCCCGGCCTTGAAGCCCTGGGTCTTGACGATGAAGCCGGAGCACAGGCAGACGGCCTTGTGGCCGCCGCAGCCGATGCCGGACGGCGTCATGTTGCCCTCGACCACCATCCAGATGGTGCGTGCGTCGAGCGCAGCGCCGTAGTCGACGCCTGTGCCCTGCCCCTGCTTGAAGCCGGGGAGGACGTTGTAGCCCGGGCCCGTGTTGTCCGCGGCGACGCTGATGTCGCCGGTCTTCAGGACCTTGCCTGCCTGGGCGCCCTCGGGGGCCTGCGCCACGAGCATGCCCTCGTACAGCTCTTCGCCGTCGGCGACCTCGAAGGTGCGCTCGAGCGCGCCCTCACGGAAGCCCCACTCCACGTTGAACTTGCTGGTGAGCCAATTGTAAGACATTTTTCTCTCCTCCTACTGGGAAGATGGGTTTCTTTTTCAGGTGCGGCAGAAATCCAGGAGTGCCCGTTCGGCCTCCTGAACTTGTGCTGCGATTTTCTCACGGCCGGCGTCGTCGTCCTTGGTGGGACGCGGCTTGGCGGAAGCGACCTTCTCCTGCCCCGGGACCGCGTCGCCCAGGCTCGAGGTCGCATGGGCCGCGAGGCCTTCCGAACTTCCGCCGGCCAGGCTGTCGAGCAGCCCGGACAGGCTTTCATCGGCGGCGACCTTCGCCAGCACCTCGTCGGTGATCTCGGCGTCAGGGTCCAGCAGCGGCTCGATGCGTCCCCGGAGGGCTGCGAGCTTTTCGACGCGCTCGGCTTCGTCGACGGATGCGAGCTTGGTCGCCTGCTCGTCGATGATGTCGGCGGCGGCCTCCAGGGTCTCAGCCAACTTGATCAGGTCCACGCTCATGATGCCACCTTACCCGTAGATCTGGTTGTTGAGTTGAACCATGGCCGTCGCTGCGACGAGGACCTGTGCGGCCTCGGCGCTCTTCTCCATGCTGGCGACCTTCGCAGTTTCCCGCGGAGGGGCTGCCCTCTTACGCAGCTCTGCGGCGAGCTTACGAAGTGGGTCGCCCGGCCTTGAGTGCATTGTAGAAGTTGCGGACATGGCTCAACTTCACCATTCCTTCGTCGTTGGGCTGCGGTGCTTCCGCAACCTTCTCTGTATCGATCGAGATGCCCTGTTCGTGCAGTTGTCTGCATTCCAGGGCGAGTCTTCGGAGACCCTGACCTGTTTCGGTCCCGCCTGCTGCCGCCAGCTTCTCTGCGATGTTGGCGTCGTTGCACTCGGCCGCCACCTTCTCCAGGAGGTCGTCAACGAACTCGGTGATGGTGGCCGTGCGTTCGCTCATATCAGTACCCCTGCTGACTGGGCATGAGGCCCAGGTTGGACGCTCCGCCGGTCAGTCCACGGACGATCTTCGGAAGGAAGAGGCCTGCGGCAGCACCGCCACCGAAGGCGAGCATCTTCTGCTTGCGCGCTTCATCGGCTTCGCTCCCCTTGCCCAGATAGTAGGCGGTGGGGAGGCCGATAACGCCCGCGCCGATGCCGAGAGGTAGAGGCCACCGGGACGGGGGTTTGCCTGCGCGGTCGAGTTGCTTCTGGAGACCAGCGACCTGTTTCTCCATGGGACGCAGACGTTGGACTTCCTGCTCCGCGGCAGTGAGGAGTTCTTGGTACTTGCCCTTTGCCGCCTGTCTTCCCGCGTCGAACCCTGCTCCATGGAGTCCAGGGATCTGTTTCCCGAAGTGTTCAGGGGAGCCAAGGAGCTTTTCCAGGAATCCCCGGATTCCGCCGCGGGGTTTCAAGAGGGATTCGGCCCCGCGCATTGCAGCCTGAGCTGTCTTGATGCGCCCCAGCGCGCCAGACGCTTTGATCTTGTCCATTGCGCTCTTGTGGAGCGGTGGGTAGACCTCGCGCGCGTATGCCAGAGCGTCCATCAGAAACCTCAGCCCTGCGCTGCCTGCTGCGCCTGGATGTACGCTCCGACCTTCGCCATGTCGTTGTACCCCTTGCGGTACACGGCACGCTCGACGGACGCATGCTTCTCCATGATCTGGAGGCCGAGCCCGACATCGCCGTACCCGGTCTGGGCGGCGACCTTGATGAGCTCGGGATTCGCCGCGGCGAACTTCTCGAAGTCGTGGTCGGCGGCGGTCTTCTCACCCGCGGGGGTCCCGGTCGCCTCGGCGGCCTGGTTCCACTCGGCGAGACGGGCCATCGCGCCGTCCATCAGGGCTGCGCCGAAGAGCTGCGCTTCCTTGATGGTGGCGGCGTTCTCCGCTCCCGCGAGGTCGGCTGCCATCTTGAGCAGCTCTCCCGCGACGCTTTGCTCCTCGGCGGGAGCGTGCGCTGCGGCGCTGGCGGTCTTCGTTCCGCCTGCTGCGGAGGCCATGACACCCTCCACCGAGGCCACCAGACGATCCTGGCTCACCGGAGTTGCGGGCGCTGCGGAGGCGGTCTTCGTGCCCTCTTGGGTCGCCCCTGCGAGAATTTCTTCGACGGACATTGGCTTGCTCATGGCTTTACCTCTCGCCGTGTCAAGTTTGCTACACCATATTAATTTCAATCCCCGGAAGAAACCAAGAAATTTCCTTCATAGGTTTCCCCGAGAACTGCGCCTAGATCTGCTGCGAGCTTGGGAAAGTCGATGTGAGCGCACTCGACGCTGTCAAAACTGTCCTCAAGGGAACCCCGTTTGATCAACTTCGGGATGAGAACGACCTTCGGGAACTTCTGCTTTGTTGCCCGCCAAAGGTCTTTCAGCCAGCTGGTCGGCCCTTGTGCCTTGGTCTTCCCCAGGGCCTGCATCTTCTTCATGAGATGGTGCACGCCGACGGCCCCGCCGGCACCCGTGATGAGTGGATGCTCATAGGCGAATCTGCCGAGCGTGCTGCGCGGACCTTCGTGCCACGGGACGGGAAGTGGAACGCCCGCACGCTGGGACTCTTCCAGGGCGCGCTCCATCTGATATCCGCGGTGTCGGTAGTCGTCCGACAGGGAGAGCGCCAGCCCTCCACCACCCAGCAGCGGCGCTAGCGTGGAGAGCGAACCGAACCCGCTGACCTTGTAGAACGGTGTGGTCGCGGGAACACGTTCCCCCTCGATGGTCTTGAACGAGGGGACGCGTTCGGTCGCGGCGTTCATGGCGAACAGGCCGCCTCCGGCGAGGGCCAAGGGGGAGAGCATCTTTCCTTGCATCCCTGAGGACTGGAGAACCTTGTACGCGGCAGCGAGCAATGCCCCCGTCCCTGCCGTGCTGTAGAGCTTGTCTTTCCCGCGGCGGAGACGTTCCCGTGTGGCGTGTCCACGCTGGGTCTGATAGACCGTCCCGGTATCCGGGTTGACCATGTGGAGCATCTCGAGCTGGGGTTCCATGTTCTGCCGGTCGCCGGGGAGCAGACGGCTCTTCATGTACTCGAGAGCCTGGGAGCGCTTTTCGATCCAGGGCTCGATCATCTGTGCGAGCTTTGGATTGACGCTTTCTTTTACTGGGACGAGAGGAGCTTGCTCGAGACAGGCGTCGAAGATGTTCGGGTTCTCGGCCATCAGATTGAATGTCTGGTCCTGGTTGTCCACGATGGCCGCGATGAGCGCTTCGGCCTCGGGAGGGACGCTCCCCAGCATCTTCTCGAACACGAGCTTCACGAACTCTGGAGTCGTCAGGACGATTCCTGCGTCGGCCAGGGTGGAGAGGATCTCGGGGAACGTGAATTTTTCCGCCATTCCGCCAATGGCATCGTCCGAGATGTCGGGCATCTGATCGAGGACGCTGTCCGCAGGCCCTGCGAGGAATTCACGGAGCTGCCCCGCCTCGCGAGCAGAGAGAGCTGCGCCCTCTTCCTTCGCGTCGACCATTTCACCTTGCACGATCTTGGTGATGTCGCTGGCCTTGCGCAGTTCCGCGCTCTTGAACTGTGCGAGAGCAGCGTATTCTGCGAGGGCACCAGAAGACCTGATCTCGTAGGGGCGGTCGCCGCCGAAGCCTGCAACCTTCTTGAGCATGTATCCTGTGCGGTCTGCGGGGCGCAGGACCCAGGAGATGTCAAAGAACCGTGGGGCCGGGTTGTAGACCTTTACCTTCTTGTCGGTGCCCGGCAGGATTTGACCGAGGTAGTCGCGTGCATGCGAACAGTACTGTGCTCGGGAAGGCGCCTTGTTCTTGCAGATTGAGCACACGTCATGCTTGATCTTGCAGCCCATCGATACTGCGGGGAGCTCACCGTCGGCAATGCGTTCTACGACTCTCCCTGCCTTGTCGTTGTTTACACGGAGGATGAGTTCGACCCGGTGCATCGGGTGGTTGTAGAACGGGCGCGTCACACGTCCGACCCTTTTGTTGGGGTCCTTGTTGGCGTGGTGCATGAAGTTGTTGGCGTCTTGGAACGTGTGGTAGTGCCGCAGCAGTTCATCTCCAGGCTCGGTGAACCCGGGGATCGGATTTTCTGCGAAGGCATCTCCGTTTCGGTTGTCGCCGTAGTACTCGTCGGCGCTGACGGCGAGGACCAGGACGAAAGTCTTCCCTGGTTCGGACTTCAGGGTCTGCGCGAAGCGGAGGGCATCGGAGAGTGCGCTGGCTTCCTTGAGGAGCTTCTGCTGCCCGAAGTAGGGGTCAAGGAGGATCGCGCGAGGCTCTCCTGTGCGGAGCTGTGAGTCGAACTCAAGGATTTTCCCGGCGTCTGAGAACGACGGGCGCAGGATCCTAGAGGACATTCCGGAGAAGCTCCATTCCGTATTGGGCGTTGATGAGTGCGATGGCGGCGATCTTCTCCCGATCTGCATCGGTTTCGGCGGATGCTCCGACCAGACACGTGTCGATGAGAACGGTCCCAGCGACCTTGTCTACCAGGTCTTCGAAGAGGACATCGTCCGAGAGCTGCGCGATCTTGGTCCCGATGGTGGGGCAACGCGCGAAAAACGCTGCCGTGGCTGCCTGAGCTTTACCAGGTAAATCCTGGATGTCCTGGCAGCGGTCTTCAGCGATCTTCCCGATGCTGCGACAGAAGTGTCCGAAGCCTTCGATGTCGACCTTCGCTTGCTCTTCTGCGGCGTCGGTGTTTCCGAGCGCAGCTACCTTCTCCAACGGAGCAGAGAGGGAACACGCACGGACGATCTTCCCGTAGAAGGGCGGGACGTTCTGGATGAGGCCTCGCATGTCACCCTCCGAAAGGCTTCAGCGCTTCGAGCCCTTGACGAATGGCACATTGGCGCCTCTTCATCATGGCGATCTTGACGCCCAGGGTGAAGAATGCGTTCTTGGTGTCCATGTCTCCGCAGATGGGAATTCCATCCATGCGTGCACGGGTTGCTGCGATCTTGTGCAGGTTCCCGAGAACGCGGAGGCGCGGGTGGGCTTTCTGGAAGAGCGGTGTCAGGTCAGGCATGTCGCCTCCTCTACATTCCTTGCGCTTCGAGGACATTCTTCTCGGCGCGGGCGAGGCCTGCGATGGTCCCGTAGTCCGGCCCGGCCTGGCTCATGATGGACTCACGCAGGAACGAACGAGTTGCGTTCTCGTCCATGGCCAGCGAAGGAGCGAACTTGGCCATGGTGTTGTAGTGCTTCATCAGTTCTCCGGCCTCGGCGTTCGCCAACACCGGATCATCCTGCATGAGCCCTTTGAGGATTCCTGGGCGCTGCATGGAAGCAATGCCTCCGGAGATTCCACCCGACATCCGCTGCATGATGTCGGAGGCCAGCCCGAGAAGTGAGTCGGCGCCTCCGCCTCCGAGGCCCTTGGCCCCCGCCTCGGCCAGGATGTCGGGCAGCTTGATTCTCTCTTGCCAGGGCTGCGTTGCCTTCTGGAGACGATACCCCAGAGTGTCGATGGTGGGTTCGAGAATGTCCGACAGAAGTCCGATTCCCGCGAGTCCACCGCCGATGCCGAGAGCCTTGGGGACGGTGAGAGATGTTCCCATGGCTTTGACGAGGGCTTTCATGGCTTCAATGGCGCCCTTGCCCGCCATGCCGCCTGCGGTCTTGGTGAACTCTTCGGCCGTCTTCAGTTGAATCGGCATGTCGTACTCCTTGGGATACCCGCGGCGCGAACGGAAGTCGGGGGCAGCCTCCATCGAGGGCAGGGAAGTCTCCCCTAGTAGCTCTTTGCGGAAATGGTAGAGCGGAAGTCCTGCTCCCAGAGCGAGGAGGGGGTGGTCCAACAGGAAACGAATGGCTCCCGCGCCGGGCGCGGCAGTTTTCGTGCTATCGTCCGAGAGCGGCAACGTAGCGCTCCACCTTCCGTTCGGCCGCGTCGATGACGCGGATCTTCTTCAGGCCGTCTGCGATCTTGATGAGTTCAGGGAGAGGTGCTTCCTTCGGATCGTAGGCGCGCGGAGTCCGGTGTGCCGCGATCTTCTCGGGGTCCTTGTCCATCTGTCCGAGGACCATGACGAATGCGCGCTTGACGATGGGATCGTCCAGGGCGTTGACGAGCATTTGGACACGACTGAGGTCAGGGGCACCGACCCGCTGAAGTTCGTAGGCCAGCTTCTCGACGTTCTCCTGCACCTCGAAGGCCGCAGCGTACTTGCGCTCGGTGACGGCCTCTTTGACGCGTTCGATTCGGATGACGTTGTCGCGGTGGATCCGGGGGTCCGGGACCTCTGCCGTGATGTCGAACTGGTCGCGCACGGAAGCGGATTTCTCGATGGTGATCTTGACGGTGGCCCCATCAGGGGAGCCGCCGCTTCCCAGGAGATCCGGAAAGTCGCCGTGGAGATCCGAGATGGCGTCGTATTCGCTGCTGCCCCCACATCCTCCGTCGTCGGAGAGAACGCAGGATTTGCAGGAGCCGTTGCAGTCACTTCCGCCGGGCTCCTCGACTCCCTCGTCTGCCTTGGCGATGGCGCTTTCGGGATTGACCACTGGGAACTCCCCGGTCGGATCGTTGCCGAGGGCCTTCTCTTTCTCGAAGAGCTTGAGGAAGGCCATGTTGTTGAGCGAGTGAACGAGATTCCTGATCTGGTCAGGGAGCATCCCCATCCCGCAGGCGTGCTTGACCACCATGCCTTCCAGGTCTTGCTCGGTGTCAGCCGCGAAACGAGAGGCGATTTCGGTTGCCATCTTCTCGTACTCTTGGGTGGTGAAGCGTCGAAGCATGGCTTCAGCCCTCCTCGTTGATGTTGTCTGTGGTCACCCCTTCGGGAGATTCCAGATTTGCATCCTGGCCCGCAGGCCCAGTCTTCAGAATCATGAGCAGTGCATCCACGGCGGTCACATCGTCACCCTTGCGCACGGCCTTCAGTGTTCCTGCGGCCTTGGTCAAAAGAGTGTAGCACTCGCGTGCGCTCCTGGCAGCATTTGAGTCGATGGGATTGAGGCGGTGCGCCAGGCCGCGGACGAACATGTCAGTGGACGCCACTTCGAGCATTGCAGCGATGTCGGATTCATGGACTCCGTCAGGAGAGAACTGCCATTTCACATAGATGGGACCGAGGAAGAACGCTGCCTTCTTCAGGTCATGTTCGAATGTTTTCTGCTGACAGTCGGGGCGATCGGGGTCCTTGGCCTCAGTGGCGAGGGTCTCGATGTAGTCCAGTTTTTCCAGACGTGAGGGGAACGCCGCGCGCATGTCGAAGAACAGTTCTTCGAACGCAGCCACTGCGTCCACGGGCATCTCGAGAACCTGGGCGATCTCTTCGACGGTGGCTCCGCTGAACAGGAACGCTTCCAAAGGAAGCCGTTGAGCAGGGCGGGCGTTGATTCTTACGGCAATGCGCAGGGATTCGTTTTCGATGGTTCCCTTGCGGCCTTCGTCGACCAGCTTATTGGTCCACGGCGATAGATCCTTGGGGACCTTTCTTTTGGGGGCTTCGATTAGCTCCCGCGCCCTCAGATAACGGTGGTCTGGACGCGGGGGAGCATCAGAGATTGTCCCTGACTTGCTCATCCGGGCTCCCGACCAGGGTGGCCCGTTCGCTCAGTACGCGAACGAGGTCTCCCATGTTCTTGATGACGGTGCGCAGCTTGGTCTCCAGTTCCGCGAAGCTGTCATCTCCCACCTGGTCCTTGACGTCGCCTTCACGAGACTGGAGTGTCAGGAGAATGCGGGCGGCGTTGTCCACTGCTTTTTCCAGAGTGGGGAGATAGGAGGCGACGCCTTCAGCCACAGTGTCGTTCTCGGCCAGGCTGGCGAGAATCGAAGCATCGAAAGACTGGTCAGCAACCTGTCCCAGCGCCTCCGGCGTGACTTCCCCTGCCATCATCGGTTCCATGCCGGGAGCAATCCCGGGGGGAAGAGGGGCGCTGCCAGGCTCCATCGGAGTTCCAGGTGCCATCGGAGGGCCTCCCAACGTCACGGGGGGCATCACGATCGGGGTTGCGGGCTCGGGCATCATGGGGGGCATCCCCATGTCCAGTTCCTGCGCGCGTCCGCGCACGGCTTCGAGTGTCTCCATCTGAGTCTTGATGGACTGGTGTGCCTGGGCCAGGGCGGCGGCCTGGTTGCGAAGTTGCTCGTTGGCTTCTTCGATGGCGATGTCGACGCCTGTCGGAGGGGGCGGTCCCATGGGCGGCGGAGGAGGAGCCATCAGCTCGGGCTCCATCATCTCTGCCTCGGAGGGCTGCTCTTCCGGAGGCATCCCCATTGCCGCGGGGTCTCCGCCCATCATCGCGGGATCCCCACCAGCCATCGCCGGATCCATGGGGGGAGCGCCGCCGGCCATCGCCGGATCCATCATTGCAGGATCCATGGGAGGAGGACCCATCATGGCCTGGGCCACCTTCACGAGAGTCGCTGGGGGTGCGATGTGGACGGTGAATGGAGCTTCCTCTCGCGCCGTCTTGATGAGGTCGAGCGCATCATCTCCGTGTAGCATGCAGTCATCGGTCAGGAAGTCGAGTGCGCCCTTGAGATGGTAGCGCGTACCGTCCATGGTGACGTCGTGCTCAGATGCAGCCTTGATGTGCACCGGCTTTGCCCCCTGGACTCTGAACGCGCTCTCCATCACCTTGCAGAGAAAGCGCGCGTCGTAGATGAGGCGGCTTCCAGGGATGTTCTCCTTGAGCGAAATCCAGGAGAAATCATCGGGGAGAACTCCGACATCGGATTCCGCAGGGAGCACGGGTTGCCGGATCACGCTGCGCGGGTCGAGGACTAGCGTGGAGATCCCCATGAACGTGTCCAGGTGGAAGCGCTTGGTTCCGTCCGAACCAGACGTTGTTCTCTCGACGGTGCACGGGTCGAAGACGTCGAAGTGATTCGAGGAGTGGCGGATGAAGGTTCCTTTGCCGCTGGCGCTCTTGGCTCCCTTCCGCTTGGGGTCGTAGATCGCCTTGTACAGCGGGCTCTGCGGCGCCAGGGCGTCCGGTGTGATCTTGATGCTGGCGAGAGGTGCTCCTCGCGGCTTCATGACGTAGTCGCCGTTCTCGAAGATGATGAGGGCGTCGGTCATGCGTGGTTCGAGCGCGTGTCCCGCTTCACGCTCTGCGGCGCCTTCCTCCTGGTTCGGCCGAGGCTGACTCTTCAGCGACTTGTCGAACGGAATGCGCCCCGCGTTCGGAATGCTCAGTGAGATCGGGTTGCAGATGACAAGACCGTTGCGCACGGTGCCGTCTGCCAGGACGAAGCGGTAGAGGCCGTCTGCGTTGGCACTGGCGTAGCGCTGCTCTGTGTCGAGGTTGACGGCCTTGTTCAGGTTCTCCTTGGGGCGCAGGTCCTTCACTGTCGCGCCGTCTCGGACAGCTCTGCTGTAGGCATCGCCAGCACCGTCGCCGAAGGCTTCCTTGAAGGTCTGAACGGTATCGTTGGCGAGGAGGATCGTCAGGTCTTCTCCCTTGGGGAGATTCTGCGTGTTGGCGGTCTTGGACATGCGCAAGGCATTTGCGAGATCCTTGTTGGGATAGACATCCCAGACACGCTCCATGAACGCGCTGTTCTTCTCCATCATCCCAAGGAAGCGCTCCTTGATAGAGTCGGGAACGTTGGCCAGGACGCCCGGCAACGTCACCTCTGCTCCCGTATAGGAGGCGAAGGAATAGCGCCCGGTGAGCGGAGGGAACATGACGTTCCGGAGGTCGATGTTGCGTACCAGCGTGCGGGGAGTCTGCATGGGCTCACCCAGCTTCTGGACCGCGTTGCTCTGGATCTGGGCCACCCAATCTTCTGTGAGCGGGATGAACTTGTCTGCGTCCTTGTAGTACACCAGTTCGATGGGCTTCATGTTGCCCTCGGACATGATGACAGGAACGTAGACCTGCTGTCCTCCAACATCCAGGATGAGTGCGCCTACTGCGTCTCCCTTGTCCAGCTTGGAGGAGATGGTCTTGAATGTGACCAAGTACTCCATCAGGCTGGGGAACTTTGAGCCGAACACGGCCATCGCCTGGTCTGCGAACTGCTGCTCGAAGTTCAGCTCGGGGTCTACAGGACCCCCCATTCCAGCATCCATGAATCCCATGGTCTTGGGGGACATGGGCTGTGCGTACTTTCTCATCTTCGCCTCCTAGATCAGGCGCGCCATTTGGAAGCTGGCGATCGGCAGAGCGGAGGACGCCACGTGGGAAAGGAAAGCCGGTCCCAACGTTTTGAGGTCTTCCAATTTGTTGTCGCTGCGCTTCAGGGCGTTCAACGTAGCTCCCAGTTCTTCGGTAAGCACAGGGGCATTTGCTGCCGCCGTGATTCCTGTCATCAAGTTTAGCACCTGATTGCGCGATTTGGCATCATCCATTAGGAGGCGTATGGCAAGAGCCGCCGGGATGGCTAGAGAGTTGGCGATGTTCGCGACGCTTCGAGCAGCTCCAAGGAACGTCTTGTAGTAGGACGCGTCCTCGAGATTTTCTGCATGCCCGAGTTCGTGTCCCAGGATTGCGCTATTGGGTTCTCCGACAACGACGCTGCCCCG
>Ga0307377_10002128_pt1 | contig 23731 bp, 32 predicted proteins | sample TR3MG_FD_202535 | JGI IMG/M metagenome (GOLD analysis project Ga0307377, IMG submission 202535) | Soil microbial communities from Risofladan, Vaasa, Finland - TR-3 | ecosystem: Environmental > Terrestrial > Soil > Coastal area > Acid sulfate soil | place: Finland: Risofladan, Vaasa | collected...
AGCGGCGGATTTGTGGCCACGTTCCGCTGGGGAGACTACCGGTACATGCCTGCTCAGTATGTGGATTGGCTACATACGTTCAACCCGGCGTGGGCGGCGACCATGGATTACTGCTGCGAGCCGGAGATCGCTGGCAGCGAGGGCATTGTGCGGGAGCGACAGGAGCGAACGTCAGCCATGGCCTCCCACTTCTGGCGAGAGTACCGGGATACGCCTTGGAGCTGGGTGCCCACGGTGCAGGGCTGGGAGGTCGCTGACTATCGCTGGCATGCGCGCGAGCTGCGGCCCCTGATACAGGAGATGGCCCAGCGCTACGGCCTAGAGACTGCATTCCGGGTCGGGATCGGCACGCTTTGCCGGCGGGCCAGCGCGGAGATGGTGCAACGGGTGGTGAGGGCAGTTGCTGAGGAACTGCCTGGCATTCCTCTGCATCTGTGGGGGGTCAAGTTGGCGGTATTGCGTTCAGGGTATCTGGCGGGAGTGGTAAGCGTCGATAGTGCGGCTTGGAATGGTCAGTTTGGGCGCGATATTGAGAAACGCCGCCAATCAGGACTCACTGAACGGCAATGGTATTACTGCATCGCTCTGCCCACGTATCTGGCCAAGGTCCAGGCGGCTCTGGCCACACCAAAACAGCCAGCCCTGCCGGGCCTTGAGAGGATGTGAGTATGGCAAAAGAGTTGTACGCCGAAGAGCTAGGCCACTATTGGCAGACGTCGCAGACATCGCCCGATACCTGGATCGAGAAGGCGCGGCGCGAGATTGCCAGTGTCGGCGGCGCCGTTACACTGGACGCTTTCGGCAGTGAGCCACTCAGCGGGCGGGCTGCTTTCGTCCTAGAGTTCACGATCGCGGGCGACCGCTTCCGGCTGACGTGGCCGGTGCTACGCTCCAAGTCGGGGCGCGAGAGGGCGGCGCGCATCCAGGCGGCCACGCTACTATACCATGATGTCAAGGCGCGGTGCCTGAGCGCAAAGGTTCTGGGCGCCCGCAAGGCGTTTTTCAGTTACGTGCTGCTGCCTGACGGCCGGGCAGCTGGTGATGCTGCAACGCCCGACGTAGCGCGGCTGTTGCCTGCGATGTTCGGGCCGCAGGTGCCAGCACTGCCGCCGGGCGTGGTGGATGGAGAGGTCGTTGATGACCACGGAAGAGACAGAGGAAACCACTGAGCTCTGCCCAGGCCGCGAACCTGTCGGCGGTCGGCGCTACTGCTACGAGGGCTGCCCCGACTTTTCACGGGTACAGTCTTACTATGGTCTCGGCTGCCCGTCACATCTGCGGATGTGTGACATCTGCGGGCAGAAGGTCGTCTGCCCGTGCCATGTGCCGGAGAAGCGGTCGCCGGACTGGCATGCGAGGTGGCTGGCCTGGATCGAGCAGACCCGCACCCTGCCGGTGCTGAGGCCGGCGGTGCGACGGTGAGGCGGTCAACTACTGTCGCCTAAAGGCGACAGCAACCAGCGCGAGATCGTCGAGGCGCTGCGCCAGATCGGCGCCCAGGTCCAACTGCTGCACCGCGTGGGCGAGGGATGCCCTGACCTGCTGGTGGCCAGGGCTGGCGTCAACTACCTGCTCGAGGTCAAGATGCCGGGCGCGGAACTCACGAGCGACGAGTGGCGCTGGCATATGCGGTGGCCGGGATGGGTGCGGACGGTGCGCACTGTGGACGAGGCGCTGAGGGCCATCGGGGCCCTGTGAGGTCGGAGGGCGACCGTGCTGAGGCCGTTGCGGTGAAGCGATGATTGCTGGAGAGCCGTGGTACTGCAAGCGGTATGGGTACGCATAGGAGCCGACAACATGTCAGAAGAAACGAGACGATGCGCAATCATGGTGCCGGTCTTTGAACGCTACCAGCGGGTGCGACACATAGCCGACGGTGCGCAGGGAGTTTTCAGGCGCTACCATCCCTACCGGGCCGGCTGGGTGATCGTGCGTTTGTCTGGAGGCTATGACATGCACACGCCGGCGGTGGAGTGGGAAGCAGCACACGAATCCGTTGACAGCAAAGCGTGATTATGCTATGATGCGGATAATCTGAAGCGGTTCCGGGGAACATCCGCCCGGCGGCCTCTCACACGAGGGGCTGCCGGGCTTTTTGCGTTCACGAGGTGGCGGGTGCGTGGTTCTGTCAGCGAAACGGCGGGTGTTCATCGAGGAGTATATCCGTTGCGGCTGGAACGCAACGGAGGCAGCTCGCCGTGCTGGCTACAGATATCCACGCCAACAGGGACAACGTTTGTTGACTTTTGTTGACATTCAGACCGCCATCAATGCCCGCATCGCTGAGCGCGCCATGGGTGCTGATGAAGTGCTGGACCGCCTAGCAGAGCATGCCCGTGGCAGCATGGCCGACTTTCTCGACATCCGCAACAACTGGGTCACTCTGGATATTGATAGGGCCAAGCAAGCGGGCGTCTTGCATCTGATCAAGAAGTTCCGGCAGACCAGAGAGGGCACTGAGGTCCAACTGTATGATGCTCAGGGGGCGCTGGAGCTTTTGGGTAAGCACCTCGGCCTCTTCAAAGATACTATCGACCTGCGGAGTGTTGACCTAACACGGCTAACCGATGAACAACTTGAGCGTATCGCCAACGGCGAGGATCCCGCTAGCGTCCTTGCAGCTACGCGCCAGAGCGGAGCAGGAGAGGCGCCGCCGGCAGAGCCCAGCGGTGAGAGTCCCGCCGTTTGACGCCTGGCTCCCGCAGGTCACGCCGGCCTGGCGCTGGGATTGGCCGTACCTGGCCTATATGCGACAGTACCTTGACAAGATAACATCGGGCGAACTGGATCGGCTGATGCTCTTCCTGCCACCCCGGCATGGCAAGACCGAGATGGTCACGGTGCGCTACCCAGTCTGGCGGCTGGAGGGTGAGCCGGGGCTGCGTGTGATCGTCGGCGCGTACAACCAACTGCTCGCCAACAAGTTCTCGCGCAAGGCCCGTCGCATTGCCGAAAGCCGGTTTGCTCTCGCCAGTGACCGGGCAGCGGTCGAGGATTGGGAGACGGCAGGCGGCGGCGGTTTTCGCGCCATCGGCGTGGGCGCCGGAATCACGGGCCAAGGCGGGCACCTAGTCGTCATCGATGACCCGGTGAAGAACCGCAAAGAGGCCGAGAGCGCAGTCTACCGCGATTGGGTGTGGGACTGGTACACGGATGATCTCTATACCCGGCTGGAGCCGGGCGCGGCCATCATCCTTATCATGACGCGCTGGCACCAGGATGACCTGGCGGGCCGCATCCTGGCATCAGAGGATGGGCCGAATTGGACCGTTGTGAGTCTGCCGGCAGAGGCGGAAAAGGGTGATCCCCTGGATCGGGGCCTGGGCGAGGCACTGTGCCCGGCGCGCTACCCGGTGCCAACATTGGCTCGCATCAGAAGCGTTCTGGGCGGCCACAGCTACGCGGCTCTTTACCAGCAGAAGCCATACCCGCCGGAGGGCGCGCTGGCCCGGCGCGAGTGGTTCCCCATCGTGGGCGCGGCGCCGGCGGAGGGTGCCCGGCTGCGGTTCTGGGAGTTCGCAGCCACAGAGAAGAGCGCCAAGGCATCAGACCCCGACTGGATGGTCGGCACACGCATGGTCATGGGCCATGGGCTTTGGTACATCGAAGATGTAATCCGCGCCCGCATTGGTCCAGGCGCGGTCGAAGCTCTCGTGAAACAGACAGCGGCCCTCGATGGCTGGTCAATAGCCATCAGTTTCGAGCAAGAGCCAGCTGCGGCCGGCAAGCTATTCGCCGCCGCGATGATCAAGGCCCTGGCAGGCTACAACGTCCATGCCGAGCCCGCCACCGGCGACAAGGTGACGCGCGCCTTGCCCTTCTTCGCGCAGGCTGAGGCCGGCAATGTGCGGTTGCTCCATGGGCCCTGGAACGAAGCATGGCTACAGGAAATCACAGCCTTCCCGCTGGGCGGGCATGACGACCAGGTGGATAGTGCCAGCGGCGCTTTCAACGAACTGACGCGGCCACCGGAGATCAACGAAATTGTGATCTGGGATGATCGGGTAGAGATATCGCCGTTCTAGCTGAGGCAACATGACGAAACGACGGCAGAGTAAGCGATACCAGGAGCAGCCCCAGCGCGTGCCACTACCCGCGCTCCTGCGGGAGCCGGCGCAGGTGCGCGAGGCCGGCGAACTGCAGGCGTTGCGCTGGCAGGTGGAGCAACTCACCGAGAGTGCAGCTGAGCTTGAGCGGCAGCTGGCGGCTGAAGACGTCGGCTGGATCAAGTTGACGGGCGGTGATGACCGTGAACTCGACCGCGATGCCCTGAAGAAGATAAGCAGCCTCGCCCGCTGGATGTACATCAAGAACCCCCTGATCAAGCGCGGCGTCGAGGTCCAGAGCCATTACGTGTTCGGGCAGGACTGCACCATCAGGGCGGAGGATCCAGAGGTCAACGATGTGGTGCAGGCGTTTCTTGATGATGCCAAGAACCAGGCAGAGCTCACCAGCCATCAGGCCCGGCTAGGCAAAGAAGCTGAGTTGACGCTGTTTGGCAACCTGCTCTTTGCCTTCTTCGTCAACAAGGCCAGTGGTAGAACCCGCGTGCGCACCATGCCGATCGACGAGATCGACGACATCATCTGCAACCCAGAGGACGCCAAAGACCCTTGGTACTATAAGCGGTCATGGCAGCAGCGGGGCCTCGAGGGTGTGGCCCAGCCCAAGACGGCGTACTACCCGGACTGGCGGTATCGGCCCAGCAACAAGCCAGCCAGTATCAACGGCCAGCCGGTGCAGTGGGACACACCAGTCTACCATGTCAAGACGGGCGGGCTGTCTGACATGAAGTTTGGCATATCCGAGGTGTACGCGGCCATCGACTGGGCGAAGGCATACAAGTGCTTTTTGGAAGACTGGGCGACGCTCACGAGGGCCTACAGCCGGTTTGCCTGGAAGCTCACGACGCCCGGAGGCAAGGCCGGCGTCGCGGCAGCCAAGACGCGGCTGAGTACGACGTTGGGCTCTACGACGGGTGAGACCCAACCCCCGCCGGTCACCGGTAGTACGTTCATCGGCAGCGAGGGCGTCGACCTGCAGCCACTGCGCATCGGCGGGGCGAACGTCTCGGCAGAGGACGGCCGCCGGTTGCTGCTCATGGTGGCCGCGGGCTTGGGCCTCCCCGAGACGTTCTTTGGCGATGTGAGTGTCGGCACGCTGGCGACCGCCAACAGCCTGGACCGGCCTACAGAGCTCAAGATGCTCTGCCGGCAGGCGCTGTGGGCGGCCATCTATCGCGCCATCCTGGCCTACGCGACCGAACAGGCAGTGCGGGCCGGCAAGCTGAAGGGCGCTATCGAAGAGGAAGACGACGGCACGCCGGTTATCACACTGCCCAGCTTAGAGAACGATGAGAACGGCGAGCCTATCGAGCGTGACGCGAGCGTGACGGTCACGTTCCCGCCACTGCTCGAGCACGACATCCAGGCCACGGTGACGGCCATCGTGGACGCGGCGACACTGAAGGGCGTGCCGGCCGCCGGCACCATCGACGAGCAGACGCTATCCCGGCTGTTGCTGCAGGCTCTGGGCGTGCAGGACATCGACGCCGTGCTGGATGTGCTGTTCCCGCCTGACGAAGAGTTGGGTGACGAAGAGGACGAAGAGCCGGAGACGCCCGCGCCGGTGGTGCCACCTCCACCCGCTGCTGAGGAAGCGTTCACCGAGGCGGTGCGCGAGTTGCGCGAGGCGGTGCGCGTGGTGCTAGAGAGACACAAGGAGGCAGCCTGATGGCTGAGCCACATCTGATTTCGGGCAGCAGGATCGACGACGCGCATCCCCTGGCGACAGAGGACCAGCAGATGGCGGCCCTCATTGCTGCCCTCGGCGCCATAGGTGGCACCGTGACCGCCAACCAGGGCGCGGTAGGGGCGGCAGCCTGGCTGATGCACGAGCGGCCCACGCGCGCCACGGCGGTGCTGCACCGCAACGCCATCGCGGCGGCGGACAAGATCGTGGACTTTGTGGCAGGAAGTGTGATCATCGCCAACGTGGCCGGCACGCAGGGCTTTCTGCTCGCCAACACTGCGCACTACATGACCGCCATCCCCGGCAACCGCTGGGGGCCTACCGTTCCTGCTGCGATCGACAGCGTGACGACGACCAACGACGGGGTGAATACCCACGTCGTGGCCTGCACAATCGCTCAAGCGGCTGGGGCGGAGTGGTACGACCTTTTTCTCTCCACCGACGCCGCGCCGAAGTGGGTAGCGCGGATCACTGAGGCCCAGCGTGCGGCAGGCGGCGAGATCCTGGTGCTGGCAACCTACACGGCCGGGGCGTCCGCTGGGGTCATCAACATCGGCTGCCTCGGAACGGGTATCCAGACGACCAACGTCGTGTTTGCGCAGAACAACGCCTACCGGCCCGACCTGGGCACCATCACGGCCATCGACTGCACCGGGCGCAAGCTCCTGCACGTCATGGTCAAGCTGGCGCTGACCGACCTGCGCAGCGCGCCCAGTCTGTCTCTGGTGCCGTTCTACCAGAACCCGCTCGTGGCAGCCGACTGGCACATGGGCGTCCGCCTGCCGATGCCGCTGCTCAACGACCTGGGGCAGCCGCTGGAGTGCGTGTATGCGCTCGACGTCTCGGGAGTGGCCGCGCTGAAACTGCTCATCGGCGAGATTGCAGGCCAGGGCGCGGCCGCGACCGTCCACGTGCAGGCGGTGTAGCGTGGTGATACTGCGCTCGCCCGTGCTGACCCCGCCGCGCCTCCTGGCGCCAAGGCTGTACCCGCCGGGCATGCGGGATGACTATCTGTGGCGCGTCCTGAGCGTGCGGCCCGGCAACCTCATTGGGCTATGGGGCCTGGATGAGCTGAGCGGCAGCGTCGCCCACGATATGAGCGGGCGGCGGCACAACGGCGTCATCGTCGGCGCGGACCCCGGCAAGCAGGGCATCGGCGACGGCAGGACGTGCATGTGGCTCGACGGCAGCACGGACTACATCAACATCTACAGCACCGCCCTCGCCGCTGCGTTCAACGGGCGTGAGGGCTCGCTGATGGCGTGGGCGAAAGTGAACAGCGCGGGCGTGTGGATTGATGGGACGCAGCGCCGCGTGGCATATCTGCGGGCGGATGCCAGTAACTATGTTACGATTTTCCGCAGCACCACCAACGGCCAGATGAACTGGCAATACGTCGCCGCTGGAGTGAGCCAGTTGCCTGGCCGGCTCGGGTTGAGTCTGACGACGTGGATGCAACTCGTGGTCACGTGGTCCAAAACGGCAGACGCTGTGCGTGGCTATCTGAATGGCGTGCAGCAGGACGCAACGTTCACAGGACTCGGCGTATGGGTGGGCGCGCTCGCGGCTGGGGTATGCTGCATCGGCGCTCAGACGACCGCTCCCGCGCAGGTTTGGCACGGCTGGCTCGGCCCCCACGCCATCTGGACCTACGCCCTACCGCACGAAGAGATCGAGTACCTGGGGCCGCGCGCCCTGGGGCTGGCAGCGTGAGGTGGCGCTGATGTATGCAGTTGTGGAGAATCTGGCGCTGAACGCGGACCAGCGCGCCACGCTGGAGACGGCGTTGCGGGCCATGGGGCGTCACGATGACCCGCGCCCGATCAACAACAACCACTGGCGCCGGCGGCTGGACGGCGACGCGGCCCTGTACCACGGCGACTTCCAGGAGGCCGACTGGGGCGTTACCGAGATGAAGCAGCGGCTGGGCAACATCTTCGGCGTCTCATGGGTCACTATCGGGAGCGCGACGGCCAGCCTGTCCTACTCGGAGGGCGGCACGACGCTGGCGATCACGTTCAGCCGGTCGGGCGTGGACTATCTGCGGGTGCTGCTGCTCGGGAACCGCAGCGCGACGCAGGCGCAGGGGTGCGCCGAGGCGCTGGGATATTTGAAGGCGAATGCTGAAGCGTGGGGCGAAGCGTGAGCGACCTCCTGGGCTCACTCGACCGCTTCCTGGAAGCCGCTGCCCGCGTGAGCAAGTTGCGGGCATTGCGGCCTGTCGAGCGCGGCCTGACGCGGGCCATGCAGCGGGCGTTTCTCGCGCAGCGCAAGGGGTTCATGCGGCGCTTCGGGTATCTCAGGCGCTACTTCGAGGCGGAGATCACCGAGGCCATCACCGAACGCGACTGGCAGGCCGCCTTTGACGAGGCCATGGGCGAGACGGAGGGCGCGTTCACGGGTGCCATCACGGCGGCGGCGCGCAAGGCGATGCGGGCGGGCGCGCGCAAGGCGATAACAGACATCGGCATGAGGCTGAGCTTCACCCTGCGCAACCCGCGGGCCGTGGCGTACCTTCAGGCCATCGGAGCGGCGCGGGTGACGGCTATCAACGAGACGACGCGGCAGTACCTGCGCACGGTGATCGCCAACGGCGTCGCCGAGGGCTGGAGCTACGACCGCATGGCGAGTGCCATCATCGAGAGGTACAAGGAGTTTGCAGTCGGGCGCCCACAACAGCACATCGACAGCCGGGCGCACCTCATCGCGGTGACTGAGGCCGGCGAGGCATACGAGCATGCCAACTATATCGTCGGCCAGGACTTGCGCGATGCGGGCATCGAGATGGAAAAGCACTGGTCGACCATGGGCGACAACCGAGTCTCAGATGGTTGCCTGGAGAACGAAGCCGACGGTGACGATGGCTGGGTGCCATTTGACTACGTGTACCAAGGCGGCGGGACGCCATGCCAGCGCCCGCTGAGGTTTCCGGGCTGCCGGTGCGATCTGATGGTGAGACGAAAGGGAACTGACTGAGATGAGCAAGGCTGGTGAGATACGCGTGCTATTTGAGGAAGTGCTTGAAGAATTGGCGCGCCTTCTGATGGAACGTCCAGAGGATGGCTATGAGCGATCATTGCCCACGATGCGAGACAGTCGTGTGGAGGATGACCTGAGCCATTACCGTGCCCGCTTGCAGGCATTGCTTGATGAGGACCATAGCGTAGACATGGTGAGACGAAAGGGGGCAGACTGATGCCATGGACCGTTGAAGACGTAGACAAGCATAAGGCCGATTTGAGCGACAAGCAGAAAGAGCAGTGGGTGAAGGTCGCCAACAGCGCGCTGGCAGCCTGCGAGGCCAAGGACGGCGCTGACTGCGACGCGCATGCTATCAGGATCGCCAATGCGGCAGTTGAGGAGGCAGCCGTACCCAAGAGCCTGCGCGATCGGTTGCGGGAACTGCTGGAGTCGGCGCAGGCGTTGCTGACCGGCGGGCTGGATGCTGAGTTGCCGGCCATCGAGGCTACAGAGGCGGCTCAGGTAGAACTTGTAGAGTGCGTGCCAATCCCCCGGGAGGTCGAAGCGTGACCGCTGAGTGGGAAGGCCGGTTCTGGGCGAAGGTGAACAAAACTGCCCTTGGCGGCTGCTGGATGTGGACTGCCGCGCATGATTCCGATGGCTATGGCTGGTTCAAACTGGCTGGCCGGCAGGTGCTGGCCCATAGGCTTTCATACCAGATGAGTACAGGCATCCAACCTGGATGGCTCATGGTGCTGCATTCTTGCGACAACCCGGCTTGTGTCAATCCGGCACATCTCTTTCTGGGTACGGGCCAGGATAACTCTGCTGATATGTGTGCGAAGGGCAGGCAAGCAAGGGGCGACCGACATGGCACTCACCTCCACCCCGAAAGCGTACTCAGGGGCGAGCGCAACCGTGGCGGCGGCAAGTTGACAGAGGGGCAGGTTCGGAGCATCCGGGCGCAATACGCGGCAGGCAGTGCTACTCAAGTCGCTCTGGCCGAGCGGTTCGGCGTCAGCCAAGGCTTGATAAGCGCAATCATACGGCGTGCCTCATGGGGGCACGTGAGGGAGGTTGCGGCATGACGGTCCTACGTAAAGACGGAACAGCACGGGTGAAAATCATCCAGCCGGGAATCGGTTCGTCGGGCTACTACTCGCCGGAGGTGCTGAAGCGAGATGGCCCCAACGTATTCAAGGCCAAGACCCATGTCTACTGGAACCATCCGACAGAAAGCGAGGATCGAGAACGGCCAGAGCGCAGCGTCAGTGACTTGGCGGGCGCATTGGCCACGGATGCAAAGTTCCTGGACGCAGGTCCAGCGGGCCCGGGGCTCTATGCGGATGTGCAGTTCTTCAGTCCCTATCGGGAGGCCATTGAAGAGCTCGCTCCTCATGTTGGCATGAGCATCCGTGCTCTTGGCAAAGCCAAGTCGGGCGAGATCGAGGGCAAGAAGATGCCCATTGTTGAGCAGATCGTGGCCGCCCGTTCGGTTGACGTGGTCACAGTCCCCGGCGCCGGCGGCCAGGTGCTACAGCTATTCGAGGCGGCGCGCGGCAGCAAGCCCGCGCCCATACCAGGAAGGGAGACAACCGTGGACGAAAAAGAGGCACAGCAACTACGAGAGGCGAATGCCACGTTGACGGCGGAGGTGATGCGGCTGAAAGAGGCGACTCTCCGCAACGACGCCCGCGCCTACACGACTGAGGTGCTGGCCCCGATCGACATGCCGGCCAGTGCCCGCGCGCGCGTGCTCGAGGCCCAGGCAGCCAAGCCGGTGGTCAAGGACGGCGCGCTCGACCGCGAGGCCTACAAGACGCAGATCCAGGAAGCGGGCCGGGCTGAGTTGGCCTACCTGGCCGAGATCGGCAAGTCGGGCGCCATCATGGGCATGGGCAGCAGCACGCCACAGTCGGGCACGGCGCTGAAGGAAGCATGGACTGGCCACTTCCGGCGTCTCGGGAAGTCACAGGAAGAGGCCGAGAAACTCGCGGCCCTGACCTACTAGGAGCAGGCCATGGTAGGACAAGGCCCAGACCCGGACCAGATCACGGCCTACGACGCAACCTATCAGCAAGCGGGCGCGCAGTGCTCCAGCACCTTCGAGGGGCGCCATGTGAACATCGTCGAGAGCCTGCTGGTGCATCCTCCGCATGCCGACGGCCTGGCCGACCATGGCGACCCGATACTGGCCGGCTGGAGCCTGGTCGGCGTGGCGCTCAAGAGTGCAGAGGCTGCGACCGACATCATGCCTATCGACACCGAGGGCATCTGGTATCTCATGGTCGAGGCGGCCTGGGCCAACATCGACATCGGCGACATGGTTTTCATCGACGCAACGACGGCGGTGGTGAGCGATGACTGGGAAGATGTGCCGTTCGGGCATGCTCTAGGCCCAGTCGTCTACGAGAGCACCACGCTCATCGCGGTCAAGGTTCATGCGTTTCAGATTTTGCTACCCTGGTGGCTCTTCCCATGAGCCACACAATAACGAGGAGGTAATGCAATGCCAGCGAGATACCTTTCGACGGGTCACAGTGCTGGGGAGGAATGCTCCAGCACCTATGAGGGGCGGCACATCACCCTCGAGGAGTCGTATCTGATTCACCCGTACCATGCTGCGGACACTCTCGTGGATCACGGCGATCCGGTGCTGTTCGCGGTGGGTAGTGACTGGATGAATGGCGTCGGCGTGGCGTTCAACAGCGCAGCGGCGGCCACAGACCTGATCGCCATCGATACTGAGGGCATCTGGTTTCTGAACGTCCTGGGCTGTGTCAGCGACGGCACCAACGACGGCGCGGCAAGGGCACTGCATGCGGGCGATCCGGTCTATATCGCCAAGGCTGCCAATCAGGTCAACCAACTGAGTGGCCAAGACAATCCCGATGAGTGGGTGCCGTTCGGCTACTTGCTGGGTGACGTGGCTGCCTCGACGACCGCGCCTACGCTGGTGGCGGTCAAGGTACACTGGGCGCCCAACTTCCTGGAGACCATCAACGTTGGTTCATTGACTCTTGTCGGTCAGGCTGTGGTCAGCGATAACCACGACATCCCCATAGCGGTTCAGCGAGCGGTCGGGGAAGTGCAAGAGTCGTGGGGGCTGGAATACGCCTGGCTGAAGGCGTTTGTCGGTCTCGCCGACCCGCTGCATGTAGATGAGGATATGAGCGGCATCTACATGCGGCTCGAAGACAACAAGGCAGCGACCGGGGGCGACCTCTATGCCGGACGGTTCCAAACTCATGCCAACAACGCGGCCGGGGTGTGGACGCGCCTCTATGGTCTGTACGTGGCCATTTCCAATGAGCTGTCCGATACTATCACGGAGTCGTTCGGCATCGCCATCGCCATGGGTGGTGCCGGTTGCGCTCCGGCAACTCAAGCGGCAATCCAAATCTGCGGTGATGGCACCCTGGGCACGCTCCAGGCATGGTTCGACACGGAGATCGGCCGCGGCGCGGGGCTCAAGGCGAATGTGGCAGCTGTCGGCAACACGGTCTTTGAGATCCCCATCAACATCGACGGGACGATCTATTGTATCCCGGTTATCGCCTGGGCATAGGAGCGGAGCAGATGACTGGCGATAACCTGAAACAGCGAGTGGAGCAATTCAAACGCATGCTAGGAGATTTGGCCTATGAGCGGCTGCAACTGGTCAGGCGCATTGAGGCAATCGACAAAGACATCGCCTCGCTCGAAGGCGCTCAGCAGGCCAACAATCTGACGCAAAAGGATCTGAACACAGAGGCAGCAATAGCAACGGCCCAGGCGGAAGCCGCGGCCAACACCGACAAGGAGGCACCCAATGCCTGAGTTTCTGAAACTCATGGAGACCTGGGACGGCTACACGCCCGTTCCCCAGCAGTTCAGCGAGGCGGCCGTGGGGCGCGCCATGGAGCTGCTGACCAACGCCAAGCGGCTGCCGAACCACCGGCACGAGTACCTGCTGCGTGAGGCGATAACGACCTCGGATTTCCCCAACCTGTTCGGCTTCATCGTCGAGCGCGACATCCTGGCGAGATACCGGATCGTCGTGGCCGACTGGCGGACCTACTGCGCGACCGGCACCATGCCCAACTTCAACCAGGGCGAGCTCCACAAGGTGCAGGGGCAGGATCAGCGGTTGGACCTCGTAGGCGAAAAGGGCGAATACCTCATCGCCCGCGAGTCCAATGCGCACTACCATCGCAAGGTCTACAAGCGGGGGCGACAGTTCGACATCTCCTGGGAGGCGCTGGTCAACGACGTGCTCGACTCCATGCGGAACATCCCCCAGAAGTTCGCCGATGCCTGTATCCGCACTGAGGCCTTCCAGGTGACCAGCCTGTACGCAGCGGCGGCCGGCCCGAACCCACTGCTGTTTGCTGCGGCACCTGGCGTCCTGGATGTGGACGGCGCACGCGTTATCAACCTGGGCGTGCTGCCGTTGACCATCCTCAACCTGGAGGCCACGCTGGCACTTATGGGGGCGCAGGTCGACGTCAACGGCGAGCCTATCGCGGTGCGGGGTATCCATCTCGTTGTCCCGATGCCCTTGGAGTTCACGGCGCGCCAGATCCTCACCAGCGCGACGAAGATGTGGGTTGACCAAGCCGGTGGCGCGGGTGCAGCGATCCCGTATCCGATGACGAACGTGCTCCCACAGATGGGCATCCAGTTGCACGTGGATCCCTACCTGCAGGTCGTGGATACCTCGGCGACCAATGACACTACCTGGTACGTGTTCGCCGATCCCAGCCAGGGCGAAGCGATCCACATGGATTTCCTGACCGGGCACGAGGAGCCGGAAATCTGCATGAAGGCATCGGACAAGGTGAGCACGGCCGGCGTGCCCATCTCCCCCTTTGAGGGTGACTTTGCCACAGACAATGTTTTCTACCGGGTGCGGCACGTGCTCGGCGGCACTCAAGTCGATCCGCGGTTTGCCTACGCGCACCAGGCACCATGACCATGAATGAGCAAGCGGCTGCGGGGGGCGGAAGGCAGCGCCCCCCGCACTGGCCGGTCACGCACGCCGAAGAATACCTGGCGGCGATCCTGGCAGAGTTGCGGGCGCTCAATGCCCGGCTGGCGGCGCCCGCGCCGGTCGAGGGCGAGACCATCGAGTTGAAAGAGCCGGCGAAGAAGCCGAGGGGCAGGTCCAAGAAGGGATAGGCCATGGTCTTCACATATCTCTTAAGCGATGATATAGGTCGCACGCGCCTGCTGATTCCTGACAACAAATCGGCGAAGTACGTCTTCGAGGATGACGAAATCACGGCGATGCTCACCCTTGAGGGCGACGACGTGCGCTGCGCGGCGGCGCTGGCGCTGGAGACCATGGCCAGCGATGAGGCGTATGTCCAGAAGGTGATACGCATCCTAGACCTCAGCACCAACGGCGCAGCGACGGCTGCGGCGCTCATGGCCCGGGCTGCGAGACTGCGCGAGCAGGCTGCGGCGCTCGATGTGACCGGGCTGTTTGACTGGGCGGAGATGGTGACCAACGACTTCAGCATGCGGGAGCGGCTGGACGCGGAGGCGTTGCGCGATGCTTAGCTATGCGCCGGTGCATCCTCGGCTGCTGGCAGCGCTGACGCCGACGTTCTACCCGAGCCTCTGCAGCATCGAGACCGCGACGGAGACCAACACCAAAGGCAGTATCAGCAAGAGTTGGAACCCGCTGGCCGGCCACGTAGACCTGGTGTGCCGCATCGCCCCCAATGGCGGCGCTGAGATACGCCGGCCCGACATGACCTACGCGCAGACATCGCACACCATCGACCTGGCCGGTCACTACCCGGCCATCCGGCCCGAGATGCACGCCATGATCACGGGCCAGGCATACGACATCCAATCTGTAGAGCATGACGGTTCAGGCATCCAGACGCGCCTCCAGGCGCAGATCGTGAGCACATGAGCGCAACCGTGCGGGCGACTTTCGTCAACCTGCGCGAGTTCGAGGCGCAACTCAAGCGGCTGGAAAACGCGCCGGCAGAGCACGCGCTGGTGACGGCGGCCAAGGCCGGCGGGACCATCATCCGCGACGCGGCGGCCCAGAAGGCGCCCAAGCGCGCGGACATCCTGGCCAGAAGCATCCATGTCGAGGTCATTGACGCATCACGGCACCGGGCCTGGGTGGCTATCGGAACCTATCTGTCCTATGCACGCATCCATGAGTTTGGCGGGATCATCAAGCCGAAAGACCCTACAGGTTGGCTCAGGTTCCGAACCTACGACGGCGAGTGGCATACGGTCAAGCTTGTGCATATGCCAGCCAAACCCTATATGCGGCCGGCCTGGGATGAGAACATCGACCGCGCGGTGCGTGAGATGGGCGAGGTGCTCAAGGCGCAGATCGAGAGGGCGGCGCGATGAGCCTCGCGGACAGCATCTATGATCAGATCCAGGCCCTGACCAGCGGGCGGTGCCGGCGGCTGAGTCTTGGCGATCAGCCTTGGACGCTGCCGGCGACGACCTACCAGCGCATCGACATGATGCCCGAGTACAGTCATCAGGGTGACAGCAACCTCGACCACGGGCGCTGGCAGGTATCATGTTGGGCCGACACTCACCCGGCGGCTGAGGCGCTGGCCCTACAGGTACGCGGTGCCATGGCCGGCTGGAAGCTGGCCTATGGGCAGCCGGCGTTCTGCGCAGGCCAGTACGACATCGCCCAGCCCGAGACCGGCGTGTACCAGGTCGCCGTGGACTTTATCATCTGGTGGAAGGAGTCACTATGAGTGATGCACCGTACACCGTGGGCACGTGGGCGGGCCTGCCCAACTATCAATGTGCCCTGTGCCCGTATGCGACTCTGAATGAGGCAGATATCCTCGAGCACTGGCAGGCCCGGCATGCGGCTGCACCGCCTGAGCCTATAGGCGGCGGGCTGGTACTCGTGGCCGACAAGAGCGGACATGAAGTAGCGCCGGCGCCTCTGCCGGCCAAGAAGCGCGGCAAGCGCGAGACAATGGAGGTATACCATGGGCGTGAGATTGGCATTGACAGTGCAGCAGATTCTGCCGAAATACCCGGCCCTGCCACTGGTGGCGAACTCGGCTGACTACACCTACGCGGCAGCGGGTGCCGACTTTGCCGACGGGTTCAGCTTCGCGCACACCGGCAAAGAGGTTCTGTTGGCGCTGGGCGGGGTGGCCGGCGGCACTATCACCATCAACAGCGTGATCGATGATTACAAGCGCACCGGCGACATCACGACCTATGCCATTGGCGCGGGCGAGTATGTGGTCTTCCCGCCGTTTGCGTTGGCCGGCTGGCGGCGGGCGGACGGCACCATCTGGGGCGCGGCGAGCATAGCGACGATCGAGCTCGCCGTGCTGCGGCTGCCGGACTGAGGAGGCATTATGAGCAACGCACTTGCAGCGTTTGGTACTCTGCTCCAGATGGGCGATGGGGCCACGCCGGAGGCATTCACCACCATCGGCGAGCTGGGCGACATCGCCGGGCCGGCACTGGCGACTGACACTGAGGACGCCACGGTGCATACCTCGCCTGGCGGGTATGAGGAGGTCGTAGCGACCATCAAACGGACGGGCGAGATCACGTTCCCGGTCCACTACGTGCCGACTGACGCGACGCATAACCCGACCACCGGCCTGCTGGCAGCGTGGGCAGCCAAGACGCTGAAACACTGGAAGCTGATCTTCCCCAACGTCGGAGTCACGACCTGGACCTTCAGCGCATACGTGACCGGGTTCGCGCCCAAGGCACCTGTGCCCGGCAAGCTGACGGCGGATGTGAGTCTCAAAATCACAGGGATTCCTGTGCTCGCCTAGATGGAGTAGCGCATGGCAGAGCGTAAGTTCCTGGGGCGCGAGGAGATTCTTCGCGCCTCAGATATCCAGACTGAAGAGCTCTATGTCCCTGAGTGGCAGGCATGGGTGCGGGTGCGCGGCTTGACCGCTCGGGAGCGCGACGACTTCGAGGCGTCCATGATCCGCGGCCACGGCAGGAAACAGCGCGTGGATCTGGCCAACACCCGGGCGCGCTTCGTGGCCCTGGTGGTCGTCGATGAGGCTGGCCAGCGGCTGTTCTCTGAGGCCGATACCATCGCCCTCGGTAGCAAGAGCGCGGCGGCTCTCAACCGCATCTGCGACGTCGGGCAGCGGCTGAGCGGCCTCACCACTGAAGACCTCGAAGAGCTCACCGAGGGCCTAAAAAACGCCCCGAGCGACGGTTCTGGTTCCGCCTAGCCCTGGCACTCGGAGGCCGAACCGTCGCGGAGTGGCAAGAGGCCATGTCCAGCCGCGAGTTTGCCGAGTGGCTGGCGTTCGCGGGCCTGGAGCCCCTGGGCGATGCGCGCGGCGACCTACAGGCGGCCATCATCGCGGCGACCGTGGCGAACATGCTGCGCGGCAAGGACAGCAAGCCGGTGGGCATCGAGGATATGCTGCCACGCTTCGATGACACGCCGGCGGAGGCAGAAGAGGAACCCGACCCGGAGGCCCAAGCTGCGCGGGTGGCCCAGCAGGTGGCCGCGGTCGAGGCCTGGAATGTGGCACTAGGTGGCCGTGACTTGAGGAAGCAGCCATGACCCTTATGACGCTGATGGCCCGGCTGGGCATGGACACAAAGGACTACCAGCAGGGCATGGAGGGCGCCGAGAAGAAAACCAAGTCGGCGTCCACGAGCATCATCAGCAACCTGAGCAAGATCGGCAGCAGGGCGGCGCTGGCCGGCCTGGCGGCAGCGACGGCGGCGGTCGGGGCGCTGTCGCTGGCGCTGGCCGGCGCGCTCCGGCTGGCCGCCGATACGGCTCCCGTCCTCGAGTCGGCGCGTGCGTTTACCATCCTGTCGGGCGGTGCCGAGCAGGCGGCGGCCAACCTCAAAGCTGCGCAGGAAGGCGCACAGGGCACGCTGACCCGCTTCGAGGCTATGGCCGTCAGCAACAAGCTCTTGTCGATGCACCTGGCCGAGACCGACGAGGAGCTGAAGAACGTCATCCAGTCGGCCTACGTGCTGCGCAGGGCCATGGACCCGCGTGTGGGCGCGACGGCGGCCGTGGAGGACTTTGCGCTGATGCTCGCCAACCAGAGCATCCTGCGCATGGACCAGTTCGGGCTGAGCAGCGGGCGCGCGCGCGTGCGCATCGAAGAACTGATGAAGTCGACGGCCGGCATGACGCGCGAGGCCGCGTTCCTCCAAGCTGTGATGGAACAGGCCGGCCCGAAGGTGCAGGCGCTACTCGGCAAGGGCGACGACCTGGCCACCCGCACGGCGCGTGTGTCTGCCGGGTTCCGGCAGCTGCGCGACGACCTCGGCACGCGCCTGCAGCCGTTGCTGGACGCCTTTGTGACCACGGCGGAAAAGGGCCTGCCGGTGTTGGACCGCTTCGCCAAGGGGCTGAGCAAGTTGACGTTGCCGGTCGCGGCAGGCATCAAGGTCGCCGGGCCTCTGATCATGGCTGAACTCAACAACATCATTCGCGCCCTCCAGCCCGCCGGCGAGAATATGTCCTACTCTATCGCCCGTGGTATGATCGATGGCATCCCCTACATCCTGGCTACCCTGAAGATCATCCGCAAGATCATCGAATACTGGCTCAAGCCCGGCTCGCCGCCCAAGCTGCTGCCCGACTTGAGCGCCTGGGGCACCGCCGCCATGAACGCCTGGTTCAAGGGCTGGACCAAGGGCGACTTTGGCATCCTGCGCAGCATGACCGGCACGCTGCAGAGCGTGCTGCAGGGTATGGTAACTCAGGGACTCATCGCAGAAGGCGAGGCTAATCCCATCCTGCGCGCACTTAGGGCCCAGATCGCGGGCGCGCTCGACGAGTTGCGAGCGACGGGCATGGTGTCAGCGGGCACATATGCCGGCATTCGCGCGGCGGGTGGCCCGGCAGGCGAGGCAGCGGAAGCTTTCGCGCGGAAGGCGCTGGGCGTCGAAGAGGCCAAGCTGAAGGTCAAGGGGATCGAGGCCGCGCTGGCGAAAGCGACCACGGCGGTAGAGGTCAATGCCCTGGCTGAGCAGTTGGACGCGGCCCGGGCAGAGCAGAAAGCCGCAGAGGATGCGTTTGACCTGGAAGAGGAACGGCTCAGGGCATTGACTGACGAAGCCGATATAATGGCGCGCCAGGCGAGTCTCATGGAAAAGGTGGCCAAGATTGCAGAAAAAGCGGCCGGCGCGGTCAGCGACCTGGCTGAGGTTGTGGCCAACTTAATGAGTGACATGCCAGCGCCGACCGAACTGGAGAATCCCTGGTTGGGTGCCTTTGATGCAGATGAGATGATAGCTAAAAGCCAAGAGATGTTTGACAAGTGGTGGCCGGTGATCAAGACGGACCTTGACATCATCTTTGGCCGCACCAATGAAGAGAACCGCACAGAGATGAGCACGCTACAGCGGATTTGGGACATCGGTGCCCGCGTAATCCGGGTAGGCTGGATATGGATGTTGGGCGAACTGCAGCGCTGGGGCAAGACCATTCAGGCCCTGATGCGCGGCGACTTCAAAGGGTTCTTCCTGGGGCTGTTTGACCTCATGTTGGGCATACCACGACTGTTCCGCGATATGCTGAAAGAGTTTGCCGGCATCGATGTAGAAAAGGAACTGGCCAAGTTGTCGGCGAACTTCAAGAAGTGGGTAGACGGGCTGATTGCGGACTTGCTGCGCGCCATTGAACTGTTGGCAGAACTTCTCGGGTTGCAGAAAGCAGCCCAGCCTTGGAGCGGTGGCGGCGCCGGTGGCGGGGGTGCTGGTAGTAGTGGCGGAGGGACCGCCGGCGGCGGCGGTGGGGGCGGTGGAGTCGGTGGTACGAGCACAGGCGGCGGTGGTGGTGGCACTAAGCCTGGAAATGAACCGCTTGCCTTCCAGCGTGGCCTGGCGCCCACCTGGTTCACCTCGCCGACCGCCATGACCGTCGGCGAGGGCCACGAGCCGGAACTGGTGAGCGTGACACCGCGGAGCAAGTTGCGGCGGCCACGGGGCGGGGTGTCGCAGGTCAACAACTTCTACATTGACAGCCTCAACGAGCAAACGCTGGCACAGGGGCAACGTGAGCAGCGGCTGCGCAGACTGGCAACGGGGGCGGCATTCTGATGGCTGAGGTACTAATGCTCGTGTATGCTATTCCAGAGAAAGTGCTCAACCCCGGCTTCGAGACTGCCGGCGCCGGCGCCCCGGACTTCTTCGCCTCGTGGACAGAGGTTGCCGGCGACGGCGCCATTGCCGACGAGGGCGCGCTGGTCCACAGCGGTGCCCACGCGGCGAAGTTGACGGCAGGGGCGACCGCTAATACTGAGTTGTGGCAAAACTTCACCGTGACACCTGGCCTGACCTATCGGCTAAGCTTCTGGACGCGCGGCGATGGTACGAATGGCGGGCGATACCGGGTTTACGACGTGACCCACGCTGCCGACATCATATCGTCGACGTCGACGGGTGTAACGGGCGCTGTATACACGCTGGTAGCGGTGCCCTTCACAGCGCCGGCCGGCTGTGTCACAGTGCGCGTCTATCTGCGCTGCCCGCTCCTCAACGGCGGCATCTGCTACTTTGACGACGTGAGTGTGGCCGGGATCGCGCTGAGCCTGATCAACAATGCCGGCTTCAGCATCGACCTGGAAGGCTGGGCGCCGAAAGTGGCGCGCAGCACGCCCGGCCGCATTCCGGCGTACCTGTCTGAAGAATTCGCGGTCCAGCTCCGCGGCACTTCGCACGACAACATGGCGGCCACGATGCAGGCATTGCATGAGATGGCCGAGTACGCGGCCCGGTACTGGAATGACCGGACTGACCAAACGCCGGTGTGGCTGCATGTCAAGATGAAGAACGAAACGGCCGAGCGCCGGGCGCTGGTCAAGAGCATTCAGGGTGAGTTTCTGTCGTCGTGGTTGGGCGATTGGGCAGACGACAAGAAGCTGGACCAAACCGTGATCATTGAGCGACATCCGTATTGGGAGGCGCTGACGTCCCTGGATATGGCAGCAGCGGCCCCGGTCTCTGGGGCAGCGGTGGTATTCGACTATACAGCGGCGCCGGGCGCCGACATTGTAGGTGATGTGGGCGCTCGGGTCAATGAACTGGTGATTGGCCTCAACCCGGCTGACGGGGCGACCGTGATAGAGCGTCTATGGGTGGGCCTGCGCGGCACTCGCTACGGTGCTCCTGCCCTCTTTGTACCTATTTGGGAATGTGAAGACGGGACTCTAGGCACTGACGCAGCATTGGCGGTTGATGCCACGGCCTCGCCGGGCGGCGCCGGCAACACGAAGGTCACTATCACGCCTGGCACTGCGACTTGGGCCAAGCGCCTGACTATCACCATGAATGACGCTATTGCCCTGGCGGACCTATCGGATAACTTTGGCCGGTGTTTGCGCCTCTTGCGCGCTCAGGTCTCAGCCGGTACATGGGATGTGCAATTCCGCTACGGCTATATTCGCATGGCCGATGCCGACTTTATAGGCGGGCGGATTGTGAGCTTGGATAACGCGAGTTGGAACATCGTGCCCATGGACCTGCGGGCTTATCCTCTCCGCAACCTGCATGCCTTCCCCCTCAGCTTGCAGCCCGAGGAAATGGAAATTAGTTGTGCCGTGCAGGTATGGGCGCGGCGCACCAGTGGGGCCGGTACTCTGGACCTGGATTGCATCCTGAATGTGCCCACAGATGAAGGCTGCCTGTATATCGACGCGATGCACCTGGAGGGCGGCGGCGGCATCACCGGCTACACTTACCGTGCGTGCGCGCCAGAGGATCGGGTGGCAGTCACCAGTGTGACCAATGCCGGTGGCGGGCTGGCCTACAATGCTCTGCCCGCTCCTGGGGGCAGTGACTTCTACCTGCCTCCGGGCGATGGCCGCATGATAGCCGTGTTTGCACGTGCCGCGACTTCTGTGCTGGCTGATGTCATCGAGTTTGGGCTGACTGCTGGCGGCGGCTTGGAAGTAGGGCACTACTATCCCCGCTGGCTGTCCTTGCGTGGGGCAGAGTAGCTACAACTCTATGCTATCCGGCGTGACGTGCAGCAGGTCGGCCAGGATGGCGAGGGCCTGAGTGCGCAGGGCCTTGGCGCGGTCTATGTTCTCATTCGCCCGCGTGCGCATAGCAGCATCGCCGGTGGCCGTGTAGGCCAGCGCCAACTCTAGCGCCCGCTGGTCGCAGTCGACGCCGGATAGGTACAGGTCACGCGCGCGGCCACACTCGCCGGAGCCGTCCAGGCCGGCCAGGCGCAGGCGCAGGCTTTCCATGCGGTGCCATTCGGCAAGGTAGTGCATGGCAAGCTCTTGTGTCGTGGCCTGCTCGCGTGCTGGCGAATTGTACCATGCGTTGTAGCTGGCGGCGGTCTCTAGGAACTCACTATGCAGGGCCAGGAGTTGCGCGGGACAAGCATCCTGCGTGGGCGGTGCCGGCGTGGGCCTTACGGCTACACAGCCGGCCACCAGGAGGGCGAGCAACAGGGCGAAGAGGTGTTTCATGCTGGCTACTCCTCTGTAAGAATGCCGGATAACCGTAGAATACATGAGGAAAGAGAAGAGCACAAATGAAGCCCGATCTTTGGCTGTTCCGGCGCCCAAACTCCGGTGAGCCCTTTGCGATGGAGATAACCCCCGTTGCTCGGGACTGGTCCCGGTCCATTGCGGCCATGGGCGGCCATAAACTGGGCACTTTCAGTGCCTCAGAAGAGACTTTGAGCAGTGACGAAATGACGGACTGGTTCAACGACTATCTCGGTTGCGTCGTGCAAGAGACCTGCTACGGCATCGAGAGTTGGCAGGGCCTCGTGTGGGAAATGCATCTCATCCAGGCTGGCGTGGAGTACGTGCGGACTTTGGATCCTGCGTGGTTCAAGAACCGGGTCAAAGTCATGTACACCGACGACTCCGGTGCCTCGCAGTCTATTGCCTACCTGAGCAACGCTGATAGCCTGGCAGAGTACGGGCGTTGCGATTGGATAGAGGTCATGGGCGGGGGCCTCGCCGTACCGATGGCCCAGCGGCAGGCGGCGCTGCTGCTGGAATACGGCTGGCCGCGGTCGCGGCAGATGGGCACCATCGAGCTACCTGTACCACCGAGCGGGCGCCCGGATGGCCTGTATGTCACGGTCGCCGGCTTCTGGGCTACCCTCGGCTGGCGCTACTACGAGACCAGCCTGACGGCACAGGCGGGCGCGTGGGTGGACACACTGCGCGCGGCCTCCGAGTGGATCACGGCCAAGCGCCTGGAAGCCAACACCATGAGCGTGTACCTGGACTGCAGCATACCCAAACGGCTCGCTGATGCGCTGCGCGAGATCACGGAGCAGGGGGATGCAGCTGGCAACGTGTGGCGCTGTGGCGTGTACGGCCGCGGGCTGGTCTACGAGCCGGTGCCGGTCACGGTGACGCATAGCATCCAGGATGGGCGGCTGGTGGATGCGGCCGGTGGTGAGGTTGTGCCATGGCTACTCGAGCCGGGGTTCCTGCTGCGCAATGCGAGTGCCCCGACCGGTGGCGTGCCGGCGGGCACGTCGAGCCTGTGGGATGACCCGAGGAATGTCTACGTCCCCGAGCTGGAAGTCACCGCCGGCCAGGGCGAGCAGCCCGACGTGTTGCGGCTGCTGCTGCCCGACCAGTCGGCACCGTTGACTGTGATGTATGCCCGCCAGGAGGCCATCAGCAAATGAGCCAGCGACTGGGCCAACAGGACTTGATGCAGGACGCGGCGGTGATACGCACGCTGCTGGGCAACAGCGGCTGGTTCCCCTTCGCCGTCTGGGGCGTTCTTCCCAGCAACATGAGCGCCTCGCCGTCGTATCCGTATGCGGGCACGGTCGGGCGCGCCGGCACTATCAGGGTCTGGTATCAGGGGTGGCGGGTGGTGACCACCAACACCGGTGCGCACTATTGGACTATCAACATCCTGCGTGCCGACACCGGGGCTGTGCTGCTGAGTTTCGACACCTCGGCAGGCGCACCGGACACCTGGACGCTGAACTCTATGACGGGCCTGAGCACGGCCATCACCACCGGCATGGTGGTCCTACACATGGCATGCGGCAAGACCGGCACGCCCGGCAACCTGATGCTGC
>Ga0307377_10002129_pt1 | contig 23728 bp, 23 predicted proteins | sample TR3MG_FD_202535 | JGI IMG/M metagenome (GOLD analysis project Ga0307377, IMG submission 202535) | Soil microbial communities from Risofladan, Vaasa, Finland - TR-3 | ecosystem: Environmental > Terrestrial > Soil > Coastal area > Acid sulfate soil | place: Finland: Risofladan, Vaasa | collected...
TGTCGATGAAATTGATATCGATCAAATCGTTACCAATCAACAAGTGGACATCACCCTTGATGCTCTACCTGAGACAGTATTAAGCGGAACCATCTCGGAGATTTCCCCCATCGCGGCCACTTCTGGGGTTGGGGTGGTAACCTACCTGGTGACCATTAACATAGACTCCAATAACATTGCCTTGCGGCCGGGCATGACCGCCAATGCTTCTATAGTCGTCGACGAAAAAGACAATGTTCAGATTGTGCCCAACTGGGCGATTCGGCTCGATCGGGAAACCGGCCGGGCATTTGTCAACCGGCTTGCTGGTGACGGCTCGATAGAAGAAGTAATCGTCGAAATCGGACTACGAAACGAACTATATAGCGAAGTCGTCAGTGGCTTGAATGAAGGAGATGTGGTTGTCATCACCAACGAGCGTGCCGGCCTGGGCTCTTTCTTCGGCGGTTCATGATATAGATTAAGGGCAAACGCAGTGGGCACAATATGAATCCGTCTACACAGAATAGGAAAGCATTGATCACGATTAAGGATGTCACCAAGATTTACCAACTCGGTGATTATGAAGTGCAAGCTCTGCGGGGTGTGTCCCTGGAGATATACGAAGGTCAATTCGTAGCCATAATGGGGCCATCGGGCTCTGGTAAGTCAACAATGATGAATGTACTGGGTGCTTTGGATACGCCAACCAGTGGCTCCTATGTGCTGGCCGGCACTGATGTAAGCCAATTAAGCGATGACGATCTGGCTGACATTCGCAACAGACAAATAGGTTTTGTCTTTCAAAATTTTAACCTGCTTGCCCGCACTTCGGCCTTGCAACAAGTGGAGCTGCCACTGGTCTACGCCGGAAAAAACCGGCGAAGCGAATTAGCTCGCGAGGCATTGGAATTGGTCGGTTTGGGTGACCGGATCCACCACCGCCCGAGCGAATTGTCAGGTGGCCAGCAACAGCGCGTAGCCATCGCCCGAGCGCTGGTTAATGAGCCGGCGATCATCCTTGCCGACGAACCAACGGGCAATTTGGACAGTACTTCCGGTGTGGAAATCATGCAGGTACTCCAGCAACTCAACCAGCAAAACGGTATAACCATCATCTGTGTTACACATGATCCCTGGATCGCTCGACATTGTCACCGGGTCATCCGTCTGGCAGACGGGCTGGTTGTGGGTGATGAGATCGTCGAGGATCCCTTGGTTGCCGGTAAGAGTGCGCGACCATCAGATGTTTTGCTAGGGTAAATTGTGTCCTGGACAGCTAACCTCTGTGGGTGGTGAAGAGAAACATTTTATAAAGCTGTATGAACCTTTACGAGAATCTTCGACTGGCAATTAACAGCCTCGTCGCCAACAAGCTGCGGGCTTTGTTGACCATGCTAGGCATTATCATCGGTGTGGCTGCGGTTATTACCTTATTGTCGGTCGGCAAGAGTGTGGAATCATTTGTGGTGGCCGAGTTCGAGGGGTTGGGCAACAATCTTCTCTTTGTCTTTCCCGGTCAATTTGAACCGGGCCAGGGTCCCGTGCAACCAGGGGGAGGCGGCCTTACAAATGAGGATGTGGCTGCTTTGTCTGATTCTCTGCGTGCCCCCTATGTGTTAGCTGCCATCCCGCAAATGGACCGTCTGGCTGTGGTAACTCGAGGGGGCAGCGAGACCCGGACTACTATCAGTGGAACCACAGCCAACTTTCCCGAGGTTCGAAACTTTTATCCAATTTCCGGCAATTTTTTTAACGAACTAGACAACAATAGCAGCGCTCGCGTGGCGGTCCTTGGCCAGACGGTATATGAAGCCCTTTTCCCTGACGGCGAGTTGCCCATCGGAGAATTAATCAAAATAGACAATACCAACTTCCGCATTGTTGGTTTGCTGGAAGAAAAAGGTGGTTCAGGGTTCAATGATCAGGATAACCTTGTCCTGGTCCCTTTGAATACAGCCCAAAGGCGGCTATTTCCATCACGCCGTCCAGACGGCAAATTTCGAGTTGATATGATTTTTGCCCAGGCCATCAGCGAAGAACAGCAAGATGCGGCTATCCTCCAGATAGAGGCGCTGCTTCGCGAAACCCACGATATTGATGTAGGGGAGGAAGATGATTTTACAGTTCTCAGCCAATCTGAACTGGTTGGCGCATTAAGCCAGATCACCAATATCTTGACGATCTTTTTGTCCTTGATAGCGGGAATATCTTTGCTCGTTGGGGGAATCGGCATTATGAATATCATGCTCGTTTCGGTGCGGGAGCGAACTCGGGAGATTGGCTTGCGCAAAGCTGTTGGGGCAAAGCGGGCCAATATTCTGTGGCAATTCCTGGTTGAGGCGATGGTCCTGGCTATTCTTGGCGGTCTGCTTGGCCTGGCCTTAGGCCTCACCGGTTCGCTAGTCATCGCCAGCTTCTCGGCCGATCTGCAACCGACGCTGGCTTGGGATTCCGTGGTAGTCGCTATTGGCTTTTCTGGCGCCGTCGGCCTGTTTTTTGGCATTTTCCCGGCTTCTCGCGCGGCGCGACTCAACCCGATAGATGCCCTGAGGTACGAATAAGCCATGTTCTGGAGACATTAGAGGACCATGCCTATTCGCGAAAACATCCGCATTGCCCTGAGGGGTCTGCTGGCCAATAAACTGCGGGCAACTTTGACCATGTTGGGTATTGTGATTGGCGTTTCGGCCGTGATCACCTTGTTATCTCTTGGCGATGGCGTCAATCGCTATATCGCCGATCAATTTGTCGGGCTGGGCACAAACCTGGTATTTATAGTCTCTAATGTAGATCCAACCCGAGGAGAATCAACACTGACCATGCGAGACGCCGAAGCCCTTGCCGACATTGCCCTTGTGCCCGATCAGGTTGCCGTTGCTCCGGTTTACCGACGGGCGGCCGATCTTGTTTATGGTGGGACTTCCCATCAGAGCATATTATTGGCCTCAACTCCTGGTTATGCCGATATCCGAGAATTCCAGCTCGCTCGAGGCCGGTTCTTCGAGAATGCGGAGTACAACAGTCGTTCCCGCGTCGTTGTTTTAGGACCGGACACAGTTGAGGCATTGTATCGAGAGGATATCGATCCTTTAGAAACCGATATCAAACTAAATGGCTTAAACTTTCGGGTTATTGGGATACTCGAACCTGAGGGCGGCAGCGCTTTTGGCAGCAGAGACGACGCAGCCATCGTGCCTCTAACCACTGCCCGGGAGCGACTATTCAGTGCGCGAAGCCAACGTACCGGAAATTTCCTGGTAGATATGATTCTGGTGCAGGCAGTCAGCGGTGATGCGGTTTCTGACGTTGTGATCGATTCCAGCGACACCCTGCGTCAGACCCATGATATAGCTTTCAGGGATGAGGATGATTTTGTCGTCCTGACCCAGGAGGATTTTCTGGATACCTTTGGGCAGGTTGTCGGCGTGCTAACCTTATTTCTCGGGGCAATAGCCGCCATTTCCTTGCTGGTCGGGGGGATTGGCATCATGAATATTATGCTAGTTTCGGTTACGGAGCGGACGCGGGAGATCGGTTTACGCAAGGCTGTTGGCGCCAAACGACGGGATATTCTTGGCCAATTCCTGACTGAGGCTGTGATTCTGTCGGTCCTGGGTGGTATCCTGGGCGTTCTGATTGGCGGTCTGGCAGCTGCGGCCGTTCATCTGGCCTTACCAGACCTGGATACGTCTGTGACGATTAACTCTGTATTTTTGGCCGTGGGTTTTTCGGCCGTGGTAGGCGTTTTTTTTGGTATCTACCCGGCCTCCCGCGCGGCCCGGCTTGATCCCATCGAGGCGCTGCGATTTGAGTAGCCAGGATCTCGCTCGGCCGGGCAACCTGCTTGATACAGCCCCAAAACCCAAGCCTATTTGATTATCAACCACCTAACAATTACACTTTGTTTATGCACCTGGCTATTAATGCCTATTTTTGGAACCGGCCGAATACTGGAAGCGGCCAATATACGCACCAGCTCGTTTACCACCTGAACCGGTTGGTTGCGGATTTGCAGATTACCCTGGTATACCCACAGATAGTCGGCGATCCGGGTCCTACCGGCGTCCCGCCCGGCGTTGCGATTAGGGTCGTGCCTCTCAGACGCGGTCACCTAGGTAAGGTAATCTTCGAACAATTTACTTTTCCCCGGGCTTGCCAGGCTATTGGCGCTACGATAGCCCACGTCCCTTACTGGGGCTCACCGCTGCAATCATCAATGCCGCTGATCGTCACCGTGCACGATCTGACAACCGTCTTGGTGCGCGAATATAGGCGAGGTTTCCGGCCGAGGATGTACAATGCCTTGATAAGCGCCTCTGCCCGAGAAGCCGATCATATAATCACCGATTCGTTGGCCAGTAAAAAGGATATTATCGAACGTCTCTCAATCAAGCCAGACAAGATTAGCGCCATCCATCTGGCGGCCGGACCGGCTTTCAAGCCAGAGGTGGATTTGTTGATTGATATGGCCATCCGGAAAAAATATGAACTGCCGGATTTTTACATACTCTATCTGGGTGGATACGAGATCCATAAAAATGTAACTACCCTATTGCTGGCCTACACTTATGCAGCGAAGGCCTTAGGCGAGGAGTACCCCCTGGTTTTGGCCGGCAAAAAACCGGCTGGACCGTCGGCGCATTTCCCTGATTATGCTAACCTCATCAGGCAGTTGGGGATCGAAGAGCTTGTCCATTGGATTGGCTTCGTCGAGGAAGAGGACAAGCCGGCCGTTTATCGCGGCGCGAGCTGTTTTGCTTTTCCGAGCCGTCAAGAAGGATTTGGTTTGCCGCCCTTAGAGGCCATGGCGTGTGGCGTGCCGGTCGTGGCCAGCAACAGCGCCTCCATTCCAGAGGTGGTAGGGGACGCGGCCTTCACCATTGATCCTGATGATGAAAAAAAATTTGGCGGTTCTCTTATCGCTACGATTGTTCAAGAGGAATTGGCCGAGGAGATGAAGCAGAAAGGAGTGGTCCAGGCCGGGATTTTTTCGTGGGAGAAGACTGCCACGGAGACGTTGTTAATATATGATCAATTGAGAGGTAGCATTGAGTGACTAATCGAATTAGCGTCGTAACAGGTGGAAATCGAGGGATTGGCCTGGAAATATGCCGGCAACTGGCTGCACTTGGAATCAAAGTGATCCTAACAGCGCGAAGTTCGCCGGCCGGAGAGGCTGCAGCGGCGGGATTGCTGGCCCAGGGATTTGATATCAGCTTCCACCAGTTGGACGTGACCGAACGCGACAGCATTGCCCAACTAACCCAGGAATTAGGCCGGGAGGGTGGGCGAATTGACATCCTGGTCAACAATGCCGGTATTTATCTTGACCGGGATATCTCGCCTCTAGAGGTGGAGTTGGCGATGTTACGTAGTACCATGGAAACCAATGTCTATGGTCCACTGCGCCTGAGCCAATCACTTATCCCCATCATGCGTCGTAACCGCTACGGTAGAATTGTTAATATCTCCAGCCAGATGGCTTCATTGACCGAAATGAGTAGCCGAGCATTGGCCTATCGCACTTCCAAGACGGCTCTCAATGTTGTAACACGCATACTGGCCAATGAGGTGCGCTCAGATAACATCCTGGTAAATTCCGTTGATCCCGGATGGGTGCGTAGCGATATGGGCGGGCAGGCCGCCTCGCGCTCGTTGGCCGAAGGGGCAGATACAGCTACCTGGCTAGCCACCCTGCCTGACGATGGGCCAACCGGGGGTTACTTTCGCGATCGCCGGCCAAGACCGTGGTAATTTTTGCCAGGAGCGAGCTGTTTGTTGACCCCTGGCAAGCATGCTACAATGCCCGCCGATTCCATAGGAATGGGCTGGACCGCGGCCAGCCTTACTCATCCCTAAAACATTGCACGAAGTGAGCCATAAATGATAATTCGAAAAGATCTGGCCTTACAAGTAATTGCGGCAATTGAGCTGGCTCAAAATAGCGGCGATCTGCCCGCATTTGAGCTGGGGGAAGTTATTGTAGAAAAGCCGCGAGACAGTGCCTATGGCGACTATGCCTGCCCCTCGGCTATGACCATGGCCCGGCTAGCCCGGATGGCCCCACTCAAGATCGCCGAAACGATTGCCGACCACATGCCTGAAGTGTATTACCTGGCTGAAGTGAATGTGGCCCCACCGGGTTTCATCAATTTTCGATTGACGGAACAGTTTTTGCAGAGACAGGTGGCAGAGATAACAGCGAAGGGTTTTGAGTACGCGAAGTTCGACATCGGCAAAGGCAAACAGGTCCAGGTTGAGTTTGTCAGCGCCAACCCTACCGGCCCCCTGACTGTCGGCCGTGGCCGTGGCGGTGTGATGGGCGATACCCTGGCCCGGGCAATGTCGGCCGCTGGCTATGAGGTTTCACGTGAGTATTATTTCAATAACGCCGGCCGGCAGATGGAAATTTTGGGCCAATCACTAAAGATTCGCTATCTACAAGCCCTGGGACAGGAGATCTCCCTGGGCGAAGATCATTATCAAGGCGAATACCTATATTGGATAGCCATGGTGCTTGTTGGCCAGCATGGCGACAGCCTGCTCGAAAAACCGTCCAGCTTTTTCTCCAAGATCGCAGAAGAAACTATTTTTGCCAGTATCCATGCTACCTTACGGCGTCTTAATATCCATTTTGATGTCTATTTCAATGAGGATGATCTCTATACCAGCGGCCGGGTAAAGGAAGCTATGGAAAGGCTCAAGCAGAAGGACTACGCTTACGAATTAGAGGGGGCCTTCTGGTTCAAGTCAACAGAATTGGGGGATGACAAGGATCGCGTCTTAATTAAGTCCAGTGGCGAACCAACCTATCGGATGACTGACATCGCCTATCATTGGCATAAGGTGGAACGGGGTTTTGATCTTGTGGTTGATATTTTTGGCGCCGATCATCATGCTACTGCGCCAACTGTCATGATGGGCCTGAAAGCATTGGGCTACGATCCCGATTTCGTTCACATTTTATTGCACCAATTTGTCACGCTGATTCGTGATGGTGAACAAGTTCGAATGAGTACTCGCAAAGGCCACTTCGTCACACTGGACGAGCTGATGGATGAGGTTGGAGCTGATGCCGTTCGCTATTACATGCTTTCCCGCTCGGCCAATAGTACCATCGACTTTGACATGGACCTGGCCGTTGAACAATCTGATAAAAACCCCGTTTACTATATCCAGAACGCCCATGTGCGTTGCGCCGGTATATTTCGCAAGTGGGCTGAGGCCGGTTTGCCCGCGGATGCCGGTAACGATGCTGATCTGAGCTTGCTTACCCATGAGAACGAGTTGGCTTTCCTCCGCAAGGCAGTGGAGTTGGTCGAGGTCTTGGAACAAATGGCCAGCCAATTCGAACCACATCACATTGCCTTTTATGCCTACGATCTGGCGGCGCATTTTCACACCACCTATGAAACCTGCCGCGTAATGCACAGTGAGGTGCCTGAACCATTACGACTGGCCCGGCTTCAATTTTATCGGGCTGCTAAACAATTACTCGCCGGTGTGCTAGACCTGATGGGTATGAGCGCACCTGATGTGATGTAGATTAATCCGGGTGAGTGCCTACCGGTAAACTGGAGGTATGCAGCGCCCCAAAGCCAGTTTATTCCGAAGAATTTCCCGCTGGTTATTTTGATTTTTTTGGAGGTTTATTGAATGGGATTGAAGAATGATACCTGGATAAGACGGACGGCCGTGGCAGAAAGGATGATCGAGCCGTTTGTGGACGGTCAGGTGCGCAAGGATGTGATCTCCTATGGGTTGTCGTCCTACGGCTACGATGTTCGCGTGACCGATGAGTTTAAAATCTTTACCAATGTCCACTCGGTAGTTGTTGATCCAAAAAACTTCCAGCCAGATTCTTTTATCGATCACAAGGGTGATATCTGTGTTATACCCCCGAATTCCTTTGTGTTGGCCAGGACTATCGAGTATTTTCGAATACCAAGAGGCGTGCTGACCATGTGTATCGGGAAAAGCACCTATGCCCGTTGTGGGTTGATTGTAAACGTGACCCCCTTTGAGCCTGAGTGGGAGGGTTACGTGACGCTGGAGATCTCCAATACAACGCCTTTGCCGGCTCGAATTTATGCGAATGAAGGCATTGCCCAGGTGCTATTTTTTGAGGCGGATGAGGTTTGTGAAGTTTCCTATGCCGACCGCAAGGGTAAATACCAGTCACAACAAGCCATCGTCCTGCCCAGAATATAAGCACCTGGTTCGATCGGTCGCTAACAAGCGTCATAGATATTGATTGACTATCCCGTTGAAAATGCAGAATTACCCCTCCATTCCCCGGGCTGAAACTGATCCCCTCAAACGGATCACAGACGCCCTGGGTGAAGAGCTTACCGATCTTTTCCTGGTAATTGACGTTTCGTCCCAAACACAAGGGCGCATAATCAGCTTCGAAGGCCGCTTGCTCTCTGATTCGGAAAGTAGTTACGATGAAATCCGACGTCGCTTCCACCCCTATGGCTATACGCCCATGCTTCGCAGGGAGAAAGCCAGGGATATAGTCATGGCTATGGAAGGATTGGTCGACCAGGCCAAGAAGAGCAACCCGCTCATCAACATCGTCTTGTTGTTCCTGACCATCATGACTACCCTTTCGGCCGGGGCGCAATTGGAGTTGGGCAACAATTTATTTGAAGCCGTAACCAGTGGTAATCGTTCCGAGATTGGCCAGGTTATTATCGCCGGGTTGCCCTTTGCCATCACGTTGTTGGGAATTTTGGGCGTGCACGAGTTCGGCCATTATTTGGCTGCCCAATGGTACCGTATTCAGGCCACGCTACCTTACTTTATTCCGATTCCCCTTGGCCTGGGCACCCTGGGAGCGCTGATCAATATTAAATCTCCTATGAGGAACCGGCGGGTCCTGTTCGACATCGGCCTGGCTGGCCCATATGCAGGGCTGGTGGTAGCGATCCCCTTATTTATTATTGGCCTACTTCGCTCTTCGACCAACTATGTACCCCTTGGATTAGCCAGGATCCCGCTAGAATCATTAGGATCGTCTGTGTTTATCAGAACGGCGGTGGCGGCGCTGACTGACATACCGCCCGGACAAACGATAGAGGTAGATCCAATTCTGTTTGCTGCCTGGTGGGGAATATTTGTAACTGGGATCAACTTGCTGCCAGTTGGCCAACTCGACGGCGGTCACGCGGCTTATGCGTTATTAGGCCGTTACGCTAATGGTCTGGGCCTGTTGACCTTCCTGGTGCTGATAGTAGTTGGCTCGCTCCAACAACAACCCGCCTGGTTCGTATGGGCATTTTTCATCATGTTAGGTGGATTAAAACACCCCCAGCCCATGAATGATATCCTCGATGTTGGCCCGATTCGGAAAGTGATCGTCATTATGACGATCATCCTCTTCATCTTGATATTTATCCCCCGCCCATTCTAGCGACCGGCAATCTGAACTTGCGGTTCATCGGCCGTATCCTTAACTTCGAAACCGGCGCTGGCGATCTGTTGGCGAATTTCATCCGCGCGCTGCCAATCTTTTTCTGCCCGTGCCTGTTGCCTTTGTTCGACCAGCGCCATTATTTCCTCTGGAATCGCTGTTTCTTCGGCCGGCTGCCATTCTTCCAGACGCAAGCCTAACACCTGGTCAAAGGCCAGTAGCGTTGCTTTTTTGGCCGCTGGCGGGAGATCGCTCTTGACTAGATCCCAGGCTAAAGCCAGGGCCTGGGGCATATTTAGATCATGATTGACCCGCGCGGTAAATTGTTCCAGGTACGATGGGTCAGGTGAGCCCGGCTTGCCAAATTTGTAAGCAGCGTCCCGCAATCGATTCAAGGCGGTTTCAGCGCCATCCATCCCCTCCCAGTTGAAGTTTAGCTTGGACCGATAATGACCGTTCAGGCAGAAATACCGGAAGCAAAGCGGATCATAACCTCGATCAATCAGCGTCTGCAATCGCAGGAAATCTCCGGCCGATTTGGCCATCTTAGCGTCATTCAATTGCAGGAAGTAGCCGTGCATCCAAAAATTCGCCAACTGAGTGCCGTAGCAGGCTTCGGTCTGGGCAATTTCATTGGTATGGTGCACCGGGATATGGTCTTCACCACCGCAGTGGATATCAAAAAACCGGCCGAGGTATTTATGGGCCATTGCCGAGCATTCAATGTGCCAGCCGGGAAAACCTATCCCCCAGGGGCTATCCCACTCCATCTGCCGCTGTTTATCGGCCGGGCTGAACTTCCAGAGCGAAAAATCGGTCGGATTACGTTTTTCAGCCAGGTCAACCCGGGCGCCGGCCCGTAATCCCTCTATGTCCAGGCGGCCCAAGTGCCCGTAGTCGGCGAGCTTTGAGGTGTCAAAGTAGATGCCATCGGTTGTACGGTAGGTGAATCCTTTCGCTTCGATGCACTGGATTAATTCGATTTGCTCGCTGATATGCTCTGTGGCTTTGCACCACAAAGTCGGCTCGAGAATGTTTAGCAGATCCAGGTCGGCCTTGAAGGCCCGGGCGTATAAATCAGCCATTTCCCAGGCCGACAAACCACTGCGGCGAGAGCCCTTCTCCATCTTATCTTCACCGGTATCGGCGTCGGATATCAGGTGGCCAACATCGGTGATATTCTGGACATGATAGACCTGATAATTGTTGTATTCGAGGACACGGCGCAACAGGTCCTCAAAAATATAGGTGCGCAGGTTGCCAATATGGCAGTAGTCGTAGACAGTCAGACCACAGGTGTAGAGGCCAACATCGGGATGATGCAAGGGTTCAAATTTTCGAATCGAGCGGCTGTATGTATCAAAAAGTCGCAGCATCATTATGATTCCTTTGCCAGACGGTTGGTTTGTTGTCCAGCAGCAATCCTCAAAGGGTAACCGTGATATGGCATTTCCGACTAAAATCAAACAGGCCGATTTCAAAAGCTAACCGGCCGGATCAGAAAGATCCTGAAGTATGCATCTATCAGCGGCATCGTAAGCCTGGATTTTTGCCTTAGACCCGGGGCTACCCGGATATTCCATAGCAAAAAGGGACCAAATCATCGTATCTCGTGGTTCAGCGTTGGCGGTATGAAGGCGTCGACACAGTGTGGCCTCGTATTGGTAGCCAAGTTTTTTGGGGATGGCAGCACTTCTAACATTATCTGGCGCGCAATGGATTTCCAGGCGATCGACACCCTCAATTTCAAAAGCTACTTTGGTTAGTGCGGCCGACGACTCGGTGGCCAGACCCTTATTAATATAATCTGCATGAATCCAGTAGCCGATTTCACGGGCCTTTTCTCCGATCCTGGTGTGCAAGCCAGTCCCCCCTAACAACTTGCTCTCCGTGGAATCGAAAATGCCATAAATGAAATCATGCCCAAGATCGAATTCACCCCGAAAACGACGTAACCGGTCAACCTTTGTTTGCAGCAGCTCTGGTTCTGATTCAACCCAAGGCATCCAGGGTCGAAGATGCTCTAAACTGGCGTCAACGGCAACTTTGAGTAATGGCGCATCCTTCGGATGATAACACCGAATAACCAGGCGCTCTGTGACAATTCGATAGGCGGGGCCGCTACTTTTGGATTTCATCTTGTCCTCTACTGAGAGTGAAGGTTGTTCTATTCTATCAGAATGGTTTCTTCATTGGCAGCGTCCGTGGGTGGCTAACGAACCAGCCATTGTTTAGACGCTCCAGGGTTAATCTATTTTATTGTGATACGGATGAGAGCTGGCCAAGATTTAGGCGTATTCTTACCTGGTCGCCTGGATTAGTTTATAAGATCGTTCATAAGCGTTAAAATTCTAGTTATCAAAAAATCCTTTGACTGCCGGATGCTATGCTGATCGGCGAATTTCTTTTGGAGGTGGCACTTGCGAATATTAGTAAGCGGCGGGGCAGGTTATATCGGGTCCACAACAGCCGCCCACTTGATATCGGCCGGTCATGATGTGACGGTGTTTGATAACCTGAGTCGAGGTCATCGAAAGGCTGTGCCCGAGTCAGCCTTATTTATAGAGGGCGATATCGGTGATCGGGCGCTACTCGACCAGGTGTTGCCGGACGGGTATGACGCCCTTGTCCACTTTGCCGCCTTAATTGAAGCCGGTGAATCGATGCTTGTTCCGGCAACCTACTTCGCCAACAATAGTTGTGCATCTATCACCCTGATTGACGCGGCCGCCGCCCATGGTATTCGATATGTTGTTTTTAGCAGCACAGCCGCCGTCTATGCCAGCAAAGATACGCCCCTTAGGGAGACAGATCCTATCCAACCGGCCAATGTATACGGTCAGAGTAAACGGATGATCGAAGAGGTGTTGGGATGGTACCGGCAACTGTCAGGCCTGAATTATTGCATCCTGCGCTACTTCAATGCCAGCGGTGGCTCATTGTCCTACGATAGGCTGCGGGGGGAGGACCATACACCGGAGACCCATCTGATCCCTGTGATGCTCCAGGTTGCCCTCGGCCAGCGAGAACATATCGCTATCTACGGAGATGATTACCCAACCAGGGATGGCACCAACATTCGTGATTACATTCATATTGAAGATCTGGCTCGCGCCCATGAGCTGGCCTTACAAGCCCTCGAGGATGAAACCATTGACCAGGCTGTGTATAATTTAGGGAATGGAAGAGGTTATTCCAATAAAGAAGTCTTGGATACGGTGCGACGGCTGACCGGCAATGCCATACCCGCAATCATGTCGCCACGCCGGGCGGGCGACGCAGCCGAATTGATCGCCAGCAGTGAGAAGATTCGCCAGGAGTTGGGTTGGGAACCACTTAGCCCAGAATTGGAAACAATCATTGATACAGCCTGGAAGTGGCACAGCGCTAACCCCGCCGGCTATGATGATTAAAGAACTTAATAACCGGCTAGTATGATTAAGGAAGTCGCCACCATTGACCAACTACAGCGACAAATGATCCACTTTTGCACCGGTTGAAAAAGGTCAGGAGGAACACATGTCAGATATCAGCTCCGAGGAAATGGCCAGGGCAGAAGGAGCCTTGGAGAAAGTACGAGAAACATGGATGGCCCGAGATGGGGTTACTGCGATTGACCTGGGCTTCAAGTGGAGCAGCGGTAAGATGACGACCCAACTGTCAATCAGAGTGCATGTGGCCAGAAAAAAACAGAAGACAGATCTGAGTCCGGCAGAAATTTTCCCCGAAGAGGTAGATGGGGTGCCGGTGGACATAATCCAGGCGACTTATGCTCCTCAAGCCCTGACAAACGCCCGGCCGGAAGCGGCCGTAGAAGGTCGCGGAAAGCGATTCGAGGTTATTCCTCTTGGCACCAGTGTCGGCTGCAAATATAGCACCGCCGGCACGCTAGGCGCCAAGGTGATAGACGCTGATTCGGGCGATGAGATGATCCTAAGCAATTGGCATGTTCTCGCCGGCCGGCGCGATGTTGAAGCAGGGATCTCTATCTGGCAACCCGGTTGGATTGACGGAGGTACGAATGAAACAAATACCATCGCCCGCCTCTCTCGTTGGGTTTTGGGTCCCTATGATGCGGCAGTCGCCCGGCTAACCGGCGACCGTGAAGTGCTGACTACGACGCCGGAAGGACGTAAAATCGTCGAATCAACCTCGCCACGATTGGGCATGAACGTCTGGAAGAGTGGGAGAAGCACGGGCTATACGGAGGGGTTCATCGATGGCATTTTGATGAAGGTCCCCCTGAACTACCGTGAGGCCGGCACCCACTTGTTAGAACAAGTCTTTCGTGTTGTGCCAAGAGCTGGTTCCGGCCCGGGCGAGATCAGCTTCGGTGGTGATTCCGGATCGATGTGGGTTGATGAGAGCAGCGGCAAGGCTGTTGGCTTGCATTTCGCGGGGGAGATTGGAGACACCCCTGAGCATGCCCTGGCCCATGATATAACAAGAGTAATCGACAGGTTGAACGTCCGCTTTCCAGGACACAAAACACCCAGCCCAATCCCCATTACCAAACCGCTGCCAGAACCCACCTTACCGCCCCCAAACGAACCGGCGCCGCCAATTAGCAAGCCACCGCCGATAAGCGAACCACCGGCCATCCAGCCGTCGCCGTCAACTCGGCCGCCTGGGACACCGGCAAAAGACGGCAGTTCGTTCTTGGATGGTATTATGAGCCTATTGCGAAGCTTTTTTCGTGGAAAATAGGCACCAATTTCGCTATTGATCATGAGACGTTTGTTACTGCTGTTGGTGATGTTCTCCGGCACCTTTATGGTGGGCTGTTCCCCTGGTCAGGGGAGAGATGGACACGCAGCTGATGCGACGGTTGAATTAACGGGAGCGCCAGAAACGGCGGCATCATTCCCATCTCCGGCGATGACGGACAAGCCAGATTCATCCCCATTGCCAGACCCGACCAAACCAGGGCCAACCGCCACGGCCATCGAGCGATCAACGGACACGCCACCTCCAGACAGGCCCACAATTGAACCATCGGCAACAGCTTTACCCCAATTGACATTTCATGATCTATCATTATCGGCCAACGACATATTCATTTTCCCTGTGCCCGCACTAATCGCCGGTGATCCGGTCAGCATCCAGGTCATGCCCACTATTCCGCACGGTCTGGCTCCCAACGACGTCGATGTTCGCATAATGGTGGATGGTCAAGAATTGGTAATCGGCAATTTGAATTGGCGAAAGCTCAGCGGTGATACAGTTGGTTTGTACCAATGGGTCTGGGATACGACGGGCCAGGCAGGAGAACATACCGTTACGGCCGTCTTGGACCCGCTCGACCTGATCCAGATCGGTGATGAAGATCCCGACAATAACCAGGCCACAAAAACGGTAAATGTTCAACCTGCCGCGGCATTTCCAGACGTCGAAGTAAACGCACAATGGCGGACGACTACGATCTCGTGCTGTGTTATTCACACCGTTACTGGTACGGCCGCAAATCGAGATTTGCAAAAATTGCTTCCCCAGATTGAGGCCGCATTTTCCCAGGCCTCGCTCAGGTTGGACGAGCCCCTTGCAGCGCCATACCACGTTTACCTGGTTGACCGGGTATTTGGCCAGGGCGGTTATGCTAATGACAGGATGGTCGTTTCCTATTTGGACCGCAACTATGCGGGCGGTGGTCTTAATGAGCTTTTGGTTCATGAAGCCACCCACCTCATCGATGATGCCTTCGCGACCGACCAGATCACCTTTCTCTCTGAAGGGCTTGCTGTGTGGGCGAGCGGCGGTCACTATCAGCAACAAGATCTCGGGCAGTGGATGGCTGCCCTTATCGAATTGGGACAGTACGCACCTATTTCGGATGTGACAAACAATTTTTTCTCCACCCAACACGAGATCAGTTACCTGGAGGGAGGCAGCCTGATCGACTATTTGGTAAACACCTATCGCTGGCCAACAGTGCGCGGATTCTTTACCGAGGTCACTGCGGACGACGGAGCGACTTTGGCTGATGCGGTTGATCTTAATATGCGGGCATCCTTTGGCCGGACACTAAAACAAGTTGAGAGTGACTGGCTAACCTATCTCAGCCGGTTACCAAGAGATCGCGAAGCCCGGGAAAATCTAAGTACAACTATTCGCTACTATGATGTCATGCGACGATACCAGATCGCCTACGATCCAACCGCTTATTATCTCTACGCCTGGTTGCCATCGCCCGAGTTGGCTGAACAGATGGAGGCGACGGCCGATTTCACGCGCCATCCCAAATCCGACATAAACATTTCCCTGGAGGCTATGTTACTGTCGGCAAATCAATCCTTGTTACTAGGTGATCTTAGCCGATCCAATGCTTTACTAGACAGTGTTGATCGCGTCATAAACAATGAAGGTCGATTCCTGGACCCGTTAGCCAGGGCCTATTGGAATATTGTGACAACTGTGAGTGAGATGGGATTTGAGATTCAGCAGCTGACCGTGAGTGGTAACGAGGCAACTGGCCTGGTAAAGCGACCGGATGAATCGGCGATGACAAAACTACAGCTGGTTCTGAGAGATGATCTAACCTGGAGGCCACTCCGTTGATCGGCCGGGGTATTGAGAAAAATTTGCCAATACTATCACTTGAAGCTCTCAGTTACCGGAGAAGTTTTTGAGGCTTAAGCCTGTTGCTTTTTCTTTTTTATGCTACAATGCGCCATCAGTTAGTGGAAATCCAGTGATCAATCTGAATCTCCAGGCTGACCTATTTAGTAGCTGATAACGGGTAATTCCCCTCCAAGATAGCGATCATCAAAAGGGGTTATTTATGATCGAAGTTGTGATCGACAGCATTCGTATTAGTCTCATCTCCCAACATCGTATAGTCATGCTGCGTGATACAGATGGCGAACGACGTCTGCCGATTTGGATTGGCCCCTGCGAGGCTGAGGCAATCACTATTGAACTCCAGGATGTGGAGATCGCTCGCCCCGTCACCCATGATTTGCTCAAGAATGTCATTGAGCAGATGGGTGGAACAGTTTCCCATATTTTAATTAACGAACTGAATGAACAAGTATTTTATGCTCGCCTGTTCGTTGATGCTGATGGCGAAATGACAGAGATTGACTGCCGGCCATCGGACGCCATCGCCGTTGCCGTTCGAGCCAAGGTGCCTATCTTCGTTGATGAAGCAGTTATGGATGAAGCCGGTATTTTTCCTGAGACTGACGTCGAAGAGCCGGTTGAAGCGGATGATCCTGAGAAACTGGATGCCTTCCAGGATTTTGTCGATACCCTAGACTTCGACGACTTCGAAGGTGATGAATAGGGACCGCCACAAGTCAAACCTGGACACAGACCTCCGAGCAGCATAATCGGGACAGCGACCAGAAGTTCCAGGCCACCTATCTGGCAATCAACGGAAAATATATTAGGTTGCAGGGAGTTTAAGTTCGTTGATTGGGGTGACAGATGTTTCTCAGCGAATCGTTAGTCGACCCTGTTTCTTGAGTCAGGAATTGATTTGGCTTTTACCAAGTACGTGAAACGTGGCGCGGTAACGCCCTGAGCGTTTCACGTTTTCTTTTTAAGGTTATGAGTTTAACTGATCGCGTTCCACCTAATAATATTGAAGCTGAGGAAGCGCTTCTTGGCTCGTTGCTAATCGATCCTGAAGCTGTTTATGATGTGGCTGCGTTCTTGCGGCCGGAGGCTTTTTACCGCGAGCAGAACAAATGGATCTATGAAGCGATATTGGGTCTGAATGAACGCCGTGAGCCGGTCGATCTGATCACCCTGACAGATGAGCTTCGGCGGCGAGACCGGCTTGAGGAGTTGGGCGGTGAAGCTACAATAATCGCCCTGGTTAACATAGTTCCCACCTCGATTAATGCCCGAAACTACGGTCAGATTGTTGAGGCGGCCGCACTGCGACGCAGGATGATTGGCGCAGCCTCAACGATCGCCAACCTGGCCTATGAACAAGACGAAAACATTAATATTACCATCGACCGGGCTGAAAAAGCGCTTTTCAGCATCAGCGAAGAACGAACGACGCGCGATCTGGTACCGGTAAAAGAAATTGCCAGCCGTTATCTGGATCGGATAGAGGAGCTTCATGCTCGTGGCGACGATATTATTGGTGTTCCGACCAGTTTTACTGACTTGGACAAGGTTTTAGGCGGGCTCAATAAATCTGACCTGATCATTGTTGCTGCCCGTCCCGGTATGGGTAAAACTTCCCTGCAAATAGCTATTGCCCAATCGGCCGCGAGGCGCTTCAACAAGCGCGTGGCCATCTTTAGCCTGGAGATGTCTGGTGAACAGTTGGTACAGCGGATGATCGCCGCAGAGACGCGGATTGATTCGCAACGCCTCCGGCGTGGAGATTTGAAGGAACACGAATGGCCGATTTTTTACGAGGCTATCGGCCGGATTTCTGAAACTCAGATCTTTATCGACGACACCCCCTCTATTACCTCCCTTCAACTCCGTACCAAGGCCCGTCGCCTCTACGCCGAACACGATCTCGACTTAATCATGATCGACTACCTTCAGCTCATGCAGTCAGAGCACTCTTCGAATAACCGGGTACAGGAAATCAGTGAAATATCCCGGAGCTTGAAGGGATTGGCCCGCGAATTGGATATCCCGGTAGTGGCTGCCTCCCAGCTGAGCCGGGCGGTGGAACAGAGGCAGGATAAGCGACCACAGCTGTCGGATCTGCGGGATAGTGGTAGCATCGAACAAGACGCCGATGTCGTCGTCTTCATCTATCGCGACGAATATTACAACCCTGATACCAGCGAGCGGCCAAATATTGCTGAGATAAATGTGGCTAAACACCGGAATGGCCCAACGGCCACGATCGATCTGTACTGGCACGGCCAACTGGCCACTTTCCGCAATCTACAGCGGCAAGAGATCGCCTTGTGAACAAGTGATGAAAGGATTTCCAGGATTTCCTGCCGGCAAGCTAAGACTTACAGCAATACCGAACCTGTTTTTCAGCGACTTACTGCCTGATATCGACAACCTGTCTGAAATGAAGATCACCCTGTATGCTTTTTGGGCTTTGACTCAAAAAGAAGGGCAGGTGCGCTATTTGCGTTTTGTCGATTTTTTGAATGATAGTGAATTCATGAAAGGCCTGGGACCTACGCCAACTTTAGCCGCCGAGGCGTTGTCCGATGGTCTCGAACGAGCCATCGCCCGGGGCACATTCCTGCACATCGATATAGAAAGCGCTGATGGCAAGATGGATCTTTATTTTTTGAATTCGGAGAAGGGAAGGTCGGCCATTGAGGGCATTACGCGAGGAGAGTGGCGACCTAACCCAGACGATGATGAGCCGATCACCCTGATGGTGGAGAGGCCCAATGTATTTGTTTTGTATGAGCAGAATATTGGCTCGCTAACACCACTCATCGCTGACCAACTGCGGGATGCAGAACAAACATATCCGCTAGCATGGATTGAAGAAGCGATAACCATAGCGGTGGAAAACAACTCGCGCAAATGGCGATACGTTCATTCTATTTTGGAAAGATGGCGACAGGAAGGCAAGAAAGATGGAGTCAGCCGCCGAGATTCTCAAACGGAGCTTCGACATCAAGTCCCCGACGAATACCAAGACATCGTCAAACAATGAGCGGGACTTGCTAAGTAGTGACCCACCGGCGCCACCGGCCGTGGAAGTTGGCGGCGGCCGGCCAGATTGCCCTATCTGCGGCGGTATGGGTTTTATTTTGCCTGATGTAACTCCGGAAAACCCCCAATTTGGCCGGGCGGTGGAGTGCTCCTGCCGGGCTACCAATTTGGAAAAGTCCCGTTTTGACAAGTTGCTTAGGGTCAGCGAGCTCGGATCTCTCACCAACTGTACTTTTGATAATTTTTTGACAGATGGTGTCGGTCTACCGCCGGCCAAACAAATGCACTTGAAGTTGGCCTATGACTCTGTTTTTGCCTTTGGCAAAAATCCCCAGGGCTGGCTTGTGTTAAAAGGCGGCTATGGTAGCGGCAAGACTCACCTGGCGGCCGCTATCGCGAATTACCGTATTGCCCAAGGGCAGATGGTCTTATTTGTCAATACGCCCGATCTCTTAGATCACCTGCGAGCCGCTTACAGCCCTTCTTCGGACGTGGCCTTTGATGATCGTTTCCAGCAGGTCCGCAATGCACCCTTGTTGATCCTGGATGATTTGGGTTCACAATCGAACACTGAGTGGGCCCAAGAAAAGCTATACCAGATATTTAATCATCGCTACAACGCAGCCATGCCTACGGTGGTGACGACAAACCAGGAGCTGGAGTCGATCGAGGGGCGGATTCGTTCCCGTCTGGTGGATCATCGCCTAGTAAAAATTATAACCATCGCGGTGCCTGATTTTCGGCATGCGGGGTTTCACGAGATGCAGCCTGACCTGTCAACCTTGGATATGCACGCCGATCAAACTTTCGAGACTTTCGACATGCGAGATCGGGAGTTACCCCAGAATGAATCCAACAATATCCGACGCGCTTTCGAGGCAGCGAAAAACTATACTGAAAACCCGCGCGATTGGCTGGTATTTAATAGCATCGCTCACGGAAACGGTAAAACACATTTAGCGGCAGCAATCGCCAATCACCTGGCGCAGAATGGTGAGGTGGTATTGTTTATCTCTGTTCCTGACCTGCTAGACCATTTGCGGGCGACCTACAACCCATCTAGCGTCATTCGTTATGATCGCCGGTTCAACGAGATGAAGAATAGCCCTATTTTGGTCTTGGATGACCTGGGCACAGAAAGCGCCTCCCCCTGGGCACGAGAGAAACTTTACCAGTTGCTGAACCATCGTTATGTGGCACGCATGCCAACGGTGATTACTACGGCGACGGCGATCAAGGATCTTGATCCCAAGTTAGAATCTCGCATGATGGATGAGAACCACAGCACCTTCTTTGTTCTGAAAGCCCCCAGTTACCGGGGTAAAAGCAAAACGGGAAGAAGCTCTAACCGTAGACGGTAATCGGCTGGCCGCTATCGATCCCTGGAAACCGACCTTTCCACTCAGCGCATCACCTTGCCACCATCGACTGTGATAGTGCTGCCGGTCATATAGCTGCTTTCCTCAGAGCAGAGAAACAAGGCGACTTGGGCTATTTCTTCAGAATTGCCCAGGCGACCCATCGGAATCTCCTTTTGCCAGCGTTCCATAATTTCTGGATTATGGCGTGCTTTCTCAGTCATCGGGGTGATGAAGACCCCGGGCACGATGGTATTTACCCGTATGCCAAACTGGGCGAATTCGCGGGCGCATTCCCGGGCAAAGCCGACAATGCCGGCCTTACTGGCGCAGTAGGCAGCCCGGTGCATAAGCGGGGTTTCGACCCCGGCGATAGAGCTAATATTGATGATGACCCCACCCCGATCACCATTTTCATCAGCCATCACCCGGCCGCATAACTGACTCATCAAGAAGGTTCCCTTGAGATTGACGTCAATACAGCGATCCCAGTCCCATTCGTCCATTTTTAAGATTGAGGACACCGGTTCAACACCGGCGTTATTGATCAATATATCCAGCCGGCCCCATTCGGCCCGGGTCGTTTCTACCAGCTGGACGCAATTGAATTTATTGCTGATATCCGCGGCGACTGGGATGGCCTGTCTACCCAAGGCGGTAATTTCGCCGGCGACTCTAGTAGCCCGATCCGGGTTGATATCATTTACCGCGACCCGTGCACCGGCGGCGGCCAGTGATTTGGCGATGGCTTCTCCTAATCCTTGCCCGGCGCCAGTTACGATGGCAGTTTTTCCTTCTAATTTTAGTTCCATATTATCCTTAATCCAAAGCTCCCCTGGTCTTATTTTGAACCCCAACTTGAGGTGTTGGGCAGGTCAAAGAGCTTATCAATGACCATGGCGATTGTTTTATCCGGGAAAGTTAGCGCTTATGGAAGAGCTGCTAGAATGTATTGCTCAAAAACTTCGAATGGTTGCGATCCCACCAGCAGTTGGTCGTTTATTGTAAAGGTTGGCCGGTTAAAAACGCCTAGATTGCGGCGGATGCTATCCAATTCGGTAACGGCCGCATGGCCGGTACCGCCGTCATAGCAAGCTTCAAAGGCGCCCTGATCGATCCCGGCAGCCACAGCCGCGTTGACAAAATAATCTCGATCGGCTTGCCAAAGTTCGTCCTGGTTGCGGAAGAATTGATCGTGGATCTGCCAAAAAGCATCGACATTTTGACGACCAACGCAGTCGGCTGCGGCATGGGCATTAAGACTGGCATTGCCATGGTCCAGCATGGGCCAGAATACAATGCGTACCTGGCCTTGTTCAACGAAGTTTTTTATGATCTCTGGCTCAGCGCCTAACACGTAGGCGCGGCAGTTGCCTCAGAGGAAGTCGGAATAATCCAAGATGGTGACAGGCGCGTCGGCAGCCCCGCGGAAGTAACTATTTTCATAAGCGCCGTTGAAGGCAATAGCCTCGTCTGAAATGGATTCTTGCTGTCCGGCCGAATCGGGCTCCGTAGTAGCTGAAAGGGGCAAGGCAGTTGGTTCGGCCGGTGTTGGATCTGGAATCTCAATCGTAGCCGCTTGTACGGGCTCGCTGGCCGATTTAACTTCAGCATCGACCGGGGTCCCTGTGGTAGGCGGAATCGTCGCGACTATTTCAGCAGCTTGTGCGCCTGAGGTCGGTGGCGCGGTGGGCTGTGTATCACGCTGGCCGCAGCCAGTGCTTATTCCTACGCCTAAGATGAGTACAAATAGCCATTTCATGATATCAAACCTCATAATTGGTGGTGGTGTAAGGACAAATCTACACTCCCAGCGGAAACATATCTGGTGATAGCATTTGGCGGTTATCGTAAAAAAACCCGCCGCGTGGTGTCTAGTTGATCAATGAAGAACTCGCCGTATTCCTCCTGGACCAGATCGATCTTGACTGCTTCAAAGTGATTGGCGGCGTCTTGATCGGCCGATGATAACCTTAGCCTAACGATAGCCGAGTACCCTCGGGCGAGGAGCACCTCCGTCTGGGCGCCTAGCATCCAGTGGCATCTGGACAGGCGTAGAGCACCCATATCAAAAGCCTCGGTCAACCGTAAGGCAACTTTTGCCGCATCCTGGCCTTGAGCCAGGTCGCCAATACCGATCTCGATACCTGGCTCATCCCAGCCTGGCCGGGTAAAGGATGCCAGGTTGTAGCTCGCTGCTCTAGTACGCTCCATGAGTTTCGTGGCTTGCTCTCGATCACTAGCTGCCACGGCTTCACCTGCACCCAGACCAAACTCGATAGCAGATCGGGCCATGGCTACCACGGCCGGCAAATTCTTTTCCTCGTAGTAAAGGGGCTTAATTTAAACAGTTTGTTGTAGAGTTCCAAATTCGACAGTTGATCCGGCTGGCGATTTACGTAAGCAGCTGCAGCAAACCAATCCACTTCTTTCATCAAAGGAAGGGTTTCATCTACCATTCGTTTTCTCCTTGATATCGATCTCGATATCAGGCTTACAGCCGCTGTGAATGGCAATTGTGCCAAACATCGTCAACTCGTAACTTACGTTTGCCAACCCACTATTCTGCATGATATCCACCAGGCTCTCGGGTTCTTGAAACTGTTGTGTGCTTTCAGGAAGGTAACTATAAGCATCCCTGTCTCCGGTTACCAGCTTTCCTAACGATGGAATAATGTAGTTGAGATGAAATAAAATGAAAGGCCGGAGCAAATTCTTTTTTGGGGGACTCGATTCCAAGACAACAATCCATCCACCTGGGCGGACCACCCTAATTTGCTCGTCAAATGCACGGGGCACGTCGATAACATTGCGCATCAGAAAGCCCGACGTTACGGCATGAAATGAATTGTCGGGAAAAGGTAGCGCCAGGGCGTCGGCGCCAACCCAGCGGATAGTTTGCCTACCCGGTTCGCTCTTTCCGGCTTGCATCATCTCGATGGTAAAATCGCCGCCAAAGGCACTAATATCAGGATGCTGGCGTTGACCTTCAAGGGCGATGTCACCGGTGCCGGTGGCGATATCCAACAACCGGCCGTTTGCCGGTAATTGAGCCAGCTGAATGACACGCCGCCGCCAACGAATATCTTGTCCGGCCGTCATCAGCCGGTTCATCAAGTCATAGCGGCCGGCAATCCGGGCAAACATACCCTGGACATACCTGGCACGGTCGTCGCCACGTAAATGGGCCATGCTACCAGTTAGTCCTGCTGCTCCCCAAATTCCTCTAGTTCACTTTCTTTCGCATAGGGCAATACGATTCGAGCTTTGCTGGTGCCGGTCGGCGGGCCAATAATGCCATCCTCCTCCATGGTATCAATCAGACGCGCAGCGCGGGTATAGCCGATGCGAAATCTGCGTTGGAGCAAGG
>Ga0307377_10002133_pt1 | contig 23698 bp, 23 predicted proteins | sample TR3MG_FD_202535 | JGI IMG/M metagenome (GOLD analysis project Ga0307377, IMG submission 202535) | Soil microbial communities from Risofladan, Vaasa, Finland - TR-3 | ecosystem: Environmental > Terrestrial > Soil > Coastal area > Acid sulfate soil | place: Finland: Risofladan, Vaasa | collected...
CTATCACGCGCGTCAACCGAAAGAAAAGCAAGGTAACGGTCGAGGCGCGCGGAATGGCGATGGAAGTCGAGGCGTCGGCCCTTGAGGAACCCCAGGAGTCTGCGGCCGAAGCGCCGCGCGAATCCGCCGGGCAGACGATCCTGCCCCGCCCTTCGGCGGTCGCGCCGGAAGTGAGCCTCAGGGGCGAACGCTACGACGCAGCCCGCCGGCATCTCGAAACCTACCTGCACGAGGCGTACCTGGCGGGCCTGGGGAGCGTGCGGATCATCCACGGCCACGGGACGGGCGCGCTGCAGCAGATGGTCCACGAGTTCCTGAAGGAGTTCCCGCTGGTCGAGAGTTTCCGATTCGGGGAGCGCGGCGAAGGCGGCCGCGGCGTGACGGTCGCCTCCTTCAAAAAATAGGGACAGGCACCTATTTCGGCGCGCAAAATAGGTGCCTGTCCCTATTTTTCACCGCCGGGACGCCGAGCGCCACCACGAGCGGGATTTCGTAGCGCTCCGGGATGCCGAAGTTTCGAAGTCCACGGCGCCTCCTTTCCTCGGGTTGCCGAAAAGCATAGCGGAGCGGGCGGCTTCGTTCAAGGCGCGCCGGCGGAAAAAACTACATCTTGACAACCATCGGAGCCGACTGTATTAGGGCCGGCCACTGCGACGCAGAGGCCGCGGCGACACCGACGGAGAAACGCGTGGCGAAGAACCTGGTCATCGTCGAGAGTCCCGCGAAGGCGAAGACCATCGAGCGCTATCTGGGCAAGGATTTCCGCGTCCAGGCCTCGATGGGCCACGTGCGCGATCTGCCGCCGAAGAAACTCGGCGTGGACATCGAGAACGATTTCCGGCCGACATACACCCTTCTGGCCGGCAAGACCAAGACGGTGGCGGCGCTGCGGAAGGCGGCCAAAGGCGTGGCCGAGGTCTATATGGCCACGGACCTCGACCGCGAGGGCGAGGCCATCGCCTGGCACCTCTGCGAGGCGCTCGGCCTGGACGCCAAAGAAGTCAAGCGCGTCGTCTTTAACGAGATCACGCGCAGCGCCATCCAGGAGGCGTTCGCCGACCCCGGACGCATCAATATGAACAAGGTGTCGGCCCAGGAGGCGCGGCGGATCCTGGACCGGCTCGTGGGATACAAACTCAGCCCGCTCCTCTGGAAGAAGGTGGCGAAGGGTCTGTCGGCCGGCCGGGTCCAGAGCGTGGCGGTGCGCCTGATCGTCGAGCGCGAACGCGAGATCCGGGCGTTCAAGCCGGAAGAGTTCTGGCGGATTACGGCGACGCTCGCGCCACACGGCCGGGCGGACTCGTTCAAGGCGCTCCTGGCGGAAGTGGACGGTGCGAAGTTCCGTCCCCACGCCGAGGCCGACGCCAGGCGCGTCGGCGCGGCCCTGCGCGAGGCGGCGTACCGCGTCTCGAAGGCCGAGAAGCGGCGCGTCACGGATCGCCCGCCTCCGCCTTTCATCACCAGCGACCTTCAGCGGGCGGCCAGCACCAGCCTGCGGTTCAGCGCCAAGAAGACGATGATGCTCGCCCAGCGCCTGTATCAGGGCGTGGACCTCGGGCCGGAGGGGTCGGTCGCGCTGATTACATACATGCGGACGGACTCGCGTCACATTGCGCCGAGCGCCCAAGCGGCCGCGCGCGACCTCATTGCGAAGATGTTCGGCCAGGAGTACGTGCCGGAGCAGCCGCCTGTCTATAAGTCGCGCGACCGGGCGCAGGAGGCGCACGAGGCGATCCGCGCGACCGACCTTGAGCGGACGCCGGAGTCGGTCCAGCCGCACCTGGAGCGCGACGAGGCGCGGCTGTATGAACTTATCTGGAACCGTTTTGTGGCGAGCCAGATGAAGCCCGCCCTCTGGGACGTGACCGAGGCCGAAATCGAGGCCGAGGGCGGCGGCATGCGCGGGCTCTTCAAGGCGCACGGCCGGGCGCTCGTCTACGACGGCTACACGCGCGTCACGGGCGTGCGACTGGCGAAGGACGAGCAGCAGTTGCCCCCGATCGCCCAAGGCGACGCGCTGGACCTTCAGGCGCTGGAGGAGACCCAGCACGCGACCCAGCCGCCGCCGCGCTACTCGGAGGCGACGCTCGTGCGTCGGCTGGAGACGCTGGGCATCGGGCGGCCCTCGACCTACGCACCCATCATCTCGACGATCCAGGACCGCGGCTACGTCCAGCAGCGCGAGCGGCGATTCTACGCGACCCAGCTCGGCGAGGTCGTCACCGACAAACTCGTCGCCCACTTCCCCAAGATCATGGACACCAAGTTCACCAGCCACATGGAAGAAGAACTGGACGAGGTGGAGGAGGCGAAGGTAGAATCGCTCCAGGTCATCCGGGAGTTTTGGGATCCGTTCTCCGAGGCTCTGGAAAAAGCGGGGGAAGCAATGACGAGCGCCAAGAACGAAGTCCACGAAGACGCCGGGCCGTGCCCGGAGTGCAGCAAGCCGCTCCTGAAGCGATGGTCGAAGCGCGGTCCGTTCCTGGGGTGCAGCGGGTACCCGGACTGCAAGTTCACTCGGCCGCTCGATGAGAACGGCCAGCCGAAGCCGGAGGCGAAGGCCACCGAACACAAGTGCGAGAAGTGCGGCGGGCGGATGATGCTGCGCGCGAACAAGCGCGGCGAACCGTTCCTGGGGTGCGAGAAATTCCCCAAGTGCCGAAGCACACTCCCCTGCGACGCCGAGGGCAATCCCCAGAAGCCGGAGCCCACGGGCGAAACCTGCGAGAAGTGCGGGGCCGAGATGGTCGTCCGCCGCAGCCGACGCGGACCGTTCCTCGGGTGCTCGGCCTACCCGAAGTGCCGAAACGCCAAGCCCCTGCCCGGCCAGGAAAGCAAGGGCGGCAAGAAAACGGGCGGCAAGTCGCGGGGCGGCGCGGGCGGCTCGCCCGCCAGTGCGCCTCGCGCGCCCAAGGCCAAGGCCGAGCCGACCGACCAGACCTGCCCGGACTGCGGCCAACCGATGCTCATCCGCTCCGGACGCCGCGGCCGGTTCCTCGGCTGCTCGGGGTACCCCAAGTGCCGGCACACTGAGAACCTGCCGGACAATTTGAAGTAGAAGCCGCCCACCGGAAGCCACGCGGCGGGGAAACCGGCGAGGTGACCGCCGATGCGCATCACGGTCCTGGGTTCGGGGACGAGTCACGGCATTCCGATGATCGGGTGCCGATGCCCCGTCTGCACCAGCCGCGACCCGCGCAACCGCCGCATGCGCACCAGCGCCGCCATGGACCTGGGCGGGCAAACGCTGCTGGTCGACACGACGCCGGAACTGAGGCTCCAGGCAACGACGTTCGGCATCGAGCGCGCTAGCGCCGTCTGCTTCACCCACAGCCACGCCGACCACATCATGGGGTTCGACGACCTGAGGCGCTTTGCGGAACTCGGCGGGCAGGCCATCCCCGTCTATGCCTCGCCGGCGACGCTGGCGCGGCTCCAGCCGACCTTCGCCTACGCCCTGACGGACGCGGGGTTCGGCCTCTACAGCATCCCGGTGGTGGAATGGCACGCCTGGACCGGGCCGGTGGACCTCTGGAACCATCGCCTCACGCCTGTGAGCCTGGAACACGGCGTGCACCTGGCAACGGGCGTCCGCGTGGACTCACCCGACGGAAAGGCGCTGGCGTGGTGCCCGGACTGCTGCGGCATCCCGGAAGAGTCGAAGCCCCTGCTGCGCGGGCTGGACGTGCTGTTCCTCGACGGCCTGCGCCACAAGCCGCATCCGACACACTTCACCGTGGCCGAGGCGATCGAGGCCATCCGGAACCTCGCGCCGAAGCGGGCGTATCTGGTGCACATGACACACGATCTGGACCACGCCGCGACGGAGGCGGCCCTGCCGCACCTGGAGCAAGTGCCGGGAGGCATACGCCTCGCGTACGACGGTCTGGAGGTCGAAGTCTGAACGCGGCCCCTCGACCATGCCCTTCGACAGGCTCAGGGCCGTGAGCATGGTCGAACGGCTCGGGCCGCCCTGAGCAGAAGTCGAAGGGCGGAACGCTCGCTCGCCGGCCGGCTGAAACCCCGTTCTCCAGGTGTCCGGCCAAGGCACGGGGCGCATTCCTGAGCGGCGCCCGCTCCACCACAGCGCGCAGCGGCCTCTGAGCCGGGCGGGGAACGTCTTGAACGCGTGCCGTCCGCCGAGTACGATGCCTGTGGAGGCGCGGCACCGCAGCCGGCCTCTTCCATGCAACCCTATGCGAGGCGACCGAACATGAAAGCCAACGAGAGGCGGCAGACGGCCCGGGTGGGTTTTACGCTGGTCGAGTTGCTCATTGTCATTTCGATCATCGGGATTCTGATGGGCCTGCTCTTCCCGGTCATGTCGGCCGCCCTCGACGCTGCCGCCAGCCTCGGCTGCCGGAACAACCTGGGCCAGATCGCGCAGGCGGCCCTCAAGTACGCCACCGACCACCAGGGCTACATCGTCCCGGCGATGGAAGAAGTAGCGCCTGGGAAAGGCCCGCGGTGGGCGAATATCCTGGTGATGCAGGAATACATCGAGGCGCCGAACATCAAGAATAAGCCGCACGACGACGTCCTGGACCAGGACACGATCCTGCTGTGCCCCTCGACGATGAACGAGCAGGCGGATGCGGAGGACAATCCGGCCCCGAGCGACGACGCGGCCGTGGGGTGGTACACCATGGCGAGCGACACGCACGAGGTCGCATGCTCCTACTACTGGAACGGCTCGGAGGATGAAGACTTTGAGGACTTCCACCAGTTTCCCTCCATGATCATTCCGTCGGGCACCACCAACCGCAAGATGTACCTGCACAACCTGTCGGAAATTCGGCGGCGGACGAGTTTCGTCATGGTGATGGACGGGACGTTCACGGACGCGCAGGAGCAGGAAAAGCGCGGCCGAATCGCGGCGCGCCATCGCGGCGACTACGGGCCCCGATGCCGCACCAATATCGCCTTCTACGACGGCCACGTCGAGGAATATCAGTGGACAAGGGACCCCACCGCTGCCGACCCCGAAACGGGGGACCCGCTCTGGGCCACGCCGGACATGCACAGCGTCGGCAACAGCCTCTCGGGCGGAATGCTCATCTTCCGCCTGGACGACCAGAATTTCACCACGGAGGAAGGGGACTAGAGCCGACTACGGGCTCGCGCCCGTAGGCCAGGACCAGTTCAAGGTAGCGCCGCCGACCGGTCTCCGTCCAGAACACGTTCTCGCGGCGGTTGCCGCGCTGCGTGATGTGATGCGGATAGCCTTCGGCGATGACGCGAGCCAGTCGAGCCATGACCCAACCTTACCTCCCCATGACCCACGGGTCAAGAGTTTAGTAAGGTGTCCCCGGAATCGCCCAATCAAGGCTGTGACGTTGAAGTTGGCATCCTGGGTGTAGTAGAGCCGCTCGCTGCCGCCTTGGTCTAGAACGTCGCCGTCGGAGTTCGTGTCCGCGTCGCGCAGCACCGCCGCGTGGATGTATCGGATGCCCCAAACGTACTGATACTTTCGCGCGGTCGCCAGCGTTTCCTTGTCGGCCAGATTCGCTGCGTACCGTTCTTCCACCACTTGCCCCCGAGGACTATGGTAGTAGTCCGTCCGGACGTACTTGTCCTCATTCTCCGGATCGGGGAGGACTTTTGCAATCCTTCTATTGAGCGCATCGTACCGATATTCCTCAATCAAGTCGCCGGGGTTTCCGGGATTCTGATCATCGTCCGCGTACACCGCCACCATCCGGTTCCACGCATCCCAGACGTAGTGTTGCCGAACCGTAGGATCAGTCGGTTTTGGACCGGAGAGCATGTTCCCTGCCGCATCATAGCCGGGGACGATCCACGAACCGCCGGTAATGGCAGCGCCGGGCGCGTTGGCGTGATTATCGTCGTTGTCAATCTCATTCACTTTGTTGTGGAGGCGATCCTGGTCGAGGACGTCCCAATCGAGCGTCGCGTCGTCGTCCTCCTGGAAGGTTTTCCAGTTCCCCAATGCCTCCAGGCCGAAGTCCTGGTTAACATCGCGGGTCTTACGGATTGCTTGGACTTGCCGAATCCAATGCGCAAGTCACAATACGCACCCCGTTGCTAAGATTGCCGTGCTCATCATACAGGAACACCGTCAAGCTGGGAAGCATGTGCCTGGGCAGGGATAACGCTGGAGCCGAAAAAGGAGGCAGGTCGGCCTTGGGTGGAACCTGACCGAATGTGGGTTCGGGATCTTCACTCAGCACGCATCGTACCCACCAGTCCCGATACAAGGTAAGCCGCCAACCCGGGCTCGTCGTCTGTAGACCAAAAACCTCAAACCGCCACTCCCGTTTGCCATCACCATCTCCATCTCTCAAAACAATCCCGACCGCATGGCTCTCGTACTCCAACGCATCGATCAAAAGGATGTATTCTTGTGCAGCAATCATCTTCCTGACCAACTCGGGATCACATGACAAGGGGCCAAGCGTCGCACATATCACATAGGGCTTCTCGAGGATCAGCTGCGACGCAAGGAACTCCTTGGTGGCCTCATACCTTTGCATCAGGTAGGAGCGATTCGGCTCCCGGGCCCAACCGTCAAGGCTTAGGTGTTCCTCGAGAAAATGCGATTCGAGAAATTCTTTTGTAGACTCAACCGCCTTCGTCTTCGTCGGATCGGTGTTCTCGCACCCAACGAGAATCCCAATCATGACGGTCAAAATCATCCATGATGCCCGAATCGCGCCTGTCATAGTTTGGCCCTCCCTCAGTCGATCTGATGTACAGCCGGTTCACCCGCACGCAATGCGTCTTTGGCCGCCGCTGCACATCGTTCAGCGTTCTTCCTCGCATCCTCAGGGTTCCAATACGTCTTGTCAAGCGGACCAGTCGCACCTTCCTGACATCGGTAGCGCGCATGATGTCGAAGCCACTCATACTCCGTGGAGTTCCGGGGACAGCATACTTAATTCCTTCGTCTCTTGTTCGGTTTCGGGCCTGGTTTCTTCTTGCGCGGCCGACGGCCGGGGCGTTTCTCGGACCGGAGAACATGAGTCCCCCAGATTCGCCTGTCGGCTCATGACGGCCCCCGCTCCCGACTCGGGATACCGATAGCCTACCCCGGTGGGCACGGCCAAACAAGAATGAATTCGGGGGACGCCATACCTGTTTCTCACAACGGCAATTCCGGTTTTGCGGCCGAGCCCCTCTAAACGCCCCTCCGGCCGGCCATGCCGTCACTTGGAACTTTGAACCTGGAACTTGAAACTTTTCTTTCTCCCCTTGACTTCTCCCGCCGATGTACTACAATGTAGTGCACTATGAGCAACGTCACGGTCCGCATCCCGAAAGCCCTGCGCAAGGCCCTCGAGGAGGCCGCAGAGCGGCGGCAGCAACCGGTCAGCGAACTCGTGCGAGACTCGCTCCGCCGCTACCTCGCCGCCGAAAAGTTCCGCGCCCTCCGCCGAAAGACCGCCCCCTTCGCCGAGGCCCAGGGCTTCCTCACCGATGAGGATGTCTTCGAGGCCCTCTCGTGAAAGTCGTCCTCGACACCAACGTCCTGGTGGCCGCCTTCGCCACGCGCGGCCTGTGCGACGCCGTCCTGGAGGTCTGCCTCGCGGGCCACGACCTCGTCCTCTCGGAGCCCATCCTGAAGGAATTGCGCCGCCACCTGCGCGGGAAACTCAAAGTCCCCCGGCCGCAGACCCAGGCCATCGTCGCCTTCCTTCGCGAGCACGCGACGGTTATTGTCCCGGCCAGGGTCCCGGCCGACGCCTGCCGCGACCGCACGGACCTGCCCGTCCTCGGCACCGCGCTGGCCGCCGAGGCCGACTGTCTCGTCACAGGCGACCGCGACCTGCTGGACCTCCGGGAGTTCCGCGGGATGGCCATTCTCTCGCCGCGAGCCTTCCACGACCGCCTCCGCTAGACCGTCGCCGCGCCGCTTCGCGGCATCAAAGGCAGTCAAGGTCCAAAGTCCAGAGTCCAAAGTCGGAGACGGCAGGCTGGAGGCTTTAGACCCGCCTTCGCCCCTTCGATAGGCTCAGGGCTCCGGCGGGCAAGCCTTGGACCTTGGACTTTGGACTTTGGACCATTCCCTCCCCCGGCGTGCAAATCCCGTGCCAAACTTCGCGGAAAACCTCCAATCCCATCCACGTCGCTCCATAACATAGGAGGCAAAACGAGGTGTTTGCGAGGTAAAACCGGGGCAGTATGGGGCATGTACGGGGCGAATCGGGGCAAAATCGAGGTCAAAACGGGGCGTTTTGCACCCCAAACGGACCTTTCCACACCCCAAACCGCCCCTGCCGCTCGCCAAATGCGGTTGCGACCCCCCAAACCCCGCCCCCAAAATCCGCCCGCCCCCCAAAAAAATTTTTCTGATTTTTGTGCACTGGCGGGCAAGCCGCCAGTGCCACCCTGCCACCCGCGCCGGAACGGCACGCGCCCGCAAAGCGGGCGGCTCGAACAGAGCGCGCCGATGAGCGCTGGGCGGATGAAATCGGCTTGACAGCGTCCGGCCCGGCGGCTACACTGCCGCCCGACACGCAAACGATGCGTTTCCCACGGGGTAGCCCGCCGGACAGGCGGGCGCGGGGCTCCGGGCCGAGCGGCGGCCTGAGTCCAAGCCCCGGAAACGCCAAGTTCGATAATAGCCGCGTCCTTCCCCTCGCGGGCAGCGCGCGACCAGGCAAGCGTTTTCAGAGAGTGTGCCAAAGGAGTGAGCCCCCTCACCCCTGCCCTCTCCCACGAGGGGAGAGGGAGTTATAAAGAGACAGCAGGAACGGGACCATGGCCAGGAAGATGCCAAGCGATTGGTTCGCCGAGCCGTTGGCTGCCATGCCGGCCCGGGCGCTGATGTACGCGACGGGTGCGCTTACGCCGGACGACAAGGGCAAACCGTTCATCGGCCTGGTGTCGAGTTTCACGGACCTGATACCCGGCCACGCGCACATGAGGCGCCTGGAGCGGCGGATCGAGCATGGCATCTTCGCGGGCGGGGGCGTGGCGTGGCTCTTCAGTGTGCCGGGCATCTGCGACGGCATCGCCATGGGCCACGAGGGGATGCACTACAGCCTGCCCAGCCGCGAACTCATTGCGGACATGGTCGAAACCATCACGCGGGCGCATCGGCTGGACGGCCTGGTGCTGCTGACGAACTGCGACAAGATCACGCCTGGGATGCTGATGGCGGCGGCTCGGCTGGACGTGCCGGCCATCGTGGTGACGGCCGGGCCGATGCTTTCCGGGCGCTATAAGATGGAGCGCCTGGACCTGGTGCACGACACGTTTGAGGCCATCGGGCGGTTGAAGGCCGGCCGGATAAGCGAGGAGGACCTGGCGGCCCTGGAGTGCGAGGCGTGCCCCGGCGGCGGGTCGTGCCAGGGCCTGTTTACGGCCAACACGATGGCGTGCGTGACGGAGGCGATGGGGATGAGCCTGCCCTACTCGGCGGCGGCCCTGTGCGCCAGCGCCAAGAAGGATCGGCTGGCCTATGCCTCCGGCAAGCGGATCGTGGACCTCGTGAAGAAGGGCGTCACGGCCCGCAAGATTATGACGCGGGAGGCGCTCCGGAACGGCATTGCGGTGGACATGGCTCTGGGCGGCTCGACGAACACGGTGCTGCACCTCATGGCCATCGCGAACGAAGCGGGCGTGGATCTGGACCTGGACGTGTTCGACAAGATCAGCCGCAAGACGCCACACTTGACGAACTTCCGGCCAGCCGGCGACATGATGATGGAGGACCTGGACGCGGCGGGGGGCATCCCGGCGGTGATGAAGCGGCTGCGGGAGCGGCTGACCGATTGCCCGACGGTCAGCGGCCTCTCGACGCGTGCGATCGCGGATGCGGCCCGGATCGCCAGTGACGACCTCATCCGGCCGCTCGACCGGGCGCACCACCGCGAGGGCGGCATCGCCGTCCTGCGCGGGAACCTCTGCCCCGACGGGGCAGTCATCAAGCAGTCGGCCGTGCCGGACGCGATGCGCAAGTTTACGGGCAAGGCCCGCGTGTTCGACAGCGAGGACGCGGCCAACGAGGCGATTCTGGGCCGGAAGATCAAGGCGGGCGACTTCGTCATCATCCGGTACGAGGGGCCGGCCGGCGGGCCGGGCATGCGCGAGATGCTGGCGGCGACGGCGGCGCTGAAGGGCCTGGGGATGCTGGAGTCGGTGTACCTGGCGACGGACGGGCGTTTCAGCGGAGGGACGCAGGGGCCGTGCATCGGGCACGTGAGCCCGGAGGCGGCGGCGGGCGGACCGATTGCCCTGGTGAAGGACGGCGACGAAATCCGCGTGGGCCTGGATAAGAGGCTGCTGGAGATCCGCGTGAGCGAGGCGGAACTCGGGGAACGCCGGAAGGCGTGGAAGCGGCCGAAGCCGCGGATGGACCACGGTTACCTCGCCCGGTACGCGCGGATGGTGACAAGCGCCTCGACCGGAGCGATATGCAAGTAGAAGCGAGTGCTACCCGGTGGTGTAACTGGTAACACAGGAGGTTTTGGTCCTCCCATTCCTGGTTCAAATCCAGGCCGGGTAGCCATAAAAAACGAGGGACGAAGGGGCTGAGTAACGGCGGACGACACGGCACAGGCATGGCGAAACAACAGATAAAGGCACTGATTCTGGCGGCGGGGATGAGCACGCGCTTCAAGTCTGCGCGCTCGAAGGTGCTCGAACCGGTGTGCGGGAAGGCAATCCTTGCCTGCGTTCTGGACGCCTGCCGAACGGCCGGCATCCAGGATCTGCTCGTCGTCGTCGGGGCGATGCGGGAGCAGGTCCATGAGGCCTTTGCCGGCGCCAAGGACATCCAGTGGGTCGTCCAGGAGCCGCAGCAAGGGACAGCCCACGCGGTCATGGTGGCCCGGAAGGCCCTGCGCGGGTTCGAGGGCGACCTGGTGGTCCTGGTGGGCGACGCGCCGCTGGTGCGGGCCGAGACGATCCGGGCCCTGCTGGAGGCGCATCGGAAGGAAAAGGCCGACCTCGCGCTTGTGACGGCGGTGCTGGACGACCCGAAATGGTTCGGTCGGATTGTCCGCGACGGCCGGGGGAACCTCGAGGCAATCGTCGAAGCGAAAGACGCGACAAAGGAGCAACTGGCAATCCGGGAGGTGAACCCCTCGTTCTACGCATTCCGCTGGTCGGCGCTCGAGGGAGTGCTCGACCGCATCTCAAACCAGAACGCGAAGGGCGAGTATTACCTGACGGACGCGATCGGCCTGCTGATTGGGGACGGGGCGAAGGTCGTTGCCATCCCCGCCGCCGAGGCCGACGAGGTCCAGGCGGTCAACAGCCGGGCGGACCTGGCGACGGTCTCAGCCCTGGCGCGGAGGCGAATTCTGGAGCGTCTGATGGCCGAGGGCGTGACCATCGAGGACCCCGCAACGACGTACATTGACTACGACGTGACCGTGGGCCCGGAGACGGTCGTCGGCGGATGCACGGTGCTCCGTGGCCCGAGCCGCATCGGCCGGGGCTGCCGCGTCGGCCCGTTCGCCCATCTGCGGCCTGGGACGGTCCTGGAGGACGGGGCGGAGGCGGGCGCGTTCGTGGAGACGAAGAACAGCCGGCTGGGCCCGGACGCCTGTGCGCGCCATCACGCGTATCTGGGCGATTGCGAAGTGGGCGCCCGGACGAACATCGGCGCGGGGACGCTGACGGCCAACTCGGACGGGCGGAAGAAGTATAAGACCACGATCGGTCAGGATGCGTCCATCGGCGCAGGGACGATCCTTGTCGCGCCGACGAGCGTGGGCGACGAAGGACAAACCGGGGCGGGCAGCGTGGTGACGCGAGCCCATCCCGTGCCGCCCGGCGAGACGTACGCGGGCGTCCCGGCGAAACGGCATGAGGCCAAGCGGCGGGAGAAACGCTAATGGACCAACTGAAGATTTTCTCCGGCAGCGCGAACCGTCCCCTGGCGGAGGCCATTGCGAAGTATCTGAAGATGCCGGTCGGCAAGGCGGCCCTCACGCAGTTTCCGGACGGCGAGTTGTTCCTCAAGATCAACGAGGACGTGCGCGGGCGGGACATTTTCATCGTCCAGTCGACGTGCTCGCCGCAGAATGACAACCTGATGGAATTGCTGCTCTTTATCGACGCGGCCCACCGTTCGAGCGCCGAGCGCGTCACGGCCGTCATGCCGTACTACGGCTACGCCCGGCAGGACCGCAAGGACGAGGGGCGCGTGCCCATCAGCGCGAAACTGGTGGCGAACCTGCTGCAGACGGCGGGGGCGGATCGCGTCCTGGCCGTGGACCTCCACGCCTATCAGATCCAGGGCTTCTTCGACATCCCGCTCGACCATTTGCTGGCCGAGCCGGTCATCGTTCAGCACTACCGCGACATGGGCATCGAGGACCTGGCGGTCGTCTCGCCGGACGTGGGAAACGTGAAGATCGCGCGGGTGTACGCAGGAATACTGGGCGGGGAGTTGGCGATCATAGACAAGGAACGCCTGAGCGGGCGCGATGTCCGCGCCGGAGCCCTGATCGGCAACGTCGAAGGGCGGAACGTCCTGATGGTGGACGACATGATTACGACAGGCTCGACGGTGGCGGAGGCGGCCGTGCTGCTGAAGGAGCGGGGCGCCCGCGACATTTATGTCGCCGCCACGCATCCGGTTTTCTGCAAGGGGTCGGTTGAGCGCCTGCGCCAGGCGCCGATCCAGGCGGTAACGGTGACCGACTCCATCCCCCTCTCCCAAGAGGCGCAGACGCTTGAGAATCTGGAAGTCCTAAGCCTGGCGCCGCTATTGGGCGAAGCGATTAAGCGGATCCATCTGCACCAGTCGGTGAGCGAACTGTTCCTGACACACAAGGAAGCCACGGCGTAGGTCCGAGAAAAGGAGCCATCCGTGCCGGCCGCAACCGAAACTGTTCATGCGAAGAAACGTGATGCCCGGGGGACGAAGGCGTGCCGACTCCTTCGGGCCGAGGGATTCGTCCCCGCCATCCTGTACGGCCACAAGGAGGAGACGCAGGCGCTCCAGGTCTCGCGGGAGGAACTGGAGGAGACGCTGCGGCGCCATGTCCGGATCCTGGAACTGGCGGTCGGCCGAAAAAAGGAGTCCGTGCTCCTGAAGGAGGTGCAGTACGACGCCTTCGGCAGCGAGATCGTCCATGTGGACTTCGTGCGTGTGGCCATGGACGAGCGGGTGACCCTGGAGGTGTCCATCACGCTGAAGGGCCGGCCGAAACAGGAGCATGCGGTGCTCCAGCAGCCGCTCGGCACGGTAGAGGTCGAGTGCCTGCCGGGTGACATCCCCGACGTGCTCTTCGTGCCGGTCGGACACCTGGAGATCGGCGACGTGGTGCACGTGCGGGAGATGGTGGCCCCGGCGGGAGTGAAGATCCTGACGGACGGCGAGACGATTGTGGCGACGCTGACGCCGCCGGCCAAAGAAGAGGTGGCCGAAGCGCCGATTGCCGAGGCGGAAGCGGGCGCCCTGGAGCCGGAAGTCATCGGCCGCGAAAAGAAGGAAGGGGAAGAACTGCCCGAGGAGCCGGAGCAGCCCAAGCGGAACGTCCCGCCGGGGAAGAAACGGACGGAAGGCCAGTAGCCCCCTGCCCCATCGGTGCGCGGCTGGACATGAAACTGATCGTGGGCCTTGGCAACCCGGGCGAGCGCTATGCGGCCACGCGCCACAACGTGGGATGGCGCGTCGCAGAAACGCTGGCGGCCCGGGCGGGCGCGGGGCCATGGAAAGAGAAGTTCGACGCCGCCGTCGTCCAGGCCTGGCGCGGCGGCGAGAAGGTGCTGGTGGCCAGGCCGCTGACGTACATGAACCTTTCGGGCGCGGCGGTGCGGGGCTTGGCGGACTTCTGGAAGGTAGGGCCGGAGAACCTGCTCGTGATGCTGGACGACCTGGCGCTGGAATTGGGGCGGGTCCGACTGCGGGCAGGCGGGTCGGCCGGCGGACACAACGGCCTGGAGTCGGTCATCGCGCATGTGGGGACGGAATCGTTCCCGCGCCTGCGGGTGGGGATCGGCCCGGGCCCGGAGGCCCAGGCCCAGGCGGATTTCGTCCTGGCGCCGTTTGCGGAAGCGGAGCGGCCGGTCATCGAGGAGGCGATCGGCCGGGCGGCCGACGCGGCCGAATGCTGGATCACTGACGGGCTCGAGGCGGCTATGAACCGGTTCAATCCGCCTGCCGGAGCCTAAAAAAGGGAGGCGTTCGAGGGACCATGGCACAGAAGACCGAGACGCGAGCGTACGAAGCAATGTTCCTGGCGGATCCGGCGGACGCGGCCTCGTGGGGCGACCTCGCCAAGCATCTGACGGGGATCCTCGAGCGGTACGGGGCCGAAATCGTCGGCATCACGCGATGGGACGAGCGCAAACTGGCCTACCCGGTGGCCAAGCGGAAGCGCGGCACGTACGTGTTGAGTTTCTTCGGCCTGAAGAACGGAGACGCGGTCCACCAGATTGAGCGCGATTGCCAACTGTCGGAAAAGGTCCTCCGGGCGCTCATCCTGAGGGCCGACCACTTCAAGGTCGCCGACATGCGGATGCAACTGGGCGAGGACGTCCATGAGGAGGTGGCCGTCCGCCTGGCGGCGGAGCGCGGCGAAGCGCCCCAGAATCCGCCCCCGGCCAAAGCCCAACCGGCCGCCGGCACCCCCGCCGACGTGTAAGGACGAAAGCGACCGAATTTCAAGGAGCGCGCACATGGCCAACTACAACCGAGTCATCCTGGCCGGGAACCTCACGCGGGACCCGCAACTGCGGTACACGCCGAATCAGGTGGCGGTCTGCGACTTCGGCCTGGCCATCAACCGCCAGTGGAGCGGGGCCGACGGACAGAAGAAGGAAGAGGTCTGCTTCGTGGACTGCACCGTCTGGAGCCGGCAGGCGGAGACGGCGGCGAAGTACCTGACGAAAGGGGCGCCGCTGCTGGTGGAAGGCCGACTGACGTACCGCACGTGGGACGGGCCTGACGGGAAGAAACGCTCGAAACTCGAAGTGACCGTCGAGCGGTTTCAGTTCCTGGGTAAGCCGAGCGGCCAGCGAGCCGCGCCGACCCAAGACGCCCAGCGCCAGGAAAAAGCGGGCGCGGAAAACCAGACGGCCGCCGCGCCCGAGTACGAATACAACCAGGACGTCGGAGAAGACACCATCCCGTTCTAGCCCGCTGGGGCGGAACGGATACCCCAGAACCCGAAGCCGGGAAGGAAACAGGAGACAGGCGTGCCGAAACCCAAGCCGAAGTCCAAGCCCAAGTTCAAGCCGAAAAAACGCCGATTCACACGGTTCCGCGACCGCGCCAAGTGCCGCTTCTGCCGCGAGAACGTCACCCACATTGACTATAAGGACACCCAGACGCTCCAGAAACTGACGACGACGCGGGGCAAGATGCTGAGCCGCAAACGCAGCGGCAACTGCGCGCGGCACCAGCGTGCGGCGGCGCGGGCGCTGAAGCGGGCGCGGTTCCTGTCGCTCATGCCATTCATCAGTTGACGGGCTGCGGGACGGTCCACGCCCCCAAGGGAGAATGAACGATGAAGGTCCTGCTGCGAGAAGACGTGCGCGACCTCGGGTCGGCCGGCGACACCGTGGAGGTCCGCGAGGGCTACGCCCGCAACTACCTCCTTCCGAAACATCTGGCCGTCGAGCCGAACCCGGCCAACGTCCGCCGCATCGAAAAAGAACGGGCTCAGCGGGCCGAGCACGAAAAGCGGCAACTCGAAAGCCTCAAGGCCCTCGCCCAGCGCATGAGCCAGACCTCGGTCTCCATCAAGGCCAAGGCCAACGAACTGGGGCACCTGTTCGGGTCGGTCACCGAGAAACACATCGCCGACGCGCTCGTGGCCGAAGGGTTCCCGGTATCGGAGGCGCAGGTGGCCCTGGCGGCGCCCATCCGCACGCTGGACAAGTTCCGCGTGCCCATCCGTCTGGCCGAAGGCATCGAGGCCGAGGTGGACGTCTGGGTCGTCCCCGTGTGAAGTTTTCTTGCAGGCGCGCCCCCGATGCGGTATAAGTCGGCCGTCGCGGCCGCACGAATCGTACACAGCCGGGTGACCCATGCCGGACGATCCGCTGCTTGCAAAAGTCCCGCCGCACAGCGACGAGGCGGAGCGCGCCGTCCTCGGCTCGATGATGATGGACCCGGACACGCTGGGCCTCTGCCTGGAATACCTCGACGCCGACTGTTTCTTCCGGCCGGAGCACCGCATCATCTTCGACTTCCTGAAGAAACACTTCGAGGACAATAAGCCGCTGGACGGGGTGCTGCTGGAGCAGGCGCTGCGCGACGCGGGGAAACTGGAGGAAATCGGCGGGCGCGATACCATCGTCGAGGTGTATAACAGCGTGGCCTCGGCGGCGAACGCCGAGTATTACGCCCGGATCGTCAAAGACAAGGCGCTCCTGCGCGGCCTGGTGCACGCGGCCGGCGAGATTGCACGCGACGCGCTCAGCTCGGGCGACCCGGTGGACAACATCCTCGACCGGTGCGAGCAGCGCGTCTTCGAGGTCACCGAGCGAAAGATCGTCGGCCAGGCGGCCGACGTGCGGACCATCCTCAGCCAGGTCATGCAGACACTCGACTTCCAGGGGGGACGGGCCATCACGGGCCTGGAGACCGGCTTCTACGAACTGGACGACATGACGCGCGGCCTGCAGAAGGGCGAGATGATCGTCCTGGCGGCCCGCCCCAGCGTCGGCAAAAGCGCGCTGGCCCTCAACCTCGCCGAGCACATCGCCGTGGACCTCGAAAAGCCCGTCGCCTTCTTCTCCATCGAAATGAGCCGCGAGTCCCTGGCGCTCAGGCTCCTTTCGTCCCGGGCGAAAGTGGACGGACAGCGACTGCGCAAAGGGACGCTCACGAACGACGAGGCCGAGCACGTCCGCGACGCGGCCGCGCGGCTCTACGAGGTGCCCCTCTACATTGACGACACGCCGGGCCTCAGGATCATTGACCTGCGGGCCAAGGCGCGGCGTCTGCTGGCGCGCCACAGGATCGAACTGGTCATCGTGGATTACCTGCAACTGATGACCACGGGCCAGCGCGAGGAGAACCGCCAGGTCGAGGTCGCCAACATCAGCCGAGGCATCAAGTCCCTGGCGAGAGAACTGAACATCCCGGTCCTGGCCATCTCGCAATTACGCCGCGAAAGCGAGGAACGGACCCAGCCGCGACTGAGCGACCTCCGCGAATCGGGCGCCATCGAACAGGACGCCGACGTTGTCATGCTCCTGCACCGCGAAGAGATGCGCCATGCCCAAGGATCGAAGGAATATGAAGAAACCAAGGGCAAGGCCGATCTGATCCTGGCCAAGCAGCGCAACGGCCCGGTCGGGACGATCCATCTGACATGGATCTGGCGGTACACGCGATTCGAGCCGCTGAGCCCTCGCGAAATGACAGGCCCCAACGCGTCGGGCGCTTACGGCCCGGCAGGCGTGGCGGCAGGCGAAGAAGACCAAGAGCCGTATTAGACCCCGGAGGAAGGCAACAAGGATATTCCGTTTTAAGGAAATTCGTTATTGATGCCAAGGGAAAATACAATGCCTGAATCATCCATTCCCTCTGCGGACTCCCAGCAACAGAAGAACTGGTTTTCTCGTTCGCCTAGCCAACCTTCGGAGGCTGCAACAGTCAAGGTTGTCCTTGAACAGACAATGCAGCACCTAGACTTACAGGGAGGACGCGCGATCACAGGCCTGGAAACCGGGTTTTATGAACTGGACGATATCACCCGCGGCTTGCAACCCGAGGATCTTATTGTAATTGCGTCATGGCCAAGTGTTGGAAAGAGCACCTTAGCCCTCAACATCGCTGAGCACATCGCCGTGGACCTCGAGAAACCGGTGGCGTTCTTCAGCCTCGAGATGAGCCGCGAGGCGCTCGGCCTGCGGCTGCTTTCGTCCCGGGCGAAAGTGGACGGCCAAAGGCTGCGTAAAGGGACGCTCTCGAACGACGAGGCCGCGAAGGTGCGCGACGCAGCGTCACGGCTCCTTGAGGTGCCCCTCTACATCGACGACACGCCCGCCCTTTCGCTGGAGCAGTTGATCGGAAAATGCCGACACGCGGCAGCAAGCGGGCAAGCCGATCTTATAGTCATCGATTATCTGCATCTGATGGACCCCGCAAGCGATGAGCCGCCCTACTACAAAATGAGCCGTATAAGTCACTGCCTGAAGTCTCTCGCAAGGTCACTGGGCGTTCCGATCATCGCTGTTGCCCAATTGCGCCGACCGGGCCAAGATTCTTGGTACCCCAAACTTGCGGATCTCCGGGACTCAGGGACTCTTGAAGAAGATGCCGACGTTGTCATGCTCCTGCACCGCGAAGAGATGCGCCATGCCCAAGGATCAAAGGAATATGAAGAAACCAAGGGCAAGGCCGATCTGATCCTGGCCAAGCAGCGCAACGGCCCGGTCGGGACGATCCACCTAACGTGGATCCGGCGGTACACGCGATTCGAGCCGCTCTCACCGCGTGAGGCGTTCGGACCGGAGGCGGAGACGTTCGGGACAAACAGTTCGATCTAGGCCGCCGCAACTTCGGGCTTGACGGGACCGTTTCATCCGATAAGATACGTGCAGAATCGCGGGGTGGAGCAGCCAGGTAGCTCGTCGGGCTCATAACCCGAAGGTCGCAGGTTCGAATCCTGCCCCCGCTACCACGTAAGGCCAGCAAGGACAGCCACTTGGCTGCCCTTGCTTTTTTGTTGCGGGCGCGCGTGTCACTAAATTGTAACTGTTTTGTCCTTACGTCAGTGACACGTCGGCCACCCGTAAACGCCCGCGGGACAGCCTCCGCTAGACTCTGTGCATGGCAGCGTGCGCCACAGAAAAAAGGAGGCTGCCATGGCTTGCCTGTACAAACGCCGCACGCAGTACTGGGCCAGTTACTACCTGAACGGTCGCCAGGTCCAGAAGTCCCTGCACACCGACGACCCGCGGATCGCCCGCGACAAGATTCGCAAGCTTGAGTATGAACTCTCGCTCGGCGACCTGCCGCAGGCAAGCCGCCTCCCCCTGCCCGCGCTGCTCGAGACGTTCTGCGGACACCTCAAGACCCGGCAGACCTACAGGTCCTACCGCAAGGACGTGAGCCGCTTGAGGAACCTGTTCGGCGAGATCTGCGAGGCCCTGAAGATCAAACCGGCCGGGAGCCCTGCCAGACGGCAGGCCAGGCCCCGGCCAGACAAATACGCGGGCGACCACATCAACGCGAAACTCCTTGAGGACGTGACGACCGAAGTTATCAACCGGTTCCTCGACTCCAGGGTCAGGCGAAGCCAGTGGGCGCCCAAGACCGCCAACGGCATCCGCGAACTGTTGCACCGGCTGTTCGAGTACGCCATCAGGCACCACGGCTTCTGCTCCAGGGACCGCCGCCATCCCAACCCGGCCTCGGCCGTGGAGCGACGGCGCGAACCCGCCCCGGAGATCCGATTCCTCACCCTCGACCAGATCGAGGAACAGATTGAGGCACTCAAGGGGCGCCCTGTGCTGCACGCGGCCGTCGCGACCTGCATCTACGCAGGACTCCGGCGTGAAGAGGTGACGTGGCTGACACGTGAGGACGTCGACCTGGAGCTCCGGCTGATCCGTGTCCGGGCCAAGACGATCGACGGCCAATCCTGGCAGCCCAAGACCCGGCGGAACCGGGTAGTGCCTATCAGCGAGACATTGCATACAGTCCTTCGGGACTACCGTCCCCGCGAGGGATCCACGTGGTTCTTCCCGTCCCCCGAAGGCAAAAAGTGGGATCCCGACAACCTCTCGAACGACCTCCGGGTGTTGAATCGGGCCAAGGGCCTCCTATGGGGCTGCGGAGACTTCCGGCACACCTTCGGGAGCCAGTTGGCCCAGAAAGGCGAGTCGCTCTACAAGATCGCCACCCTCATGGGGAACTCCCCGGAAATCTGCCGGCGGCACTACGCGGCCCTCGTCCCCGAGGAGATGCACGACACCGTGGAATTCACCAAGCCGGACGATGAGAATGCCCCGTCAAAGGACAAGACCCACGCACTCCTTGAAGAGGTTCTGAGGCGACTCGACCAGAAGACGCAGCCCAGTGCGGCTAGCCTCGGAACCGACGCAGAAGACATCGTCGATCCGAAGCCGCAGCCTGCCGAAAGAAAAGCGGCGGCAAAAACACGCTGGGAGCAGCAATGGGAAAACACCAACTGATTCGCGTTCGGCGAGAGGGCTGCTTACTCAACCGACGCACGGGACGCCAGCCACGCTTCGACTTCCTGCCAACGGTAGCGGACGGCACCGTTAAGCAAACTGCTGAAAGTCCATCTCCTGGTTGCGGCTTGTGATCGACGCCAGATGGTACTCCAAGATCGACCGGTCAAGCACCTGCTGGGATTCGGCGACCGAATCTGAGAATCGCTCTGGCCGTCTGGCCTTTAGAAACTGCCTTGGCGAGAAAGGTTGTTTGTCCATGTACGCCACTCCCTGAGGTGCTTTGGAACAGGCTTGGCTAAAGTTGCTGCTCCGGAACGGTGTCTTGCGAATCGCACGCTGTAGAAGTTAGGCAAACCCCTATACGCTCACCACCGACATCCCTGGGTCGTGCCAGTGGAGGGTATCTTGCACAGCAAACCGTCGCAAGCGTAAACCACAAGATGGGACACCGAGGTGTTCGTGCCCACACTGATGTAGACCGACTGCCCTATGGCTCATGGCGGTTAGCCGGCTCCTCTTGCGATGTCGCGTTTGCCCGCTTCACGGGCTCACCTCGAACGTGTTCGCTAACCGGACCGCCGCGAGAGGGCCGAGAGTTTGAGAGCGAAGGGCTAGAACGGGCCGCGCGGGTGCGATCGGGCGCGTAAGTGGTTGCGGCAAGGCGCGTTACGGGCGCGAGTTACGGCTCGGCAGGACCTCTTAAACAAAAAACGGCCAATGGCCGTTTTTGCGTTCATGGCTCCCCGGGCAGGACTCGAACCTGCAACCAAACGGTTAACATCTGAAGTGTAGGCCTTTCCTCACAATCCACCTTCGGGGTATCACTCCAACGGTGGTTCGACCTTCGGGCCTTCCACCCGACGGTAATGACGCGGGGCGTTTGGACAAAAGGTGTGGCATGGCACGTTGGCACTCCCTTCCGGCATAAGGACAAGGCATCGCCTCCACCCTTGTCTTTTTGCGGAAGGGGGTTGATCTTTGCGTGGGATGTCGGGTTTGGCCGCTTGGCTTATGCGGCGGAAGTTCGAAACGTCGGATTGGGGTGCGGTGCGGAAGGCAGGGAAACGAGTTAGCCGCTCACCAAGAGACGGCAGCAGATGTTTGCGATGCAGGTAGACGTATCCACTTCGGAGTAATAAGGACTTCCTTCCCGCTTCGCCGCTCTGCTGCAGCATAGCGGAGCGAGAATGGCCGGATCTTTGCCCAACCCCGATATAATCGATGGATTTCGGGACAATCATCGTAAGTCAACACCCAAGACGCATCCGACATGGTCTTCAACTGAGTCGAAAGAGCAATGTGGTATTCCTCATCCAAGGCGTCCAGATAAAGCGTTTGCCCTTTGACAAAGTACGGTGGGTCAATGAAGAAGAAGATGGACTCTGCCTTGAGGCTCTTAATGAAATCTATTCCATCACGGCCAGACACGTGAACGCGATCTCGGTATTCGGCAACCTTCTCACACCGGTGCCGAAGCTCTGGTTTATTGAACCTCGCATTGAGCTTCCATTTGCCTGTTTGCTTCACACCACCAATAGGACCCCCGTTCATAATGATCCCGGACCGATTGCATCGGTTGAGGAAGAACGCCGAGAATCCCCGACGGAGACGAGACACGCGACCGCACTTTCTGTACACGTCTCGCTGACGACGCCATTCAGCCATACTCACACGCGTCTTTGAGAGCATAGCCACAAACGGATGAGGTCGGTTTACGAGGCTCCACCAAAAGTTGTGAATCGCGGGGTCCGCATCGTTGACAAGTATCTCGTGGGTCTCTTCGAGGTACAGCAACGTAAGCGACGCACCGGCCCCACCAGCGAAGGGCTCGGCAATCGCTCGATCCCCGAGGCCGTTTAATCTTCGGATTTGACTTAGTAGACCCGCCATCGCTGACTTGCCGCCGGGATACCGCAGTGGGCTCGATGTTTTCATTCCTTCGCGCCCCCGGAATCTTGTTCTAGCATCATTCGGAAAAGGGGCTCTGTCCGCAGCCAGAATTGCAGAATATCCCGTTCGCTAGGCAGGTCTGAGGAATGAACAAAGGCATGCAAGTCACTGATCGTAAATGGGGCAGCAGCGTCGTATCGGATTGCCCTTTCAACCTTTCTTGCATCGGCGGGAGCCAATCTTTGCTTTGCAATCCGCCCAATCTCCGGGACAAGCTGCTTCATCGTCGGCACACCGAAAGGAAGCTTCCGACCCTCTTTCTTCTCTAGATTCGTGATGATCCCTGGAAGCTCTCCAGTGCGTTTAAGGTAGTCCAGTACCCCGAGTTCAAAAAAGACCCGAAGCAAAACGGCCCCAGCATTCGGAAAGTCCTCACGCTTGAGCTTGGTCAGTTCGCGGCGAATATCGATGAGCCGTTCATTCCCGAACCTAACCTTGAAGTCTCGTGGAAGAACCGTTTTGCTTTCTTGCTTGGACTTCTTCGGTGGCATAGCTTTCGGCGCGTGACCGGATGATGCGACAGACTCGCCCGTTATAATATCCGAGGGGACAAATGAGCCTTGCTTCTTTGCGGGTCGCTCCTTGGAATCCCAAGATTCGAAATAGGCTTGGATATTGTCGTTGGTGTTCAGCGTCCGCGAGGATTGCTTCCCGAGCGCTACATCGGTTACGAGTTTCGTAAAGCCGCGGACGAACTGTTTCTTCGTCGTGGTCCCACGAAGTCCGTGATCGGGGTCAGGCTCAACTTTGAGGTAATCTCGCCCCACGGAAGAATCAAAAACGCGTTCGAGCGTTGTGAAGAGCTTGGCTCTAGGATTATCGAGCTTGGCTTTCACTTCATCGGGAAGATCAAGCGAGCGTGCCATGTCAGCGATGGCTCTTGTCTGCCGGGCCTGTTGGATGTCTGGTAGCGAAAAGCCGAGTTCATCGCGTAGATCATCGTTGCTGTATCCTTCGGCGAGCTTGTCGAGGATAAAACTCGCTCGATTCTCTGCCTGCCATGCAAGAACTGGGCTACCGATGTGTCGTCCCGCGATCTGTCGATCTGTCGCTTGGCGACTCGGCGCAATAGTGACGGGAACCTTCGCAATTACTCTTGGGTCAGCGATCCGGCGAGAAAGTCGCTCGACTTGACGCGCTAACGAACCTTCGAGAAGCCCAGGCTCGCGTAGCACTTTAAGAGCCGCGAGTCGACGATTGCCCTCCACAACTACATACCGCCCGTTCTCCATGATCGCAAGAAGCGGCTCGTTCGGGAAATAGCCACGGGTGGCGATGCTTTCTGCCGTCTCTAGCGCCTTGTCGTGCTCGAAGAGATATTGGCGGTTTTTTACCATCTCGAGAGGCATTTTGAGGACAGTTTGAGGGCAGTTTTACTTTGCTCCATATAATCTTGCGGACAGGCCACCCATGTTGAACTCGATCAGACCCTCGCCATTGAGGCGGCGCGGCAACTGGTACAGGAGAAGGGCGGTAGCTTTTCGACCACCGTCCTCAATGAATGGCTCATTACTTCCTGCGGCGATACAGAATCCCCCTCGAAAGTCTTGCTGTCAACGCAAAGTAGAAATGTCCTCTTTCCCGCAAAGTAGGAATGTCCGCTTTTTCTGGAAGGGCTGGCGCCAAGGGTGATCGGCCGCGGGACGTCGGGGGGCGGGGGCCGGAGCGA
>Ga0307377_10002134_pt1 | contig 23678 bp, 18 predicted proteins | sample TR3MG_FD_202535 | JGI IMG/M metagenome (GOLD analysis project Ga0307377, IMG submission 202535) | Soil microbial communities from Risofladan, Vaasa, Finland - TR-3 | ecosystem: Environmental > Terrestrial > Soil > Coastal area > Acid sulfate soil | place: Finland: Risofladan, Vaasa | collected...
CTGTGTGTCGGTGCACGGCGCGAATCGCCTGGGCTGCAATTCCCTGCTTGACTTGATGGTGTTCGGTCGCGAAGCGGGCAGGCAGATTATCGAGGATCTGAGCAATAATCCGCATCCCAAGCTCCTGCCCGCCGATGCCGCCGAGCGTCCGCTGGGGCGACTGGCGCGCCTGGAAAACCAGAAGAACGGCGAGCGTGTACCCGAGGTGGGCGATGCGATGCGCAGGACCATGCAGAAGCATTGCGGGGTGTTTCGCTTTCCGGGCTTGCTGGCCGAGGGTGTGGAGCAGATCAGGAAAATCGCCGAACGGGTTGCCAACACCGAGATCCGGGACAAGAGCAAGGTGTTCAATACCGCACGCATCGAGGCGCTGGAACTTGACAACCTGATCGAGGTCGCACAAGCGACCATGGTCGCCGCAAATGCGCGCCAGGAAAGCCGCGGCGCCCACGCCCGGGATGACTTCCAGCAGCGCGATGACGTGAACTGGCTCAAGCACAGTCTGTATTTTCGCGAAGGCCGCCGGCTGGACTACAAGCCGGTGCGGTTGAAGCCATTATCGGTTGAATCGTTTCCGCTCAAGGCGCGGGTTTATTGATGGCAACTGGCCGGTTATAAGTGTGATCGGTGGCCAGTGGTTGCGTATAGGAGCAAGTTATGAAGTTCAGTATTTACCGCTACAACCCTGACACAGACGCTGCGCCGTATATGCAGGACTACGAGCTGGACATCAGGCATGATGACAGCACCCAGGGCAAGATGCTGCTCGACGCGCTGCTGATGATCAAGGAGCAGGATGACAGCCTGTCGCTGCGCAAGTCTTGTCGCGAGGGGGTATGCGGCTCGGATGCAATGAATATCAACGGGCGCAACGGGCTGGCATGCATCACACCGCTGCATACGCTCAAGGAACCGGTCGAATTGCGTCCGCTGCCGGGGCTGCCGGTGATCCGCGACCTGATTGTGGACATGACGCAGTTCTTCAAGCAATACCATTCGGTCAAACCCTACCTGATCAACAACGAGCCGCCGCCGGAAACAGAGCGGCTGCAATCACCCGAGCAGCGCGCACATCTGAACGGTCTGTATGAATGCATCTTGTGCGGTTGCTGCACCACGGCCTGCCCGTCGTTCTGGTGGAACCCGGACAAGTTTGTCGGTCCGGCCGGATTGTTGCAGGCCTACCGCTTTGTCGCCGACACGCGCGACCAGGCGACCAGCGAGCGCCTTGACGACCTGGAAGATCCGTATCGCCTGTTTCGCTGCCACACCATCATGAATTGCGTGGATGTGTGCCCCAAAGAATTGAACCCGACCGAAGCCATCGGAAAAATAAAGGATATGATGGTCAAGCGCATAGTATGAAGAACCTGGAACGAATACGCTGGCGGAGCAGACGCGGATTGCTGGAACTGGATATCGTGCTGGGCCGCTTCATTGACAAGCATTATGCCCAGCTTGACGATGCGGGGCAAAGGGCTTTCGAGGAATTGCTGGATACGCCCGACAATCCCCTCTGGGATATGATTGCAGGCCGGCAGGAAGCAACACAGGAAAATCATCAGGCATTGCTGGAAATGATCAGGGCGGCTTGAAAGCACGTATACACTGGAGGAATATCGATGGAGAACAAACAACGTATCGCAACACTGACCCTTGACGACGGGCGCAGTATCGAGCTGCCCATCCTGTCCGGTACCCTGGGCCCGGATGTGGTGGATGTGCGCACCATCAATCAACTGGGTGTTTTCACCTATGATCCGTCATTCACGGCCACTGCCAGCTGCACGTCAACGATCACCTTTATCGACGGTGATGCGGGGTTGCTGTATTACCGCGGTTATCCCATAGAACAGCTTGCCGAGAAATCAGATTTTCTCGAGGTTTGCTATCTGCTCAAGTACGGGGAATTGCCGAACGTGCAACAAAAAGCGGCTTTCATGCATAAGGTCACCAAACACACCATGGTGCACGACCAGTTGAACCGTTTCTACAACGGCTTTCGTCGCGACGCGCATCCGATGGCGGTAATGGTGGGTGTGGTGGGGGCGCTGTCGGCGTTCTACCATGATTCGCTGGACATCAATAATCCCGAGCATCGGGAGATATCGGCTATGCGCCTGATCGCCAAGGTGCCGACCATCGCCGCGATGGCATACAAGTACAACACCGGCGAACCGTTCATGTACCCGAAGAACAGTTTCAACTATGTGGAAAACTTCATGTACATGATGTTCGGCGTTCCGTCGGAGGATTATGTGCAGAATCCGGTTCTGGTGCGTGCACTGGAACGCATCTTCATTCTGCACGCCGATCACGAGCAGAATGCTTCCACCGCTACGGTGCGCTTGGCCGGTTCAAGCGGGGCCAACCCGTTTGCCTGTGTCGCTTCGGGGATCGCCGCGCTGTGGGGTCCGGCGCATGGCGGTGCCAACGAGGCCGCGTTGAATATGCTGGAAGAGATCGGTGATGTATCGCGCGTGAAGGAGTATGTGAAGGGTGTAAAGGACAAAAAATACCGCCTGATGGGTTTTGGTCACCGTGTCTACAAGAATATGGATCCGCGCGCCAGCGTGATGCGCCAAACCTGTTACGAGGTGCTCAAGGAACTCAAGCTCGAAAATGACAAACTATTCGAGTTGGCGATGGAACTGGAGCGAGTCGCGTTGAGCGACCCGTACTTCATCGAAAGGAAATTATATCCAAACGTGGATTTCTATTCCGGGATCGTGCTGCGCGCACTGGGTATTCCGAAGAACATGTTCACGGTCATCTTCGCGTTGGCGCGCACCATAGGCTGGGTGTCGCAATGGAACGAGATGGTGGGGGACGCTGAACAAAAGATCGGCCGACCGCGCCAGCTCTATCGGGGTGCCACCAAGCGCGATTACATTCCAGTGGAGAAGCGTTGAACAAACCGGTCAATTTCATGCAGTGGATGCAGGACAGTTCGCTCCTGTACGGTGCCAATGCGCCCTTTATCGAGGAGCTGTACGAGCAATACCTGGTTAATCCCGGTTCTGTTACGGATGAGTGGCGCGGCTATTTCGACGCGCTGCCGCCACTGCCAGTGGGCGCACATGACCAATCGCACAGCCAGATTCAGCGTTCTTTTGCAGCCCTGCCCAAGACGGCACACGGACCTTTTTTGACACCGGATGCCGAGCTGGAGCGCAAGCAGGTTTTTGTGCTGCAGCTTATCAATGCGCACCGCTTCCTAGGCGTGCGTGTCGCCAATCTTGATCCGTTGAACCGTTTTGCCAAACCGGTGGTTGCCGAGCTTGACCCGGCTCATTACGGTCTGGCCGAGTCGGACATGGATAGCACCTTCGACACCGGTTCACTGGTGGGCGGAGTACGCATGACCCTGCGTGAAATCCTCAAGTTGTTGCGCCAGACCTATTGCGGCAGTATCGGTGCGGAATATATGTATATCAGCGAGGTCGCACCGAAACGCTGGGTGCAGAGCCGCCTGGAAAGTTCCCGCGGAGAGGCCGGCTATGATGCCGCGATGCGGCGCCGTATCCTGGAGCGTATCACCGCCGCGGAAACGCTGGAACGCTATCTGCACACCAAATTCGTCGGACAGAAACGCTTCTCTCTTGAAGGCGGGGAAACATTGATTGCATCGCTTGATCATTTGCTGCAGCGTGCCGGCGGGAACGGGGTGCAGGAAGCCGTGATCGGCATGGCACACCGCGGGCGTCTGAACGTGCTGGTGAATATTCTCGGCAAGCAACCGGGCATGTTGTTCGCTGAATTCGAGGGCATTCATGCCGAGCATTTTACTTCCGGCGACGTCAAATACCACCAGGGTTTTTCCGCAGACATAGCAACGCCGGGTGGTGAACTGCATGTCGCACTGGCCTTTAATCCATCCCATCTGGAGATCGTCAATCCTGTGGTGGAGGGTTCGGTGCGCGCACGCCAGCATCGCATCAGGGATTTGAACGGATCCAAGGTTATTTCGATACTGATCCACGGGGATGCTGCATTTGCTGGTCAGGGTGTGGTGATGGAAACACTGGCCATGTCACAGACACGGGGATATGGAACCGGCGGCACAGTGCACATCATCGTCAACAACCAGATCGGGTTTACCGCATCCGACTCGCGCGACGTGCGATCCAGCACCTATTGCAGCGATGTGGCGAAAATGATCGACGCCCCGATTTTTCATGTGAATGCGGACGATCCGGATGCGGTTTTGCTGATCACCGAGATTGCGCTGGATTACCGCATGCATTTCAACCGGGATGTGGTGATTGATCTGGTGTGCTTCCGTAAACTCGGTCACAACGAGCAGGACGAACCGCTGGTCACACAACCGTTCATGTACAGCTTCATCCGCCAGCATCCCGGCACGCGAGCAGTGTATGCACAGCGTCTGGAGGAACAGGGTGTATTGCAATCCGGTGAAGCGGACGCGATGGTCGCGACATACCGCAAGGCGATGGATGCGGGGCGTAATTCGATTCAGCCCGCTCTGGAAGGCGGCAAATCCAAGCATGGGGTGGACTGGTCCAAGTTCCAGAATGATGTGCCCTGGGATGAGGGAGTTAATACCGCGGTGCCGCTGGCGCGTTTGCAGCAACTTGCGATCCCGCTGATCACCGTTCCGGATAATTTCATACTGCAATCGCGCGTGCAGAAGATCGTCGAAGATCGTGTTGCGATGGCAAACGGCGATTTGTCGCTGGACTGGGGCATGGCGGAAAACCTCGCTTACGCTTCGCTGCTCACAGAAGGTTATCCGGTACGTCTGACAGGTCAGGATACTCAGCGCGGCACATTTTTTCACCGCCACGCCGCATGGCATGACCAGAAACACGTGGTAAACAGCGATGGTGTTTACATACCCCTGCAACATCTCGCGCCCGATCAGGCCGATTTTGTGGTGATTGACTCGCTGCTGTCCGAAGAAGCAGTGCTGGGTTTTGAATACGGTTATGCCACAGCCGAGCCGAATTCCCTGGTGCTGTGGGAAGCGCAGTTCGGCGATTTTGCCAATGGTGCGCAGGTGGTGATCGACCAGTTCATCGCCGCCGGTGAAGTGAAGTGGGGCAGGAAGTGCGGGCTGGTGATGCTGTTGCCGCATGGTTATGAGGGGCAGGGTGCGGAGCATTCCTCGGGGCGCGTCGAACGATATCTGCAGCTGTGCGCCGACTACAATATCCAGGTGTGCATTCCATCAACGCCTGCGCAGATGTTCCACCTGTTACGCCGCCAGATGCTGCGGCCGATGCGCAAACCGTTGATCGTGTTTACGCCCAAGAGCATGCTGCGCAGCAAGGAAGCGGCATCGCCGCTTGCGAGCCTTGCTCAGGGACAATTCCAGGCGGTGATTGCAGAAGTCGACACTTTGGTTGCGGCCAAGGTGCGCCGCATTATCGCGTGCAGCGGCAAGATCTATTACGAGCTGCTTGCCGCCCGCCGCGCCAGGGAAATAACGGACATGGCAATCATACGCATTGAGCAGCTTTACCCGTTCCCGCACGATGACTTTGCCGCGCAGATTGCAGCGTATCCGAATGCCACAGAAGTTTTGTGGTGCCAGGAAGAGCCCGGAAATCAGGGCGCATGGCATCGCATCCAGCATTATCTGTTGCGTCATTTGCGCAAGGGTATGCGTCTCGACTACGCGCTGCGCCCCTCATCCGCTGCCCCTGCCGTAGGCTATCTGGCAGTGCATCAGGAGCAGCAAAAAGCAGTGATCGAAGCGGCGTTCCGCGACGATCTCGACATCAAACCCAATCCCGGAGCATCACACCATGGCCATCATTGACGTCAAAGTACCAGAACTGTCCGAGTCCGTATCAGAAGCGACGCTGCTGAACTGGCACAAACAAGTTGGCGAGGCTGTCACCGAGGGAGAGAATCTGATCGACGTTGAGACCGATAAGGTAGTGCTTGAATTGCCCGCTTCCAAGAGCGGCGTGCTGAGCAAGATCATCAGGGGAGATGGTGAAAAGGTAGGAAGCAATGAACTGATTGCGCAGATAGATACGGCGGCGGTTGCTGCGAAGCCGGGGCCATCTCTGGCAGCTGCCAAACCGGTGGCACCGCAGGTGGCTGCCGCTGCTGCGGCCGTGCCGCCTTCGGTGCGCAAGCTGGCGCGCGAGCATGAGATCGACGCCGGCAGCCTGCAGGGCAGCGGCCGCAGCGGGCGCGTCACCAAAGAGGATGTGCTGAATGCGATGCAGCAGGTTTCCCGGGTGGAAATTCCTGTTAACCGGGAGCCGCAGGCCGTGCCTGCCATCGCCCCGTCGGGAAATCGTCCCGAACAGCGCGTAGCAATGACGCGCATCCGCCAGCGTATCGCCGAACGCCTGCTGCAATCACAGCAGAATGCCGCGATCCTCACCACCTTTAACGAAGTCAACATGCAGCCGGTGATGGAGCTGCGCAACCGTTACAAGGATGCGTTCGAAAAGAAACACGGCGTTAAACTCGGTTTTTCCTCGTTCTTCGTCAAGGCGGCGTTATTGGGCTTGCAGAAATTTCCCATCGTCAATGCCTCGATTGACGGAACCGACATCATCTACCACGGTTATTTCGATATCGGCGTCGCCATCGGCAGCGAACGCGGACTGGTCGTGCCGATCATCCGTGATGCTGACAAGCTGTCTCTTGCCGACATCGAAAAACAGATCACCGATTTTGGCGCCCGGGCCAAGGTGGGGAAACTGACGATGGAAGAGCTCACCGGCGGCACCTTCTCGATTTCCAATGGTGGCGTGTTTGGCTCGATGCTTTCCACACCCATCATCAATCCGCCCCAGGCTGCCATTCTTGGCATTCATGCCACCAAGGACAGGGCGGTGGTGGAAAACGGACAGATCGTGATCCGGCCGATGAACTATCTTGCGGTCTCCTATGATCATCGCATCATTGACGGACGCGAAGCGGTGCAATTTCTCGGTACCATCAAGGAGGCCCTGGAATTTCCCGGCAGAGTGCTGTTGGATCTGTAATGGCTACCTTTCGCGCTTACCGAATCTTCGAGCAGGACGGCAAATCCGCCGGACGTTTTGTCGACCTGACGCTGGACGATCTCGATCCGGGTGAGGTGCTGATCCAGTCCCGATATTCCAGCGTCAATTACAAGGACGCGCTCGCCGCCACCGGTGCGGGCAAGGTGATACGACGTTTTCCCTGTGTGGGGGGGATCGATGTCTCGGGCGTGGTGAAGGATTCATCAGACGCGCGCTTCAGGATCGGAGACGAGGTTCTGGTCACCGGTTACGACATGGGCGTGGCGCATGACGGCGGTTATGCCGAATATGTGCGCGTCCCGGCCGACTGGGTGGTGCCACTACCGCAAGGGTTGACGCTGTTCGATGCGATGGCTTTGGGTACGGCGGGATTCACCGCGGCACTGTCCATTCATCGCATGGAACAAAACGAGTTGCGGCCGGGGAATGGCAAGGTGATCGTAACGGGTGCGACCGGCGGGGTGGCGAGTCTGGCTATCGTAATGCTGGCACAGCTGGGCTATCACGTGGTGGCACTGACCGGCAAAGATGCCGAGCATGATTACCTGAAATCGCTGGGAGCAGCCGAGATTCTGTCGCGCAGGGATATGGCAATGGGCACACGCCCGCTGGAAAAATCACTGTGGGCAGGCGCGCTGGATGCGGTGGGCGGCGAGACGCTGGCATGGCTGACCCGCACCATGCGGCTGAACGGTGTGATTGCAAGTTTTGGCAATGCTGGCGGTATGGAATTGAATACCACCGTGCTACCGTTCATCCTGCGCGGCGTGCGCCTGCTCGGCATTGACTCGGCCGCAACGGACATGCCGGTGCGCAGCCAAATCTGGCATCGTTTGGCAACTGATTTGCATATCGGTCAGCTGTCCAGAATTGCGCATACCGTCCAGTTTCCGGAGCTGCCGCAAGTTTTTCCAATGATGCTGGAAGGCAAGCAGCACGGGCGATCGGTGATCGAAATAAACGCGCCCGGTTAGTGAAATAGCTGCTTAGTGATATAATCCCGCCCGAAGCTGGAAGCAAACAGCGCGAAAGTGGCGGAATTGGTAGACGCACTGGATTTAGGTTCCAGCGCCGCAAGGCGTGAGAGTTCGAGTCTCTCCTTTCGCACCAGGGGATAGTTTCAGGAAGTTTCGGTAAGTTTCAATAGCATATTTAAAGCAAATAAAAACATATACTTAAAAATATTTTTCGTGTCATGCCATACCACTTGATTCCTTGACAGCCTAGGACTTTTTGGTAACATTGACGGTAACAAAGGATTCCTTGTTACCAAAAAATGCCAAAGGTTGTTTCTCCCCTTACGAATACTCAGATCAAGAACGTAAAACCTTCTGCCAAACCGATAACAATGTTTGACGGAATGGAAACAGGCTTGCATCTCTTAGTTCAGCCTAACGGCACAAAGACCTTTCGTCTTAAAATCCAGATTAATGGCAAAGATCGTCGCCTAACAATTGGTACATTCCCAGATATGTCTTTGGCTGAAGCCAGAGAGGAAGCCAGCAAAAATAAGAAGTTGGTTAAGCAGGGTATCGATCCGACCACGCCGATCGTTGTTAATTCCTTTGAGAGGGTCGCGAACAAGTTCATCGAGTGGAAAGGATCGGTGTTACGCGCTGAGTCAACCATACGAAAATACAAGGAGTGCCTCAAAAACGACCTGTTGCCAGTAATCGGTAACAAAGACATCGCAACTATCCATACAGCCGAGATTGTTCCGCTGCTTGAACGGATCAATAAGCGCAGCAACAGCCTAGCGATAAAGAATCAAGAGTTGGTAGGCATGATAATCAAATATGCCGTGCAACGCGGATATCGGCCACCTTATACACAATTGGATTTGTCTGGGTTAATTCCGCGGAAACCACGCACGCCAAAAGTTATTCCCAAAGATATTCCCGCGACATTCAAAAGAATTGACGAGTATCCCGAGAGCGTAATGAGTTATGCCATGAAGCTTCAGTTTTATGGTTTTCTGCGTTCGAGTGAAACGATGGGTGCTGAGTGGAAGGAATTCGACTTAAATATGCAGGAATGGCACGTTCCGAAAGAGCGCATGAAGATGAGACGCCCTCATGTTGTGCCTCTAGCCAAGCAGATGATCAGCCTTCTGAATGAGCTGAAAAAGATCACGGGTGTAACGCCTTACTTGTTTCCGAGTTTGCACAATCAAAAGGCAATGAGTGGGGATGCGCTTTCAAAGGCTTTTCGAAGTATCCATCTTGTCATTGTGCCACACGGATGCAGGACCGCTGCTGGGACATGGTTGAGGAATAATAAGTTTGCGCCGCATCTAGTGGAATCGCAGCTTTCTCACGTCGAAAAAAACGAAGTAGCAGCGGCATATCAACACGAGCCGCATCTTATGTACTTGGAAGAGCGCCATCACATGATGCAAGCCTGGGCTAATTATCTTTTTTCGAAGTAGATTTAACTTGCTACTAGGGTGTTGAGCATTCGAATCGATAAGATGGTTTCAAAGAAGAACAATGCGTAGTGCAGGAGTATTCAAAGTGCAAGCCATTTATTCAATGCATTTTGAAGTACCGGTACTCGGCCAAAGCTGTCGTTGGGTCGCGTCACGGGTTATGTCAGCAATGTCTCCGATTGCAGACGATGATAGAAGATTGATTGAAATGACTGCCGCGCTTTCACTTTGTCAACCAGATCTACGACTTTGCCGCCGAGTACCACGCTTGGACTGCCATCACCATCGCAAGCGTATCAAGTTCGCAATATCGAAGAAGTGCGCTAACGATTGCTTGTCTGCGCGCCGGAGGCATATCCTCAAACTGAAGGCGGCCGTATGCGGCCATAGCCGCGCCGCCTTCACGTAGTTCATCGGAAAGCCCCTCCTCGGCTGCTTCCGTTTCTTGCCGAGAAATATCATCGAAAACGGGTGGAAGAAGTTGGTATGGATCCATTACAGTCCCATCTTTAAGCTGCCACCAAGCAATCGGCTTATCTAAATTCAGGCTTATGCCTGTTCCGCCGTAGGCTGGCTTTTCATAAATGTCCCTCAGTATGGGCGAACTGTTCATCAATGCGGGTAACACCTTCTTCAAAGAACTGCTACCCTTGGTGGAAGGGTGGAAGTAATACTTCTCTGCTATCTCACAAAGATCGACCATATTGCGCGGCCCGGCAATCTTTTCCTTCCCTTCTCCTGGACTCACGGTGATGTGCTCTATGAATGCGACCAGCTCCGCCCTATCAGGGGGTGGGTCGGAATCCCGGAGCATCTGTGCTCGCAGTTGATTTAGGACGGTATTCTCGTGATTGGACCACCTGAATATTGTCCCATCGTCACCTTCCAGGGCATCCCGAAGCGCTCTAACAAAGGCAACGTTGGGGTCAATGCCCGGGTCGGTGCAAATCCACTGCGATCGATGCGCAATTCGCCCATCCTCTTCAATGACGTGGTGCGAAAACTGGAACGCCGTCATCTCGTATGGGCGCCGGCCTTTGACAAACGGAATGGCCACCACACTCGTTTCGAAGTCAATGCAGTGCAGCGGATACTTCCATGTCGCCGATGCATTGAGGAATCCTTGACTATCGAAGTAATAATTACCTCCCCCCGGCCAATCTGCATGACAGATGTACCACTGACGGTGCTTGCGAGTCATACCTTCCAGCCCCGGTGGCTCGCCGTCGAACTTAATATCCTCCAATGTGACCTGACTTGGCTTGAGAATTCCTTGGGCAATCAATTTGTTTTTACCCGTAAAATTCCACAAATCTAGAATCGTCCCCTTGGAAAAATCCTTTTCATTCCAATTGAATGCCTGTGACCAGCATTCGTGGAACCCACTCTTGGGTTCCTTCGGAACCGGCCACTCCTGCGCTTTGAACTGACACTTAGCACACTCCGCAGAAATCGTTGGATCGAGTGCTTGATCATTAGAATAGGCGTTGGCGAACGCCTTCACGGCATCCGCAAAGGGAAGGGCCACTCCTGGCTCAATGGGAAGTGGGCTCGCTAGAATCTCATTCACCTGACCGTCGACACCGATCTTGGCCAGAAGAGGAGCGCCTATTGCTGCGGTATCAGTATTGGGAGCAAGTTCAATGCGAAGCCGACCATCATTCCTGATAGCCTTGAAGAGCTGATTTAGTCCATCTACGGTAGCCTGCTGTTCCTTATCGGCCATCATCAAGAAAGCATGAACTGTGTAACCGTGAAGCGCCCGTTCAGCAACATATCTCTGGAATGCGACATCACGCAGGTATGGAAGAAAATCTGTCTTAAGTTGACCTTTTGCACCTCGAAAATCCCCATCCTTTTGGGCACTATAAGACTTGGCTTTCACCTCAATGAGCTCAATATTGCTACCATTCTTTCGAAGAATATCTACACGGATAAAGAGCGTGTCTACCGCGAGAGCCGCCTCGAAGATTGTTACCTTGTCTTGCTTTAGAAGTTCTGCTGTTCGATCAAGCGCCTTTTGGTGGTTTAGCTCATCGATCCGAACGCCCCCTGGGTGCATTAAACAAGCAAGTTCGCCGACTTGATAGCCGCCCTCGGCCATTGCCGCGAGAAAGCTGTCCTCGAGCGACCGATCCAGATACTCCGGCTTGCCCACGTAGAACAACTTGCGAGGACATTCCGCTGCAAGCTTGAACCGTGATTTTGTAAGGTATCGAATCGTCATTTAGCTCTCTCCTTAGGCAACTGAATGAAGGTTGGGTCACAACATTGCCCTCAGTTATTAAATTACAAGTGAATAATCTTAAGCTTTACAGACGTCGCTCACTGATTAAGCAAACGTGTTGGGTTGCCTGCAGCGCATCGGTACCAGTAATGTCAGATATGAGCCCTAGACGCTTCTTCATGTACGGAGCCAGCGCTTCTCGAAGTACAAGCGTAGCTGTCCCATCGCTCATGGCATAGTCCAATTCAATTCCCTTCTTTTGTACTTCGTTAAGTCTTGGGTGAGGTGCTATTTTAAGTTCGACCATCGTGTGCCATTGCACATCTGTTGTGGGATCTACTTGGCTTTCTCGCATTGATCCCATGTGTAGGATCCGACCAAATACGAAATCGATAAACTTATTTCTATCGTGGCAGTATGCTCTGATATGCCAACGAAAGCCGTCTGATGCAACTGCATGAGGCGATATCCATCGCCATATTGCACGCGATGATAGATATTCGATGTGCAGGTCCTGTTTTTCTCGGATGGCTTTGAGGATGCTCCGGAACACCGTGGCGTTTACGACGCGTTCGGGTGTTTGAGCAATATCAAAACTTGGCGGTATCCCAACGAACGATCGATGTGAAACCGGGCTCCCATCCTCTGCACGCTGCATCTCAAGTTGAGATAGATAATCCCTCGCATTTGGCACACTGAGTACCGGTTCAAAGTTTTCAGTTGCGAAATATGCCTTTCGTTGTTTGTCGTACTCAACATTCCCGGGTGCGGCTTCGAGATAGCTCGCAATATCTAGAGACGCTTGCGGCACCGAGATTTCGAATTGATCCACGAGATCACCACGGTTAATTTTCCCTTCCCAATACAGCCGGAACTCGATGAACTGCAGACGAGTTGCTTTACCCCACTTCCGATTGGACTTTTCCATGCCCCTCCCTTCAGAATAAAAATTATGTTGATCTATATTTTATACCTATGTTACCATCCGCCTCGCTAGCTCGGTAGGTATAGATTTTGTACTCATCGTGTTTTTATACTGTACGAGCAGTCGGCTCCTTGGCGGGGCCGCTCCGAAGACATTTTATGAGGTATTTAAGCATGGAAACGACAAAAGCAACCCAAGGCCACAAGGCCGACACAACTTTGTTCATTTTTTACAACGGCAAGAAATTCGACGCCACGGAGCCAACCATGACGGGGGCAGCGATCAAGAAAGCCATCCGTGATCAGGGCGGCACCTTCGATCCGGCTGATACCCTAGTGCTCGAAGGCAACGGCGCTCACGAGAACGACCGCAGCATTCAGGACGACGCTCCCGTCAATCTTGCGATCGGTCACGGCGAGGGCCCTAGACACTTCATCAGCAAACCGCCGACTAATTTCGGCGCCGACGTGGACTCGATTTCCCCGCCAGTGGAAGCACATTTCAAACGCTTGCGGGAACTCTACCCGTCCGCCAGCTGTACGGCGATCAGCGACGGCAGGTTCCTGATCCATATCCCAGGTGTGATCTTGCCAGCCGGCTGGTCAAAGTCGATCACAAACATTTGGTTCATCGCGCCCACCGGCTACCCAGGTGCTGCTCCCGACTGTTTTTGGGCCGACTCCGATCTTCGCCTTGCCGGCGGCCGCCTTCCGCAAAATAGCGGTGAGCAGTTGGTGCCCGGCACAACGACGCAGGCGCTGTGGTTTTCATGGCACATCGGCCGCTGGGCACCAGCGACCCATGACATGCGTACCTACGCCAGCACAATGCGTAGCCGCTTCGAGGAGCAGCGGTGATTGACTTAGTCTTCCCTGCCCCTCAGCTGAAGATATTGAGGGAGCAGCTTGCACATCGATCGATGGAAAGCGTCGCTATTCTGCTTGCAATTCCTGTGGCACGCGGCGAGAACGGTCCACGTCTGCTGGTGCAAGCGATGGCAATCCCGACCGAAGCGGACTATGTGGGGCGTACGGCAACGGTGGCCGAACTCAAGCCCGAGTTCGGCCTGCCGTTCGAAAAGACCGCGGCACGGCATGGCTGGAGCCTCGTCTACGTCCACACACATCCCGCGCAAGATAGCGAGCCATCATTTTCACCAATCGACGATCGAGCTGAAGCTCGGCTCGCTCCCTATGCCGGCATGCGAAGCCCTGAGGCCCCGCATGTTGCCCTGTTGCTAGGCAAGGAGCGGCTCATCGCCCGTGAATTGGGAACATCAAATCCTGTGCGCGTCTTGGAAATCGGAGATCGCATCGAACACGCTTACGACCCCGTAGCCGGCTACGTTGAACTCGAGAGTGCTCATGACCGGCAAATCCGCGCCTTCGGCAAAGACGGCCAGCAGCGCCTAGGGCGCCTTTGCGTTGTCATAGTCGGCCTGGGTGGAACGGGCTCGGTCGTCGCCCAACAACTCGCGCACCTGGGCATTAATGACTTCCTGCTGATCGACCCCCAACTCGTCGATGAAACGAACCTAAATCGCATAATCGGGGCAACGTACGACGATATCGACAAGACGTTCAAGGTCGATGTAGCTGAGCGCGTCATTAAGTCCATCCGGCCAAGTGCCCGAGTAGAAAAGATCATACAAGACGTATTGGCACCAGGGATTGGATTGCGGGTCGCGGCCGCAGATTTCGTGTTCTGCTGTACGGACTCGCATGGCAGCCGTCACCTCCTTAACCAGATTGCGTATCAATATCTCATGCCGACCATCGACATGGGCGTGTCGATCACACCGGATGCCGAGTTAGCTAACTTGCAGCTTTGGGCACATATTCGATTACTGGCGCCGGGGCAGGCATGTTTGCACTGCACAGGTTCGCTCGATGCCGACCAAGTGCGCCGAGACTTGATGACTGAGCCAGAGCGCCGTCGGGATCCATATTTCAACAAGGGCGTCCAGGTGACTCAACCTGCTGTAATCTCACTCACCTCTCTGGCAGCCTCCGTAGCGACAACGATGTTCCTCTCTGCGATCGTCGGCATTCCTGCGCCGGCTCGCCACTTGACCTTCCAAGTACACCGTGGCCGCATGGCGCCGATGGATAACGTGCCTCACCCGACTTGTCCTTATTGCCGTGAAGAGGCTATTGCTGTAGGCGGTGCGATCACCTTGCCAGAGCGTCATGATGCGTAGTGCAGACGCAGTTTGCAACTTGGGCATGGCGACGCGCTATTCTGAGGCGATAGAACGGCTCAAGCAGCCGGGTGATTATGTGCTGGTCGTGCGCGGTACTCCGCGCGGGATCGTTATGTCTTGTCCGGATGGCTGTGGTGAACATGTCATCATCAATCTCGATCGCTATGGTGGACCAGCATGGCGCCGTTACACGTCGGGTGGTAAGTTATCAATCTACCCGTCCGTCTGGCGGGAGAGCGGCTGTCGGGCGCACTTTATTATCGTGCGCGACCGCATCTACTGGTGCGGCTCTGATGGCGCGAGTTCGCCAGCTCAAGTTGAGAAGTCACTGGTGTTTGCCGTGCTCGAGCACCTCAATCATGTGACCCCGTTGCATTACGATACCATCGCAGCTTCGCTCGGTGCCATTCCATGGGAAGTGGTCTGGGCATGCGCTGCGCTTGAGCGCGCTGGGCTAGCGTCGGAACCCAAGCGCGGCTATTTCATTCGTCGCTAGGCGGGTAGGTCTCAGTGAACATATTTAAAAGCAATGGAGAATGTTGTGCAGTGACCAGTGAATGTCCGGTAATGAACGCGTTGCCGACGAATTCCAGATGAACTGCCAACGGCAGCTTTGGCCGAGAAGGAATCGGTTGGGGGCACAGGCTGAACCTTCGTATCATATCGTTAGCCTTATTTTGTGAATCACCGATTTAGGGCAGTTAATTTTGATGGTTGTCGGTCGTTTTCAGGTCGCATGCCGACTGTACAAAATTGCGAATGGCATTGTCCGAAGTTGGTTGCATAATGAACACAGACCTATGCACTTAGGTATGAGAAGAATACGGCCAATGGTGGCCGATCGCAAAGGTCTTGCCTAAAACTCCTATGGATGTGTAGTTTATTTATTTGGTATCTGCGGTCACTCAACCCTTGATGCCGAAAGCAACTACCATGTTGAATGATTGGTCACGAGTAGCCCATCAAGTTTACGCTTCAATTATTGCATTCACTACTTCATACAAGCCATGAGATTAAATTATTCGCTGCGCTTGGTGAAAAAATGATGCTTGATTACCATCATCGTTATGAAAATATAAATATGAATAAATTCATCGCAATTCCTGTTTCAATTGGCGATATCCAACTTTAAGGAGGTCAAGCCATGGCTCTTTCCGCGTTGACCTCAGTTCAATCGGCAGTTTCCAAGCTATTTTCGAAGCTGCCTGACCGTATTTTCGCACCACTCGCATCTGAAAACCGTCATCGATACTGGGCGCTACTCTGCTATTTGCATGACAAGCGTTTCGGCCCGAATGCGCCGATACCTCCGGTAAAGGGATATCCCGTCAAAGATATCATTCAGGACATCGTCGATGAAATCGAATTACAGGAAGCATGGAGCGACGAAGAGAGCATACTGACTGAAGCGACTATCGAGCTGCGCGCCAGGGCAATCTTCGACAGGCTTCATAGTTGCGGCTGGTTCAGAATCGAGAACCCTCGCTTCGATCGCAGGGTGTCGATGCACCCGACGGTAAGGCAGTTCCTTGATTTGGTAATCGACTTTGCCGAGGCTGATCCTGTATTTCTATCTGGAAAGATACGAATAATCGATACCAACCTGAAGACAGTCGTGGATGGCACAGCATCTGGGGATGTGTTTAGTGAAACCGCGAAGCAAGCCAGGGATTTGCTTGAGCACGTCAGGAATACCGGCACCAATATTCATGACTTTATGGAGGAATTGAGCCGGGAGAAATCGACGGCACAGTATATTCAGCGATTCTTCACTGATTACATTGAGCAGGTGTTCATAGGTGACTACAAGGAGCTACGCACAAAGGAGCACCCATTATCCAGGCGCAGGCAGATATTGGAGAATGTCGAACGCCTCCTTGAGTCAACCGAACCTAAACATCAGGTTATGGAATGGTATGAGTCCAGGCTTGCAAAGGGCAATCGGGAAAAGGCAGAACGTCTTTTCGAGCGCGATATCCAGCGCCTGAACGACTTATCGAGAATAGATGAGTACCTTGAACGGCTTGATGATGAGATCAGGAAAGCCAACAAGCGTGCATTGGCATACTTGGATTATCGGCTGCGCTCGATGATGCCGTCCGAGCATTTGGTGAGGCTGGCCATCAAATCAGCGATTGGGGGCAGCATCGAGGATATGGCAGATCCATTCCCGCCCGGCGAGATGGTAAATCCTGAGGGACTGAGGGAACCTAGAGGAGCCATTACCCGTTCTGAACCTTCTGCTTTAAGGAAGATTGTGGTATCTGAAGAACAGCGGGCGATGGCGTTGATATTGAACCGCGCCAGAGAAGCTCGCCAGGTCTCGCCGGTAAAGCTGGCGGATTTTGTCCTAGATCAAATGAAGAGCAAGGAATCTATTGGCAACGAAGAATTGACGATCGACGGCGTTTCCGATGCGCGCATGTACCAGACATTATCAGTTCTTAGTTTGCAGATGAGTGCCAAGGGATATTTATTGAAGTCCAATGCCCAAGCGTTTACCAAAGGGTACAGGGTGAAACGGTCTGGTGAGGAAGAAATTCCTCACCCCTTAATTTCATCGGCTCCGTTCTCCCTTGATAAAAGAAAGCCAGTCAATAAATCGGAGAAGGATCATGAGTAAGCAATGGGAAATTTTGGCTGAACGTAGCAATGGTCAATACACCCCAGAGGACTTTGAGATGGCGGCATATAGGCTTGTTGCTGAGCAAGTTCTTTACCATTCAGACAAGCATAGCCGCGTCGCATATTGGCTTATCAAGGAATATACCCGTGAGTTTGAGCATGTGCTCGACCCATTAGGCATAGACGTAGAAGTCAATTCACTGCTGGAATATATTTATGCAAAGCCAAGGCATGCCAAGGCGGGAGGTGCGACGGTCAACCAGACCCTGCTGGCGTTGGTATTGCGCAGCATCTATGACGAGGCAATGCAGTCGGGGCAGATAAATGACGAAAGCGAGGTTGCATGCGACTTGATCGAACTTGAAGAGAAATTCCGCTTGGCGACAGGCCGGGAGCTTCCGGTCAAGATGGAATTGAACGGCATGATTCGCCAGTTCAAGCGATGGGGAATCGCAAGAATGGCCGATGGCCAGGATATTGAGGATTCGGATGCTGAGGCATACCTGCTAATCCGGCCTGCCATTATCGAAATTCTGGGCGATACCGCACTGCAAAAGCTTGGGCGCTGGGCACAAAGTAATCAGGTGGCTGAAGATGACGGGTTATCTGATGCCGATGAAACAGCCGGAGAGGTGGACGCATGAAACAGCTTGAAAGTGTAAAACTGGTCCAGTTTTTTCTCTTCGAGAAGGAGGATATTCGGCTCAGGGAAATCACAGGTATTTTCGGTCCGAATGCCAGCGGCAAAAGTTCGTTGATCGATGCGATACAGGTCGTCATGTTCGGTGCAAATGGCAACCTGGTGAACTTGAATGCCCAGGCCGACGAGCGGGCCAACTCCAGAACAATCAAGTCCTATTGCCTGGGGGTGCATGACGAAAAGCGCGCCAGGGATGTTGCAACAACATACATTACTCTTGTCTGGCGTGATACCGAAACCAAGGAGCCTATTTCCATGGGGGTATGCATCTACGCATCGGTTGACAACGATTCATATGAGGTACGAGGACGCTATATCCTTCCGGGAGTCGAGCTCGCAATGCATGACCATCTTGAGGTGGTCGACAACGATGAGCGGCCAAGAGCTTGGGAGACATTCCGTCTCCAGCTCAAGGCGCGCGCCAAAGTGTCCGGTGAAGATCCCTTGTACGCTGACTCTGAACGCTATATGAAGGCTGCCTTGCATGCGCTAAGAGGTGCTGGCGGTATCCCTTCGCTTGATGCATACAAGAGCGCCTTCAGGTTTGCCCTTAGGATGCGCTTCGACAAGACCATCGATCAAATCATCCGGACTGATATTCTTGAGTCGCGGCCGACCAACATCCAGAGATTCAAGGAGGTAACCGACACTTTCCGTAGACTCTCCGAAAAGATTGATGAAATTAAGCGGAAAATCGAGGATGGAGAAAAGGTCGAGAAGGAATTCAATAGGGCGGCTGAGGCTGCCACTCAGGCCTTTACATGGAGTGGCTTGCAGTCCATTGCACAGCGCGAAGACTCTGCATTCAAGAAGGAACTGGCGATCGAAAATCGCCAAAAGGCCGAGGATGAGCTTGCAAAACTTAATGAAGAGGCCATATCAATCAGCAATCGCATAGCGAATGCAAAGCTCGACGAGGATCAGGCGCGCAGCTTGCTTATCAATTATGCCGGACCTGGTGGAGACAAATTGCTCCAAGTTCAAATCGAACAGCAGAAAAGAGTACAGGACGAAAAAACAATCCATATCCGCCAAGGTTTCTTATTGGCAACGAATACCCTCAAGTCTGCCGTTGATTCGGAATACTTGGGTGCGCAATCCATTGCAATTAGGGCCGTGATCGAGCAACTTGATGAGGCTACACGTAGACAAGCGGAGCTGACGGCTGATGAAATCAGCAAGGTTCTGAAGCCAGTAAGCAATGTGGCCAATAAATCCGTTAGTGAACTATTTAAGTCAAACGGGGCGATACAAGGACAACTATCCGATGCCAAAGAATCACTGGCAAGAGTACAAGAAGCAAAGAAGCGTGTCAGCGAGGGGAGAACAAGGCTTAGTCCTGACACGGAAAGATTGATGCGCGAACTAAAGGATAACGGCCTCGATCCTGTTCCTGTTTGCGATCTGGTGAGGATAACGGACCCGCAATGGCAGCCCGTGATTGAATCTTATCTTGGTCGGAATATTGAAGCATTACTGGTTGAGGGGGCCGAGTACGAGGCAAAAGCTTTCAGTATTTATCGTGGATTGACTGGCCCCCGTGCGATCTACGGTGCCAAGGTTGTTGCTGCGAGCAGACAGGCAGATTCGTCTGCACTGTCAGGCACGGTTGCAGAATTGATTGAAGGTGACCATTCAGCAGCCGTTTCCTATCTGCGACGTCGATTTGGCGACATGATGCGCGCTATAAGCGACAAGGAAGCAATTTCCGGAAAGCGGACAATGACCCAGGATGGAATGCTCGTCCAATCCGGCGAATATGAGCGCTTAAAGCCTGTAGGCAAGCACGACTTCAAAATTGGTGGAGGGGATGCCAGCCAGGCCGAGGCTTTGAAGCGGGAGGGCTTGGAGCTGGAAGCAAGAATCAAGCGCCTCGATAGAGAGGTTGAGTCGATCAGGAAACTGATGGAAGCGCTGATGCTCCTTTCCGATTCTGTCTTGATAATACAGATGGTTGAGTCATGCAATGACATGCACCATGCAAAAGAATCGGTTTCACGCCTGCTCCAGCAAATGGCAGATCCGGAATACAACAGACTGGCTGAGGCTGAGGAACTGACCAAGAAGGTAGTTGAGAAAATTCAGGAAGAGGCAATGCAGTTGCAAGATAACATTGGCGGTGCCAAAGCTACGCTGCAACAGTGCATAAGCGCAGAAGCATTCGCAGAAACTGGTCGGCTGTCTGCCGAGGAGAAAGCTCGTTCAGCAACCGAAAGCAGTGAGTACGACCATGATTTCGCATCTCGGCAGTGGGATGCGCTCCTTGATAAGTTCGATGACCGGTACCAAGAGATGGTCGCTTATTGCGAAATCCAAAATACTAAGGCCGAGTCTACCTCCCGTAACGCAATCAACCGTGGCCAGGATGAGTTTGGTTCTTTCAGGCAGAAATACCGCGAACATGGTCCCATGGACGGAAGCGGCGACTGGCGCAAGGCTCGCGAATGGATGGCCGCGCTCCTGATGCGCCTGCGCAGTACCGAGTTGATCGAATACGAAGAGCAGATGAATGCGGCGTATCAGGCGTCCCAGGAGACATTCAGGACTGATGTGGCTATTGCCTTGAGCGAAAATCTTGAACAGCTTGATTCGTCTATGGAAAGGCTAAATCGCGTCCTTAAGTCATGCCCGGTATTTTCTAATGGGGAGCGGTATCAATTCAGGAGAACGGTTAGGCCACACCTAAAACCTTTGCTCGACTTCGTAAAGAACGTGGCAGCACACGGTCCTAAAGGAGATTTGTTCGGCGATGCAGGCGATATGCCGGAGGAGTTCCGCCAGTTGTTGGGCGACAAGATCACCCCAGGAACGGCAGGTATGCAAAACCCCCTGGACGATTACAGGGAATTCTTTGACTTTGATATTGAGATACTTCGCGAGGATCCTTATACCAAAAAGGCAGAGACCGTCGGCATACTCAGCAGGCGAGTCAAGAGTGGGTCTGGTGGAGAGCACAGAGCACCACTTTACGTTATTGCTGGGGCAGCGCTGGCATCAGCATACCGGCTTGATTCAAAAAATATCGGCGGGATTCGGCTGATGCTACTCGATGAAGCATTCAACAAGATGGATGCAGCCAACATAATCGCAACCATGCGTTATCTTGAAGAGATCGGCTTGCAGGTGCTGATGGCAAGCCCCGGAGATAACCTGGGTACTTTGACAGCCTTCCTGCATCGCTATTACGACATTATCAGGGATGCTGAGACCAGCACAGCAATGATTGCCGGCCATGATGTTTCAGAAGAAATGCGCGAAATGTTCAGGAGTGACTTGCCTGAATTCAATAGCGAGCTACTTCCTGCTGAGCTCGCGGCCATGAAGGTAGCAAGGGGGCAATCCGAGCCCAGGGCTTCTTCATAATGGAAGAGTTCGCTCGCTCCCTTCTCGAAAAGCTGCTTGATGCCCATGAGAAAGCAGAGGCGGGCAGGCGTAACCGTGAGGCTGCGCTGACGAAATCTAACTTAAATATCTACCACGACTGTTCTTCACTTCAAGCTCGCGAAGCATTCGAAGCCGTGATGGAAGCGGCTAGGGCTGAACGGGCAATTACATTCGAAAGAGGTGAAAGAGGCTCGGAGGAGGGGTTCATTACGCGGGTTGTAATCAATGATCCGAAGGAACTTGCCAGCTTTCTGGGCCGAGTGCCTTTCAATATCATTCTCGGTAATGCACAAAAATCGCTGGAGCCCTTCATTCCGAGGTTCCCGGTACTCGCCAACGTGCTTGAACAATGGAAAGAACTTCGCAAAGTCAGAGGCTCTGACGCGACTTCAATTAAAGAATGGGTTGATGCAATTAAGGTGATTGATTTTTCTGAGGAGAATCTCGCTGCAGGTGTAGTTTCGATGCCCCTCAACGAAGCAAGCGGGAAGCTTTTCAAGGACACCAAGCGCATCAAACGACTTGAGGTACAGATCGACGTTTTGCTCACCGGAAGTATTGAAGTAAGCGGCAGGGAAGGGTATGAGATATGGAACGATATCGGCCTCTTCAGGGAGGAGCATCCGGTCAGGATGGCCGGTAACGTGATCGTCCAGAGGATAGGCATTACCGCGAAACTAGATACCCCTTACTCTGGTCTGCCCGCAGAATCGATCGTGGGCTTAGCAAGTAAGCCATCAATGGTGATGACTATAGAGAATCAGACGACTTTTCATAGCGAGGCCAGGCGCCGACACGGAGAAGATGTCTTGCTCATCTATACCGCAGGCATGCCCAATCCGCCATGGCGGGATATGTACGTCAGGTTACTGAATGATTTACCTAAGGATGTTCCCGTTTTCCATTGGGGCGACGTGGATGAGGGAGGTTTCAGAATTGCATCTGTCATAGCCAAAGAGGCAGGAAAGGCGGGTCATATGCTTAAGCCATACATGATGCACCCAGATGAAGTTCCTGAAGATCATCGTCGCAAGGCAAGCGATAGAACGATTGATCGCATGGTTTATTTTGCAGAACAGACAGGTTGGAAATCGATTGCAGAAGCGGTGGCAAATGCAAAATTTACTGTAGAGCAGGAAAGCTTGGCTTTTTGATTGATACCAAACAAGCTAATCGATTCAACTTTCTTATATGACCAGTTTCAACTGATAACACTTTAAAAGATTTTGCTTTGTATTAAGTAATAAGTAGGCATTATTAATTTCCCCGCATCTTCACGTGCTACCTCCGAAAAATGAAAAACCTTTCCTGTAATTCGGAGACGAAATTCTAATCATTTGTTGGACTAAAGTTCGCTTAGTGCGTGAGAAATTCAAAAGTAATTTGAAACGCGAACATCAAAGCATCACCTCCGCAATATCTCCTCAATAACTTCATCAATAAGCAGATTAGTTGCTCGAGAGAGCATTTTCGCAAGCTGCGAAAATTCAAACTATTTAGCCCTCAAAATTCATTTATAAAAACTGTAAATCCTATGTGTAAAAACGCGGATATGTTGTTTTTTACTTCTGGCGAATTACAGGGTGTAGCTGATGAGCATATTAGCTATCAAATATAAAGTTTAGATAAGGAGTAGCAATGGTCAATATATTGAGGCCAAAACAATTAGCCGAGCATCTATCGGTTTCGCTTAGCACTGTCTGGAGGTTGGAAAAAACGGATAGCTTCCCAAAGAAAATTCATTTGTCCTCACGTACGGTAGGTTGGCTGGAGGAGGATGTTAATTCTTGGATTGAGAGTAGGGCAGATATCAAATCAACGAATAATGATGGAGGTCCGCTATGAAAGGAAATAATAGGAAATCTCGGCCTGCTTCAAGATCAAAATCTAGCTCAAGGCCCGGTTCTACTAAAGCTAGGCAGTTAAAGCTTAAGTTGCCGGAATGCTATTTCAAAAAATGTTCTGAACCTAAGCCACTTAAAGCGATTGATGTAAGAGATTTTGTGCGGATGCCTATCCCTAAACCTGATCCATTATTAGGGGACTGGTTATTGAAACCGTCACTATTGCGTATTCCACTGAAACTGGACGCTCAGTCCACGGCAAACTGGACAGTCGGAGCGTAGCGACGCGGGGGTTGTTTTTTACTCCTGATTTGTGGGTTTAGTCAAACCTCTTTTGCTCTTTCTGA